>Ga0268299_1003535_pt1 | contig 14105 bp, 20 predicted proteins | sample NOBtaG_FD_193484 | JGI IMG/M metagenome (GOLD analysis project Ga0268299, IMG submission 193484) | Activated sludge microbial communities from bioreactor in Nijmegen, Gelderland, Netherland - NOB reactor | ecosystem: Engineered > Bioreactor > Aerobic > Activated sludge | place: Netherlands...
CCCGGCCAATGAGCGCAGACGCATACGCATTGCTGCGCGGGTCAGGGTTTAAGTGAAAAATATGGGTGTTGAATTTCCCTAAAAATCCGTCAACCGCATCCTTTTTTTCGGTTCCTAGCATTGAGTAGTACGTCGGCAAGCTCTGCGTCATGTACACCACGCAGGCTTTAGAACCCCGGCAGGTCGATAAAAATTGGTCGTCGTAGCTGTTCACAAAATATTGCGCTTCATCGGCATACAGAAAAACCGGACGTTCCCGGAATTGCGGAGCTAACCCGTTTCTCGACTCCACCGCCCGTTGCCAAATGAACTTCATAAGTTGATTGGCAATTAGTCCATCTTCGTTATGTGTGAGGACAGGTAACGCCATGATGATGATTGCCCCGGCCATCGTCATTTCTGGAACTATCGTCGTGTCAGCGCAAAAGCATTTGCGGAGCATTCCGGTATTGAAACGATTAAGCGAACTTGTGACATGCGCGAGAATCGACCCCCGCGTTTTTTCCGGGTAGGCCATATATTGCAGCCGCCAATAGCTGATGGTTTGCTCTTTCAAATCGTCGGGGATATTCCGCGCCGGATTGGTTCGCATTTGATGCAGGACGCCAACCGCAAAATTTTTATCAAGCGCCGCTTTTTCTTCGTCGGTCGTCGGATTCCTCGTCGGCATGGTGGTGACAAAGCGTACAATATCGCCCGCCGTGACATTGCCTGTTGCTGCGTATAACGCACTAACCGTGTACATCAACATTTGGCGGGCGGTTTTCGTCCAAAATTCATCACCCGCTTTTCCGGCCTTTTGCCCGGCGGCTGTATCTGCTGCCTCTAAAATCTTCATCAGCGTATCCGTCACAGAACTTGCGGCCTCAGCTCCGCCCTTTCTCGCAAATTCATAGGCGATAAAATTACAGCCCTGCGTTGCATCGAACAGAATCATGGAATCTTCGCGCCCATGCTGCTTGCAGTAATCAATCCATAACTCCACTTCTTCCGGCTTTGCTGTAAGTATTAACCCGCCCATGCCAGCGCGGAGATATGCCCCAGCCAGTGCGCGGCCTCCTCCAGACGTTTTTCCAGAACCAATACCGCCCATCACATGCACCCCCTGCACGGCCTGCCGGAGTGTCAGAAAGTCTTTCGGGGAGAGTTGTAGGAGCTGTGAATCGAGGTCGCTCATAAAGGGAGTAGCCATAGCTGCATCTCCTTTCGTTTGTCGCTGCATCCTTCGATGCAGCGACTACGGACAACCATTAGCCATAGAACGGGAGCGAAACGGGCTGGCTTCTGCTTGCGCTGGTCGCATCGGTCGCGGGTGGAGTATCGACGGTCGGAGCGGGTGAACTGCGGCGGAAGAATCCAATAAACCCGGCAGGCATGTACAGGAAGGCCGGAAGCCCGGTCGGAATTGCCATCAGCAACGCCAGAATACCCGCCTTGAGCGCGGCGGATTCCTCATCGTCGCCATACCAATGTATTTGCGCCCGATATGCGATGAAGCCCAGCGCAGTACTCACCGCGGCTGAAATCGGAAAGGACATGCCGAGCGTGACGGTTTCCGCACCAAACAGCATCCAATCCAGCGTCAGCGTGAGCGCCGCCATAGCCGGGTGAACGCCGAATGTCTGCGCTAAACCTCTCGTCGCATGGTGATGATGAGTAGCTGAGTGGTTCATACGACACCCCCTTTGTTAGTCCGTTAACTCACGTTAACTAACCTTTAACGTACGGTAATAGATTCCAATCCAATGTCAATGGGGGGATAGCGCATTGATTTAGCGACTACGTATCGGAAGGTCTGGGGATAGACGAGTAGAAACCTCTTGGCTTAATAAACTGATGGTTTTTTCAAGATGGCGGGTTTGTGTTAAGGCAGTAGCGACTAACTCAGCACTAGGCTTAAGTTCCGATCTGGGTTCTTGAACCAAGCTTTGTAACCCAGCGGCTAAAAAATCATTGAAATGTTCAAATCCTGATTCCTCAAATTTCTTTTTGAGTGCGTCTTTTAATTCAGGCGCGATATGCACACCCACCATTACCGTATCTTCACGAGCTGGATTAACGTACGATTTGCGAACTCTCGCACGAGGCCGCTGTTGATGGCTCAGCTCATCTGTTGTCTGCCCCGAATCGCTCCCGGGTATTGTCTCCTGTGGAGGCTTCCGCTTGCTAAGCCTTTTCCTCCATTGTGATTCTTCTTCTGGCCGCATAAAAATAAACTTCTTTAATTCTTCCCCTGTCAGTTCGCCCGGATTCGGTAATAACCCTTGTTCAGCAAGGGAATCGAATCATCTACCGGGAAAGGACTACTACGGATTCCGGCGCATCGCCAGAGAGCCGTTTTGCATGAACGAACCTTTCCTATGTGTTGATTTCAACCCCGCGACTATAGCGAGCCTACAACCTCGGTCAAGCGAAGTGTTACGCCATCCGACTTGTGCCAGATGATTTCCGTTCCTCTGGCGGTTAGGTTCTGTGCGTCCTCTGCCTCCCCGGTTCTGCCCCAGCGGGCGGGGTATCGGCATTTAAGCCACCGCGCCTCGCTATCAATAACGCTTTTCGGTTCCTCCTGAAGGCCTCCTCCAAAAAGCTATGACAGCTTCGGCTTATGCGGCGGCTCTTTGCCTCTTCGCCCCCGCCGTGGGGGTAACAATCACAAGGAGGCATTTATGACCGACACAAAAACCCTAACCGCCGCAGCGCTTCGTCAGTTCACTGGCGGTGAAACTTGGTATCGTCACCAGCTCAACCGATTGGTGTTATATACCGAGGGAGCGCAATACCTCGCCCAGCATGGCGGCGCCTACTGGCTGCTTGCCACCATCGCCATCGCCCAAACGCATAACAAGGCCGTGGCTGCTCAGCCGTTCCAAGTCTGGACGCTGAAAGTAAATCCCGACTCAACTGGCTTGCTCACCTGCGACGACGGAAACCGCAACATTGTTTGCAGCGAGTCCATCCCCTTCACTGACTTCCCATTGCCGGAGGTGAAGCTCTATTTCTGCAACAACGTGATAATGCTCCCCGGCGAGTATTAAGCATCTCTACCCGCAGGGCTTCGGCCTTGCGGGTTTTTGTCACGAACCAGATAGGTGAGGAGCGCATCGAAACGCGCCGCTAAGAAGCCGCCCGTATCGATGCTGAAACTAGACAGGTGCGAAGCGTGGGAACGCCTCGCCTTAAACGCGCAAAAACTTAAAAGCGTAAAAGCGCAATTCTTTAAATAAAGAAGTTCAATATATAACCCCTTGACGAAACAAGAAATTTATTTTACAGATTTACGACGAATCGTAAAACCTGAACCGGAAAGGCCTACCCCATGATACTCGCCTTGCTCAACCAGAAGGGTGGCGTTGGCAAAACAACTCTCGCCGTTCATATTGCCGCTGTCCTCGCCCTCAAAGGCCGCAGCGTACTCCTGGTGGATGCTGACCCCCAGGGCAGCGCCCTCGATTGGGCGGCAACCAGGCAGGCCGACCCTCTATTCCCGGTAGTGGGGTTGCCCAAGAACAACCTGCACAAAGAAATCCCCGCCCATGCCGCGAAATATGACGACATCATCATAGACGCCCCGCCGCGAGTGAACGAGCTAGCCCGCGCCGCGATTCTGGCTAGCGACATGGTTCTCATTCCCGTTCAGCCATCGCCCTATGATGTGTGGGCAGCGAAAGACATCGTGGATTTATTACGTGAAGCAGCAGTATTTAAAGAAAACCAGATTTGCAGATTTGTAATTAATCGTAAAATCGTAAATACGGCTATTGGTCGTGACGTGGTGGACGCGCTCGGCAGCTATAACATTCCTGTCCTGTCTGCTTCCGTCGCCCAGCGCGTGGCGTTTGCCGAAAGTGCAGGGCAGGGCAGCACCGTTGTCGAGACCGACCCGACAGGCTCCGCCGCAACCGAGATTAAGGAATTGGTCGAGGAGATTCTAGTAACCGCAAACCATGAGGATAGCCATGAGCAAAAAAGTGAGCTTCGCCGCCAAACCGTCTAACCGCCCCATATCCGACGAGGCCGACAAATGGGTCGAACATCGTGAGGCTCCGGCCACCGAGTCCGCCGAACCGATGAAACGCCTTACCATTGATGTCCCGCTCGCCCTGCACCGTCGCCTGAAAACCTCCTGCGCCCAGCGGGGAAGAAAAATGGCTGATGAAATCCGCGCCTTGCTAGAACAGCATTTCCAGGCCGAGGCATGACCCCTCCATCCGACCAGGAGCCGGGCGGCTCATTATCACCCGCCATGAAACGCATCCTTGATGCGGCGGCTGAAATCAAAGCGGAACCGAACGCGGCGGAAATGGCGTTCATGGCACGCGCCCTGGTGCAGGCTACCTTGCCACACAGCGATCCCGGCGACGTTCCCATCTGGGGGCGCACTAATGGCCGTCTTTCCCTGACTATCAAACCGGATTGGGAGTTAGACCCCAAAACCAACCAGCCGCACAGCGTCGGTATTCCCTATGGGACGATTCCGCGCCTGTTGCTGTTCTGGATTACAACCGAAGCCGTCAAAACCAAATCCCGTCGCCTGGAACTCGGCACCAGCCTATCCGCCTTTATGCGTGAACTCGGTTTGCAACCGACCGGAGGGCGATGGGGGAGTATCCCGCGCCTGCGGGAACACATGAAGCGACTGTTCCGCGCAAAAATCAGCTTTGAAGTTCATCACGAATCAAATGAGGATAAAGGACAGACCTGGCTTGATATGCAGGTTGCCCCCAAAGGCGAACTGTGGTGGAGTCATCACCAGCCCGACCAGGGGAGCCTTTGGAAAAGTTGGATTGAGCTGGGAGATAGTTTCTTCGAGGCTATCTGCGCCGCACCTGTGCCTGTTGATGTACGGGCTTTGAGGGCGCTCAAGAACTCGCCTATGGCGCTCGACCTGTATGCCTGGCTCAACTATCGGAGCTTCACATTGGAACGGCAGGGCAGGGAGCAGTTCATCCCGTGGAGAGGATTGGCGCAGCAACTCGGTTCCAGCTATTCCGACATTAAAGATTTCCGTAAAAGCGTAAAATCGTCAATCCGTAAAATCCTCACCGTCATGCCCGGACTTCATCTCGAATTTGCCGATGGAGGGCTAATTCTCTATCCGGGAAATTCCGCCATTCCAGCGAAGCGCGGACGGCGCAAGTTATCCACAAAACCCCCTGTTTAGGCCAACTTATCCACGCATAATCACTCCCCCCTAGGCAATTTAGGAATTTCAGGAGGTTAGAGAAAAAATGAAATTTATCCACGCATAATCACTCCCCCTCGTTACGCATAATCACTCCCCACATCCTGTATCTTACCTGTATTAATTAAATACTCCTGTAGTTGGGACGACTGTTTTTGTGGATAGTTCGGAACGATGCGAAAGCCCTGAAAGAGAGTTTTATTGCCTTTTTCCAGCAAGCCCTAAGGAGGGCATAGGAAAAAGGCTTTGCTTCATTTCCCCATCCAGCGACAGAACCAGCCGAAAGAAGGAATTGCATTCAAAGGGTAATAGAGCGCGGGGAGGGGACGCGGGGCAATTCAGACACCCCACAGGACGCAATAGGCTGGCCGTAGAGCAACGAAACGTAGTGAGGGTAGGGCAGAGGGTCAAAAATTTTTTCTATCACTGTATGCTCTTAAAAATGGCCTTAGAATCAATTTCCTTAGTGGGGCTTTTTTATATCGCCGTTGTCGTCGAGCCGTGTCTTATCGCTGAAAAATTCCATGAGCATGGTTTCGCATCGGCTTTTCACCTTCTTGTCGGTTTCTTCTGACCAAGTGAGCTGGCGGAGAGGGGCGACAGGGGTCAGCTGCTTTGCAGCGGCCAAGTCGATGAGTATATCCAGCTCCGTTTGTATCGCCATAATGATGCGCCAGTTTTCGCCATAGACATACTTCCCCAGCGCTTCTAAATCCGCTGTAACCGCCTCCCTCTCAGGAATCTGCTTACTTCTTTTTTTCATCTTCATCTTCATCCCCATACTCTGCTGCCGTGTAGTCTAAAAATCCTCGCAGCATTTCAGCTCCCCGGCTTTTCACTTCCCGGTCTGTTTCTTCTGACCATTTCTTTTCTACTTTGACGCTAATCGTATCTGATGCCGCCGTATCTTCCCGCATGGCCTTTTCTAGTTCCTTCACCACTTGCCGCAGTTGCTTTGCGGCTGCGAACTCCAAGAGGAGGTCTAGCTGTCCCTGCTCCACCGCCCGTTCATTCCAGCCTTTGCCATAGACATATTGTCCCAAGGCTTCCACATCCATTTTTTTTACCATCGCGTTTCTTTCTTCACCCATCACCCTGAGCTTATAAACATGTTTCGGAGGGGTTCGGGGAGGCAGACAGCCTCCCCGTTCCGTTGTGACCATCGTCACCCTAGAGAGTCGGATTTCAGCGTTACCCGTCACCGACCGGGGAATAATAATTCAGAAAATTTACCCTTCGTCAATCTTCTTTCCTGCCAGTCAGTCGGTTAACTTAACTCCTCCCTTGCTATTGAACAGGTAATAGTTTAACGTCCGAAAAATCGCGTTTTGATTCATAAGGCAAGCCATGTGATGTATTACCGCGCAAGCGGTTATTCATCACGTCTTGAGAAGGGAGAGGCGCTCCGCTTCTCCCGTTCTATCCCTCTCCGGCAGGAGGCAGAAAGGTTGATGACGATGAACGAAGCGCACGAGCCTGAGTGGGCAGGGACACCGCCCAAACCCCGGCGCAGCGGAAGCGAACGCCGCCAAAAAGGGCGCATCGTTCCCTTTCGCGTTTCCGCCACTGAGTATGCCGAGCTGGACGCGCTGGCCGAGCGCGAAGGGCTTACCATCGGTTCCTATGTCCGTTCCCGCGTCCTGACCGTTCCCACCACGCGAGCTATCCGCCGCCCGGTGGTGGAGGTCGAGCTTTTAACCTCGCTCCTTGGACAGCTCCATAAAATCGGCAGCAACATCAACCAGACCGCAAGGCGGGTGAATATGGGCGACACGCCCTTAGCCGCCGAGATTCAAAGTACCTTGGCGGCCTGTCGGCAGATCGCCCGACAAGTCACCGACCTTTTGAACCGGAGCGGGACGAAATGATTATCAAAGGCGGCTCCCGAAAATCGGCCTCATTCTTCGCCAAGCATTTGATGAAAACCGAGGAGAACGAGCGGGTAAGCATTGCCGAAATGAAGGGGCTATACGCGGAGGATTTGCCCGAAGCCTTCCGGGAACTGAAAGCCCTATCGAAAGCCACCCGCGCCGAGAATTATTTTTATCATGCCTCGATTAACCCGCGAGAAGATGAACGCCTGACCCCGGAGCAATGGGAATTTGCCGTTGACCGTTTGGAGCATAATTTAGGGCTGGACGGACACGCCCGCTTTCAGGTGGAGCATGAAAAGGAAGGCCGAACCCACAGGCATATAATATGGAGCCGGATAGACCCCGACACCATGACCACCACGCCCGATAGTAATAACTATCTGGCGCATGTGAAAACCCGCGACGAGCTGGAGCGGGAATTTGACCACCAACAAACACCCATCCCACCAGAACGCAGCCAGCGCAGCCGGATTTTAGATTGGGAAAACTTCCGCGCAGCGGAAAGCGGCATTGACCCCAGGGAAGTGAAGGCCGAAGTTACCGCACTCTGGCAGCGCAGTGATTCAGGCGCGGCTTTTGTGGCCGCGCTGGAAGAATCCGGCTATACGCTTTGCCGGGGCGATAAGGGTTATTGCCTCATCGACCAGTACGGGGACGTGCATAGCCTCACGCGCCGCATCGAGGGCGTAAAAACCGCCGACGTGAAGGCGCGGTTTTTCGATACTCCGCTCGAAACTTTGCCGAGTGTGGCGGAGGCTTCCGCCACGGTAAGGGCGCAGCGCGACCAACCGGGCAACCTCGCCGGCGTTCCCGTGCCGGCGAGGATCGGCACGGAACCCACCACGAGCCAGCAGCTTTCCCCATCAGTCCGAGGCCAAGAATATTTGCCGCCGACCTATCCGCCAGCCCAGAGCGCCCAAGCCCATGCGGATTTAACGGAAGCCACGATGCGAAACACCGGGGCAGAACTTCCCCATAGCCGCCATACATGGCAGGATTGGGCAGCGATTGCTTGGGAAACGCTACGCGACCGGGCGGCAGGAATGGGGGAGAGGGTGAAAGAGAGAGCCGGCAGCTTTTGGCAGGATTTAGTGCAAGACCATCATGTATTGCCACCAGAGAGAACCCACGACGAGCCGGAAATGGAACGCTAGCCTATGAGTGATAACAAATGGACGGAACTACTAGGAGGGGATACAGCCCCGAAGAAAAACACCCCGGAGCTGGTCGTAAGCCACACGCCCAAGTCTGTGTATCAGGGGTTCCAAACACAGGATAAGTTATTGGGCTTTACCATGCATTGCCCATCGACCCAAACCGGACACCAGTTTTTCTACCACCATCTGCACACCATCACTTTTAACGAGCCGGATTACAGCTTTCTTTTTCTCACCACTTCAACCAGCGTTATCCGCATCCTTGGCTATAATCTGCAACCGCTGGCAAATGCCTTTGGGCTGCATACGTGTAAATCGGTCACTGAGTATCACCCCGGATTATTCAGCCCGCCCCCACCTGATGATGGCGAACCCTTTATTGAAAAAATCGAAGTCAGTTTGATTAAGGGCGCCGAGATTCCGAAGCGGGAAAAACAGGCAGCGGAGTAATCAAGATTTGGGCATCTCTGGTGAATATTAAAAAGGATAGGTGGCGAGAGTCGAGGCAGCGCCAATGGCAAGTTCGCATGGCGCGGGCAAGGTATCAGCCAGAGCGTGCTCGCCGTACCCGGTGTCATAGTCCGCGAAGCAGCCACGGCCAAAATATTTTCGACGTTTCGAATCAGATAATAAGTTCTAGTCCTATTTTACGGACAGCCATTTCCACAAACTCTGTCATAGCACCAATCCTGCGCTCCATTGCACACACATGACCTATAACAATATCCTGGCTCACAGGGTCCACAATAAGTACATCCCGCACAACTTGGACGCGCTTCCGCTTGGGATCCACCACTTGACGTTTTTTGCGCTCCACAACCACATACTTCTGCACTTCGATGGTGATTCTTAGGCGTAACGGATTCCAGAAAGAGTCGAATTAAAGAATTTTCTTTCTCTGTTGAGGGAGAGCTTAAAGTTAAATTTACAACTACGAGCGGTTCAGCATCAGTGAAGTGCTGAACATGAGAAATGGAAGTTGTGGTAACGAGTCCTTCGGGTAAAACTTGCCATGATTTTTGCCCAATCAGCAAATATTCAATTTTGCCATTACGTTCACGAGCAAGAGCAGGAATAGGGGGCACAACGGTAGATTGTGAGTTTTTGATAACTTCAATAAGTTCGTTTGCATTAACAGCGGAATTTTTATTGAAAAACATAAACGCCTCCCTAATTATTTTTCCCCCTGCCCATATCACTTATCATCTAGATCAGTATGGCGCGTGAACTTTATCCGCAGCAACGTGCTCCTGGACATCGTACAGGATCAGCGCAACAAGAACCACAGCATCGAACATAACAGCCATTACCGTATGCGATGCAGCAGTCTTCTGATGCAAAAGTTAATTTTTCTTGGCATTTGATTATATCGTCGTTAGGGGTTTCAATACGCGCGAGTGAAACGATAAGCGGATCGCCTGATGATAAGGCATTGAGTTGGCCTTTCCCCTCAAAAACCCATCCTTCGTGTGAAATGTGAAGCGTTTTGTTGCCATCGAACCGGCCTGCTTGTACCCATGCAGCCATACCCCGTTTCCCCTCACCCACAATAACAGTTAGTCTTCTATCCGGGCTCTCGATCTTATCTTCGTGCGAGCCGGTTTCCATTGTGGCTACTACACCAACTTTGACTATTACATCAAGGCTTCGTTGGTCCACATTTACACTTACCTTATAAAGGTGTAGCATTGATGCCCCCCCCTCCAATTAGTACATAAGTAGTGTCGGTTCCAGTAGCATGTTTGTTGCCAATAACTCAAGTGCTAGAAATACTATATTCCTGAGCAAAGCACGTTTGTATTGCATGATTTCTCAATAAATTCAGCAATAAAAGTGAGGAATCACATGGGAAAATTGCAGGAATTACTTAATGGCACTGACCTTGAACAATCTGCGAAAGATGTCATCGTCAGAGTACTGAATCAGCTTGACGAAAAAATTGTTAAATCGTTTATAGAGAACCTTAAAATCATAAATCGGAGAGTTGCAGGAACCTACTACAAGGAAGTCAAAGAGAACCTGTCGAGTGCGGACTTTATTAGTTTATACGAGGCGTTAGGATATGATTTTGCTCAGGAGGATCATTGGTTTGACTACACGTGCGATGGCAAGAAATGTATAGATGCAAAATGGGCTACTTGCGATACGCAGCGTTGCTTTCCGCAATAATCGGACTTTCGAGGGAGTCACGATCTCCCTGGCGACTTATCGGATTTTTCTGAACATGGGGAGCGACCTGCTCCAAATATTGAGTGAATCTTGAGGAGGCGATGACGGGAAGAGACCACTTACAGACGCATCAGCGTCTCGGCAAGAAAGTATTTCGAAGCATGTATCGTATTGACCTTATATTTTACCCCGCATTCATTGAACTAATGCTGGTGACGATGTTGGTTGTATTTCCTTTCTCTTCGCATGCCAAAGGTGAATCTCATACTAAAGAGACCCCTTCTCAGAAAGACTCCTCCCTTTCTCAGTTATTATCAGATGGATGGACTATATCTCATTATTCTGTGAGCCAGTCCTGGATAGACGTCGCGGAAAATCCACCTAATCCTAGACCACCTATCCCCAAACCGACTCGCTACACCCATAATTTTATCCTGCAAAAGGATAAGAAGGTTTGCATATGCTGGGGAACTACTCTCGAAGGGCTTAAAAACGCTTTCTGCCAGCCATTAAATTAGTGGAATACGAGAATCGTCTAGCCGTCCATATTCAAGAGGTTTCCCATCTCTCTTTTCTCCAGGAATGACAATGAACTCATTGGAGTTAATGTTAGGTCTGCAACGCCCGCCACAGCGTAGTTCGACTCACATTCAGTAGTGCGGCCACTTCACCGGGGGCTTTTTTCCCGTCAATAAGCTGGCGGGCATGTTCAACTTGCGCGGCGGAAAGTTTAGCTTTCGCGCCGAATTTTACCCCGCGCTTCCGCGCCGCCTGTTGTCCGGCCTTCGTGCGTTCGACAATTAACCCGCGTTCCAGTTCCGCCAACAACGCCACCATATGCAGCATGGCTTTTCCGAGCGGGTGAGTCGTGTCTATCTGTTCGGTGAGGCTTTGAAACTGAACGCCCCGAGCGGTGAGGTCATGCAGGATATTCACGAGGTCGCGCACACTTCGCCCTAAGCGGTCGAGCTTCCAGACAATCAACGTATCGCCATGCTCTAGCTGTTTTAAACAACGCAGCAGGGCAGGGCGGGTGAGAGTCGCGCCGCTTCTGCCTTCATCCACAAAAGTTTTATCGCATCCGGCCTGCTTCAGCGCGGCCAGTTGTAAGTCGGTGTTTTGGTCGTCGGTCGAGACGCGGGCATATCCGTATTTCATGCGGGAAATGTGAAACAGATTTATGAAACAGTCAAGCGGTAGGATTCTAGCGGTTTCCTAGAATGTTTCAAAACTTACCACTTATGAAACAGTCTAATTAGGGATTCCTTCGAGAGAAATTTTCGTGTAGACGTTGTGGCGCAACAGGTTAGGAGCTTATCGGAGGATGATCAATTGATAGGAAATCAGGAGTTCAAAAACCAACCGAAGATGTTTTGGGCTTATGTACGTACATTGAGCCAGCATCTTGGGTATACGGTGCGAGGTAAGGGGCAAATTAAAATCCCGACATTATCGGAAATGTGCGTGGGATTGAGTGAGCTGGGTTTGGACGCATCGAAACTTTCGACAGATGCGGCAAGGCCAACTCCCCTTGGTGCGGAGCTGCAGAGATATTTTGAATATCGCGCCGGAGTATTAAACGATTTCGTTAAGTCGCAATTGATGAATGGCACACAAGCGTTAGCCCTTTACGAGGAACTGCGGGCGAAGTGTCGGTATGCCTGTCCAGTGCCAATGAATAAGCAGAAAGGGGACAAGGCGAAGCCAGCATTTTTCACCGGAATCATCAACACCTTGATTGCGGACAATCTCAGGGGAGGGGAGTGCAATTATTCGCCGCTGGAGCTGACTACCATCACGCGGGATGGAGTGGCGGTGCGGACGTTATCGCGGCGGGTAGATGGAGCATTTCCAAAGGTTGTAAACCCGGTCGCTGTATGGGAAATCAAAGAATATTATTACACGACGACATTCGGAAGCAGGATTGCGGATGGAGTCTACGAAACTCTGGTTGATGGAATGGAGCTTGAAGAGCTGCGGGAACATGAGGGAATCGACGTAAAGCATTATTTGATGGTCGATGCCTATGACACATGGTGGATGATGGGACGGTCTTATCTGTGCAGAATTATAGATATGCTGCACATGGGATATGTGGATGAAGTGCTGTTTGGAAAGGAAGTTGTTGAGCGCGTGCCGATTCTCGTCAAAGAGTGGGCAAGGTTAATGGAAAACAAGACTAAATCCCGTAAGTTAGGAGAAGCCGATCTGTGACATGTTCCGTTTCGAGGGTTTGACCATCCATCTGAAAGCGGCGGAGCATTGAACGACCACAATCGATAAATACTTCCTTCTCAAAAAGTCCCGGTGGTATCGGAAGCTCAACTTTCAGGCTGCCGGATTTTTTTGTCCCATCAATACTGAGAGCGACAAACACGCCTCTAGATTTGCATCGGTCAATAGCCTGAAAAAGATTGGATAAGTTGAACGATTGAGCGCCGTATAGAATGGCTTGGGTATTGCTGTAAGGAGGGTCGCAATAAATGAGGTCACCCGGTTTGGCGTTAGCGAGTGCTTCTTCATACTCGATATGACGGAATTGTGTTCCTGCGGTTCGTTTTGACCATTCGTCCACACGCTTGGAAAAGCTCTGGGGATTGATAGGGTCATGGATGCCACAGGGCGTAGACATATATCCATCAGCTTGGCGAAAACGTACCACACCGCCATAACATGAGCGGCATAGGAACAAGAGGTCAGCACCGTTTGGTTTGGCGTTATAGGCTGCTTTTATCTTCTCGTATTGGGCGGTTTTTTTGCCCTCCTGTAGAAAACTCCATCGCTCTGCATACCAGAGTTTCAGCAACTCAGGATTGGTAGCAAGAGTTTGCCAGATTTCCATGAGAGGCTTGAAAGAGTCGGAGGCGATGGCACGCCTAGGGGCGAGTGTCGCAAGAACTGCCCCGCTGCCTACAAACGGCTCACGATAGGTATTGAAATTGGCAGGAAAAAAAGAAGCTATAGTGTGTGCGAATCTTTGTTTATTGCCAATCCACTTAAGAAGGCCAGCCTTAAAGGGACTGACGGGTTGAGCTGCAAAGAGGCGTGTCTGATTTGGAATGGTAGTCACCCGTCGGGGTATAGCCGGGGATTTGCAAATGGTGATCATCAAACGCTCCTTAGATTGTGCTTATGATTCTACGAGCGAATTGATGAATTGTCAATTGATGAATCATCAATCATCTGCAATCTGTTCTTCAAGCTCTTTCCGATGGGATTCGATAATTTCGGTAACAAGTTTAGATACCGACATACGACCGCCATGCTTTTGAGCACGGTGAAACGCGGCAAGCTTCAACAATTTAAGAGTGTTTTTAGGGAGATGAATGGCCGTTGTGCTCCACTCGATGGGCATATCAAGCTTGTGGTCAGAGAGTTTTTTAGATTTCGATTTTGTCATCGCCGAATAGTAGAAGGTCAGGTTGGAACGAGAGTGTAGGGTTTCAATGATGATCAGTCAATTGATGATTTATTAGCGAGAGGATGTGCCGTTTTTATCTGGTTCTACCTCTGGAAAGAATTCAGCAGGAAGTGAAACGTACCCCGCTAGGGCTTCGCCCTGGCGGGGCTTCATCTACCGCTCAATTTCTCTGCTTGGCTCCGGTTGAGCCGGGGCAATCATGCCCCGTTCTTGCGTTAAACCATCCCACTTACTAGCGGCTGCGCTTTCCATATCCGCCTGCATGTCAGGGTCTTTGAGCAGCCCGTTTATATATTCCTCCG
>Ga0268299_1003536_pt1 | contig 14102 bp, 8 predicted proteins | sample NOBtaG_FD_193484 | JGI IMG/M metagenome (GOLD analysis project Ga0268299, IMG submission 193484) | Activated sludge microbial communities from bioreactor in Nijmegen, Gelderland, Netherland - NOB reactor | ecosystem: Engineered > Bioreactor > Aerobic > Activated sludge | place: Netherlands...
AAGAAGTGGTATTCGAATGCCGGCTGCTCGATGCGGAAGGGCATTACAAGTCGACCGAATGGACAACCAGTTGGTCAGAAAAGGACAAAACCATTTTCTGCGTCGTTGTCGATATCACCGAAAGAGTGGCTGCCGAAAACCTGAAGAAGGACATGCTCGCCATGATAAGCCATGACTTGCGCACGCCTATCTCGTCCATAAAATTAGTTCTCGAATGTGCCGGGCAGGGTGTTTACGGCTCGCTGACCGACCGCGGCGTGACGACAATGAAAAACGCGCAACAGTCGTCCGATTATCTGATCAACATGATCAACGATTTGCTCGATGTGGAGAATTTCGAAGCTGGTGGACTGGTGCTCGACTTCGAGAGCCATCCGGTCTCATCGATAATTCACATCGCCACCGACATGGTCGAGCCCAGCGCGCAGCAAAAGAAAATCAAGCTCGCGGTGGAAACCGAAAGATTCAACGTACGCGCCGATGGTGAAAGAATCAACAGAACGCTGGTAAACCTTTTGGGCAACGCCGTCAAGTTCGCACCGGAGAACAGCACCATCACGCTTTCGGCAAGCCGCTCCTCAGACGGCAAGTGGGCTCAGTTCGCCATTCGCGATGAAGGCCCCGGAATTCCGCCCGAAAAAATCGACCTGGTATTCGAAAAATATCGCCAGGTAGGAACAAGATCGCAAGGCGAAAAGAAGGGATCAGGACTGGGACTGGCCATCTGCAAAGCCTTGGTGGAAGCTCACGGCGGCACTATCGGGGTGCGAAACCTCGAAACGAAAGGGTGCGAGTTCTGGTTGCGAATACCAATGGATGGTCCGACCTAGTCCGGCAAACGCCCTGTTTTGTTCAATGCATCGACAATCTTCAAATCCGCATCGGCTCTGGCAATCTTGCCAAGTTTCTTATAAGCCTCAGCGCGGCATTCATACCACATTTGCACATCCTGATCGATGTCGATCAGTCTATTCAAACTCATGATCGCGCTATTGTAATTCCCGGTTTTGAAGGCAATCTTCTGACTCAAGTCCAGAGCCGGGACGTTGTCCGGATGCTCGCGCAATACAACCGCTAAATCCGCAGTCGCTTTGGCGATATCACCGGAATAGAAGTAAGCGATAGCTCGCTTCACCTGGCACTCCACCAGCAAAGAAGACTCGTGCAAGACTTCAAATCCGGGCACCTCCAGCGACTCTTTCTTCCTGAATTTTTGAGTGCCGAAAAGCTCGATCGCTTTGGTCGCCACCAAGACAGCTTCTTTGTACTGCTTCGTTCGCAGCAGGCAATCAACCAGCTTCGCTACACCATTATCGTGATTGGAGCCGAGTTTTTCCGCGCGCTGCAGGGCTTTTCCTGCATACACCCAATTCTGGCGATTGTAGTAAAGCTTGCCCAGTTTATACACGCATTGCCCAAAATCAGGATTAATCGCAATCGCCTTGTGAAAGTCGCGAATAGAATCGTCATATCGAGCATCATCCTGCTCGAATTCGGCACGGATGTAGAAACCCACGGCAGAGCGCGGATTCAGTTCGTTCCATCGATCGAACGCGGCATACGCCTCATCGCCTCTATTTCTCATGCGCGCATAGAATGCCAGCAACATGTTCATTTCCTGATTGCCAGGATCGATGGAAAGAGCGCGTCTCAACAGTGCAAGTCCCTGCTCTCCACGTCCGCTTCTATGAACGCAAATCCCGCGCACTGTCAGAGCCGGGACATTTTTAGGGTCCACATCAAGCACCCTGACGGACTGCCTGAAAGCGGCCGGCCACTGCATGTTGCGCGCCAGAGCCACACAATAGGCGGTTCGAAGCGGAAGGTCGTCAGGGAAATCTTTTAGACCGCGATGACAGAAGTGAACGACACGCGGCATCGGAGGCTCATTGAGAAACATCAAAGAGTAGGCGAGGGTCTGGTGGTGGTAGGCTTTGGCAGTGCCCTGCGCGATCCGCTCGGTGCATATTTTTTTCACATCGGCAAACTTGCCCATGAATACCCAATCTAACAAACGCGCTTTCTCATCGGGATAGTTGAGCGGTTTCGGATATTCGAAGTTGAACGCTTTAGGGTCTGCCTGGAAGCCCTTCTCCTCGTCGACAGGCGGAGGATTTGCACAGGCCGGCCCGTTCCAGCAGCGGTAAAGCAGCAAGGCGCAAATTAATAGCGCCAAATTTGCTGTTTGTTTTTTGCCCACGTTCATTGTTCTAAATCTTTCGAATTTTTCGAGCCTTTCGAATATCGCGAATTTTTCGGAATTGCCGAATCATCATAACTCGGTTCGTTCACAAGATTCTCAAATTGGAAGCCGTTAAAAGCAGTTTGGCTAACGAAAAATTCCGGCGCGGGTTAACGCCGGAATCCTTCCTTCCCTTGAGTGTAAAAACCTTTTTTATTGAGCAGCGAGTTTCATCAATGCTTGCTTAACCGAATCGCTTTGAACTTTGTCTATCAATTTTTGGAAGTTGGCTTTGCTGACCAGTTGGTGTCTTACTCGCATATCGGCCGCTCTGACATTTTTCTCCTCGTTGTAGATGGCTCTGAGCGCGTCAGTCAATTCCTTCCTCTCCAGGTGAGAGTGCGGCTTTCCGTCGGCTTTGAGAATTCTGTCTGCTGACTGCCAAAAACCTTCACCATTGCGCACCGAAGCCAGATCCATCAGTTGAGCGCTCGGCATGGCTTCTTTGGCTGCAGGCTTCCCTTGAGCGACCTCGGGTTTAAACACTTCCCTCAAAGCTGACGCATCCACCGGCAAAGCTCCCGGTCTTTGCGAACCGATTTCCATCGGTTTTTGCGGCTGATTGCCTTCGACCAGCTTCAAAGGAGGCAACGACGCGGCGGCGTTGTTCTTGAGGATATCTGCGGCGCGGTCGGTTTCAGCTTTGGTCAGTCCGTTGGGTCCGGGCAGAGTTTCAAGATGCTCTTTGCTCATGTCATTGAAGCGATTGAAGTATGAACCGGCCGTTCTCTTTTCTTGCAGAAATTTGAGCGATGCCAGATCCTTTTCGGTCAAGCCGAGTTTGGTCGGGTCAGCAATTGCTTCATTGATGCCGTCCAGACTGCCGTCTTCTGTGCGGAAGCGCTCGTACAGGCTGCCGGAATTGCCGTCTTTCTTGTAGAAGTGCTTCATCGCTTCGTTCGGCACGGGAGCCGCTTCCTGACCAATGGTGGCTCCCGAAGGCTCAGAGAGATACTTCAGATCTTCGGCGTTCATATCGTTTTTGCCGGGAATGAAAGACCAGTTGCTGCGATTCGTTTGAATGTGCTCCAGGCTGCGAACATCAGCATCGCTGAGATTATGCTTGACGCGATCATCCAGAGCTTCGTTGATACCGTCGATATCGCCGGACTCGTTGCGGAAGCGCTCATAGAGACTCGGTTTATCAGCAGACGGTCTGGTATAGAAGTGTCTCATCGCCTGGCTGTCACCGATGCCTTTGTTGAGATCGGCAAGGCGAATGTGTTTGTCGTCCATGAACCAGCTAAGAGCGCGATCGCTGCTTGCATTTGCAATGGTTTCGTAGTTATCGCCCTTCAGAACATGGTCGTTGATAAACGCCTTCTGCAAGGGGTTTCCCTTATCGGCATACTTCTTCAACTCTTCGGGCATCAACTTGCCGTTGGAATCGGCATCGATGGCGCCGAAATTTCTCTTCAGGTCGTAAAGTCCGACCGTCTCGAACATCAAAGAACCGGTGACAGCCTTGTCGAATTGACCTTGTGCCGAAGGAGCGACCTTCGAGCGCATCTCGGTAATCTCGCGCATGCAATTGTCGTAAGCGCCATGATTGTTGTTCAATGCAGCTTGATTCAATTGGTCGGATACCGACTGTACTTTCTTTTCGACAGGCTGATTGGCGCTTTGAGTTTCGAGATTTTTACCCATGGTAGAAACTTCTCCAAATAAAGTGGGGATGCAGTCGCTGACTGCACGAGGAGCGTAAAGAGCATTGGGAAGGGGCAGGGGAATTGAGCGGTTGGCGAGCGGGGAGAGTTAGGAGCTAGAGAATGACGGAGGGAAGAGTCTGATTTAAGGGGCGAACCGCTTCGATGCAAGCAATGTACGGCCGCCCGGCTGAACAAATCTTGAACTACCCGAGACAGCGCACCTGTGGCGGTTTAAGCCCATGGCGCCGGCAAAAACGGAGCAAAAAGTTCAGAAAAACGTTTTCAGCAAACCTGTAAAAATCGGCCGAAGTTTTCAACTAATGTGGAATCTTGAACCAGAATGTACTGCCGCTGCCGCCGCGCTCAGTAGGTTTCACACCTATTTCGCCCCCGTGCGCATCGATTATCTGTTTGCAAATCGCCAGTCCTAAACCTGTACCTTCCTTAGCCTTCTCGCCCGGAACCTGTACGAACGGTTCAAAAATTTGATTTCGATATTCGTCGGAGATGCCTGGACCTTCATCAGTCACAGAGATCTCTACGAACTTGTTGATTTCTTTAACGGCTATATAGATCTTGTTGCCTTCAGAAGAAAACTTGATCGCATTAGACAGGAAATTGACTATAGTCTGGGTGAGTTTAAACGGGTCGCAAACGACGTCCTTCTCAACAGTTTCAAGCTCGAGTCCGACCCCTTTGCGGTCGGCAATTGTGCGGACCAGTTCTACCGACTCCTCGACTACGTGAGCGACGGAAACTTTTTTCGTTTCAATCTGAATGCTGCCGGTCTGCGCGCTTTGGGCATCGAGCAAAACGTCAATGAGAAGAATGCACTGGCGGGCGCTGCGCCCGGCGCGCTGCAAATCGACGCGAGACTTTTGTTCGCTCTCTTTGAATTTGCAGGACGCAACCACATTCTCAAGCGATTCGGAAATCGTCGCGATTGGCGCGCGCAAGCTCGATCTAACCGCATCTAGAAATCTCTGCCGCATGCCCTCGCGTCGCTTTTGTTCGGAGATGTCCTCAATCACGCAAAATAGAGCCGCCGGTGCTTCGCCTGGATTGACCGACCAATGCGTGTGAATTGCCGTGCCGTCTTGCCTGGTCAAGAAGATCTCCAGCTTGCTCTCCTGCTTTTTCGCTTGAGCATCTCGCAGCAGTGCCACAGAGTCGCCGTCGATAAATTCTCGAACGGACATGCCCAGCAAACGGTCAGCTTCGATGCCGATTATTTTTTTCGCTGCCGGATTTACCTCCAGGAAAAGCAAGTCATTGTCCAGCGAACAGATCAAATTCGGCGCCCTTTCGATCAGGCGCGCACCGGCTTCCAGAGCGGCATTCAGTGACGCCTCGGCAGAATGCACGGCCAAATCGAGAGCCATCAATTCGTCATGCGCGGAAATTTGCTGCAGCAAGGGCTTTCGCTCCGCCAGAAGCTGCCTGTTTCTGTCGACTAATTTTAACGAGCCCACAATGCGCGACACGTACAGATAGCCGAGCCCCAGGGCAAGAGCGAAGTTGAACAGGGCAACAGCGAACAACATGCGTATGTAATTCTGCCAGTCATTGCCATCAGCCGTTTTTAGCGGCTTCTGTTGATCGACTAGCGCCTCCAGCGCCACTATCATGTTTCTCGAGCCTTCGTTGACCACCTCATAGCATTTGTCGTTGACTTTTCTCCAGTGATGAATACCTTGAGCCTGTTGCAGCGACACCCACTTCATAGCCTCGATGAGCGCTCGGGCAGAGACTTGTATCGCCGTCACATTTTTGATTTCCTCGGGACTGACGGCTTTCGTCCGCATCGTCTCGATTTCGTTCTCGATGATCTTCAACTGCTTATGAGTGCTCTCCACACCCACCATGCCCTCTTGCTCTGAATCAGAGTGAGCCTCGAAAATCGCAGTAATTGTATCAAGCAAGAGACTGTAAGACATGCTGATCATGTCGCGGGCATGCGTTATTTTGAGCTGCTCATCGCGAATTTGCGAAAGCTGACCGCAGAGGAGAAAAACAACCACGACCTGGCAAATCAAAGGAAAAACAATGACGAATATTCCTTGCTGGACCAGGCTGTTTCTAATACGCATCAGCAGACTCCGGCAACAATTGGCAAGGCGATCGTGATTTCCAAACCACCGTCATCGCGTGTAGCGAAGCGCATTTCACCACCATGCCTTTTGACAATGGCGCGAGCGATGGACAGCGAAAGATTGTCGCTGTCGAATATGTTCTCGTCATCGAGGCTGCGCAAACGCTCGACTACGGATGCAGGCGAGCCCTGATCCTGCGCCAGTTTATCAACAGATAAACAGATGACGGTAGTTTCTGAATCCGATTCCTGTTCGTCTGAGTCTGCAGTTTCTATTTCAAAACGCAGATTCGATTTATCTGCGCAGAAACTCAAAATCGTCTTGGCCGCAAGCGTTACGGACTCAACGAGTTTGACTTCACTGCCCCAGATCGCCGCATCGCAGTCCGGGCCGGCCAGAGCAATGCTGCGCTCCTTGCACAGCGGCAGAATTTCCGACTTGACCGTCAGCCAGACATTGTATGCCTTGACGCGGTCAAAACTAATGTCGGCAAGCTCTGTTTCTTGTTTTTCCATTTTCAGCAACTGATGCGTCAAATCCATGACTTTTTGAACGTCTTTGTCTATCGCGGCAAGTTGTGAATTGAGATCCTTATCGGCAATTCTCTTGCCTTCGACCTGAACGGAAAGCGTGATGGAAAGCGAGGCGAGCGGCGTGCGCAGGTCGTGGCTGACGATGGCGAGCAAGCGTTCCTTCAAGGCAGCCACGGCTTTTTCTTGCGTGACATCACGGGCGACACCAGTCAATCCCGACGCATCAGGCAGCTTTGAAAACGTGATCTCGAAAGTCCTCGATTCGGAAGCAGGCAGCAAAACAACCGCTTCCAGCCGCAACTCCATCTGACTTCGCTGCGCCTGCCGGCTACGTTCTGCCAGAAATTTGTTGATTTCTTCTCCCACACTCTCGCGACTTTCCTTTGCCAGCAGCGAAAGAAAGTTTCTTCCCAAAAGCTCGTCTGGTGCAACTCCCCATTTCTCGCGGCTGGCGTTATTCACCGCTTGCAATTTGAGTTTGTCATCGATGGTAAAGACGACGTCCACAGCATTATCGAGAATGGACAATTGCTGGCGGCGAAAGTCTTCCAGCTTCGCTGCAACTTCTCGCAATTCCGCATCGATAGCGGCGATCTCATCGGTTCCCGGACAGGGCACGAGTGCTTTGCCCGGCTGAGCCAATTTGTGCGTGTTGTCCGCGGCCAGTTTCAAACGCCCTGCCACATCGCGTGTGAAAAGAGAAACGAAGATGACGGTGATGAGCGCGTTGATACCGAGGACGGCGAATATGGCCAGGTTGAGATTCTTCTGGATGGTGTTGACGCGTTCAACATCAGATATTTTGAAGCTGGCTTCAGATGCGACGATTCGTTTGGCAATGGATTGAGAATTCAGTATGGCGGAAACCAGCAAAGTGCGATCGACCAGACGATTGCGCTTGATTCTTTTTCCGTTGCGCGTGGTGTTCATGTTTTGTTGCGCCTGCATGAGCAGAGTTTGCATCTCTGACTGCATAAGCTTGGCGTCTTGGATAATCTCTTTCAATTCAGGAAATTTCGCCGCGTCGAGCCCGTTCAAGTCACCGGTCTCCGAGTGGAAGGCCTGGTCTAATTTCTTCAGTTCCAGTTGCGCATCTTCTTGCGTGGACTTGCGCTGATCCTGGATCTTCATCAAAGCCATGACGGCGACGCCGGCAGTAGCTTTTAGCGCGACCAGAGCGTCGCGCTGGTGCTCGATACTCTCAAGATCCTTCTGTGCCATGGAAATGAAACCGGCCAACAGGCAAACGAAAAACGCCTGCAAAAGACACGGAATCAAGACAAGCAGCAAAAGCTTTTTGGCTACCGGCACTCGGGATAGAAAAGTTGCGTTCATGTATCTTTGAAACGGGCAGACAAGCGCTGCGGCATTATCCGCGCTCAGATAGATAATAGTGGAAACTCAACGCGAAGTGTGCTCCTGCACCTTGGTATACTCGTCGAAACATAAGATGCAGGCGACTGGTAATTTTTGTGCCTAAATTGCTGATAGTTGAAGATGACGCTGAGTTGGCCGGTCAGGTCGCCGAGTGGTTGACCGAGCAAGGCTATCAGGTGGAGAGAACCAACAGCGGCGAGGACGCTCTGCAGTTGCTTTCCAATTTCAAGTATGACGTTCTTTTGCTGGACTGGTCATTGCCCGGTATGTCCGGACTGGAAGTTCTAAAACGGCACCGCGAAGCGGGCGGTATGTCACTGGCGCTGTTCATCACTGGCAAAGGCGACATCGACAGCAAAGAAAGAGGGCTGAACATCGGCGCTGATGATTATCTTGTCAAACCGTTCGATATGCGCGAACTTTCCGCGCGTTTGAAGACCGTGCTGAGACGCCCGCAATTTCTCCTTCCCGACGAGCTGAGAATCGGCGACATAATGCTCAATCCCAACCTGCACAAATTATTTGCCGGCGGCAAAGAAATCCGTCTGATGCCGAAAGAATCGGCGCTGCTGGAGTTTCTGATGCGCCATCCCAATCGAGTTTACTCATCCAAAGATCTTCTCGATGCCGTGTGGCCGTCGGATAGAGAAGGGACTACCGACACCGTTAGAAGCTGGATGCGCAACCTGCGCAAAAAACTGGCAACGGCAGACAGGGAGAATTTTGTCAAAACAATTCCGGCATCGGGATATGTGATTGAATGCGATCTCGAGACTATGAGCTAATCGGAGCAAGCGCGCTTTGGTTTTTTTGACGTGAGTAAGTCTCCATTTAATGCCGCGCATCCCGTTAGATTTTTTTGAATTTTTCTAAGCGGCAGTGAGGCTGGAAAGCCGCAGCCTGGCTGGATCCTTACATTTTCTTGCCAGGCGCCAAAGTAGCGTCGCTTGGCAAAACGTCCATTTCATGGGGGTTTTGCTCTGCGCATCCAATTAGAAAAATTCGAAAAAATCTAATCACATAGTGCATCGAAAAAAGCACATCAGGCAGCAAAAATCGGGCATCGAAAATTGAATTGGGCGAGGTCAAAATTTTGCTCCCTGATGAGCTTATCCTATATTCAGTAGTATGCAGACGGTTTAAGCGAAGAAGCTGGAAGAATGCAGCAAGCTCAGGGATTTCCCGAAAGCTTGTGCATTCCCCAGCTATCTCCGGCAAGTGAAAGCCTTACAACGAACACTTGCGATTCGATCGAATTAAATCAAGCGACCTTCTTCGAAGCAGTCGCCTTTGGTGACGACTTTTTCGCCAGTTGCGAGCGACCGACGTAAGCGGGAATCAGCTCGAAGAGCTTCTTCCTGAGCGCGTCGATGTCACCTTTCTCGGTGCCGGAGCAGAATTCCTCCGCCCGCACGAGCGCGGCTGCCGCTCCGCCTTGTCGCGTTTCGCTCGACCATTCCGGCGCTTCATAAGCGACGACCGTCCAGCCGGAGCCGAGCGCGTGCCTGAAGAGGTACAGCGCTCGCTCCATGTGAAACGGGGACGTCACCACATAAAGCGTGCCGCCCTTCTTGCCCTTGAGATAACGCTCCACCGTGAAGATGGCGTTGCCCAGGGTGTCGAAGGACTGGTCTTCCAGAAGGATGCGGCTTGCCGCGATGCCTTCCGAAGCGATGATTTCGGCCATGACCTGTGCTTCGGTCTTGCCGTGCGTGCCTTTGTCGTCGGGCGGACGTGAGCCCGAGCAGATGACTTTCATCTGCCCCTTTGTTGCAATCAAACGAGCGGCGGCACGAGCGCGCATTTCCGTGACCGGAGTGGCGCTGCCGTCGCCCTTCAAGCCGCTGCCGAGAACGACCGCGACTTTGTAGCTATATTTTTGGGTCGACATACTTTTTCAACGTTCCAATTTGGCCAGACGAGAGCCCCCGGGTGGCATAAAACTGCGCATCAAACAAAGCTCGCGCTTTGCACTGAATCCGCGTTTCACACGTCCAGGGGCCCTCGCTGCACTTTTACTTCCGGAAAGAAAACGAACTGCTTACTGCCCGTCCGGCGAGGGAGAGACAGTGCCGCCCGGGTTCGCGCCGGGCTGAACGACCGCCGGAGCAGCCTTGCGGGTGGTGACGTCGGTGACCAGCCAGTTGAGGATGTTCACACCGTTCGGCGCGCCCCAACCGGTCGGGTGATCCCAGCCGGTACCGGCGGAATAGCCCGGACCACGCCCGTCTCCGTTGTCACCCTGGGTGACGTCGTAGAAGAGCTTGCTGTAGTCGGCCGAGTTGCCCATGCGGTAGATGCGCGCATTGCCGGAGCCGATGCGCTTGCCTGCCGCTTCCGTCGACATGATCCAGAGCGCCGCCCAGTTGGGAGCGGAGATGCTGGTGCCGCCGGAGGCTATCCACTGACCTTCGAAAAGGATGGAATACGGTGTGTTCGGGTCGGCAGCCATCGAAACGTCGGAAGTGACGCGCTCGTCGCCCGCCGGGATGCCCGAGCCGACCTGCCAGGTCTTGCGCTTGTACTCGCTCGACTTGCCGCCGCCGGTGCCGGTCCACGCCTTCTCAGACGTGCGGCGACCGTTGCGGTGGAAAAGCTCCGTGCCACCAACTGCGGTGACATAGGGGTCCGACGACGGGTAGTCGACGGCGAGCTGGACCTGCTTCATGCCGCGGCAGTCATAGGCGCCATCGTCGCCGGCAGCGGCGAAGATGACGATGCCCTGAGAAGCAGCCTGCAGGAAGATATTGTGTTCGGTCTTCATCTGGCGCGAGCCGGTCCAGACTTCGCAAAGCCCCCAGCTAACCGAGACGACGTCGGCTTCGTTGTCGACGACGATCTGGTTGAAAACCTTGGTGAACTTGGTAAAGGCAGGGTCCTTGGCGATGTACATCAGGATGTCGGCACCCGGCGCAGCAGCACCGAGCTGCTGGAGGTCGAGCGTGGTTTCCGTGTCGGCCTGGGTAGCCTGACCCTTGATGTAGATGTTGCGGATGGTACCGGTGCGGGTGATGCCGTACTGCTTCCAGTAACCGTCCACGTCCGACTGGTTATAGGTATAGGCAGTGGCGATGGCCACCTTGCGTCCGGCGCCGGAATACTTCTTCGCGGCGTTGCGGTTGTTGGCGTTCGGGAAGTTGTAGACATTGGCCACGTCCTGCGGTCCGAGACCATAGGGAGTGGCGTGCGACTGCAGCGTGCTCAGATGGCTGACAGGCTGCCGAGGAGCCAGACGCATGTGGCTCTCGAACTGCGCGCCGGTGTTGAGACCGATCACCGACTGGATGACTGATTTCAGATGCGCCGGAATGCGCGGGTCGCTGTTGTTGCTGGTGAACTCGGTGGCACCGCCGGTGGCGCCAGCGCGCTGGAGCCGGTAGCGGTTGAGCTTCACCTGGAAGGCTTTCTCGAACTGCTCGGTCGTGCCTTCGATTTCGATGAGAGTGCGGTTGTCGCTGACATCGACGACGGTCAAGCCGGCGCCGGTAGCCCACGTGGTCACAGCGTCGACATCCGCCTGATCGGGCGAGTAGGTCGCTTTGAACTCGTCGGTGGTCAGGTACTTCTGGTAGTTTGGCGAGTTGGGGTCGTCCTGCTCGTCGATCAGTTTCTCGAGGTCCGCTTCGTTTTTCAGCGCCAGACCGATGACGACGGTTTGCACGTCGCCCGGGTTGGCGTGGCTGACCAGCTCGGCTTCGTTGACGACCGAGGGGGTGTGTCCCTTGAGCGTGACTGAGCGGCTGAACGGGTTGAGATGATCGGGAGCAAAGAAAAAGCAGAGTAGTGCTGCGAGGCCGGCGATCGTGATCGTCAGCCCCCATTTCTTGCGTGCGGTCATGGGTGTTTCTCCATAGAGACAGGCGCGCCGAAGGCTTGAAAGCACGGGACGCCGACAGGGCGTTCCGTTGGCGCGCGAAAATTTCCGTCACCGAAACGGAACGCACTCAGTGCGCTCCGAGTAAGAGAATCGGAACTGCAAACAAAGGTGGGGGAGCCAGAATTGACTCCCCCGAAGGAATTGGACGATTACTGGAAATCGCCCGGCTTGAAAGCCAGTGGGTCGTCGTTGCTCTGATCGGCGATCAGTTCGGCAGCCACGGTCTCGCGCAGGTTTTCCTGCGAAGTGTGACTGACCGTTGCAGTGACGCCACCGTTCGCGTCATAGGTCTTCTCGGTTTCGAGAGTACCGTCCCAGCGATAGGTGCGCACCGTCTTCTTGACGCCGTTCTCGTAGACGACAGCCTCGCTGACGCTGGAGCCGCTGTAGTTGAACGTCAACTTGCGCTTCAGCGTTTTGCCGTCGGCCTCGTACTCGTCCACCGTCTTCAAGCTGATGCTGCGGTAGTAGCTGCTCTGGTAGCCGCTCCAGGACTGCTTGTAGGCAGCCGTGGAATCGGCGCGCAGAACGGTGATGCTGTATTCGACGGTGTTGCTGTAACCACCGCTGGTGGTCTTGCTCACGCGAATCTTCTCCACCGCGCCGGCCGCATTGTAGAACTTCACTTCCGTCTCGGAGGCGTTCAAGCGCTTGGCGGTAGCCCACAGCGTCGTGCCGTCCTGGCGATAGAAAGTGCCGTCCACAAACGTGCCGTCAGCCTGATAGTGGGTGACGGAGTGCAGCCGCTTGCCGTCCACGCGATAGCGCGTGGTTTCGGAGGTCCCGTCGGCGAGCAGCTTGCGCGACAGCTCCAGAGTGCCGGTGCCGCGATTGAGCCGCTCGCTTGTGACGGTGACGCCGTCGGCTGCGTATTCGATCGTGCTCTTCAGCACGCCCGTGTAGGGGTAGAACTCCTGCTTGACGCTCACAGAGCCGTCCGGGCGGAAAGTGAACGTTTCCAGCCGTCCGTCCCGGTAGTCGATGGTCATCTCCACGAGCGTTCCATCGGGAGTTTTCTTAAAGATGCGCTGGTTCTCGCCCGACTCTGGCGGCATCAGCTTGACCGTACGGATCAAAGCTGGTGCGGCCGGTTGAGTCGGCACCGTGGTATTGGGCGGGTTTTGGGTCGCGGCCGGCTCTTCGTCCTTGCATCCGGTGAGGATGAAGGCGAGCCCGGCGACCAGAATTACCCCGAGAAAAGAGCGCAGTGTCAAACGGCTCGAATTGTGTTTCGAAGTCATGTTTGATGCTCCATTGGGATGCCGGCGCGCATGCGGTTCTCCACCGTGCCGCCGGATTCATGTACGTGTGGCGCGCGGATTAAGGCGCGCAGAATTTGCATGAAGCGTGAATGTTCGTTTTCTCAACGACCGCGATGCAGCAAACAAGCCGGTTCGAGCCTGGTTTGCCAACATCGCGGCCGCCCTTATCGAGAATTAGAGACGGGGGCAGGCGCCGCCGTTCATCTTCTCCAGCTCGGCAACACGCTCGGCGACCGGCGGGTGCGTAAGCTGCAGATACTTCCAGAACGCCTTGATGCGGCCCCAGATGCCCACGGGCTTCGGGTCCGGCGTCAGCGCGTCGAAGAGCGGGTCGATGGTCATCATCGGGCGGAACACCCGGAAGATTTCCGCATCGCGACCCTTGGGCCGGTTCTTCTCGACAAACGCAACCAGCTTCTGGAGCGCCATCGAGAGATCGCACGGCTTGAGAGTCATGAGCGACCCGGTAGCGTCGGCGCCGGACTCACGCGAGCGCACGACGAAAAGTTGGATAACGCGCGTCACCTGGCCGGTCAGCCAGAAGACGGCGTACATGAGCACCCACTCGAGGATGCCCGTGATGAAGCCCTTCTTGCGCCCGGTCTGAAAACCGAAGTCGCGCTTGAAGATGCGGATGCCGCCGATGAGAGCGCGCACCGCCTGATCGGAGATCAGGAAGAAGAGCGAGGAAAGAACCGAGATGAGCGAGTTGATGCCCACGTCATAGTTCTTCACGTGCCCGAGCTCGTGGGCGAAGACCGCTTCGATTTCGTCGTCGGTCATGCCGCACTGGAAGAGCCCCTTCGTCGCAGCCACGACCGCCTTGCGGTGAATCGGGCCGGTGGCGAAGGCGTTGGGCAGGGGATTGTCGGCGATGTACACCTTGGGCTTGAACTTCAAGCCGCTCTTGGGATACACCTTGTCGACAATGGCGATCAGGCGCTGATCGTCCGGCTTGGACGGGTCAACGGGGACCGCTTTCTGGAGTTTCAGAGCGATGTCCGCACTGAACCACCACATCACGACCGGCAGCAAGCACCAGAGGATGCCGAAGCCGACCGTGTATTGG
>Ga0268299_1003537_pt1 | contig 14100 bp, 12 predicted proteins | sample NOBtaG_FD_193484 | JGI IMG/M metagenome (GOLD analysis project Ga0268299, IMG submission 193484) | Activated sludge microbial communities from bioreactor in Nijmegen, Gelderland, Netherland - NOB reactor | ecosystem: Engineered > Bioreactor > Aerobic > Activated sludge | place: Netherlands...
CTTCGTGTTCTTCAACGCCGTGCCGGAGCTGATCTACCTGGGGCGCAACACCGTGTTTCAGCTCCTCGGCGAGAGCTACGCCTTCATCAGCGAGAACTGGATCGAGTGGTTCCCGGTGACCCTGATGTTCCTCGCCGCCTTCGTCGGCCTGTCGCTGCTGCCGCCGCAGGTCCCCTCGTTGGTGCAGTCCTGCCTCCTGGGTGCGCTGCTCTACCTCGCCCTCATCGTGCGCGGCCTCCTCTTCCTGGAGTTGCACGGCTCCTCGCGGCGGTCGCGCGCCTTCCGCTACCGCGCCCGCTGAGCGGGCGAGCCTTCAGCGCTCGAGCGACAGCAGCTCGGCTTCCGACGCCTTGTCGGCCGGATCCAGCCGGAGCGCGTGCATGAACTCGCCGATCGCCAGGTCGTCCTGGCCGGCGCGCTTGTAGTTCAGCCCGAGATGGTAGTGAGCCGCGGCGTCGTTGGCGTTGGCGGCGGTGACCCGCGTGAAGGCCTCGATCGCGCCCTCGACCTCGCCCAGGCGCTCGTGGATGACGCCGATGTAGTAGTGCGCCATGACGTAGCCCTCCTCCGCCGCCACCACGCGCTCGAACTCCTCGCGCGCTTCGTCGAGCTGGCCGAGGTGGTAGAGCGAGTGGGCCAGGCGGTAGCGCGCCGGCACCGAGGCGGGATTGTGGACCAGCGCCAGGCGGCAGGCGTCGATGCACTCGGTGACCAGGCCGCGGCGGAAGTAGCAGGTCGCGAGCTGGAAGTAGGCGGCCGCGAAGGTCTCGTCGATCGCGACCGTGCGCCGGTACTCGTCGATCGCCTCGTCGAGCATGCCGAGGTGGTAGAACGCCTGGCCGAGGTTGAAGTGAGCGCTGGCGTTCTCCGGCTCGCGCTTTACCAGCAGCTCGTAGCGGGCGCGGGTGCGTTCGGCGAGCCCGCTGCTCAGCTCGCGGTCGAGCGCCGCCTGCTTCAGCGGGAAGCCGCAGTTCTTGCAGTAATTGTGGTCGTCCGCGTTGGCGACTCCACATTCCGGACAGAGCATCGCGTTCCTCCGGTCGTGCCGCATTCTCATCCCGCCGGGGCGGCCATGCAAGCCGGGCGGGCATCTTTCGCCCTCGCGGGAACTCGGCTAAGACCCGCCGCCATGGCCACCCTGGTGCTCCTCCGTCACGGCGAGTCGCAGTGGAATCTCGAGAACCGCTTCACCGGCTGGGTCGACGTCGAGCTCACCGACAAGGGCCGCGAGGAAGCGCGGCGCGCCGGCGAGAAGCTGCGCGGCATCCGCTTCGACAAGGCCTTCACCTCGGTGCTGAAGCGCGCCAACGAGACGCTCGACATTGCCCTGCGGGTGCTCGAGCAGACGACGGTACCGATCGAGCGCGATCAGGCCCTCAACGAGCGCCACTACGGCGACCTCCAGGGCCTCGACAAGGCCGAGACCGCGAAGAAGTACGGCGACGAACAGGTGCACATCTGGCGCCGGAGCTACGACGTCGCCCCGCCTGCCGGCGAGAGCCTGAAGGACACGGCGGCGCGCACCCTGCCCTACTTCGAGTCGCGCATCCTGCCCGAGGTGAAAGCCGGCCGGAACGTGATCGTGGCGGCGCACGGCAACAGCCTGCGCTCGATCGTGATGCACCTCGACCAGATGACGAAGGAGCAGGTGCTGGCCCTCAACATCGCCACCGGTGTGCCGATCGTCTACGAGATCGACGGGCGGGGCGCGGTCGTCTCCAAGAAGACGCTCTGAGGCGAAGTGACCAAGGGCCCCGAGGGGGTCTTGGGGGGGACCTCGGAGCCCTTGGCGGAGGGAGGGGAAGCGGTTCCCCTAGCGAGACGTCGATCGGGCGCGCGTCAGCCGCGCACCAGGATGTAGGCGCTGAGCAGGATGACGGCGAGGAAGCCGAGCGCGAGCAGACCGTCCGTCCAGTTGACGCGCAGGTGCTGCCAGACGGCGTCGACGTAGGGCACCAGCGATGCCCATGCGTCGCGGAGCTGGACCCACAGACCGGCCTTGTCGCGCCGTGGCGCTTCCATCGTCAGCGCCCCTGTCTCGACCGCGCGCGGCCCCGGCCGGCGGGGCGCGTCGACCTGCATGGTCGAGGCGCGGTACAGCCCGCTCGGGCGGTTCGTCGGGGCGAGCGCCTCTCTGCGCACGATCCCGGGAAGTCTCCTACGGTCCGAGTCCATTTCGTTCCTGCTGTCCTGCCGTCGACGGTTCGCGGCCCCTTTCGAGAGAACGGCTGGGCGCCCCCTTGCGGGGGGGTCGAGGAATTGCGCAGTCCCGACCGGAAGACCTTCTTCCCGCCCATCCGCCGACGACCGAGTTGGGCCATTAACTTCGGGCGTCTACACCTGCACGTCTGCCACTGCAACGCAGGTGCCAACGTCCAACGGCACGTTGCCCGCACCGATTCAGCCCGATCCAGGACCCCCTGCCGCGGATACGCGTGGCCGATCTGCATGGCCGACTCGCAGCCTTGCAAGCGCGCGGCTCGCAACGCCCGCCCGGCTCAGGCCTTGGGGGAGGCGATGTAGCCCGCCCGCACCAGGTGGTCGTAGAGCTGCTGGGCACACTCCTCGGCGCTGTGGTCGCCGGTCCGCAGCACCAACTCCGGCTTCTCGGGAGCCTCGTAGGGCGCGGAGATGCCGGTGAACTCCTTGACCTCGCCGGCGCGCGCCTTCTTGTAGAGGCCCTTGGGATCGCGCTGCTCGCAGACCGCGAGCGGCGCGTCGACCAGCACCTCGAGGAAGTCGCCCGCCTTCATGATCGCACGCACCTGGTCGCGGTCGGCGCGGTAGGGCGAGATGAACGCGGTGATGACGATCACTCCCGCCTCGGTGAACAGCTTGGCGACCTCGCCGATGCGGCGGATGTTCTCCGTCCGGTCGGCCGGCGAGAAGCCGAGATCGCGGTTCAGCCCGTGGCGCACGTTGTCGCCGTCGAGGATGAAGGAGCGCAGCCCCTGCTCGGCCAGCGCGGCATCGAGCAGATTGCCGATGGTCGACTTTCCGGAAGCCGAGAGACCGGTCAGCCAGATCGTGCAGCCCTTGTGGCCGGCGATCTTCTCGCGCTCCTCGCGCGTGACCGTGTGGTGGTGCCAGACGATGTGGGAGGACTTGGTTTGACTCATGCGCTGTTCCTATCGAAGGCACCGCCGGGCCTCAAGCTGGCGATCCCGGCGCCGCCGCGCCCTCGGGCTGGACGGCGACGGCCGTTGAAACGGCGGCGGCCGGCGGGCAAGGTCGCGACATGAGCGCATCCGTCGTCACCGCCACGGGAGTCACCTGGGATCTCTCCGACCTCTACCAGGGACCGGAAGACGCGAGCATCCGGGCGGACCTCGATGCCGCCCGCGCGCGCGCCGCCGACTTCGCGGCCCGCTACCGCGGCACCATCCACACCCCGGGCGGCCCGGCCCCCGAGCACGTGGCGGCGGCGATGCGCGAGTACGAGGAGATCGTCGAGCTGGCCTCCCGACCCTCGATCTACGCTCACCTGCTCCATGCCGCCGACGTCCGGCCGCCGGCCCACGGCGCGCTGGTGGCGATGACGCAGGAGCGCTCGACCGAGATCAGCACGACCCTGTTGTTCTTCCAGCTCGAGTGGCTGGCGCTGGCCGACGAGGAGGCGCGCCCGGCGATCGAGTCGCCGGCCTGCGCCCGCTTCCGCCACTATCTCGCCAGCGCGCGCCGCTACAAGCCGCATACGCTCTCGGAAGCCGAGGAGCGCATCCTGGAGGAGAAGGCCAACACCGGCAGCCGCGCGATGGCGCGGCTGTTCGACGAGTTGACGTCGTCGCTGGTGTTCGAGGTCGAGGTCGACGGCGAGCGGCGCAGCCTCAACGAGAGCGGCGTCCTCGCCCTGCTCTACGAACCGAGGCGCGAGGTGCGACGCGCCGCCGCCGCTTCGTTGACCACGGGTCTGCGGGCCAATCGCCTGGTCATCACCTCGATCTTCAACACCCTCGTCCTCGACCACGCCGTCGACGACCGCCTGCGCTGCTTCAGCGATCCGATGCAGTCGCGCCATCTCGCCAACGAGATCCGCGGCGAGGTGGTCGAGTCGTTGATGCAGGCGTGCGACGCCGCCAGCGGCATGGTGGCCGACTACTACCGCCTCAAGCGCCGCCTCCTCGGCCTCGACCGGCTCTACGACTACGACCGCTACGCGCCGCTGGCGAGCACCGAGGCCCAGATGAGCTGGGACGAGTCGCGCGCCCTGGTGCTCGACGCCTACGGCGACTTCTCGGCCGAGATGGCCGACGTCGCCCGGCTCTTCTTCGAGCGCCGCTGGATCGACGCCGAGGCGCGCGACGGCAAGCGCGGCGGCGCCTTCAGCGCCTCGACCCTGCCCTCGGTGCACCCCTACGTGCTGTGCAACTTCCTCGGCCGGCCGCGCGACGTGATGACCGTCGCGCACGAGCTCGGCCACGGCGTGCACCAGTACCTGTCGCGGCCGCACGGGCTGCTGCAGCAGGACACCCCGCTGACACTGGCGGAGACCGCCAGCGTCTTCGGCGAGATGCTGGTCTTCGACCGCCTGCGTCGCCAGGAGACGGATCCCCGCCGCCGCCTGGCGCTGCTGTGCGAGAAGATCGAGGACAGCTTCGCTACGGTCTTCCGCCAGATCGCCCTGACCCGCTTCGAGCAAGCGCTGCATCGCGCCCGGCGCGAAGAGGGCGAGCTCGCCGCCGAGCGCATCGGCGAGCTGTGGCGCAGCGCCAACGCGGCGATGTACGGCGACAGCGTCACCCTCACCGACGACTACGGCTGGTGGTGGGCGTACATCCACCATTTCATCCATTCGCCCTTCTACTGCTACGCCTACGGCTTCGGCGAGCTTCTGGTGCTGGCGCTCTACGATCTCTATCAGCGCGAGGGGCGTGCCTTCGTGCCGCGCTACCTCGAGCTGCTGTCGGCGGGTGGCTCGGCCGCGCCGGAGGAGTTGCTGGCGCGCGTCGGCATCGACATCCAGGAAGCCGGCTTCTGGCAGCGCGGCCTCGGCCTGCTGCGGGGCCTGGTCGACGAGGCGCAGTCGCTGGCGCGATGACCCACATCGACGAACCGGCCCGCCGCACGCCGGTGTTGGCGGAGACGCAGGTGCTGGTGCTGGGCGGCGGCTCGGCCGGCGCCTCGGCCGCGATCGCGGCGGCGCGCGCCGGTGCCGACGTCGTCCTGGTGGAGCGCAGCGGGGCGCTCGGCGGGCTCGCCACCGGCGGTCTGATCGCGCTCCTCCTCACCCTCGACGACGGTGAGGGGCACCAGGTGATCGCCGGCCTGTGCCAGGAACTGACCGAGCGGATGACGGCGCGCGGCGGAGCCTGGGCGCCGCCGCGCGAGCAGTGGGGCTCCTACGACGACGCGCTGGTGGCGCAGTGCCGCGCCTGGGGCCTGGTCTGGGGCGGCGGCCCCCACCGGGTGCGCTACTCGGTCGCCTACGACCCGGAGGAGATGCGCTTCGCCCTCAACGAGATGGCGAGCGCCGCCGGCGTCCGCCTCCTCTTCCACTCCTGGGCCTGCGAGGCGCTGGTCGACGGCGGGCGGCTGCGCGGCGCGGTGCTGCAGACGAAGTCCGGACGGGCCGCCATCCTCGCGCCGGTGGTGATCGACGCCACCGGCGACGGCGACGTCTTCGCCTCCGCCGGCGTTGCGCACGAGAAGGAGAAGGTCCTGCCCTGGCTGTGGTTCCGGATGGGTGGGGTGAGCGACGCCGAGCAGGCCATCCGCGAGGGCGGCTGGTACTTCCGCACCGTCGGGGACGGGCAGCTCCTCTTCCCCTGGGGCGCGGCCGAGCCCGCGATGCGCAAGATCGACGCCACCGATCCCTGGGACCTCTCCTTCGCCGAGGTCGAGTGCCGCCGCATGGTGATGCAGGCGGTCGACCGCCTGCGGCGGGAGGATGCGCGCTTCGCCCGCGCCCACCTGTGCGACATCGCGACGCAGCTCGGCGTCACCGAGAGCCGGCGCGCGCGCGGCGTGCACGTGCTGGCGCGCGAGGATGCCGGGCGCGACTTCGACGACGCGATCGCGGTGACCGGCAACTGGACCAAGTACGGCATGCTCTACTCGATCCCGTACCGCTCGCTGCTGGTGCACGAGCTCGACAATCTGCTGGTCGCGGGCCGCTGCATCTCGGCCGACCACCGCGCCCATCACTCCACCAAGGAGATCCCACCGTGCATCGCGACCGGCCAGGCGGCCGGCACGGCGGCGGCGCTGGCCGTGCAGCAGGGGGTCGCGCCGCGCCAGCTCGACGCCGCCCGCCTGCGCGCCCGCCTCGCCGCCGACGGCGCGATTCTCACCCTGCCGCGCTGAGCTCGCACGAGCGGGGGATTTGTTCCGCGCCGCGCCCTTCGGCTATAAGCGCCCGCTGTGCAACCGACGCTCACCCTCTCGGTCATCGTCCCGGTCTTCAACGAACGTGTGACCGTTCGCCGCCTGCTCGACAAGGTGCGGGCGGTTCCGCTGCGCAAGGAGATCGTCGTGGTCGACGACGGCTCGACCGACGGCACCCGCGACCTGCTGCGACAGATCGAGGCCGAGTGGGGCGATGACCCGCAGAACCGCCTGCTGGTGATCCTGCACGAGCAGAACGCCGGCAAGGGAGCGGCGGTTCGCACCGGCATCGCGCACGTCAGCGGCGAGATCACCCTGGTGCAGGACGCCGACCTCGAGTACGACCCGGCCGAGTACCCGCAGCTCATCGCCCCCATCCTGGACGGCCATGCCGAGGTCGTCTTCGGCTCGCGCTTCCTCTCCGGCCCCCATCGGGTCCTCTTCTTCTGGCACACGATGGGCAATCGCCTGCTCACCCTCCTCTCCAACTTCTTCACCGACCTGAACCTCACCGACATGGAGACCTGCTACAAGGTCTTCCGCACCGACGTGTTGAAGCGCATCCGGCTGGTGTCGGACCGCTTCGGCATCGAGCCCGAGCTCACCGCCAAGGTGGCGCGCCTCGGCTGTCGCGTCTACGAGGTGCCGATCAGCTACCACGGCCGCGAGTACTGGGAGGGCAAGAAGATCGGCTGGCAGGACGGCTTCGTCGCCGTCTGGACCATCCTCAAGTTCGCCTACGTCGACGACCAGGTCGACTCGCACGCGGGCGAGACCTCGCTCAAGCGCCTGCAGCGCGCGCGCCGGTACAACGAGTGGGTCTTCGGCCGCATCGCCCGTCACCTCGGCGACCGCGTTCTCGAGGTCGGCAGCGGCCGCGGCGTGTTCACTCGCTTCCTGCGCAACCGCAGCCACGTCGTCGCGACCGACGACGACGACCGCAACCTGGAGTTCCTGCGCGGCGGCTTCGAGCGCTTCGACAACATCGCCATCCGGCGCGTCGACTGGAGCGCGCCCGACGTCGAAGCGCTGGCCGCCGAGCGCTTCGACACCATCCTCGGCATGCAGATCCTCGAGCACGTCGAGGACGACGCCGCCGTGCTCGCCGCCTTCGGGCGCCTCCTGCCCGACGGCGGGCGACTCATCCTCAAGGTGCCGGCGATCAAGTCCCTCTATGGCGAGACCGACCGCAAGCTGCAGCGCAAGCGGCGCTACGACCGCGGCGAGCTCGAGGGCAAGCTGGCGGCCGCGGGCTTCGTCGTCGAGGAGGTGATCTACGTCAACGTGCTCGGCATCCTCGGCTGGTATCTGAACTCGGTCCTGCTGCAGCGCCCGACGGTCGGCGCTTTCCAGGCGCGGCTGGCCAACTGGCTGGCGCCGTGGCTGGCGCTGGAGGAGAAGTGGCGCCCGCGCTTCGGCATGTCGGTGCTGGTGGTCGCCAGCAAGCGCCCGCGCCTCGCCCCCGCCGCGGTGACGGAGCCGCAACTCGCGCATGCGGCGAATTGAGTCGAGGATCCGCACCGCGTCGCCCGAGTTCGCCGAGAACCGGGCGGCGATGACGGCGCAGGTCGAGCGGCTGCGCGAGGAGCTGCAGCGCGCCCGCCTCGGCGGCCCCGAGGAGGCGCGCAAGCGCCACCACCAGCGCGGCAAGCTGCTGGCGCGCGAGCGCATCGACGCGCTGATCGACCCGGAGACGCCGTTCCTCGAGCTCTCGCCGCTGGCGGCGCGCGGCATGTTCAACGACGAGGCGCCGGGCGCGGGAATCGTGACCGGCATCGGCGTCATCCAGGGGCGCGAGACGGTGATCGTCGCCAACGACGCCACCGTCAAGGGCGGGACCTACTACCCGATCACGGTGAAGAAGCATCTGCGGGCGCAGGAGATCGCGCTCGAGAACCGGCTTCCCTGCGTCTACCTGGTCGACTCGGGCGGCGCCTTCCTGCCGCTGCAGGCGGAGATCTTCCCCGACCGCGAGCACTTCGGACGCATCTTCTACAACCAGGCCCGACTCTCGGCCGCCCGCATCCCGCAGATCGCGGTGGTGATGGGTTCGTGCACGGCGGGCGGCGCGTACGTGCCGGCGATGTGCGACGAGAACGTCATCGTCGCCGGCGTCGGCACCATCTTCCTCGGCGGCCCGCCACTGGTGAAGGCTGCGACCGGCGAGGAGGTCACCGCCGAGGAGCTCGGCGGCGGCGACGTCCACACCCGCATCTCGGGCGTGTCCGACCATCTCGCCGCCAGCGATCCGCACGCGATCGAAATCACGCGCTCGATCTTCGCGGCGCTCGGCGCCGCGGACCGCACCGCGCTCGACTGGCAGCCGCCCGAGGATCCGGCCTACGACCCGGCGGAGATCTACGGCGTGGTGCCGGCCGACCCGCGCCGCCAGTACGACGTGCGCGAGGTGATCGCCCGCATGGTCGACGGCAGCCGCTTCCACGAGTTCAAGGCCCTCTACGGGCCGACCCTGGTCACCGGCTTCGCCCGCATCCACGGCTACCTGGTCGGCATCGTCGCCAACAACGGCGTGCTCTTCTCGGAGTCGTCGCTCAAGGGCACGCACTTCATCGAGCTCTGCGGCCAGCGGCGCGTGCCGCTGCTCTTCCTGCAGAACATCACCGGCTTCATCGTCGGCAAGCAGTACGAGCACGGCGGCATCGCGCGCGACGGCGCCAAGATGGTGCACGCCGTCAGCACCGTGCAGGTGCCGAAGTTCACCGTCATGATCGGCGCCTCGAACGGCGCCGGCAACTACGGCATGTGCGGGCGCGCCTACTCGCCGCGCTTCCTGTTCATGTGGCCCAACGGGCGCATCTCCGTCATGGGGGGCGAGCAGGCCGCCAACACCCTGCTCACCGTCAAGTTGCAGCAGCTCGAAGCCCGCAAGCAGAGCATGTCGGCCGCCGAGCAGCAGGCCTTCGTCGCGCCGCTGCTGGCCAAGTACGACGAGGAGAGCAGCGCCTACTACTCCAGCGCCCGCCTGTGGGACGACGGCGTCGTCGACCCGGCGGCGACCCGCGACGTCCTCGGCCTGTGCCTGGCCGCCGCGCGCAACGCCCCGGTGCCGGCGACCGTGCCGGGCGTCTTCCGGATGTGATGCGCCGCGTCCTGATCGCCAACCGCGGCGAGATCGCGATCCGCGTCATGCGCGCCTGCGAGGAGGCCGGACTCGACACGGTCGCGGTCTACTCGGAGGCCGATGCCGCCGCGCCGCACGTCGCGCGCGCCGGCCGCGCCGTCTGCATCGGCCCGGCGGCCAGCGTCGAGAGCTACCTCTCGATCGAGCGTCTGCTCGAGGCTGCGCGTTCCGCCGGCGCCGACGCCATCCACCCCGGCTACGGCTTCCTGGCGGAGAGCGCCCGCTTCGCCGCGGCCGTCGAGCAGGCCGGCCTCATCTTCATCGGCCCGACCTCGGCGGCGATCGGCGCGATGGGCGACAAGACCGTCGCCCGTCAGACCGTGGTCGCGGCAGGCGTTCCGGTCGTGCCGGCCATCGAGCAGCCGGCCGCCGACCCGGCCGAGGTCGTCGCACAGGCCCGCTCCCTCGGCTTCCCCATCCTGGTGAAGGCGGCGGCGGGGGGCGGCGGGAAGGGCATGCGCATCGTGCGCAGCGAGGCCGAGCTGGCGCCGGCGGTCGAGGCCGCCGGGCGCGAAGCGGGTGGCGCCTTCGGCGATCCGCGCGTCTTCCTCGAACGCTACGTCGAGCGCCCCCGCCACGTCGAGATCCAGATCCTCGCCGACGCCCACGGCAACGTCGTCCATCTCGGCGAGCGCGAATGCTCCATCCAGCGCCGGCACCAGAAGATCGTCGAGGAAGCGCCCTCCCCCGCGCTCGACGAGGATCTCCGCCGGCGCATGGCCGAGGCGGCGGTGGCGGCGGCGCGCGCGGTCGACTACCGCAACGCCGGCACGGTCGAGTTTCTGCTCGACGCGGGCGGCGAGTTCTACTTCCTCGAGATGAACACCCGACTGCAGGTGGAGCACCCGGTGACCGAGTGGGTGTACGGCATCGATCTGGTGCGCGCGCAGTTGCGCGTCGCCGCCGGCGAGCAGCTCTGGTTCCGCCAGCAGGACGTGCGCCGCCGCGGCCACGCGATCGAGTGTCGCGTCTCGGCCGAAGACCCCGCCAACGGCTTCCTCCCCAGCCCCGGCGCGATCGCGTTGCTGCGCGAGCCGCAGGGTCCGGGCATTCGGGTCGACTCCGGCCTGCGCCAGGGATACGAGGTGCCGCTGTTCTACGACCCGATGCTGAGCAAGGTGTCGGTCTGGGCCGAGACCCGCGCCGCCGCCTGCGACCGCATGAGCGCCGCGCTGCGCGACTACGTCATCCTCGGCTGCACCACCAACCTCGCGTTTCTGTCGGCCGTGGTCGCGCACCCGGCCTACCGCGCCGGCGAGACCCACACGCACTTCATCGACGAGCACCTCGCCGCCTGGCGCCCGCCGGAGCGCAAGCTCGACGCCGCGGCGATCGCCGTGGCGATCGAATCGGGGCGCCGGCGCGGCTCGGGTGGCGGCGCGGCCGGCAGGCCGGCGGTCGAGGACACGCCCTGGTCGACCCTCGGGCGCTGGAGACTCGGCTGAGCCGGGGGCAGCACCATGAAGCTCACCCTACAGCACGGTGCGACGCTGGTGTCCGTCGATCTTCAGGCGGAAGGCGCCGGCCATCGCGTCGTCGTCGATGGCCGCGAGCACACGGTCGAGGCGCACTGGCTCGACGAGCACACGGTCCTGCTCGACATCGACGGCGAGCGTGAGGTCGTGCACGTCGCCCGCGCCGGCGAGGCCCGCTTCGCGGCGGTTGCCGGCGAGACGTTTCGCTTCCACACCGACGCGCCGGCGCTCCACGGCGACGTGGCGGCACTGGCGGACCCCGAGGTGCGGGCGCCGATGCCGGGCAAGGTCCTGCAGGTCCTGGTCGCCGCCGGCGATCGCGTCGACGCCGGCGACGGGCTGCTGCTGCTCGAGGCGATGAAGATGGAGAATCGGCTCACCGCCCCGGCCGCCGCCGAGGTCGCCGAGGTGCGCGTCGCCGCCGGCGACACCGTCGCCGGCGGCCAGGTGCTGCTCGTCCTCCGCTTCCAGTGATCTGGAGTGCGGCGTGAAGCGCCGCTCTGGATGCGCCGGACGAGAACCCAGAGCGGCGTTTCGCGCCGCGCTCCAGATCAGAGCGCCTGGCCCGCCTTCAGGCCGACGCGGGCGGCGAGCTCGGCGGCGCTCTCCTTCTTGTCGCCCAGGCGCACGCGCTTGATGCGCACCACACCGCCCTGCGCACCGACGACCAGGCCCTCGGCCCCGACCGCCGCCACCACCCCGGGCGACGCGCTCGCGCCCTCGACCAGAGCCGGCTCGTAGAGCCGCAGCTTCTCGCCGCGAAAGTCCACCCACGCGCCCGGCTGCGGGTCGCAGCCGCGGATGAGGTTCAGCACCTCGACCGCCGGTCGTACCCAGTCGACGGCGGCGTGCTCGTCGCGGCAGAGCGGATCGTAGGTGGCGCGCGACTCGTCTTGCACCAGGCGCGGCGCCTGACCGGCCGCCACCAGGTCGATCGACTCGAGCACGGTCTCGACGCCGAGCGGGAAGAGCGTGTCGTAGTACAGCGAGCCGGCGGTGTCGGTCGGCCGAATCGCGGCCTTCTTCTGCAGCAGGATCGGACCGGTATCGATGCCGGGGTCGACCCAGAACACCGACACCCCGGTCTCGGTCTCGCCCTTGATGATCTGCCAGTTCACCGCCGAGCCGCCGCGGTAGAGCGGTAGGAGGGAAGGATGGAAGCAGATGCTGCCCAGGCGCGGCGTCTCGAAGACGTTCTGCGGCACGATCTGCGTCACGTAGGCGAGCACGCCGAGGTCGGCGCCGAGGTCGGCGAACTCGCGCTGCACCTCGGGCCCGCGCAGCGAGCGATGCTGGCGCACCGGGATGCCGAGCGCCTGGGCGCGCGCCTTCACCGGATCGACGCGGGTGCCGGCGTCGGGCGGACAGTAGACGGCCGCCACCTCGTGGCCGCGCGCGCGCGCGCCGTCGAGCACCTTCTCCGCGAAAGCCGCCTGGCCGACGAGGATGATTCGCATTCTAGAGTACCTCTCGCAGCGCCGCGGCGATGCGCGACGCCACCTCCTGGGCCCCGCTGTCGCTGCGCAGCAGGGCATTGTTGACCTCGATCTCGAGGTAGGGAGCGCCGTGGCGCTGTCCGTGGGAGCGGGCGCTGAAGATGAGTCCGTCGAGGCCCGAGTACGGCTCGTTGTGGCGCACGCGCAGGCGCTGGCCCGCAAGCGCCTGCGCCAGCAGTGCGGCTCGCTCCTCGTGCTCGTCATAGAGCACGCCGACATCGAAGTCGCGCCGGCTCCCGCGCAGCTCGGGGGTGAAGCTGTGCACGCTGAAGAGCAAAGCCTGGTCGCGCCCGGCAGCGACGTCGTCGATCGCGTCGTGGAAGGGGTGATAGAACTCCCGTACCCGCTTCTCCCGCTCGCTCTCGGCGAGCGCATCGTTGCCGGGGACGGCCACGCCGTGGCTTTCGGCGACGATCAGGTCGTGGTCGCCGAGGTCGCGGTTGCAGTCGATCAGCAGGCGCGAGTAGCCGCTCTCGACCAGTGGTGCGTCGAAGGCCTCCGCCAGCGCCCGGGCGACCGCCGCCGCGCCGATGTCCCAGCCGACGTGGTCGCGCAGATCCTGCGGTCGCAGGCCGAGGGCGCCGTATTCCGGCGGCAGCTCGTAGGAGGCATGCTCGCAGGTGATCAGGAGGGGGCTGTGGCGGTGGCCGCCGCGGACGCGCACCGGTCTCACCGCCGCCTCCGCCGTTGCCCCCGAGCGCCGCCCCGGCGCTCGCGCGAGGCCGCCGCCAGTGTCCCTCCAGGCCCCCCGGCGACCCTCGGCCAGACGATCATTCCGCGTGTGATTTCCATGGTTTGCCTGCGACTCGCAGCGGGTCCTTTTAGCCCCGAGCGGGGCCCTTGGAAAGCCAGGTTTGACATTCGCCGCGGCGACCATCTAGGTAAAACGCCTTCCCACTCAGTGAACCGGAACGACCACCTCGGGCATTCGAGAAGGAGGAGCCGCGCGTGCGCCGGGAGAAGTCCAACTACATGATCCAGTCCGTCTCGCACGCGCTGGATGTGATCGAGCAGTTCGGCGCCGAGCACGAGGAGCTCGGCGTGACCGAGCTCAGCAAGCGTCTCAAGCTGCACAAGAACAACGTCTTTCGCCTGCTCGCGACGCTCGAGTCGCGGGGCTACATCGAGCAGAACAAGAGCACCGAGAACTACCGCCTCGGGCTGCGCTGCCTGCAGCTCGGCGAGCGCTACGTGCGCCAGATCAGCCTGCTGGAGCAGGCCCGGCCGGTGATGGCCGAGGTGGTGCGCGCCAGCAAGGAGACGGCCCTGCTGGCGGTGTTCCGCAACGACGGCATGGTGCCGGTCGAGGCGGTGGAGACGCAGCAGCCGGTGCGGATCGTGCCGGCGATCGGCGAGCTGCTGCCGCTGCACTGCACCGCCGTCGGCAAGGCCTACCTCGCCTTCGCCGGCGACGAGCGCGACGGCGCCCTGCCGCGCTCGCTGCCGCGCTTCACCGACAAGACGATCACCGAGAAGGCCGCGCTGACGCGCCATCTGCAGGAAGTGGCGCAGCTCGGCTATGCCACCGACCTCGGCGAGCACGTCGCCGACGTGTGCGCGGTTGCCGTCCCGGTGCGGGACTACACCCGCGCCGTGGTCGCCTGCCTGGCCATCTCCGGACCGGCCTATCGCCTCACCGCCGAGCACACCGCCGCCGCGATCG
>Ga0268299_1003538_pt1 | contig 14090 bp, 16 predicted proteins | sample NOBtaG_FD_193484 | JGI IMG/M metagenome (GOLD analysis project Ga0268299, IMG submission 193484) | Activated sludge microbial communities from bioreactor in Nijmegen, Gelderland, Netherland - NOB reactor | ecosystem: Engineered > Bioreactor > Aerobic > Activated sludge | place: Netherlands...
GAAGGCCAGCGCCTGGCCGGCCAGCGGGTGGTTGAAGTCGAACAGCGCCCAGTCCTCGCCCTGCGGGCCCAGCTGGCGCAGCACGCCGGCGAAGCTGCCGCGGCCGTCGGGCGTGGGGAACTGCACCACGTCGCCGACGGCGTAGCGCTCGTCGGGATCGCCGTGCTCACGCAACACCGCGAGCGACACGCGCTGCAGCAGCTCGGGGTTGCGATCGCCGAAGGCCTCGCCGGGGGCCAGTTCGAAGCGCGTGCGCGTGCCTTCCTCCAGGCCGATCAGGCGCTGCTCCATCGCGGGCGCCAGCTCGCCGGTGCCGAGCGACAGCGTCGCCGGCTGCTCGGCGAAGGTGTCGACCAGCGCCGCGCCGTCGGGGCCGGTCAGGCGGTAATGCAGGGTCAGGAAGGAGCCGGGCTGGACTTGTGACACGAGGTGAAGGTCGCTTCGATAGACTGGACCGGATTTTGGCACCCCGCACCGTGAAGGACCTCCCCGCCGACCTGAGACCCCGCGAGAAGCTGCTCGCGCGCGGCCCGCAGGCGCTGGCCGACGCCGAACTGCTGGCGCTGCTGCTGCGCACCGGCGTGCAGGGCCGCGGCGTGCTGCAGCTGGCGCAGCACCTGCTCGACGAGTTCGGCGGCCTCACCGGCCTGCTGGCCGCCGAGCCGACGGCGCTGGAGCGCGTCAAGGGCCTCGGCCCGGCCAAGCGCGCCGAGCTGGCCGCGGTGCTGGAGATCGCGCGCCGCACGCTGACGGCACGCTTGTCCGAGGCGCCGGTGTTCGACGCGCCGCAGACCGTCAAGGACTACCTGCAGCTGCAGCTGGCGGGCAAGCCGCACGAGGTCTTCGCGGTGCTGTTCCTCGACACCCAGCACCGGCTGCTGGCCTTCGAGGAGCTGTTCCGCGGCACGCTCGGGCAGGCCAGCGTCTACCCGCGCGAGGTGGTCAAGCGTGCGCTGGCGCTCAACGCCGCGGCCGCGATCCTGGCGCACAACCACCCCTCCGGCGTGGCCGAGCCCTCGCGCGCCGACGAGGCGCTGACGCAGGCGCTGAAGGCCGCGCTGGCGCTGATCGACGTGAAGGTGCTGGACCACTTCGTCGTGGCGCGCGGCAGCGTGGTGTCGTTTGCCGAGCGGGGGCTGCTGTGAGCGGCGTGCCGCGTGCCAGGCCGCGCGTCGCCGGCCTGCAGGACCTGAAGGCGCTGAAGCGCCGGATGGAGACCGCCGCCCGCGAGCAGGCGGCGCGCGAGGCCGAAGCGCTCGCCCGCGAGGCGGCCGCCCGCCGCGAGCGCGAGCTGTTCGCCACCGAGGTCGGCCCGGTGACGCCGCTCAAGACGAAGGCCCAGGCCGCGCCCCAGCGCCCCAAGCCCGAGCCGCTGCCGCTGCAGCGCCAGCGCGACGAGCAGGCGGTGCTGCGCGAGGCGCTGTCCGACGAGTTCGATGTCGAGTCGCTGCTCGACACCGACGAGGCGCTGTCCTGGCGCCGCCGCGGCGTCGGCCCCGACGTGGCGCGCAAGCTGCGCCGCGGCGTCTGGGCGATCCAGGCGCAGGTCGACCTGCACGGCCTGCAGCGCGATGCGGCGCGCGAGCGCCTGGCCGGCTTCCTGCGCGACGCGGCGAAGCAGGGGCTGCGCTGCGTGCGCGTCGTCCACGGCAAGGGCAACGGCTCGCCGGGCCGCCAGCCGGTGCTCAAGGGCAAGGTCCAGACCTGGCTGGTGCAGAAGAACGAGGTGATGGCCTTCGTGCAGGCGCGCGCGGCCGAGGGCGGGGCGGGCGCCCTGGTCGTTCTGCTCGGAACCGCCCCTTCGTCACCCTGACTGGAGCCCTCCCCGGGGAGGGCTGGGCGGGGGCGTGAAGTCCTGCGAAGCAGATGGATGCGCAATCGGGGCTACTGGCCCCGGTTGCGCATCCAATCTGCGGTGTTGGCGAACGAGGCCTTCAGGCGCGTCACCAGCAGCGGATCGAGCCCGCATTCGTTCATCGCCTGCTCCATGCAGGCCATCCACTGGTCGCGCTCGCGCACGCCGATGGCATAGGGCAGGTGGCGAGCGCGCAGCCGCGGGTGGCCGAAGCGCTGCTGGTAGAGGTCCGGTCCGCCGAGCCAGCCGCTGAGGAACCAGAACAGCTTGTCGCGCGAGCCGTCCAGCGTGGTCGGATGCAGCACCCGCAGATCGGCGTAGCGCGGCTCGAGGTCCATCAGGTCGTAGAAGCGGTCGACCAGGCCGCGCACGGCGGGCTCGCCGCCGATCCAGTCGTAGGGGGTGGCGGCCGGGGCAGGCTCGGCCAGGGGCGTCAGGTCGGACATCGGGACAGAAAGCGGGAAAGGGCGGCCGCGGCGGCCAGGCGCCGCCGGCGGCAGGCATCGGTTCAGGGGCTCAGGCGCGCCGCCAGCGCGACGATGGCCTGTGCGGCCGGCGTGCCCGGCATCGATTCCACCACGAGCTGGCGCTTCTTCACGGCGTCGCGCACCCCCGCGTCGATGGGGACGTCGCCGACCAGCGCCAGGTCCACCGCGCTGCCGAGCGGCGGCGCGACGAAGCGGTCGATGACCTGCCTGAGCTGCCCGGCCACGGCGCGGCCGTCGCCACTGCGCGGCACCTGGTTGACGATCAGCTTCAGCTCGCGCCGGCCCTGCTGCGTGGCCAGCACCTTGATGGTCGCGTAGGCATCGGTCATCGAGGTCGGCTCGGGCGTCGCGACGATCAGCACCTCGTCGGCCAGCGACACGGTGTAGAGCACCACGTCGGAGATGCCGGCGCCGGTGTCGAGCAGCACGATGTCGAAGCGCGGCGTGACCTCGTTGATCACCGCCAGCAGCTTGTCGCGCACCTCGGGCGTGAGCCGCGAGTACTCGACCAGGCCCGATCCGGCCAGCAGCACCGAGAAGCCCCCCGGCGCCGGCAGCACCGCCTGCGCCAGCGTGGCCCGGCCGGTGAAGACGTCGTGCAGCGTCACCTTGGGATGCAGGTTCAGCACCACGTCGAGGTTGGCGAGGCCCAGGTCGGCGTCGAGCACCAGCACGCGCAGGCCGCGCCTGGCCAGCGCCGCCGCGAGATTGGCCGACAGGAAGGTCTTGCCGACACCGCCCTTGCCGCTGGTGACGGCCAGGATGCGGGCGCGCGGCGCCCCGGGCGGAGCGGCGGCGGGCGTTTCGAGGGTATCGGGCGCGTTCATGCGGAATCCGGACGGCTGGAGTTGGGTTCGTCGAGCGATGTGGACAGCGTCACGCCGAACAGCATGCCGCGCTCCTCGGCGCTGACGTGCGAGACCGCCGTCGGCTCGAGGCAGGTGCGGTTGCGGCCTTCGGCCTTGGCGCGGTAGAGCTGGGTGTCGGCGCGCTCGATCCACAGCCGGGCCGACGAGCGCACCCAGGGCGGCGCGAAGGCCCCGCCGGCGCTGAGCGTGACGTTGAGCGTGATGCCGCCGGAGACGCTAACCGCCTGGGCCTCGACCGCCCGGCGCACGCGCTCGGCGGCGGCCTGGGCGAAGGCCGGCGGGCAGTTGGGCAGCACGATGGCGAATTCCTCGCCGCCGTAGCGCGCCACGGTGTCCATCGGCCGCACGCAGTCCTGCAGCGTGCGGGCCACGGCCTGCAGCACCAGGTCGCCGGCGGCGTGGCCGTAGGTGTCGTTGACGCGCTTGAAGTGGTCGATGTCGAGCAGCAGCACCAGGGCCGGCTCGCCGGCGCGGGCCACGCGGTCGGCCTCGCGGTCGAGCGCCAGTTCGAACTGGCGGCGGTTGGCCAGGCCGGTCAGCGCGTCGCGGCTGGACAGGTCGCACAGCGCGTCCAGCACCTTCTGCAGCCAGGCCGCGTCGCGCGGGCCGTCCGGGAACTCGTGGCCGGCGCGCTGCAGCAGTTGCAGCGCGGCGTCCAGGCGCAGGCCGTCGATCGACGGCGCGGCAGCCTGGGAGTCGGGACGGGAGACACTCACGATCGAATCAGTCTAGCGGTGCACCGGCCTGCCGAAGCGACGAACTGCGACGCTTAGAGGCGGCTTCTCGGCGGGGCCGGACCGCTCAAGCCCGCCAGACTGTGGCCGATAAACAACCGTCGACCCACCGAGCGTGACCGGCCCCGCCGACCACGCCCCGCCTGCCCGCCCCGCCGTCCATGAGTGCCGTGCTTACCCCTGCCCCTGCCGCCGCGGCACCCCCGGGCGCCGACCGCGAGTTCAGCTTCGACAGCGGCGACTTCGAGCGCGTGCGCACCCTGATCTACCAGCGTGCCGGCATCAGCCTGCAGGCCGGCAAGCAGGCGATGGTCTACAGCCGCCTGTCGCGGCGGCTGCGCGAGACGACCCACCGCTCCTTCGCCAGCTACCTGCAGTGGCTGGAGTCCAGCAGCGGCCCGGCCGGCGAGGCCGAATGGCAGGAGTTCGTCAACTGCCTGACCACCAACCTGACCAGCTTCTTCCGCGAGGAGCACCACTTCCCGCTGCTCGCGCAGGCGCTGCAGCAGCGCCGCGGCCAGGCGATACGGATCTGGTGCAACGCCGCGTCGACCGGCGAGGAGCCCTACTCGCTGGCGATGACCGTGCTGGAGACGCTGGGGCCGCAGGCGCTGGCCAGCATCCTGGCCAGCGACATCGACACCAAGGTCCTGGCGACCGCCAGCCGCGGCGTCTACGACGCCGAGTCGCGCGGCCTGAGCCCGCAGCGGCTGAAGACGCACTTCCTGCGCGGCACCGGCGCCAACGCCGGCATGATCCGCGTGCGGCCCGAGCTGGCGAAGCTGATCGAGTTCCGCAGCTTCAACCTGATGGCGAGTTCGTGGTCGCTGGGCGAGCCCTTCGACATCGTGTTCTGCCGCAACGTGATGATCTACTTCGACGCGAAGACACAGCGCCGCGTGCTGGAAGGCATGCACCGGGCGATGAAGCCGGGCGGCCTGCTGTTCGTCGGCCACTCCGAGAACTTCAGCGACGCGCGCGAGCTGTTCCGCCTGCGCGGCAAGACCGTCTACGAGCGCGCCTGAGGCCGAAGGACATGCTGCCGCTCTCCGTCCCCGTCCCGCTGTCGCAGTCACCCGGCTTCCCGGCCGGCGGCGCGCGCGCCGGCTCGCGCATCGACCAGCTGAAGGCCGCGCCGCGCAAGCCGGGCGAGGCCTCCTTCTTCTTCTACGACGCGCACTTCAAGGCCGATGCCGTCAAGGTGCTGCCGGGCGAGTACTTCGTCCACGACGAGGACCTGGCGATCATGACGACGCTGGGCTCGTGCATCGCCGCCTGCCTGTGGGACCGCGAGCGCCGCATCGGCGGACTCAACCACTTCATGCTGCCCGAGGGCGGCGGCGCGGCCGACTCGGGACGCTACGGCTCCTATGCGATGGAACTGCTGATCAACGAGATGATGAAGCGCGGCGCCAGCCGCCTCACGATGGAAGCCAAGGTCTTCGGCGGCGGCGCGGTGATCAGCGGCATGAACACCATCAACGTCGGCGAACGCAACACCGCCTTCGTGCTGGACTACCTGAAGACCGAGCGCATCCCCATCGTCAGCAAGGACGTGCTCGACGTGTACCCGCGCAAGGTCTGCTTCTTCCCGGCCAGCGGCAAGGCCATGGTGAAGCGCCTCGCGCCGACCCACACCGACGCACTGCTGGCGCAGGACCGCGCCGCCGCGAAGACCGCCGTGCCGGCAGCGACCGGTGGCGGGTCGATCGACCTGTTCTGAAACGAAGACCGACCGAGGGAGCGGGACATGGCGAAGACCAGGGTGGTGGTGGTGGACGACTCGGCGCTGGTGCGCAGCCTGCTGACCGAGATCATCAACCGCCAGCCGGACATGCAGTGCATCGGCGCGGCCAGCGACCCCATCGTCGCGCGCGAGATGATCCGCAACCTGAACCCCGACGTCATCACGCTGGACGTCGAGATGCCGCGCATGGACGGCATCGACTTCCTGTCCAAGCTGATGCGCCTGCGGCCCATGCCGGTGGTGATGGTGTCGACGCTGACCGAGCGCGGTGCCGAGGTCACGCTGAAGGCGCTGGAGCTGGGCGCGATCGACTTCGTGGCCAAGCCCAAGATCGGCGTGGCCGACGGCCTGCGTCAGCTGGGCGCCGACATCACCGAGAAGATCCGCACCGCGGCCAAGGCCCAGGTCAAGAAGCTGGTGAGCGCGCCGGCGCCCGCCGCCGATGCGGCGCGCACCGTCGCGCCGGTCGCGAGCCTGGGGCGCCTGTCGACCGAGAAGCTCGTCTTCATCGGCGCGTCCACCGGCGGCACCGAGGCCACCAAGGAAGTGCTGATGGCGCTGCCGCCGGATTGCCCGGCGGTGATGATCACGCAGCACATGCCGGCCGGCTTCACGACCAGCTACGCGGCCCGGCTCGACGGGCTGTGCCGCATCCGCGTCGCCGAGGCGCGCGACGGCGAGCGCGTGCTGCCGGGCCATGCCTACCTCGCGCCGGGCGGCCTGCACCTGAGCGTGGAGCGCAGCGGCGCCAACTACATCGCCCGCGTGCAGGACGGCGAGCCGGTCAACCGGCACAAGCCCAGCGTCGAGGTGCTGTTCAAGAGCGCCGCGCGCGTGGTCGGTCCCAACGCGCTGGGCATCATGCTGACCGGCATGGGCGCCGACGGCGCCAGGGCGATGCGCGAGATGCGCGACGCGGGCAGCTACAACGTCTGCCAGGACGAGGCGAGCTGCGTGGTGTTCGGCATGCCGCGCGAGGCCATCGCGGCCGGCGCAGCGCACGAGGTGCTGCCGCTGTCGCGCATCGCGCCGGCGCTGCTGGACCGGCTGCGCAGCACCGCGGGCATGTCGCTGAACCGCGTGTAGCGCCGGGCTACTTCAGGAACAAGGCCTGGAGGTCGCTGAGGAAGTCGAAGCCGCGTTCGGTGGGCCAGGCGCGCTGCAGGTCGCGCGCCAGCAGGCCCCTGGCTTCTGCCGCTTCCAGCCCGCGGGCGATCGTCGTGAGCGGCAGGCCGGTCCGCTCGGCATAGCGGGCCAGCTCAAAGCCCTCCTTCAGGCGCAGCGCATTGAGCATGAACTCGAAGGGCAGGTCGCCCGCCGCCACTTCGTGCTCGTTCGACACCGCCGCGCCCGCCAGCGCCTTGTCCATGTAGGCCTGCGGCTCGCGCCAGCGCGTCTGGCGCAGGATGCGATGCGCAAAGCTCAGCTTGCCGTGCGCGCCGGCGCCGATGCCGAGGTAGTCGCCGAAGTGCCAGTAGTTGAGGTTGTGCACGCAGCGGTGGCCGGGCCGGGCGTAGGCCGACACTTCGTAGCGCTGCAGTCCGGACCCGCCGGTCAGCGCCGTGATGCGGTCCATCATCTCGAAGGCCAGGTCGTCGTCGGGCAGGCCGGCGGGCGGCTGCACGGCGAAGCGCGTGTTCGGCTCCAGCGTCAGGTGGTAGACGCTCAGGTGCGGCGGCTCGAAGGCCAGCGCCTGGCGCAGGTCGCGCTCGCAGGCGGCCACGTCCTGGCCCGGCAGCGCGTACATCAGGTCGAGGTTGAAGGTCTCGAAGGCACGCTGCGCTTCCTCGATCGCCGCAACGGCCTGGGCGCGATCGTGCACGCGGCCCAGGACCCGCAGCTTGTCGTCATCGAAGCTCTGCACGCCGATCGACAGGCGCGTGACGCCGGCCTCGCGGAAGGCGCGGAAGCGCTCGCGCTCGAAGGTCCCGGGATTGGCCTCGAGCGTGATCTCGCAGCCGGGCTCGAGCGGCAGGCGCGCGCGCACGTCCTCGAGCAGGCGCGCGATGCCTTCGGGCGAGAACAGGCTGGGCGTGCCGCCACCGATGAAGACGCTGACGACGCGGCGGCCCCACACCAGCGGCAGTGCGGCTTCGAGGTCGGCACGCAGGGCGTCGAGGTAGCGCGCCTCGGCAGCTACCCCGTTCGGGGCTTCGTGGGAATTGAAGTCGCAGTAGGGGCACTTCTGCAGGCACCACGGGAGGTGCACGTAGAGCGCCAGCGGCGGCAAGGCGGTGAGGTTCAGCGCCCCGCCGCGCTTGTGCAGCGCGCTCACGTCGATCCGGGCGGTGTTCACGTCGGCCAATGGGTGCGCATCGACGCGAGCATCTCGCGCGCGGCGAGCGCACGGTGGCTGAGGGCGTTCTTCTCGTCAGCGCCCAGCTCGGCCACGCTGCGGCGGAGCGCAGGGATGAACATCAAGGGGTCGTAGCCGAAGCCGCCCTGGCCGCGCGGCTGTTCGAGGATCACACCGGGCCAGCGGCCGAAGGCGATGAGCGGTTGCGGATCATCGGCGTGACGCAGTGCGACCAGCGTGCTGACGAAGGCGGCGCGGCGATCGGCACTGCCACGCAGGCGTTCCAGCAGCAGGCTGTTGTTGGCAGCGTCCTGGGCGCGGCGCTGCGCTTCTCGGTCACCCGCGGGCAACTCGACGCTGGCGTAGTGCGCCGAGACGACGCCCGGCGCGCCGCCCAGCGCGTCGACGCACAGTCCGGAGTCGTCGGCGATCGCCGCGCCGCCCGAGGCACGCGCCGCATGCCGCGCCTTGGCGAGTGCGTTCTCGACGAAGGTGGCGTGCGGCTCCTCGGCCTCGGCGATGCCGAGCGAGCCCTGGGTCACCAGTTCGATCGGCAGGGTCGCGAACAGCGCGCGCAGCTCGGCCAGCTTCTTCGCGTTGTTGGACGCAAGGACGAGTCTCACGGCTCCGAAAGCGCCTTCGCCTGCGCCGCGACCAGGGTGCGGATCCCCTGCTCGGCCAGGTGCAGCAGCCGGTCCATCTCGGCGCGGCTGAAGGCGGCCCCCTCGGCCGTGCCCTGGACCTCGACGTAATGGCCGGCACCGGTCATCACGACGTTCATGTCGGTGTCGCAGGCCGAGTCCTCGACGTACTCCAGGTCCAGCAGCGGCGTGCCCTGCACGATGCCGACGCTGACGGCCGCCACGGCCTCGCGGATCGGCGAGGCCGTGAGCTTGCCCTGCGCGATCAACCAGCTCACCGCGTCGTGCGCGGCCACGTAGGCGCCGGTGATGGCCGCGGTGCGCGTGCCGCCGTCGGCCTGGATCACGTCGCAGTCGAGCGCGATCGTGCGCTCGCCGAGAAGCCGAAGGTCGAACACCGCACGCAGCGAGCGGCCGATCAGGCGCTGGATCTCCTGCGTCCGCCCGCTCTGCTTGCCGCGCGCCGCCTCGCGGTCGCTGCGGGTGTGGGTACTGCGCGGCAGCATGCCGTACTCGGCCGTCACCCAGCCTTCGCCGGAGCCGCGCTTGTGCGGCGGAACCTTCTCTTCCACGGAGGCCGTGCACAACACCTTGGTGTCGCCGAAGGCGATCAGCACCGAGCCCTCGGCGTGCCGGGTGTAGCGGCGGGTGATCGTGAGCGGGCGCAATGCATCCGCGGCACGGGCTTGCGTGCGGTCGAAACTCATCGGTGTCCTTTCAGGACTTCTTGGATTCGGACGAGCGCCGGATGGCCTCGTTGATCTCGCGGATCGAGCGGTCGATCTCGGCTTCGTCCAGCTCGTCGGGTTCGCCGGAGCCGGCGCCGACGCTGGCCTGGATCGTGGAGGCGAAGACCTCCTCGCCCAGGGTCTGGGTGGAAATCGCCTGGATGGCGTCGGTGTTCTCGGCCGCTTCCCACTCGACCGACAGCACGGTGACATTGTCGCTCTTGGGGCCGCCCTTGCGCAGCGCCTGCTCGACCAGCTCAGGCACCGCGTCGGAGATCGGGCGCGTGGCCAGCTGCTCGGTGATGATGTCGTCGCCCACGCTGCCCCACAGGCCGTCGGAGCACAGCAGCAGGCGGTCGCGTTCCTGCAGGATCAGGGGACCGACGGTGTCGACCACCGGCTTGCCCGGGCTGCCCAGGCAGGTGAAGAGCACGTTGCGGTTGAAGCGCTCGTTCATCGGCACGACCTGCGACATCGTCTCCTGCAGCTCGGAATAGCTGTGGTCGCGGGTGCGCGCGACCAGCTTGTCGCCGCGCACCAGGTAGAGCCGGGAATCGCCGCAGTGCGCCCAGTAGGCGGTGTTGCCCTGCAGCACGCAGGCCACGATGGTGGTGCGCGGCGTGTCGATCAGCGCCTTCTCGGTGGCGTAGCGGATCAGCTGGTGGTGGCCCGCGATGATCGAGTCGTGCAGGAAGCGCATCGGGTCCTTGAGGACCGGCTTGGCATCGCGCTGGAACATCGCGGCCAGGGTCTGCAGCGCCAGCTGCGAGGCGACCTCGCCCTCCGGATGCCCGCCCATGCCGTCGGCCAGCGCGAACAGCCCCGAATCCCGCGTGTAGCAATAGCCCATGCGGTCTTCGTTCTTCTCGCGGCCGCCCTTGCGGCTGACCTGGTAGACCGAGAAACGCATGCGAATCCGTCCCCCGGGCTCAGGCCTTGGCGCCTGTCTTGATGTTCTCGAGCTGCAGCTTCAGCCGCTCGCTGAAGCTCAGCTTGGTGTAGCGGCGCTCGGTCTCGCGCGCCAGTTCCTTCTGCAGCGCGAACACGCTCTGCGGCCGCGACAGCGGGTCGAGCGACATGCACCACTCGGTCACCTCGATCAGGTTGTCCGAGTAGACATTGCGCAGCCGCGACAGCGACAGGCCCAGGCGGTCCTTGTCGAGCCGCTGCGGCGCGTCGTTCGGCGGGTAGCCCTGCATGCAGGCATAGATGCAGGCGCCGATGGCGTAGATGTCGGTCCAGGGGCCGAGCGTGCCGTCGCGGCGGTACATCTCGGGCGCCGCGAAGCCCGGCGTGTACATCGGGCGGATGAAGTTGCCTTCCTTGGACAGCACCTCGCGCGCCGCGCCGAAGTCCAGCATCACCGCCTTGTTGTCGTTGGTGACGAAGATGTTGGCCGGCTTGATGTCCAGGTGCAGCATCTTGTGCTGGTGCACGATGCGCAGGCCGCGCAGGATCTCGTCGAAGAGGCTGCGGATGGTCGACTCGCGGAACACCTTGTCGCGCTTGAGGTCGCGCGCGGTGACGATGAAGTCCTGCAGGGTGTCGCCCTGCAGGTAGTTCATCACCATGTAGACGGTCTCGTTCTCGCGGAAGAAGTTCAGCACCGAGACCACGCTCGGGTGGCTGATCTGGGCGAGACTGCGGCCTTCCTCGAAGAAGCTCTTCAGGCCCAGGCGGTACAGCGGCTGCTTCTCGGGCTTGACCCGGGGGGTCAGTTCGCCCGGCGAGCGCTCGGCCAGCGAGGCCGGCAGGTACTCTTTCAGCGCGATCAGACGGCGTTCGCTGTCTTCGCAGAGATACACGACGCCGAAGCCGCCTGCCGCCAGTTTCTTGATGACCTGGTAGCCACCCACCACGGTGCCTGCTGGCAGCGGTGCGGGTTTGGGCTTTGACATAATCGGATTTTGCAATGCGATAAATTCGATGGCAGTTTACAGCATGACCGGTTATGCAAATGCATCGACCGGAGCCCTCTCCGCAGGGGAAAACGCCAGCGATTCCACACCTTCCGGGCTTGCTTCCGTCAGCGTCGAGCTGCGTTCGGTCAACAGCCGTTTCCTCGACCTGGCCTTCCGGATGCCGGACGAGATGCGCGGGCTGGAGCCCGCACTGCGCGAGCTGATCACCGGCAAGCTGCGCCGCGGCAAGGTCGAGTTGCGACTGACGACGCGCGAAGAGACCGCCACCGGCTGGCCGCAGCCGCAAACCGAGCAATTGCACACGCTTTCGCGCCTGGAGAGCATCGTGCAGACTTGGTTGCCGAAGGCCGGGGCGCTGACGGTCCACGAGGTGCTGCAGTGGTGCCGCGGCTCGGCGATGGCGGCGCGCCCGGACGACGAGGCCACGCTCGAGGTCGCCCGGCGGGCCGTCGCCGGCCTCGTCGAGGCGCGGGCCCGCGAGGGCCAGAAGCTCGTCGATGTGTTGTTGCAGCGCGTCAGCCGCCTGCGCCAGCTGGCCGACGAGGCGCGGCCGCTGCTGCCGCAGGTCGTGGCCCGGCAGCAGCAGCGCTTCCTCGAACGCTGGCAGGAGGCGCTGGACGCCACCGGCGCGGCCTCGTCGGTGCCCCAGCAGGCCCTGCAGGAGCGGGCCCTGAACGAAGCCGCGGCCTTCGCCATCCGCATCGACGTGGCCGAGGAGCTGGCCCGGCTCGGCGCCCACCTGGACGAGATCGAACGCCTGCTGAAGACCGGCGGCGAGGTCGGCAAGCGCCTGGACTTCCTGATCCAGGAACTGCAGCGCGAGGCCAACACCCTGGGCTCGAAGTCGGCCGCGCTCGAACTGACGCAGATCTCGGTCGAGATGAAGGTCGCGATCGAGCAGATGCGCGAGCAGGTGCAGAACATCGAGTGAGGTTTCACGGGGTCTCTTGACACCCCCAAGCGGCCGGAAAGTCCAGCGTTTACGCGGGCTTGGCGTTTCAGGAGGTTGAACAGCGGCCCACCCCATCCCAGAATTTCCGTGTACCCGAGCGTGTACCCGGAACGGTCCGGGGCCCTTTCCGGGTACACACGCGGGGTGGACGATGGGCAAGCTGACCGACGTCGCGATCCGGGCCTGGATCAAGGCCGGTGAACGCTTCGAGGGGCGCACCGATGGCGACGGGTTGGTGCTGACCTGGCGGCCCGATCGCACGACACCACACTGGCGGCTGCGCTACCGCTTCGCCGGCAAGTCGCGCGTGATGAACCTGGGCAGCTACACCGACCTGCCCCTCGCAGCAGCCCGCCAATCGGCCAAGGAACTGCGCGCCAAGATCGCCCTCGGCCACGACGTGGCCGGCGAGAAGCAGGAGCGCAAGTCCACCGCACTGGCCCGGATCGAGGCCGCGCGCAGCGTCACCACCGTCGGCCAGCTCGCTGACGAGTACTTCGAGCGCATGATCAACGGGCGCTGGAAGCACCCGAACATCGTTCGCAGCCGCATCGAGAAGGACATCAAGCCCCACCTGGGCAAGCTGGCGCTGGATGCGGTGGAGCCGCGGCACATCGACGTGATGCTGCGCGCCGTCGTCAAGCGCGGCGCGCCGACCATCGCCAACGACGTGCTGCGCTGGGTGCGGCGCATGTTCGACTACGCCATCAAGCGCCACCTGGTGCGCTTCAACCCGGCTGCGGCCTTCGACCTGGCAGACGCAGGCGGCAAAGAGCTCGCCCGCGAGCGCGCACTGTCACGCGATGAGCTGGTGGCACTGTTCGAAGCGATGCGCCAAGCCAAGGGCTTCAGCGTCCAGAACGAGCTGACGGTGAAGCTGCTGTTGCTGCTGGCCGTGCGCAAGGGCGAGCTGATCGCCGCACGCCGGGAGGAGTTCGAGCTGGAGGCCGACCCGCCGGTATGGCACCTGCCCGGCATCCGCACCAAGACCGGCCAGCCCCTGGACATCCCGCTGCCGACCATGGCGGTGGAGTGGCTGCAGAAGCTGAAGGAGCTGGCCTGCAACGCCGCGTACGTGCTGCCGGCGCGCAAGCTCCAAACCCGGATGGTTCCGCACGTTTGCGAGTCGACCCTGGGCGTGGCGATGGGTAAGGTGAAGCACGGCCTGACCCACTTCACGGTGCACGACTTCCGCCGCACCGCCCGCACCCACCTGGCCGCCCTGGGCGTGGAGCCGCACGTGGCCGAACGCTGCCTGAACCACAAGCTCAAAGGCGTGGAAGGTGTCTACAACCGGCACGACTACTTCGAGGAGCGGCGGCGGGCGCTCGAAGCTTGGGGGCAGTTGCTGCTGAAGCTGGAACGCGGTGACGCGACGGCCAAGACCGGCAAGGCCAAGGCAGCTTGACACCCGGCGCACCCGACTTTGATGATGCCGCCATGAGCCTGCACAGGATCAAGCTCACGTTGCCGACGGACCTCCGCGAGTACGTCGCCCGTCGCCTGGCGCAGGGCGGCTACGTCAATGCAGGCGAGTACATGCGCCAGCTGATTCGCAGCGATGCCACGGATCATCAAGACCGTCGGCTGGGTGACAGGTTGGCGGCCGATGAGACAAGGCGCGGCGGCACGCCGGCCGACGACTCGCGCTGAGACGCCGACTGTTCATCGCAGGCGGCACGCTGATTACCGATCAGTCACTTTCCGCTTGACCTCCAGCGGGTCGGCACCGAAAATGACCGAAAGGTAACTTCAAGCACCTACCATGCCGTCGTCGGCCCAAGACTTACCGCTCGGTCACTCCGCCGGCTCAGAGACGCCGATCCGCACCTCGGTGGAGTTGGGCCTCGTGATCCGT
>Ga0268299_1003539_pt1 | contig 14085 bp, 13 predicted proteins | sample NOBtaG_FD_193484 | JGI IMG/M metagenome (GOLD analysis project Ga0268299, IMG submission 193484) | Activated sludge microbial communities from bioreactor in Nijmegen, Gelderland, Netherland - NOB reactor | ecosystem: Engineered > Bioreactor > Aerobic > Activated sludge | place: Netherlands...
CGCAGCAGCACGAAAAAAGAAGGAGTGAAACCCGCCCTTGACCCACAAATGACCAGAAATCCATAATCAAACCCGGGTCACTTCTCGATGGAAAACCCGGGTCACTTCTCAGTGGAAATCAACACCTCGGAAATTCAGGACATTGTCACGAAGCACTCCGCCGTTGTGGAACCCGTTGCATAATGGGATCCGTCGACCATCCGTCGATGCCTGACCTGACCGCGAATGGCAATTTCGGCGGTTTGTCTTCCCCGCCGGCTATAGTCGCAAGAAAGGCCTCATCCAGCTTCGGTTCTTCCCATCGGTCGGCGACCGCCAACCAGCGGTCGAGGTGGTCGCGGAACCCTGGATCGTCAGCCTTGAGGTGAAAGGTGTAGAGCCGGTCGACGATCTGTCGCATCAGGCTTCGCATCTGGTCTTCGTCGAGATGTGAAGCATCAGGCCATGGAATCTGGCGGCCGTCGGCATCGGTGATGAACACGTCCGAATAGTCACCCGTGTGGCTGACCGGGACGGTCCCGGCGTGCAGCTCCTCAATCCCCGTGTTGCGCACACAGATCATCGCCATCAGTTTCGCCAGCCGGGCGGCGATGCGCTCCTCGTCGGCCGGTTTCATGTTTCGGACCGCTTTAGATCGTTTGACAGCGGCTTCACGAACAACTCGACGAGAGCCGCTTCGGCTCGGGCCAGTCCGTCTTCTGTCAGGGTGAGCGATTTCGCCTTGCCGATGGGATCGTGGATCAGCCCCTTGGCGTGCAGTCGGTCGGTGATCGACCAGTCGATCCCTTTCCAGACGCGATTGCCGTCATGCAGCGTCAGGCTGAGGATCGCCAGCGCCGCCTCGTCGAGCTTGTCGGTGTCGAGGTACGGTTCCGCCATTTATAGTCTCCATCACCGGAAGGGTGCCGTCGTCGCCGGAAATTCTCAATGGCGGAAGGGATTTGCAAGGATGCATGGGAAAAGAACGGGTTGGATTTGGGTTCCTTTCCTCAAACGCCACCGGCATCGAAGTGTTCAGGCGGCGCGAGGAACTGTCCCTATACTTTCAACTGGTTACGGGCTGTACACTGAATGCGCGTAGTCGAGAGGTCCGGAGAATATCGGCCCTGAGAGACCGCATCCCAGCGTCCTGCTGTTGGAGCTGGTGCTCAGCCCCACCCGCATAACCCCCGAAAACAACGAAAAAATCCGGCCGCAGCCAGATCGGGAGAACGCTTTCTTGAGGGCAAGTGGCGGAGACGAAGGGATTCGAACCCTCGAGACGCTTTCGACGTCTGCACCCTTAGCAGGGGTGTGCCTTCGACCACTCGGCCACGTCTCCGCCTGCCCGTTTATTGGGGAAGCACCGGTGGGGCAAGGGGAAAAGGCGGGAGGCCGGGGTGAAAAGGCGGCCGCGTGCAAGGGTGGCGGGGCGGGCGTCCGGCGGCGGGGTTTGCGCCCCGCCGCGGCGTCCTTCTCAGGCGGTGCCGAACTCCCTCGCGACCGCGCGGCGGTGCAGCGCCAGGTCGGCGTCGCTGCGCGAGATAAGCGTGTAGAACATCGGCACCACGAAGAGCGTGAACATCGTGCCGATGATCAGCCCGGTGAAGATCACCAGACCCATCGCCTGCCGCGCCGCTGCGCCCGCGCCTTCGGCGATGATCAGCGGCACCACCGCCAGCGCCATGGCGGCGGTGGTCATCAGGATCGGCCTGAGCCGGGTCTTCGCCGCGGCAACGATCGCCTCGCGCCGCGAGCGTCCGTGCGCCTCGCGCTGCTGGTTGGCGAATTCCACCATCAGGATGCCGTGCTTGGTGATCAGCCCGATCAGGGTGATCAGCCCGACCTGGGTGTAGATGTTCAGGGTCGAGATGCCGAAGTAGAGCGGCAGCATCGCCCCGAAGATCGACAGCGGCACCGACATCAGGATGATGAACGGATCGCGGAAGCTTTCGAACTGCGCCGCCAGCACCAGGTAGATCACCACCAGCGCCGCGCCGAAGGCGAGAAGGATGGTGTTGCCCTCGGTCTTTTCCAGCCGCGACTGGCCGGAATAGTCGACGAAGAACCCGTCCGGCAGGGTTTCCGCCGCGATCCGCTCCAGCTCCGCCAGCGCGTCGCCGGTCGACAGGCCGATCATCGGCATCGCCGCCAGCGTGGCCGAATTCAGCTGGTTGAACTGCTCGATCGCCGCCGCGCTGACGCCCGGGTCGATCGCGACGACCGAAGAGAGCGGCACCATCTGCCCCGAGGCCGAGCGGACGAAGAACTCGGTCAGCTTCTCGGGGTTGTTGCGCCAGTCGCGCGGCACCTGGGTGATCACGTCATAGCTGTTGGAATCGCGGTCGAACTGCGCCACGGCCCCGCCGCCGACCAGAATGCCCAGCGTCGCCCCGATGTCGGAAACAGCAACGCCCAGCTGCGCCGCGCGGTCGCGGTCGATGGTGATGCGGACCTGCGGCGCGTCGAAGGCGAGGCTGTTCTGCACCACGATGAACTTGCCCGACTGCATCGCCTTCAGGCGGATGTCCTCGGCAATCTCGAACATCCGGTCGGGCGAGTGGATCGACTGAAGCACCATCGAGATCGGCAGTCCGCCCCCGGCGCCGGGCAGCGACGGCGGCGCGAAGACATAGCCCTGCAAGCCGGGCGCCCCGTCCAGCGTGCCCTGGATTTCCGTCTGTATCTCGGCCTGGCTGCGGCTGCGTTCCGCCCAGTCCTTCAGGGCCCAGATGTAGAAGCCGGTATTCGACGCCCCGCCCATCCCGGCGACCGAGAACGAGGTCTGCACCTCGGGGATGTCGGCGGTGCGCTTGCCGATCTCGCGGGTGAATGCGTCGGTATATTCAAGCGAGGCATAGCGCGGCGCGTTCAGGATGGCGAAAAGCGCACCCTGGTCTTCCTCGGGCGCAAGCTCTGACGAGGTGTTCAAGAACATGAACCCGGTCGCCCCCAGAAGCGAGACCACCATCAGGAAGGTGACCGGCCGGTAGTCGAGCGACGACGACACCCGCCGCTCATACCAGTTCGACACGCCGGTCAGCACCCGGTCGACGATGCGCTGGAACCGCCCGGCATCGCCATGGGTCAGCAGCCGCGCCGCCATCGCCGGGGTGATCGTCAGCGCGACGATGCCCGAGATCACCACCGAACCCGCCAGCGTCAGCGCGAATTCGGTGAAGAGCGATCCGGTCAGCCCGCCGGTGAAGGCAAGGGGCGACAGCACGGCCGCCAGCGTGATGGTCATGGCAACGACCGGGCCGATGATTTCCTTCATGCCGTTAATCGCGGCGCGGGCGGGCTTCTGGCCTTCGTCGATATGGCGGTGGATGTTCTCGACCACCACGATCGCGTCGTCGACCACCAGCCCGATGGCCAGCACCATGGCCAGCAGCGTCAGCAGGTTGATCGAATATCCCAGCGCCAGCATGATCGCGCAGACCCCGATCAGCGACAGCGGGATCGTCACGATCGGCATCACGACCGACCGGAACGAGCCCAGGAACAGGAGGATCACCACCACGACGATGGCCACCGCCTCGGCGATGGTCTTGAACACTTCCTCGATGGATGCGGCGATGGTCTCGGTCGAATCGTAGACCATGGTGATCGTCATGCCCTGCGGCAGCGTCGCGTCCAGCGCGGGCAGGGCGGCGATCACGTTCGCGGCCACGTCCAGCTGGTTCTCGCCCGGCGCGGGAATGATGCCGATGAAAATGCCCGGCTCGCCGGCGAAGGTGACGATCGCGTCGGTCGCGCCCGAGGCGAGTTCGATCCGCGCCACATCGCCCAGCCGCACCACGCCGTTCGCCCCCTGCACCAGCGGCAGCGCGCCGAAGGCCTCGGCCGACTGGACGGTGGAATCGAGCGTCAGCGAATAGATGAAATATTCGTTCTCGGTCTTGCCCGGCGCCGACAGGAAGTTCGACGACCGGATCGCCGCCAGCACGTCCGATGCGGTTACGCCGCGCGCCGCCATCTGCAGCGGATCAAGCCAGACGCGCATCGCATATTCCGCGGCACCCATGATCTCCATCTGGGCGACGCCGTCGATATTGGTCACCCGCGGCCGCACCACCCGTTCCAGGTATTCGGTCAGCTGCTCGGGCGTCATGTTCGGGTTCTGCACCGCCAGATACATCAGCGCGAAGGTCATGCCGGTGCCCTTGACGATCACCGGGTCCTCGGCATCCTCGGGCAATTGCCCGCGCACCTGCTGCACCTTCGACATCACCTCGGTCAGGGCGATGTCGGGGTCGGCGCCCAGCTGCATCTGCACCGTCACCACGCTGGCCGACGGGCGCGAGGCGCTGGTGACGTATTCGATGTTCTCGGTGGTCGACACTGCGGCCGCGACCGGGCTGGTGATGAAGCCCTGGATCAGGTCGGCCGCCGCGCCGGGATAGACGGTGGTGATGGTGACCACCGTCTCGTCCACTTCCGGGTATTGCCGCACCGGCAGGTTCACCACGGCGGCAAGGCCAAGGAACAGGATCAGCGCGCCAAGGACGGTCGACAGGACCGGGCGGCGGATGAATATCTCGGAAAAGTTCATCGCCGCCTACTCCCCGGCCACGGCGTCGATGGCGACCGAATTGTCGACCCGGACCTTGGCGCCCGTTGTCAGCCGGTTCTGCCCCGAGGTGACGATCTGGTCGCCCGCGGCCAGCCCCTTGATCACCTCGATCCTCCCGCCCGACCGGCGGCCGACCGTGACGAACACCTGCTCGACCGTCAGTTCCTCGGCCGTCGCGCCCGGCCGGACGACATAGACGGAATCGCCGTAAAGGGTGGACCCGACCGCCGTCTGCGGCACCGCGATCACCCCGTCCTCGGCCGCGAGCGCAATGCGCACCCGCAGGAACTGGCCGGGGTAAAGCTCGCCCGAGGGGTTGTCGACCTCGGCCCTGACGGTGACCATGCGGGAATTGGCGTCGACCCTGGGTTCGATGGCGATGATCTTGCCGGTCGCGCTGAAACCGCCGACCTCGGTGCTGACGCTGACCGGCCCGTCCAGCGCCAGATTGCCGATCTGCTGTTCGGGCACCGAAAAATCGACCCGCATATGCGTCAGGTCCTGCAGCGTGGCATAGATCGTGCCCGCCGCGACATACTGGCCGATCTCGACCTGCGGGATGCCGATCACCCCGGCAAAGGGCGCGATCAGCTTCTTGCGGTCAAGCGCGGTCTGCAGCTGCGCCAGCTGTGCCCGCGCGCTTTCCACCTGCGCATCCGCACTTTCCACCGTGTTGGCCGCGCCCACCCCCCGGTCCGACAGGGTGCGCGCCCGGTTCGCCTCGGCGATGGCGACGTTCAGCGCCGCCTGCGCCGCGACCAGCGCCGCAACCTCGCTGTCGTCGTCGATCTGCACCAGATGCTGGCCCTCGGCGATCGTCTCGTTGGCGGCGAACAGGATTTCGCGCACCAGCCCGCCGGATTCGATCGCCAGATCGACGCCCCGCGCCGAAAGCGCCGTCCCGACCGCGTCGATCCCCGGCTCCCAGGTCACCGCCTCGACCGTCTCGGTCGTCACCGGAACCGCAGGCGGCGCCATCCCGCCAAGGAACTGCGCAATCATCTCGTCGCGGAAGAACTTGAACCAGACGATCCCGCCCACGATCAGGCCAAGAAGGATGATGGCGATGAACAGCCGCTTGAACATGCAAGGCTCCCGAAGAGGCAAGGGGGCGGGACAAACGCGAACGCGGCCCGATCCGCCCTGCCTGCGGGAATCGCGGCCGCGCGTCAACATCCCCGGTAGCGCAGCGCGACGGGTGCTGCTCAGCATTCATGCACATCCGGCGCAGGATTTGCCGCGCCTGCCCGATGGCGGGCAGCCCGTTCAGTCGCCCGCCGGCCCCCAGTCGGCGGCGGCGGCCGATTTCAGCGGCGTCAGCGTCGCCAGATGCCGGCGCATCATCCCCGACGCTTCGGCGTTCTCGCCCCGAAGCGTCGCCTCAAGGATCGCGATATGCTCGATGCAGCGTTCGCGGGCGCGGGCGCGGTCCTGCGTCTGGCGGTATTCGATCAGCCGCCGCAGCCGGTCCACCCGGGCAAGCGCGTCGATCAGGAAACTGTTCCGCGAACAGGCCATCAGCGCCTGATGCATCCCGCTGTTCAGGTCAAAGAGCCGCGCATTCGAAACCGTCATCACGCCGCCCTCCACCAGCCAGCGCTGTTCGGCCAGCCGGCGCTCCAGCGCCTCGCGGTTCAGCGCGAAGCGCGGCTCAAGGAAACCCGCCGGTTCGATCAGCAGCCGGAAGCGATAGCTGTCCTGATAGGTTTCCAGCGAGGTCAGCACCGGCAGGAAGGCCCAGCCATGCCCCGGCAGCCGCTCGATCCAGCCTTCCGCCGCGATCCGCCGCAACAGCGCCGCCAGCCGCGCGCGCGTCAGGGGATAGCGGCGCAGGAACTCGGCCTCGGTCAGCCGGTCGGGCAGGGCGCCCGCCAGCCGGTCGCGCGCGATGGAAAGATAGATGTCCTCGTCGCCATCCTCATCCGGGGCGGGCGGGGGCAGCGCCACCGCCGCATCCGCCGCCGCCAGCCGATAGCCGCTGCGGTCCGCCACCGCCAGCACCCCCGCCTCGGTCAGCCGCTGCAGCGCCGCCCGCACGGGCGAGCGCGACACGCGGAACTCCTCGGCCAGCTGGCGTTCGCTCAGCCGGTCGCCGGGGCGCATCGCCTCGTCGCGGATCTTGCCGACCAGGCGGTCGACCAGGCTGTTCACAAGTGCAGTCATCGCGATGTCATCCGGCAATCGGTCGGCTTGCGGCCAGACATGCCACGGATCGCCGCCGCTGTCATGGAATTTTGTTGTTGCTAAAAACCAGATCACCGTGTATCTGGCATTTATAGCAAACAAAGAACCGGAATCGCGCAGATGCAGCTTCTCATCCTGCCGGGCGACGGCATCGGGCCGGAAATCACCGCGGCCACGCTGCGCGTGCTGGACGCCGCCGGTGAACGGTTCGGCCTCGGGCTCGGCACCGAAACCGCCGACATCGGCCTCCGGGCGCTGGCCGATGAGGGCACCACCCTTCCCGATGCCGTCATGCGCCGCATCCCGCAGGTCGACGGCGTGATCCTCGGCCCCGTCTCGCACTACGATTACCCGCCGCGCGACAAGGGCGGCATCAACCCCTCGGGCGAATTGCGGGTGAAGTTCAACCTTTTCGCCAACATCCGCCCATGCCGGTCGCGGCCGGGCCTGTCGATCCTGCGGCAGCCGATGGACCTGGTGATCGTCCGCGAGAATACCGAGGGCTTCTATTCCGACCGCAGCATGTTTGCCGGCACCGGCGAATTCATGCCCGATCCCGACATGGCGCTTTCCGTCAGGAAGATCACCGCCGGCGCCAGCGAACGGGTCGCCCGCGCCGCCTTCACGCTGGCCCGCAACCGCAACCGCCGGGTGACGGCCGTCCACAAGGCCAATGTCCTGAAACTGTCGGACGGGCTTTTCCTGCGCGAGGTGCGCAAGGTGGCCGCCGAATTCCCCGATGTGACGCTGGACGAGGTCATCGTCGACGCCGCCGCCGCGCTGCTGATCCGCCGGCCCGACCGGTTCGACGTGATCGTCACCACCAACATGTTCGGCGACATCCTTTCCGACGAGGCGTCCGAACTCTGCGGCAGCCTCGGGCTTGGCGGTTCGCTGAACCAGGGCGATGCGATCTGCGTCGCCCAGGCGCAGCACGGTTCGGCCCCCGATATCGCCGGGCAGGGCAGGGCCAACCCGACCTCGCTGATCCTGTCGGCGGCCATGCTGCTCGACTGGCTGGCCGGCCGCAAGGACGCCCCCGCCTGCGCCGCCGCCGCCCGCCGGATCGAGGCGGCCGTGGAACGCGCGCTGGCCGACCCCGCAACCCGCACCGCCGATCTGGGCGGCGCGCTTGGCACCATGGAATTCGCGGAAAGGGTCGCCGCCGACGTGGCGCAGGACTAGGCTGGCCCCGGCCGGGGGCGCTATCCAACATCGGCGCATCGACGGCGCCAGAGGATCTGAGGAGGAACGAAGATGACACGCGTGCTGGTGCCGACAGGGGCCCTCGGCCTTGGCTATGACCGCGACGCGCTGGAGCGGGGCCTTGCCAACCGTCCCGACATCATCGCCGTCGACGGCGGTTCCACCGACAGCGGCCCGTCCTACCTTGGCCGCGGCGTCTCAAAATACTCCCGCGCCTCGACCAAGGTGGAATGGCGCGAACTGATGCAGGCCCGCGCCCGCGCCGGCGTGCCCCTAGTCATCGGCACCGCCGGCACCTGCGGCGCCGACAGCGCGGTCGACTGGCTATTGGACATCACGCGCGAGATCGCGGCGGAAGAGGGGATGACCGCCCGCGTCGCCACGCTGAAATCCGGCCAGCCGAAGGACCGGATCAAGGCGGCGCTGGCCGGCGGCCGCATGCGCCCGCTTGCCGCCGCCCCCGCGGTGGATGACGGCGTGATCGAGGATTGCACCAACATCGTGGCACTCGCCGGCGCCGAACAGGTGGCCGCGGCACTGGCGACCGGCGCCGACATCGTGATCGCCGGCCGCACCACCGACACCGCGATCATCGCCGCCCTGCCCATCGTCCGCGGCGACAATCCCGGCGCCGCCTGGCACGGCGCCAAGGTCGGCGAATGCGGCGCGCTGGCGACGACGCGGCCGAACAGCGGCGTGATCCAGATCGACTTCGACGCCCAAGGCTTCACCATCGAACCGATGGCGGCAGAAGCGGCGGCCACGCCCTACACCGTGTCGGCCCACATGCTGTACGAAAACTCCGACCCGTTCATCCTCTACGAACCGGGCGGCCATCTGGACGTGACCGCCGCCGACTACCGCCCGCTGGACCCGCGCCGCGTGCGGGTCGAAGGCTCGCGCTGGGTGCCCGGCCGCTACACGGTGAAGCTGGAAGGCTCGCGCATCGTCGGCCACCAGACGGTCGGCATCGCCGTGGTCCGCGACCGCCGCTATGTCCGCAACATCCGCGACTGGGCCGCCGACATTCAGGCCCGGGTGACCGAAAAGATCGTCGCCCGCATGGGCCTTGCCCCCGACCGGTTCAGCGTCGAACTGCGGCTGATCGGCGTCGACGCCACGCTGGGCGGGCTGGAAAACCGCACCGACACTCCGGTCGAGGTCGGCGTGATGGGCATCCTGACCTGCCCCACCGCGGAACAGGCGGCCGAGGCGGGCAAGATCCTGAATCCCTACCTCCTTCACCACCCCCTGACCGAGGACGAACCGATGCCGACCTTCGCTTTCCCCTTCTCGCCGGCCGAGATGCAGCGGGGCGCGCTTTACGAATTCTGCCTGAATCATGTGATGGAGATCGACGATCCGATGGCGGCCTTCGTCCTTGAAACGCACGAGGTGGGCCGTGGCTGAGCTTGGAACCATCGCCAGCAAGGTCCGCTCCAAGAACGCCGGCCCCTTCTGGCTGACCGTCGACATTTTCTGCGACGACGCCGCCAGCTTCGCCCGCGTCCGCGACGGCGTGAAGGACGCGACCGTCGCGCGGCTTTTCGGCGTCGACCTGCAGCTTCTGAAACGCTTCGACATCCCGTCGCTGAACGTGGTCAAGTTCTCGGTCCCGCGCCCGGTGGTGCAGGGCACCCGGGCCGATCGCGACATGCACGGCGCCGGCTGGGCCTGCCTGCTGGAAGAACTGCAGATCGACTGAAACCCGGCCCGGGGGCGTTCTGCCGATGCAGCGCCCGCCGCCCGTCCAGGCCCGTCCCGCGGCATGTCCGCGGGTCCGGCACGCCTGCCCGGCCCATGGCGGCAGGTGGCCGGAAAGCGACGGCGGGCGCGCAACTTATCGCTTGGAATCGCGCCCTTTGTCGGCCAAGGTCGCAGGACCGCGCAAGCCGCGCGCCTGGCACCGGCCCAAGGGCATGGCGCCGGCCGTTTCGCGGCAAGTAAGGGAGGAGCGTCTGTCCGCGCCGTGCGACAGGCGGTGAAAAGGGCGCAAAGCCCGCACTGATGGGAGGATGAAATGATCAGGACTGTTTTCGCGGCCGCGGCCGCCTTTTCCGTCATGGGCGCCAGTGCCGCGCTGGCCGATCCGGCGGTGGTGATGGCGCCCGGCGGTGCCGGCGGCGGCTATGACGCGACCGCGCGCATGCCGTTCGATGCGATGGCGGCCGACGGCATCTTCAGCGACGGTGCGACCTTCACCAACAAGGGCGGCGCGGGCGGCACCATCGGCCTTGCCGAATTCGTCGGCGCCAACCAGGGCAACGACAATGCGGTGATGTCGATGGGCGTCATCATGGTGGGCGGCATCCTCCTGAACAACTCGCCCGTCACGCTTGACGACGTGACGCCGCTCGTCCGGCTGACCAACGACACCGGCGTGATCGCCGTGGCGCCCGACAGCCCGATCCAGACCGTCGACGACCTGATCGCGGCGATGAAGGCCGACATCGGCGCCGTCTCGATCGCCGGCGGTTCGGCCGGCGGGGTCGACCATATCGTCATGGCGCTGATCGCCAAGGAAGCCGGGCTCGACCCGTCGAAGATCAACTACATCCCGCAGGAATCCGGGGCGGAAAGCGTGGTCGCCGTCGGCGGCGGCGCGGTGACGGTCGCAGTCTCGGGCGTCAGCGAGTTCAAGCCGATGGCCGAAGCCGGCCGGATCAAGATCATCGCCGTCACCTCGGAAGGCCGGGTCGACGGCATCGACGCCCCCAGCCTGACCGAAGCCGGCGTGCCGGTCGTGGTCGGCAACTGGCGCGGCATCGTCGGCGCCCCCGGCATGTCGGACGCGGGCAAGGCGATGTGGCTTGACCGCTTCACCAAGATGCACGACGGGCCGGCCTGGAAGGACATCCTTGCCAAGCAGGGCTGGGAAGACGCCTTCCTTGCCGGTGACGATTTCGTCGCCTTCCTCGGCACCGAGAAGGAGCGCACCGCCGCCGTCCTCAAGGACCTCGGGCTGATCCAGTAGGCCCGGCCTGTCCGCGAAAGGACCATGACATGACGGAACGCCCCTACTGGATTGCCGCCGGCACCGTGGGACTGGGCGCGATCGTGCTGCTGAAGGCGGCCGAGCTTCCCCAGTTCGACCAGTATGCCCATATCGGCCCCGGCCTGATCCCGACCTTCGTCGGCGCGGGTCTGGTGCTGCTGGGTGTGATGCTGGCGCTGCAGATCCGGGCGGGCGTTCCGTTCGAGGAACAGGGCGCCGAGGATATCGCCGAGGACCATCACGTCGGCTATGGCGCGCTGGCGCTGGCCGCGGCCGGCTGCGCGCTGCCGATGCTGGCGATGAAGCCGCTGGGCTTTGTCGTCACCTGCACCGGCTGCTTCATCCTGATCGCCGCCGCCTTCCGCTCGCGCAACTGGGCGCTGAACCTGGTGCTCGGGCTTGGCTTCTCGCTGCTCTCGTGGTGGCTGTTCCGCAAGCTGGGCGTCCAGCTTGGCGGCCTTCTTCCGATCGCGGGGATCTAGGACATGGACCCGATCACCGGCCTGATGAACGGCTTTGCCGTCGCGCTTCAGCCGCACAACCTGATGTGGGCCTTCGTCGGCACGCTTCTCGGCACCGCCGTCGGAGTCCTGCCCGGCATCGGCCCGGCGCTGACCATCGCCCTTCTCCTGCCGGTCACGGTCTATCTTGATCCGACCTCGGCCTTCATCATCTTCGCCGGCATCTTCTACGGCGCGATGTATGGCGGCTCGACCACCTCGATCCTCTTGAACACCCCCGGCGAGGCGGGGTCGATGATGACCGCGCTCGAAGGCAACAAGATGGCCCGCAACGGCCGCGGCGCGGCGGCGCTGTCCACCGCCGCCATCGGCTCTTTCGTCGCGGGCACCATCGGCACGCTGCTCTTGACCTTCCTCGCCCCGCCGATCGCCGAACTCGCCTTCATCTTCAAGCCGCAGGATTATTTCGCCCTGATGCTTCTGGCCTTCCTGTCGGTCTCGGTGGTGATGGGCAGTTCCAAGGTGCGCGGCTTCATCGCGCTTTTCATCGGCCTGGCGCTTGGCCTTGTCGGCATCGACAAGGCGACCGGCGTGCAGCGCCTGACCTTCGGCGTGCCCGACCTGCTGGATGGGGTCGAGATGACCGTCGTCCTCGTCTCGCTCTTCGCCATCGGCGAGACGCTTTATGTCGCCAGCCGCTATTCCCGCCAGAAGCCGAACCTCAACCCGCTCTCGGGCGGCATGTGGATGACCCGGTCCGACTGGAAACGGTCGTGGAAGCCCTGGCTGCGCGGCACGTTCTTCGGCTTCCCGATCGGCGCCCTGCCGGCCGGCGGCGCCGAGATACCGACCTTCCTTTCCTACACAGTCGAACGCAAGCTGACCAGACACCCCGAGGAATTCGGCCATGGCGCGATTGAAGGCGTCGCCGGCCCCGAGGCCGCGAACAACGCCGCCGCCGCGGGCGTTCTGGTGCCGCTCCTGACGCTGGGCCTGCCGACATCGGCCACGGCGGCGATCATGCTGGCGGCGTTCCAGAACTACGGGCTGCAGCCGGGGCCGCTGCTCTTCATCAACTCCGGCGATCTGGTCTGGGGCCTCATCGCCTCGCTCTACATCGGCAACCTGATGCTCTTGATCCTGAACCTGCCGCTCGCCTCGCTCTGGGTGCGGCTCCTGTTCATCCCGCGCCCCTATCTTTACGCCGGCATCCTGACCTTCTCGCTGGTCGGCATCTGGGGCGTGTCGAATTCGGTCGTCGACCTGATGATGATGTTCGCGGTGGGCTGCCTTGGCTATGTGATGCGGGTCTACGACTTCCCGATCGCGCCGGTGCTGATCGGCCTGATCCTTGGACCCATGGCCGAGGTGCAACTGCGCCGGGCGCTGGCGATCAGTCAGGGCGATCCGGCGGTGCTGGTCTCCACCCCGCTTTCGGCCGTGCTGATGACGATCGGTGTCCTGATCGTCGCCGTCCCCGCCTGGATGCACTGGCGCCGCAGCCGCAAGATCGCGCTTCCGGGGGGCGAGGATACCTGAACCGCCGCACCCGGGGCGCGGTCCCGCCGCCCGGCGCGCGCCCTGCCGATCCGGAGAAGACGATGCCCGAACCCGCGATCCTGCGCCCGGCCGAGATGACGGCCAACGACCGCGGCGGCGGCGCCCGCACCACGCCGCTGGTCACCCGCCGCTGCGGCTCGACCAGCCTGATCAACGGCATCACCGCCTTCGATCCCGGTGCCGCCATTGGCCTCCACTTCCACAATTGCGAGGAAAGCGTGATGGTGATCGAGGGTGAGGCCGTGGCCGAGGTGGCTGGCATCCGCCATCACCTGCGGACCGGCGATACCACCTGGCTGCCCGCCAACGTCCCCCACCGCTTCCTGAACGAAACCGACCGGCCGATGCGCATCTTCTGGACCTATGCCAGCGTTGATGCCACACGCACCATGGTGGCCACCGGCGAGACGCGGACGATCGACGCCGAACACGGCCGCGCCGGACCCTGAATTTCAAACCCTGCCACGGCCGCCCGGCCGGGATACGAAAGACCTGCCATGACCCATATCCTTGAAGTCGCCGAAATCCGCATCACCGACCCCGACGCTTTCGAGGCGGCCGTCGCCGCGGCGCGCCCGCATTTCCTGGCCGCCGAGGGCTGCCTTGGCCTTGGCCTGCATCGGGTGGTCGAGACGCCGGATACCTATCGCCTCCTGGTGAAATGGCGCACGGTCGAGGATCACATGGTCACCTTCCGCGCCTCGGACGGGTTCCAGAAATGGCGCGCGCTCGCCTCGCCCTATTTCGCCGGCCCCCCCAGCGTCACCCATTCCGCCGCCGTCGACCTCGGCTGACGCGGCGCAGGCGTCTGGACCCGCCTGTCACCTCCAGCCCCCCGTGATGCATCCGCGCTTCCCTCCCCCTCGCGGGGAGGGAGAGGGTGGGGGGCATCGCGCCACGGCCAGCCTTCCGCCTGCGCCCGACCGTTGCCCCGTGTGACCTGATCCCGCAGATGCGATAGCCCCGCCCGGTCGCTTCAGGCGACCGGGCCGCGCCGACCCGCCCCCATGGTGTTGTCTTCCGTATGATTGTTGAGGATGTCGATGGGGGCTCTGTATCCGAGGCATCGCAGGCGGGTGCGGTTGTAGGCTGCGACGAAGCTCAGGAGGAAGAGTTCGCGTTCG
>Ga0268299_1003540_pt1 | contig 14081 bp, 1 predicted proteins | sample NOBtaG_FD_193484 | JGI IMG/M metagenome (GOLD analysis project Ga0268299, IMG submission 193484) | Activated sludge microbial communities from bioreactor in Nijmegen, Gelderland, Netherland - NOB reactor | ecosystem: Engineered > Bioreactor > Aerobic > Activated sludge | place: Netherlands...
TTCGGCGGCGGATTTCGAGGCGATGGTGAAGCGAATCTCTCCCTACCTGGCGTCGTACGAATTCGGCTCGACGCCGCGATCACAGGTTCACAATCAGATCTATACGTCGACGGAATATCCTCCGCATCAGCACATCCCGCTACACAACGAACAGGCCTACACCACCGAATGGCCGATGAAGATCTGGTTTTATTGCGCGCAGGCGTCGCCGGAGGGAGGCTACACGCCGATCGCGGACAGCCGCGACGTGTACCGGCACATTCCGGTCCGCATCAGGGAACGGTTCATGGAAAAGGGCGTGATGTACGTGCGCAACTACGGCAACGGGCTGGACGTGCCCTGGACCAAGGTGTTCAACACGATGGATCGCGGCGTCGTGGAGCGATTCTGCCGCGCGGCGGGGATCGCCTATGAGTGGAAGGACGACGGGGAGCTTCGCACGCGCCAGGTCTGCCAGGCCGTCGCCGTTCATCCTGGCACCAATGAGACGGTGTGGTTCAACCAGGCGCATCTGTTCCACGTGTCCAACTTGGAACCGGCCGTCCGCGAGGCGCTCCTGTCCGTCGTCCGCGAGGCGGATCTCCCGCGGCAGGCCTGTTACGGAGACGGCACGCCGATCGAGACGGCGGTGCTGGATGAAATCCGGGACGTCTATCGCTGTCACGCCGTCCAATTTCCCTGGCAAAGGGGCGATGTGCTGATGCTGGACAACATGCTGGCGGCGCACGGGCGCACGCCGTTCAGAGGACCGAGAAAGATTTTGGTGGCCATGGCCGAATCGAGCAAACACTAGAGGTGGGATACGTGAACCCCAACGCACTCATTACGGGCGCAACGGCGCCGGCTTCGCCTTCTTCGAGCGCCGACGAGAACGGCGACGTCTTTCCCGCGAGCTTCGCGCAGCAGCGCTTGTGGTTTCTCTCACAGCTGGAGCCGGACAGCGCTTCGTACAATACGGCGCTGGCGGTGCGGCTGCGGGGCCCGCTCGGCCGAGAGGCGGTGGTGCTGAGTCTGGATGAAATCGTCCGGCGCCATGAAGTCCTCCGCACGACGTTCGACGAGGTGGACGGCCAGTTGGTCCAAGTGATCGCCCAAGACTGTCCGACGCGCATGCCGGTGGTGGATTTCAGCATGGAGTCGCCGGCCGCGCGCGAGGCCGCGGTTGCCGCGGCGGCGCGGGCGGAGGCGCATCGGCCGTTCGATCTTCGCAAAGGGCCCTTGATGCGGGTACGTCTGCTCAAGGTGGGCCCGCAGGAACACGTGTTGGTCATCACGCTGCACCATATCATTTGCGACGGGTGGTCGTCGCAGATCCTTGCCAGGGAATTCGCGGCCCTCTACGAGGCGTTTGACGCGGGCCGGCCGTCTCCGCTGCCTTCTCTGCCGATTCAATACGCAGATTACGCGGTGTGGCAGCGCGAGTGGCTGCAAGGATCGGTGCTCGACGAGCGGCTGGCCTACTGGAAGGAGCGATTGAACGGGAAGCTGCCGGTGCTCGCCCTGCCGACGGACCGGCCGCGTCCCGCCGTGCAAACCGACCGCGGCGCCCGGTTTCCCTTTGCGGTGTCGCGCGCGCTGACCGATCGGCTGCAGGCCGTGAGCCGCCGGCAGGGCGCGACGCTGTTCATGACGCTTGCGGCGGCGTTTCAGGTGTTGTTGATGCGGTACAGCGGCATGGAGGATTTCTGCCTCGGCACGCCGGTCGCGAACCGGCCGAAGCGCGAGACGGAGTCGTTGATCGGCTTCTTCGCCAATACGCTCGTCATCCGGGCGGACCTCTCGGGCAATCCGCCGTTCGTCGAGCTGCTGGCGCGCGTACAGGAAACGGTCCTCGGCGCGCAGGCGCACCAGGATTTGCCGTTCGAGCAGCTGGTGGACGCGCTCCAGCCGGCCCGCGCGCTGAGCCATACCCCGCTGTTCCAGGTGATGTTCGCGATGCAGGCCTCCCTGGCCCAGACGCTGGCGATCACCTCGCTGGAGGTCAGCGCAATGGAATTGGACGCGGGTGGCGCCAAGTTCGACCTGTCGCTCGACGTGACGGAAGACGAAACCGGACTGGATGCCGCGTTCGAATACAACGAGGATTTGTTCGACCGTGAGACGGTCGCCGGGATGGAGGTCCATCTGCAACGACTCCTGGACGGCATCGTCGAGAACCCCCGGGCGCGTCTCAGCGAGCTTCCCATGCTCACGGCGGCGGAGCGTCGCCGTGTGTTGATCGACTGGAACGACACGGCGGTTCCTGGCGCCGCCGACGGGCAGGTGGCGCGTCTCTTCGAAGCGCAGGCGGCGCGATCGCCGGAGGCTGTGGCCGTTTCCTGTGGCGCGGAGGCGCTCAATTATCGGGCGTTAAACGAACGCGCCGGCAGGATCGCCCGCGCGCTATCCGCTGCCGGGGTCGGATGCGAGACCGTCGTCGCGGTGCTCGGCGAGCGGGGCGCCGACTACGTGGCCATGATGGTCGGTCTGTGGAAGTGCGGCGGAGTCTACTTGCCGCTCGATCCCGGACATCCGACGTCACGATGGAAAGCCATTCTCGAGACAAGCCGGGCTTCAATGGTGCTCACGACGGAAGCCTGGACATCCAAGGCCAAGGACGCGATCGCGCTGCTCCAGGCCGCCGCACGGCCGGCGCTCCTCACGGTCGAGGCTTGTTTTTCCAAGGCTCCGGCTCCTCCACTCGATGCGGTATTCGATCGGGCCGCGCCACCTCCTGGAAAGTTGGCCTACGTGATCTACACCAGCGGATCGACCGGCATTCCCAAAGGCGCGATGGTGACGGAGCAGGGTCTGGTCAATCACCTTCGGAGCAAGATCTCCATGCTCCGGCTCGGACCGGCCGACGTCGTCGCGCAGACCGCTTCCCAGGGATTCGATATTTCGGTCTGGCAGCTGACGGCCGCGCTTCTGTGCGGCGCCCGCACGCTCGTCGTTCCCGATGACGCGGCCCATGATCCGGAGCAACTGCTGCGCTATGCCGGCGCGCAGGAGGTGACCGTTCTGGAAACCGTGCCGGCTCTCTTGCAGGGCATGCTCGACAGCGCTGCGACGGCCGGCAGCGATGCGCCGACGCTGGCTCGGCTGCGATGGCTGTTGCCGACCGGGGAAGCGCTGCCCCTCGCTCTGATCCGCCGATGGTTCGAGCGGTACCGGCATGTGCCGCTGGTCAACGCCTACGGGCCGGCGGAGTGCGCCGATGACGTCGCGATGGCGACGATCATGGCTCCGCCGGACGAAACCTGCGCCTATTCCCCGATCGGCAAGCCCATCGCCAATGTCCGCCTGTACGTGGTCGATGATCTGTTGGAACCGGTGCCGATCGGCGCCGCCGGCGAGCTATGTGTGGCTGGGGTCGGCGTCGGTCGCGGCTATCTCCACGATCCGGCCAAGACGGCGGAGGCGTTCGTGGCGGATCCTTTTTCCGATGAACCGGGCGGCCGTCTTTATCGGACCGGCGACCGTGTGCGTTGTCGCCCGGATGGCACGATGGAATTTCTCGGGCGCCGGGATCATCAAATCAAGATTCGCGGCGTCCGCATCGAATTGGGCGAGATCGAGGCACGCTTGCAGGCCTATCCCGACGTCCGGGAAGCGGCGGCGGTCGTCCGCCAAGACCATCCGGGCCAGAAACGGTTGGCGGCCTATGTGGTGCCCCGCGACGGCGCATCGTGCGATTCCGACGTCCTCATGCGGCTGCTGCGTGACCAATTGCCCGAGCCGATGGTGCCCTCCGTAATCGTCACGCTCGACAGGCTTCCGCGCAGCGCCAACGGCAAGATCGACCGGCAGGCTTTGCCGCAGCCGGATCAGGCCAGCACGAAGGCGTGGACGGCGCCGCGCACGCCGACCGAAGCGCAATTGGCGGCGGTCTGGGCGGAGGTGCTCGGATTGGGCCAAGTCGGCGTCCACGACAACTTTTTCGAGCTGGGCGGTGATTCGATCCTCAGCTTGCAAGTCGTCTCACGGGCGAAGGCGCAAGGATTGCCGTTGACGCCTCGACATCTGTTCCAGCACCAGACTATCGCCGAATTGGCGGAAGCCGCGGGCGACAAGAAGATCGACGGAGTCGCTGTAGAACAGGACCGGCAAGTCCGTTCTCGATGGCAGGGCGATCCGGCGGTGCTCGAAGCGGTTCGGCGCGTGTATCCCACGGCGGAAGACGCCTATCCGCTGACGCCCCTACAGCAAGGACTCCTGTTCCATAGTCTGTACGAACCGCAGTCGGGCGTCTACATCGAGCAGCTGAGTTGCCGTCTTCACGGCAACTTGGACCATGCCGCGTTCCTCGAGGCCTGGCGGATGGTGATCGCGCGCTCGACGCCGCTCCGCACCGCATTCCTGTGGCGGGAACTCGACGCGCCTATGCAGGTCGTCCTACCGGGCGAGACGCCATCCATCGTCGATCTGGATTGGCGGAACATGCCCGAGGCTCAACAGCGCGAACGGCTCGGGGACTTTCTCCGGACCGATCGACTGACGGATTTCGACCTGACAGCGCCGCCGCTGATGCGTCTGGCATTGATCCGTATTGCGGATGACGCGCGCTACTTGATCTGGACCCATCACCACATCGTGCTCGACGGCTGGTGTCTTCCCATTATCCTGGGCGATGTGTTCGCCTGCTACGCCTCCGTCAAAGGAGGATCGGATCCGTGCGAGCCGCAGTCACAGCCCTATCGAGATTACGTCGGGTGGATCCTTTCCCAAGATCAGGCGGCGGCCGAACAGTACTGGCGCAAGACCTTGGCGGGCGTCACCTCGCCGACGCCGTTACCGGCGGACCGCGCGGCCGAGGGGACGCAATCGGATTCCGGCTACGGCATGCATCGGCTGACGATCTCGGCCGCCAGGACTTCCGCCCTCCAGGCCTATGCCTCGAAAGAACGGGTCACGGTCAATACGGTGGTGCAGGGAGCATGGGCACTCTTGCTGAGCCGCTACAGCGGCGAGGAAGACGTGGTGTTCGGCACGACGGTCTCGGGGCGATCCGCAGACGTTCCGGGCATCGAGACGATGCTCGGACTCTTCATCAACACGTTGCCCCTCCGGGTCGCCATGTCGCCGGATGCCGCTCCGCAAACCTGGTTGCGAGGCTTGCTGCAGCAAAACGCCGAGCTCCGCCAGTACGAGCATGCGTCGCTCGCGCAGATCAAAAATTGGAGTCAGATGCCGCGCGACAGTCAGCTGTTCGACAGCCTCCTGGTCTTCGATAACCATCCGACCGATCGGACGCTGGACGACGGCGGCGCCGGTATGACCGCCCACGATGTCCATTTGGAAGGGCAGACCAATTATCCACTGACCGTCAACGTCGTGCCGGGCGACTCGCTCTGCTTTCTCCTGTCCTATCAACTGAAGCGCTTTTCTCCGGAACGCGTGCGGCGCATCGCCAATCATCTGGACATTGTATTGGACCGGTTGATCGCACAGCCGCAGACGCGTCTGGCGGCGATCGGGGTGCTGGGGGCGGGGGAGCGGGGGCAGGTCGTGGAGGGGTGGAACGCGACGCGGCGGGAGTATGCGCGAGACGCGACGGTACCGGCGCTGATCTACGCGCAGGCGCAGCGGACGCCGCACGCGGTGGCGGTGCGGCAGGACGAGCAGACGCTCACCTATAGAGAACTGTGGAGCCGGAGCGCGGCGCTGGCGGCCGAGTTGCGGCGGCACGGGGTGGGCCCGGACGTGTTGGTGGGGATCTGTGCCGAGCGGTCGCTGGAATTGGTGGTGGGATTGCTGGGCATCCTGCAAGCCGGGGGCGCCTACGTGCCGATCGATCCGAGTTATCCGGCCGAGCGCATCGCGTGCATGCTGGGCGATGCGGCGCCGGGCGTGCTGCTGACGCAGCCGGCCCTGCGGGCGCATCTGCCGCCGTTTGCGGGGGTCTGTCTGGACCTACCCACGAACGGGCCGGCCGCTTCGGAAGGGCCTGTACCGCCGCCGACGGCGGTGCGGCTCGAACACCTGGCCTACACGATTTACACATCCGGCTCGACCGGCCGGCCCAAAGGGGTGGGCAACACGCACGGGGGGCTGCTCAATCGGTTGCAGTGGATGCAGGAGCAATTCGGGCTCACGCCGGCGGACCGGGTGTTGCAGAAGACGCCGATCGGCTTCGACGTGTCGGTGTGGGAATTCTTCTGGCCGTTGATGACAGGGGCGGAGGTGGTCCTGGCGCAGCCGGAAGAACACAAGGACGGGCTGCGGCTCACCGAACGGATTGTCAGGCAGGGGATTACGACGCTGCACTTCGTGCCGCCGATGCTGCAGGCGTTTTTAGAGACGCCGGGGGTGAGGGCCTGCGCGCAGACCTTACGGCGGGTGATCTGCAGCGGCGAAGCGCTGGGGGGCGCGGTGCAGCGGCAATGCTGGGCGACGCTGCCGGGGGTGGGGTTGCACAACTTGTATGGGCCGACGGAAGCGGCGATCGACGTGACGGTGTGGCACTGTGAGCCGGCGGCGCCGGCGGAGCCGGTGCCGATCGGGCGGCCGATCGCCAATACCCAGATCTATCTGTTGGACCGGCGCGGGGAGCCGGTGCCGGTGGGGGTGCCGGGCGAGCTGTACATCGGCGGGGTGAATGTGGCGCGGGGCTACCACCGGCGGCCGGCCCTGACGGCGGAGCGGTTCGTGCCGGATGCGTTCAGCGAGGAACCGGGGCGGAGGCTGTATCGGACGGGCGATCTGGCGCGGTATCGGCCGGATGGGGCGATCGAGTATCTGGGCCGGCTGGATCATCAGGTGAAGATTCGGGGAGTGCGGATCGAGCTGGGCGAGATCGAGAGCTGCCTGCAGCAGCATGCGGGAGTGCAGGAGGCGGTGGTGGTGGCGCAGGCGACGGCGGCGGGGAGCCAGCGGCTGGTGGGCTATGTGGTGCCGCGAGCCGGGCAGGAGGTGGCGAGGGAGCCGCTGCGGCAGTGGGTGGGGACGCAGTTGCCGGAGGCGTTCGTGCCGAGCGTGATGGTGGTGCTGGCGGCGCTGCCGCTGACGCCCAACGGGAAGGTGGATCGCCCGGCGCTGCCGGTGCCGGAGCAGGCGGCGGGGCGGACGCAGGCCTATGAGGAGCCGGTCACGGAGCCGGAGCGGCTGCTGGCCGCCATCTGGGCCGAGGTGCTGGGCCAGCCCCGCGTCGGCCGCCGCGACAACTTCTTCGAACTCGGCGGCGATTCGATCAACACACTACAAGTATTGGCCCGCGCCCATCAGCGCGGCTTGAAATTGACGCCCAAACAATTGTTCGAGCATCCCACCGTGGCCGCCGCCTCCGCGGTCGCGCTGTCGGCCGAAGCGGCCGCCGAGGAATCGGCGCAGACGAATGGAACCGAGACCGGAGCGCTCGTGGGCATCGAGCTTTCCGACGAAGACCTGGACAATCTGCTCGAAGAATTGAAATAGGTGACGGAGTGGCGAAGCCTGCATTACCAGACCATATCGACTCGGTCTATCCCCTCTCGCCGATGCAGGAGGGGATGCTGTTTCACACGCTCATGAATCCCGGCACCGGGATCTATCTGATGCAGAACCGGTATCTGCTCGAGGGCGATCTGAATCATGAGGCGTTCGTGCGCGCGTGGGAAATCGTCCTCGACCGGCACCCGGTGCTGCGGACTTCGTTCGTATGGAAAAGCCAAAAGCGTCCGCTGCAGGCCGTCCACAAAGTGGTAGACGTGCCGATCGTGTCATTGGATTGGCGAGGCCAGACGCGCCGCGAGCAGATCGCGCGGCTGGACGCCGAGCTGGAAGCCGAACTCCGCGAGGGATTCGATTTCAGCAAGGCGCCGCTGATGCGGCTGTGGCTGATCCGGCTGGAGGACGACCGGTACCAGTTCGTGCACAGCTTCCATCACATCCTGCTCGACGAATGGTGCATCTCCCTTCTGTTGATGGATTTCCTCGGTCACTACGGAGCGCTGGTGCGCGGCGAGCCGGTCGCGCGCGAGAAACCGCGCCCCTATCGCGACTACATCGCCTGGTTGCAGAAGCAGGACATCAACGCGGCCGAATCCTTCTGGCGCGGGTATCTCAGCGACTTTCCGACGCCGACGCCGTTGCCATACGACCGGTTGCCGGAGGGCCTCGCGGACCAGAATGAAGACGCGGCGGATCACTGTCTGCACCTGAGCGCCGAGACTTCGGCGATGCTGATGGAGTTGGCGCAGCGGCATCGTGTGACGGTGAACACGTTCTTCCAAGGCGCCTGGGCGCTCCTCCTCAGCTACTACGGCAGCGAGCGCGAGGTCCTGTTCGGCGTCACCGTGGCCGGCCGTCCCACCGAGCTGCCGGGCGTCGAATCGATCCTCGGTCTCTTCATCAATACCCTGCCGCTTCGAGTGTCCGTCCAGCCGGACCGGCCGCTGATCGACTGGCTGAAGGATCTGCTGGCCGAGAACGTCCGGGTGCGGCAGTTCGACTATGCGCCGCTGGTGCAGATGCAGCGGTGGAGCGAAGTGCCGCGCGGCGAAGCCCTGTTCCACAGCCTGTTCGTGTTCGAGAACGCGCCGGTGGATCCGGAACTCTGCGAAGGGCGGATCATTTTCAAAGGCGAGGAGGAGCAGTACCGGGTCCATACGAACTATCCGCTGACCGTCATGGGATGGCCGGGGCGCGAATTGGGGCTCAAGATCTCCTACGACAAGCGGCTGTTCGACGCCGATACGACCGGCCGCATGATCAGACATTTCAAAACGCTGCTCGAAGCGATGGCGAAACGGCCGACCGCCCGGCTCGCCGACCTCTCGCCGCTGAAGCAGGACGAGCGACGACAGCTGTTGACCGCATGGAATCCCGTCGCGGAGGCGAGCGGCGCGGAGGAGTCCGACAGCCTCGCGCGTCTCTTCGATGAACAGGTCGAGCGGGATCCCGATGCGGTGGCCGTCGAGTGTCCCGGAGCAACAGCCACATATCGTGAGTTGAATCGGCGGGCCAACCGGGTCGCGCATGCGTTGATCCAGGCCAGCGTACGCCCCGACACGGTCGTCGCGCTGCTGGACGATCGCGGCATCGATTTGCTGACGATGATGGTGGGAGTCTTCAAGGCCGGCGGTGCGTATCTGCCGCTCGATCCCCACCACCCTGTTTCTCGCCTGACCCAGATCCTGAAGCTGAGCCGCGCTTCGATCGTGCTCACGTCGCAAACGTATCTGGCCCGCTTGCAGGAAGCGGTCTCGCAGATCGACGAATCGGCACGCCCGAGGCTCATGCCGATCGACCGGATTCCTGATGAAGCGGGCTGCGACGATCCTCCGTGCGACCGCGGGCTCTCCGAACATCTGGCCTACGTCATCTATACCTCCGGCTCCACCGGCGTGCCGAAGGGCGCAATGGTCACGAGACGCGGCATGCTCAACAATATCCGGAGCAAAGTATCTGGATTGAAGCTCGGACCGGCCGACGTGATTGCGCAGACCGCCTCCCAGTGTTTCGATATCTCCGTGTGGCAATTCCTGACGGCGCTGACATGCGGGGCCAGGACCAGCATCGTGCCCGACGAGACATCCCGCGATCCGTTTCGGCTGATCACGCATCTCGAACGGACCGGCATCACGATTCTCGAAACGGTGCCGGCCCTGCTTCAGGGATTGTTGGACGCGGCGTTGGAAGCAGGGTCCGACACCGCGCCTCGGCTTCAGCATCTCCGCTGGGTCCTGCCGACCGGCGAAGCGTTGCCGCCGCCGGTGTGCCGTCAGTGGCTGACCCGCTATCCCGCCATTCCGTTGTTGAACGCCTACGGGCCGGCGGAATGCGCCGACGACGTGGCCGTCCATCCCATCCTCGATCCGCCGCCGGCCGACACGACGCACATGCCGATCGGCCGTCCGATTGAACGGACCCGCTTGCATATCCTGAACGCGTGGATGGAGCCGGTGCCGCCCGGGGTGCCAGGAGAATTGTACGTGGCGGGAGTCGGGGTCGGCCGCGGGTATCTGCAAGACCCCGCCCGCACCGCCGAGGTTTTTGTGCCGGACCGGTTCGGGTCCGACCCAGGCGCGCGGATGTATCGGACCGGCGACCTGGCGCGGTATCGGAGGGACGGCGCCATCGAATTCGTCGGCCGTATCGATCAGCAGATCAAGCTGCGCGGGTTCCGGATCGAACTGGGCGAGATCGAAACGCATCTGTTGTCGAGTCCGCTGGTGCGCGAGGCCGCCGTGCTGCTGCACGCGGACACGCGCGGCGAAAAGCGATTGGCGGCCTATCTCGTCGGACATGAAGAGGGAAGCCTCGACGTGCCGGCGTTGCGCGAGCTGCTGCAGGCGCAGCTCCCCGAGTACATGGTGCCGACCGCGTTCGTGCCGCTGCCCGCGCTGCCGCGCACACCGAACGGAAAGATCGACCGCCTCGCGTTGGCGGCCATGGATCTGGGTGATCAATTCGCCCGTCCCTACGGGGCGCCGCGCACGGCGACGGAAGAAATTCTGGCCGGAATCTGGTCCGACGTGCTGGGTGTCGAGCGGGTCGGCATTCATGACGACTTCTTTGAGCTGGGAGGGCATTCGCTGCTGGCGACGCAGATCATGTCCCGCCTCCGCGGCGCGTTCCACGTGGAGTTGTCGCTGCGGACCGTATTCGAATCCACCAGCGTCGCGGCGTTGGCTGCTGCCGTGGAACGCGTGCGGGAAGACGGTGCGGCCGCCCAGGCGCTGCCGTTGGCGCCGATTGCCCGCATCGGTCCGCTGCCCGCGTCGTTCGCGCAGCAGCGTCTTTGGTTTCTCGCGCAACTCGAACCGGACAGCCCCTTCTACAATCTGCCGGCGGGCTTTCGCCTGCAGGGCAGGCTGGACGTGGATGTATTGGCCGCCGCGCTCAACCGCGTCGTCGAGCGGCACGAAGTATTGAGAACCGTGTTTCAAGACGTCGGCGGGGAGCCGATGCAAGTTCTGCTGCCTTCAGTGATCGTCGACGTTCCTGTCGTGGATCTCCGGGATGTTCACACGGATGACCGGCAGGCCGAGCTGATCAGGCAGTCGGAGGCGGAAGCCCAGCGTATTTTCGATCTGGTCCGAGGTCCACTGGTGCGCGCCCGGGTCTGGCGCCTAGGGGATGAAGAGTACGTGTTGTTGATGACCCTGCATCACATCGTGTCCGACGGTTGGGCGATGGATGTGCTGATCAGGGAACTGGTGACCTGTTACCAGGCGGGCCTCTCGGGACAGCGGGACGATCTGCCTCCCTTGCCCATTCAATACGCGGACTATGCGGTCTGGCAGCGCGAATGGATGCAGGGTGTCGTCCTGGAAGCTCAGTTGGCCTATTGGAAAGAACGGCTGGGGGATGCCCCGGCCGCATTGGAGTTGCCGACCGATCGGCCTCGCCCGGCCGTGCAGACCTACCGGGGTGCCTGCTGCGACTTTGCGGTGCCCGACCAGTTGCAAAAGGAACTGACGGCCTTCAGCCGCCGGCACAGCCTCACTTTATACATGACGTTGCTTGCGGCCTTTGCCGTGCTGCTGCACCACTACAGCGGCCGGACCAGTATTGTGATCGGAAGTCCCATAGCGAACCGGCAACGGCTGGAGGTGGAGGAACTGATCGGACTGTTCGTCAACACCCTGGTGTTGCGCACGGATATCCCGGACAACCCGCGCTGGATTGACCTGTTGGATCGTGTGAAGGGTGAGGTGCTGGGTGCACAGGCTCATCAGGATCTTCCCTTTGAGCACCTCGTGGACGCGCTGCAGCCTGAGCGTAACTTGAGCCACTCGCCGCTCTTTCAAGTGATGTTCACGTTGCAGACGCCGGCGCAGCAATCTATGGAAGCGCCGGGGCTGCGGGTGGACAGCATGGAAGTCGATTCCGGCACCGCGCTGTTCGATCTGTCGCTGGACATGGTGGTCGAGCCGGAACGGCTGAGCGGGTCTTTCGAATACAACACCGACCTGTTCGACGAGATCACCGTTCGGAGGTTCGCCGGCAGTCTCTTGGAAATTCTGGCGGCTATGGTTGCCAAGCCGGAAGGGCGGATGCAGGACGCACCGCCGCTGACGCCGCGCGAGCGCCGTCTGCAGCTCGTCGACTGGAACGACGTTCCGGCTCCCGATCTGACCTCCGACTATGTTACGCGGTTCGACGCGCAGGCTATAGGCACGCCCGAATCCACAGCGGTCGTTTGCGGGAACCGGATCTGGACCTATCGTGAACTACAGAGCCGCGCGGAGAGGACGGCGGTCGCCTTGGCGGCGGCCGGAGTCGGTTCGGACTCGATCGTGGCCGTACTGGGGGACCGAAGCCCGGAACTGTTGACGATGATCCTCGGCGTCTTGAAAGCGGGCGGCGCGTACCTGCCCTTGGATCCTCGGCATCCCAAACAGCGCATGGCGCAGATCGTGGAGTTGAGCGGCCCGCGTGTCCTGCTGGTGACCGAGGAATGGGAGTCGCGCGCCGCCGAGCTTCTGGCCGACATTTCGACGGACAGGCGACCGCGGTTGTTGACCGTCGCGCGCGCGCAGGAGAAGGCAGGCCCGGCCGTTCCCGCGCTGAGCCGCGCACCCGGACGCCTCGCCTACGTCATTTATACGTCCGGTTCCACAGGTGCGCCGAAAGGCGTGATGGTCGAGCAGCGGGGCATGCTGAACAACATTCTGAGCAAGTTGGATAGTCTGCACATGACGGCTGCCGATGTGGTCGCGCAGACCGCCTCGCAATGTTTCGACATCTCCGTGTGGCAATTCTTGGCTGCTCTGTTGTGCGGCGGGATCGTCCATATCGTGCAGGACGAGGTGTCGCATGATCCGACGGCGTTGCTGCACCATCTGGAAAGGGCCGGCGTCACAATCGTCGAGCCGGTGCCGGCGGTTCTGCAGGGGTTCCTCGCCGTCGAGGCGGGTGCTCCGTCTTTGAGCAACGTGCGGTGGGTCCTGCCGACCGGCGAAGCCTTGTCCTCGGCCCTGTGTCGCCGATGGTTTCAACGCTATCCCGGCATTCCGTTGATGAATGCCTACGGGCCGGCGGAATGTTCGGATGATGTCGCCACGCATGTGATGAGCGCGGCTCCGGACGACACGGACCTGCCGGTACCGGTCGGCCGCCCCATTGCGGGCCTGCGTCTCTACATCCTGAATCGCCACATGACTCCGGTGCCGATCGGCACGACGGGCGAGCTGTGCGTCGGCGGAGTGGGGGTGGGGCGCGGCTATTTCCGCGATTCGGAGCGGACCGCGGCGGCCTTTGTCCCGGACCCATTTGGGCCGGATGCGGGCGGCAGGCTCTATCGCACGGGAGACCTCGCCCGCTATCGCCCGGACGGCACCATCGAGTTCGTCGGACGTATCGATCACCAGGTGAAAATCCGCGGTTACCGCATCGAACCGGGTGAAATCGAGGCCCGGCTGCTGGAGCAATACGGCGTACAGGAGGCCGTGGTCATGGCTCGGGAGGATCAGCCCGGGCAGCGACGGCTTGTAGCCTATGTCAAGCCGGACGCTCCCGACACATTGGACGTTCAGGAGATTCGGAGCCGGCTGCAGGACGCGTTGCCGGAATACATGGTCCCGAGTTCGTTCGTCGTCCTGGACGCCTTGCCGCGGACTCCGAACGGAAAAATCGACCGCAAAGCCTTGCCGGCGCCGGACCTCGCCGGTCAGGCGGAGCGGTCCTATACGGCGCCGTCCACGCCGGCCGAAGCGGCGCTTGCAAAGATTTGGGAAGAGGTGTTGGGGCTGCCGCAGGTCGGCACTCGGGAGAACTTTTTCGAGCTGGGCGGCGATTCCATCGTAAGCCTGCAGGTCATCGCCCGGGCGAAGCAGGCCGGGTTGCTGCTCAGTCCTCGTCAGATGTTCCAGCATCAGACGGTGGCCGAGCTTGCGGCGGTGGCCGGTCGGGACGTGACGGCGGCTCTGGAGGCGGAGCAGGGGCCGGTTACCGGAGAGGCGGCGCTCACACCCATCCAATGCGCCTTCTTCGAATTGCCGCTGGTCAACCTCCACCACTGGAACCAATCGGTCCTGTTGGAAGCGAAAGAGGCGCTTGCACCGGCCGCTCTGGAGACGGCCGTCGCCGCGCTGATGGCGCATCATGACGCGCTGCGGCTGCGATTCGAGCGGACGGACGACGGGTGGAGCCAGTCGCACGCACCACTTGTGCCGGGT
>Ga0268299_1003542_pt1 | contig 14077 bp, 11 predicted proteins | sample NOBtaG_FD_193484 | JGI IMG/M metagenome (GOLD analysis project Ga0268299, IMG submission 193484) | Activated sludge microbial communities from bioreactor in Nijmegen, Gelderland, Netherland - NOB reactor | ecosystem: Engineered > Bioreactor > Aerobic > Activated sludge | place: Netherlands...
CTCGGCCTTGGCTACGAGTTCGACAGCAATGTCCGCCTCGAAGGCGAACTTTCGCATCGTTTCAACAACTTGCAGGCCTCGCCGTTCACGCGCGCCGGCTCCGACGCCCACGCTTGGGGCGCGATGCTGAACGCGTACTACGATTTCGGCGACGGCGGCTTCCAGCCCTATATCGGCGCCGGCGTTGGCGCCGCGCAGGTTTCGGCCTCGGCGCTCTCGCCCGACACGCTGACGGGCTTTGACGACGAAGACACGGGCTTTGCCTGGCAGGTGATGGCCGGTGTCGGCATCGGCCTGACCGAGCAACTCACGCTCGATCTCGGCTACCGCTTCTTCGCGGTGCCGAACCTCGAATATTCGGGCACGCAAGCTGGCGTCGCGCGCAATTTCGAGACGAGCTACGAAAACCAGGCGGCCACGGTCGGTCTGCGGTGGCAGTTCGCTTCGCCGCCGCCTCCGCCCCCTCCGCCCCCGCCGCCGGCTCCCCCGCCGCCGCCCCCGCCGCCGGTGGCTGCTGCGTGCCCGGCCGCTGACTTCGTTGTGTACTTCGAGTGGGACCGCTCGAACCTCAACCAAGCCGCGCTCGAAACCATCGACAGCGCCGTCGCGCGCGCCCGCAACTGCAACCTCGGCGCAGTTTCGGTCACCGGCCACACCGATACGTCCGGCTCGCCGGCGTACAACATCGGTCTGTCCGAGCGCCGTGCTTCGGTCGTGGCTGAAGCCCTCGTGGCGCGTGGCCTCCCGGCCGGCGCGATCACGACCGCAGCTCGCGGTGAATCGGAACTCGCGCAAGCCACGCGCGATGGCGTCCGTGAGCCGCTCAACCGGCGCACCGCGGTCACGATCAGCTTCCGCTGATCTGACGCGGCCAATCAAACGGAAGAGCCCGGCGCAAGCCGGGCTCTTTTCGCTTGGGGTTAACGCGGCGCGGCGTTTGCTTCGTAACGCCTCGACAGCGCCGCAATGGCGGCGAAGGATGGCGTATGGCGCAGCTTCTGTCCGGCACGGAGAGGCGTCTGGCGGCGTTTGACGCGCCGCTCAGAGACGCCCTGGCGCGCCTCGATAGCGCCGTCCCCGAAATGATTGAGCGGACGATGGCGTGGTCGGCCGTCAATTCCGGCTCGCGCGAACTCGCCAACCTCAACGCCATGCGCGGCCTCGTTGCCGACGCTTTCGCCGCGTTGCCGGGCAGCGTCGAGACGTTGGCGCTGAAGCCGGGCGAACGCGTGAAAGCTGATGGCGTCGTGGTGGAAGAACCGCACGGCGACAGCGTTCGCATCAGCGTGCGCCCGGACGCGCCGGTTCAGATCGCGCTCACCGGCCACTACGACACCGTGTTTCCCGCCGCGCATGCGTTTCAGACGCCGCAGCGCAAAGGCAACGTGCTCCACGGCCCCGGCTGCGCCGACATGAAGGGCGGCCTCGCGCTCATGCTCGCGGCGCTGCAAGCGTTCGAGGCGCTTCCGGGCGACAAGCGTGTTGGCTACACGGTGCTGATCAATCCGGATGAAGAGATCGGCTCGATCGGCTCTGGCCCGCTGATCGCCGAGCTCGGCGGGCGCGCGCATGTCGGCATGACGTATGAGCCGGCGTTGCCGACCGGCGGGCTCGTCAGCGCGCGCAAAGGCTCTGGCAATTTCGCGCTCGCAATCCACGGCCGCGCCGCGCATGTCGGTCGCGCCTTCGCCGATGGGCGCAGCGCAGTCGAAGCGGGCGCGGAAGCGACGCTCGCGCTGCTCGCGCTCAACGGCAAACGCGACGAGGTGACGTTCAACGTCGGCATGATCGATGGCGGCGGGCCGGTGAACCAGGTACCCGATCGCGCGGTCGTGCGGTTCAACGTACGTGCGCCGGATGCAGAAGGCCGCGCATGGGCCGAGCAAGAAATCGCGCGCATCGCAAAGAGCGTGTCCGCGCGCGAAGGCTTCCACGCGCACCTCCACGGCGGCTTCACGCGCCCGCCTAAACCGCTCACGCCGCAACTGGAAAAGCTGATCGGCTGGACGCGCGCCGCAGGCGATGCGCTCGGCGTCGAACTCGCGTTCGCGCCGACGGGCGGTGTCTGCGAAGGCAATAACCTCGCCGCCGCCGGCTGCTGGAATATCGATACGCTCGGCCCTTGCGGCGGCGAGTTGCACAGCGATCAGGAATTTGCGCTGATCGATAGCTTCAGCGAACGCGCCAAGCTCTCGCTGCTGCTGCTCGCGGGGTTCGAGAGCGGCGTGTTCGATGCTCGGAGCCTCCGGTCATGAGCGCGCCCGCGTTCGTCATCCGCGCCGCCGAAGAGAACGATATCGACGGCTTTCGCGACGTGCGCACGCTCGCGGGCCCCGGACTCACCAGCTTCATGGTCGATGATGCGGCGTTGCTGCGGAAGATCGCGAAGTCCGAAGAGAGCTTCGCGAAGACGTGCGAAAAGCCGGGCGATGAGCGCTATCTGCTGACGCTCGAACAGTTGGGCGGCGCGCGCGTCGCTGGCACGGTTGGCGTCAAAGCCACGATCGGCGCCTCGCCGCCGTTCTTCAATTTTCGCGTCCTCAAAGTCGCGCAGGCTTCCGCCGCTGCGGAGCGGCGCTTCGATATGGATGTGCTGATCCTCGTCAATGAATTCACGGGGTGCAGCGAAGTGGGCTCGCTCTTTGTGCGGCCTGAACAGCGCGCAAGCGGGATCGGCCGCATGTTGGCGCAGGCGCGCTACCTGCTGATGGCCGCTGCGCCGCAACGCTTCAACGAGCGCGTTGTCTCCGAACTGCGCGGCGTGATCTCGCCTGAAGGCCGCTCCCCGCTCTGGGAAAATCTCGGCCGGCACTTCTTCAAGATGAGCTTTGCGGAAGCCGATCGGCTGAGCGCCTCGACCGACAATCAGTTCATTCTCGACCTGATGCCAAAATATCCGATCTACGTGGATCTTCTACCGGAAGAAGCGCGTGCGGTGATCGGTCAGTGCCATCCCGATGGGCGGGGCGCGCGGCGTTTGCTCGAATGGGAAGGCTTCCGGTTCGATAACGTGGTCGACATTTTCGATGGCGGGCCGCTGCTTTCTGTCTCGCGCGACGCGATCCGCACCGTGCGCGAAACGCGGCGCGTTCCGCTGATCGCGACCGAAGCGCTTGGCGAAGTGCGGCGCGCTCTGATCGCAACGCCGCAGCTCAAGGGCTTCCGTTGCGCGCCAACTGTCGTGCGCCTGGAAGACGGCATGGCGTTCGCCCATCCTGCGGCGCTCGACGCGATTGGGCTTGAGAGCGGCGCAGAGGCGCTGGTCTGGATCGAACATGCGTCCTGATCTTTTTATTGGCGGCAAATGGCGGAGCGGGCGCGGGCAGGCGTTCGCTTCGCATGACCCCACAACCGGCGACGTCGTCTGGCGCGGCGCGGGCGCAAGCGCGGAGGACGTTAGCGATGCGATGGCCGCCGCGCACGCGGCGTTTCCGGCATGGGCCGGCGCGCCGCTCGAAAAGCGTATCGGCATCGCGCAAGCGTTCGCGAAAATCGTCGAAACGCGCGCGGCCGAGTTTGCCGAGACGATCAGCCGCGAGATGGGCAAGGCCGGCTGGGACGCGCGCGGTGAAGTCGCCGCGATGGTTGGCAAGATTGCGATCTCCGTGCGCGCGCAAGCCGAGCGCGCGGGCGAGCGGCGCGACGATCAGCCGTTTGGCGCCGCGACGCTCGCACACCGGCCGCATGGCGTGATGGCCGTGTTCGGCCCGTTCAATTTTCCCGGACATTTGCCCAACGGGCACATCGTGCCCGCGCTGCTCGCGGGAAACACGATCGTGTTCAAACCGAGCGAACTGACGCCCGCTGCCGGTGCGCTGATGGCGGAGGCGTGGGAAGCGGCGGGCTTGCCCGCGGGCGTGCTCAATCTCGTGCAGGGCGCGCGCGACGTTGGCGCGGCGTTGCTGGAAGCGCCGCAACTTGCTGGCGTTTTGTTCACCGGCTCGGCCAATGTTGGCGCGCAGATACACCGCCAATTTGCTGGCCGCCCGGAAATTGTCCTCGCGCTCGAAATGGGCGGCAACAATCCGCTGATCGTGTGGCCGGGCGCGGACGCGAGCGTCGCGGCAAATCTCATCGCGCATTCCGCGTTTCTCACCAGCGGTCAGCGCTGCTCATGCGCGCGCCGCCTGATCGTGCCGCACGGCGCGTTCGGCGACGCGGTGATCGAAGCGAGCGTGGCGCTCGCCAAGCAGATTGTTGTTGGCCCTTGGACGCAGTCGCCGGAGCCGTTCTACGGACCGCTGGTGAACGCACGCGCCGCCGAAAACGTCCGCGCGTTTGAAGCCGATCTCATCGCACGCGGCGCAAAGCCAATTCTGCGCGCCGAGATCGATGGCGCGCTCGTGCGGCCCGCGCTGATCGAATCGACCGGCGTCGCCGTGCCTGACGAAGAATGCTTCGGGCCGCTGCTGCAAGTGATCCGCGTCGCCACCGTCGACGAAGCAATCGCGCAAGCGAACGCGACGCGCTTTGGGCTCGCGGGCGGGGTCATCAGTGACGATCCGGAACTCTGGACGCGTGTGTCGCATGAGCTGCGGGCAGGTGTTCTGAACTGGAATCGCCCGACGACCGGCGCCTCGAGCGCGCTGCCGTTCGGCGGGCCGGGGCTCTCTGGTTCGCTGCGGCCGAGTGCGTATTACGCGGCCGACTACGCTGCTTACCCCGTTGCGTCGCAGATCGCGCAGACGCCCGCCGCGTTGCCGGCGCCTGGCCTGCCGCAATGAGCGCGGGCGCCGTCGAAGTGAATTTCGATGGCCTCGTCGGGCCAACGCACAATTACGCCGGGCTGTCCGAAGGGAATCTCGCCGCGACGCGCAACGAAGGCGCCGTGTCGCGCCCGCGCGCGGCCGCGCTGCAAGGCATCGCCAAGATGCGCCGCCTCGCCGCGCTCGGCGCACCGCAAGCGGTGCTGCCGCCGCATGAGCGGCCGAACATCGCGTTCCTTCGCCAGTGTGGGTTTAGCGGTAGCGACGCCGATGTGTGGGAAGAAGCCGTGAGGCGCGAACCGCGCCTTGCGCGCGCAGCGATCTCCGCATCCGCGATGTGGGCCGCGAACGCGGCGACGGTTTCGCCAAGCGCCGATTGCGCCGACGGCCGCGTGCATCTCACGCCCGCTAACCTCTCCACGATGCTCCACCGCGCGCAGGAAGCGCCGCAAACCCAACACGCGCTGCAACGCATCTTCGCCGACGATGCCCGCTTCGCGATCCATGACGCGCTGCCGATGCACGCGGACTTTGCTGACGAGGGCGCGGCCAACCACATGCGGCTCGAAGATGGCGGCGCCGGCGTCGAGATCTTCGTCTACGGCCGCGACGCGGGCGAGCAGCGCCCCGGTTTCCCCGCGCGCCAGAGCCGCGCCGCCAGCGAAGCGATCGCCCGCGCCCACGGCCTCGATGCGAAGCGCACTGTGTTTGTCCGCCAGAGTGCGCGCGCGATCGAAGCGGGTGCGTTCCACAATGATGTCGTGGCCGTTTCGCATGGGCGCGTGGTCCTCCACCACGAGTACGCGTTCGAAGATCGCGACGGCGCTTACGCGGATATCCGCGCGGCGGCGAAAGGCTTGTTCGAGCCGGTTTTCATCGAGGTCGCGGAAGCGGACGTGCCGCTGGACGAAGCGGTCTCGTCCTACCTCTTCAACTCGCAACTCATCCGCGCACCAGGCGCTGGAAAGCTGACACTCGTTGCGCCCACTGAAACGCGCGAGAACAACCGCACCGCAGGCTACGTCTCCGCGCTCACATCATTTCCCGGGAGTGAGATCGCGGCGGCCGAGTACGTGGAAGTGCGCGAGAGCATGCGCAATGGCGGCGGGCCGGCGTGCCTGCGTTTGCGCATTGCGCTGACGCCGAAAGAGCGCGCTGCCGCGACGCAGGGCTTTTTCTTCACGGTCCAATTGGCGGATGAACTCGAAGCGTGGGTGCGCAAGCATTATCGCGAAGAGCTCGCGGCTGCCGATCTCGCAGATCCGGCGCTGATAAACGAAACGCGCGCCGCTCTCGATGAGCTGACGCGCGTCCTGCCGCTTGGAAGCGACTTTTATCCGTTTCAGCGGACGTAGCGGGTGCTGGATCCCGGATCGGCCGTGAACGCCCGTCCGGGATAGGCCGCTGTAGCGGCCTAATTCAGCGTGTGCGGGTGCACTTGGTATTTGCCGCGCGCCAGATCGCCGAAGAGCGCATCGACTTGCGGGTGCTCGACCGGGCCGCCGGCTGCGTCCGAAAGCAAATTCTGTTCGGACACGTACGCCACGTAGTGACTGTCCGTGTTCTCGGCGAGCAGGTGGTAGAACGGCTGATCCTTGCGCGGCCGGATTTGCTCGGGAATGGACGTCCACCATTCCTCGGTGTTGTTGAATTCCGGATCGACGTCGAAAATGACGCCCCGGAACGGCAAAAACCGGTGCTTAACGACCTGACCGATGGAGAATTTCGCTTTCCGCATCTTCTCCTCCTGCTCTCCTTCCGATGTCTCTCGCAGACATAACGTAGGAAGCGCCCCTTAGGGTCGCAAGCTAACGCCCAGTTCACGCGAGGGCCGTGACTTGCTAGCATCAGCGGGAAGGGAAATTGCAGCTTCCGGGCCGGTCCAAGAATGTGGACAGGCGCGGGCTGGCTGCTTTTAGAGCCGCGATGAGACGTTTCAGACGGGCCGGCCCGTCCCGCCACGGCGGGGGCGGCGGCCGCCCAGCCTGGGCGCGCCCAACCTTTGCGGCGCTTGACCTGGGCACCAACAATTGCCGCCTTCTGGTGGCAGAAGCCGCCCCGGATGGCGGTTTCAAAGTCGTGGACGGCTATTCCGAGATCGTGCGCCTCGGCGAGGGGCTCTCGGCGACTGGCCGGCTCTCTCCTGCGGCCATGCAACGCACCCTCGGCGCGCTGGCGGCCTGCGCCGCCAAAATCGACAAGCGCCGCCCGGTGGCCGTTGGGTGCATCGCCACCCAGGCGTGCAGGCAGGCCGAGAATGGGGCTGAATTCCTGGCGCGCGTCGCGGACGAATTGGGGCTGCACTTCGAGGTGATCTCGCCGGAGGACGAGGCGCGCCTGGCCGTGCTCGGGTGCGCGAGTTTGGTCGATCCCGAAGCGGAAGCTGCGCTGATCGTCGATATCGGCGGGGGTTCGACGGAATTGTCTTGGGTCGATACCGCGCTTGCGGATGATGGCGTGCCGCCGATCCTTGCGTGGTCTTCGGCGCCGATCGGCGTCGTTACGCTTGCGGAGGCCGCGGCGGAGCCTGCGCCGGGCACGCAAGAATGCGCCGCCTGGTACGACGCGATGGTCGCGCGCCTCGCCGAGCGCATCGCCGCAATCGAAACGCCGGCGCAGGTGAAGGAAGCTTTCGCCAACGGCCGCGCGCATATCGTCGGCACTTCGGGCACGATCACGAGCCTTGCGGGCGTGCATCTCGATCTGCCGCGCTATCAGCGCTCCAAGGTGGATGGCGTTTGGCTTGGGCGCGAAGACGTGCGCGCCGCGACGGAGAAGCTGCGCGATATGTCCACGCGTGATCGTGCGCGCCATCCATGCATTGGGCCAGATCGCGCCGATCTCGTCGTGCCCGGCTGCGCGATCCTCGAAGCAGTGTGTGAGGTTTGGCCCGTGGAGCGTTTGCGCGTTGCAGATCGGGGCCTGCGGGAAGGCGTGCTGATGACGATGATCGCGCGCCATCATGGGCGGGATCGCCCATGACAGATGAGGAAAAACGCCGCTGGAAGGGCCCAAAGAAGGATGAACGCGGCTCGCCCCGCTCGCTCGTCGAGCACGTCAAAGCGCGGCGGGACGCGAAGCCCTCGTCGCGCGCGTGGCTCGAGCGTCAGCTCAACGATCCTTATGTGAAGCGCGCGCAGGCGGAAGGCTATCGCGCACGCGCGGCGTTCAAGCTGATCGAGCTCGACGATCAATTCGGGCTCATCAAGAAGGGCGCGCGCATCGCGGATTTGGGCGCAGCGCCTGGCGGATGGATGCAGGTCGCGCTCGCGCGCGGCGCAACGCACATCGTGGGCGTCGATCTGCTGCCAATCGAACCGCTCGGCGGCGTCACCATCATCGAAGGCGACATCACGGACGAGGCCGTCGCCGCGCAAATGGTGGAAGCGCTTGAAGGGCCGCCGACGCTCGTGCTCGCCGACATGGCCGCGAACACAACCGGGCATGCGCGCACCGATCAAATCCGCACTGGCGCGCTCGCGGAAGCCGCTGCGCGCTTTGCGCTCGATCACCTCGCGCCCGGCGGGGCGTTCGTGACGAAAGCGTTTCAAGGCGGGCTCGATGGCGCGCTGCTTGCCGAGTTGAAGCAGAACTTCACGAAGGTGAGCCACGCCAAACCGAAGGCGAGCCGGGCAGAGAGCGTCGAGATTTACGTGGTTGCGACGGGGCGAAAGTAGCGCCGCCCGTGCACGCCAGGAGGGAGCGGCAGAGCGCCGCTCTTGCGCCGAAGCGTTCGAATCTCTACGACCCGTCAATGGAAATCCGTGAAGCTCTGACCTTTGACGATGTGCTCCTCGAGCCGGGCGCGTCCGAGGTTTTGCCAGCCGACGCCGATACGCGCACGCGGCTGACCCGCTCGGTCTCTCTCAACATCCCGCTCATTTCGGCCGCGATGGATACGGTCACGGAAGCGCCGCTCGCGATCGCGGTGGCGCAGGCGGGCGGCCTTGGCGTCATTCACCGAAATCTCGAACTGGCCGAGCAGGCCGACGCGGTGAAGATGGTCAAGAAGTTCGAGAGCGGCATGGTGATCGATCCGGTGACGATCACCGCCGATCAAACCATCGGCCAAGTGCTCGAACTCAAGAACCGCATCAAGGTGAGCGGTTTTCCAGTCGTTGAGCCGGGCGGCAAGAAGCTCGTCGGCATTCTCACCAATCGCGACATGCGCTTTGCTGAACCGGGCGAGCGCGTTGCGGATTTGATGACGAAGAAACTCGTCACGGTGCGCGAAGGCGTCGATCAGGATGAAGCACGGCGACTGCTGCACAAGCATCGTATCGAGCGCGTGATCGTCGTCGATGGCGAGTACAATTGCGTCGGCCTCGTCACGGTGAAGGACTTCGATAAGGCGCAGGCGTTTCCGAACGCCGCGAAGGATGATCGGGGGCGCTTGCTCGTGGGCGCTGCGTCCACCATTGGCGATGCGGGCTATGAGCGTTCGCTGGCGCTGATCGAAGCGGGCGTCGATGTGCTGGTGATCGATACGGCGCATGGGCATTCGCAAGGCGTCTTGGACGCAGTGCGGCGCGTGAAGCGGCATTCGAACCGGGTTCAAGTGGTCGCTGGCAATGTCGCGACGCGCGATGGCGCGCAGGCGCTGATCGATGCAGGCGCGGATTCCATCAAGGTCGGCATCGGCCCCGGCTCGATTTGCACGACGCGGATCGTGGCCGGCGTTGGCGTGCCGCAACTCACGGCGATCATGGATGCGGTAGAGGCCGCGAAAAAAGCCGACGTGCCGGTTATCGCGGATGGCGGCATCAAATATTCGGGCGATCTCGCCAAGGCGCTCGCGGCCGGCGCGGAGGTCGCGATGATTGGCTCGCTGCTCGCGGGCAGTGAAGAGGCGCCGGGCGAGGTGATCCTCTATCAAGGGCGCTCCTATAAGAGCTATCGCGGCATGGGCTCGCTCGGCGCGATGGCGCGCGGTTCGGCTGATCGCTACTTCCAAAAGGAAGTTACGGATCAAATGAAGCTGGTGCCGGAAGGCATTGAAGGGCGCGTGCCGTTCAAGGGGCCGGTGGCGAACATTCTGCACCAACTTGTCGGCGGGCTGCGCGCGGCGATGGGCTATGCGGGTGCGGCGAACCTTTCGGAGTTTCGCGAGAAGGCGCGGTTCGTGAAGATCAGCGCGGCGGGGCTTCGTGAGAGCCACGTGCATGATGTGATGATCACGCGCGAAGCGCCGAACTACCCGCTCGGAAGCTAGGCTATGCGTGAAGGCGCGCGCCTTGCCGCGGCGATCGAGATTCTCGCCGATATGGAGGCGCGTCATCGCCCCGCCGCCGACGCGGTGAAGGATTGGATGCTGTCGCATCGCTTCGCCGGGTCGAAGGATCGCGGCGCGATTGGCGATTTGGTGTTCGGCGCGCTGCGGTGGCGCCGATCGAGCGCGTACCGGCTCGGTGAAGACACGCCGCGCGCTTCGGTTCTTGGCGCTGTGCGGTGGGGCTTTGGCAAAAGCGCCGAGGAGATCGCGGCGCTTTGCGAAGGCGATCCGCACGCGCCGCCTGCGCCTGAGGGCGCTGAACTGGAGAAGCTCCGCAGCGCGACGCTCGATGGCGCGACGGCGGATGTGGCGGGTGATTTTCCAGAGTGGCTCGATGCGAGTCTGGCGCGTGCGTTCGGTGAAGCGCGGGCGGAGGAAGGCGCCGCGCTTGCTGCGCCCGCGCCGCTCGATCTGCGTGCAAACACGCTGCGTTCGACGCGCGCGAAGGTGATCGCGTCGCTTGGCGAGAGCCCGCGCCTTTCGGCGCCGCCGGAAGAAACGCCGTTTGCGCCGCAGGGCGTGCGCATTCCTTGGCGCGAGGGGCGGTCGTTTCCGTGGAAGACGGAGCAGAGCTTCACCAAGGGCTGGTTCGAGGTGCAGGACGAGGGCAGCCAGATCGCTGCGTTGCTCGCGGGCGCTGCGCCTGGCATGCAGGTGGCGGATGTTTGCGCCGGCGGCGGGGGCAAGACGCTGGCGCTCGCGGCGGCGATGGAAAACAAGGGGCAGATTTACGCGTTCGATACCGATGGGCGCAGGCTCGCGCCGTTGAAGGAGCGGCTTGATCGCGCGCACGCGCGCAACGTGCAGGTGCGCGCGCCGGCGAAAGAGCGCGACGTGCTGGCGGATTTGCACGGGCGCTGCGATCTCGTGCTCGTCGATGCGCCGTGTTCTGGATCGGGCACGTGGCGGCGTGCGCCCGACACGAAGTGGCGCCTCAAGCCCGCGGCGCTGGAGACGCGCCTGCGTGAACAGCAAGAAGCGCTCGCGCTCGGCGCGCCTCTGGTGAAGCCCGGCGGGCGGATGGTGTACGTGACGTGCTCTGTTCTGCCGGAAGAAAATGAAGACGCGATCGAGGCGTTTCTCGCGGGCAACCCAAACTTCACCGCGGCGAATTTGCCGGCGAGCGCGGAGCTTCGCGCAGCGTCTTATGCGCGGGGCAAGGCGCTGCAGCTGACTCCGCTTAAGACCGGGTGCGACGGTTTCTTCATCGCGGCGCTGGCGCGCATCGCCTGATGGACATCGGCATTGCCGGCGCGGGCGTTGCGGGGCTTGCCTGCGCGGCGCTGCTGCGGCGGGCGGGGCATCGCGTAACGCTTTTTGATCAGGCGCAGGCGCCGGCGCCGGTGGGCTCTGGGCTCATTTTGCAGCCGATCGGGCTCCATGTTCTCGGGCTCCTTGGTTTGAGAGAGAGCGTGGAAGCGAAGGGCGCGCGGATCGCGCGGCTTTACGGCAAATCGAACGACGCGATCGTGCTCGATGTGCGCTATGCGGCGCTCGGCGGCGATGTGCATGGTGTTGCGGTGCATCGCGCGACGTTGTTTGGCGCGCTTTACGACGAAGCGTTGCGTGCAGGCGCCGCGCTGGAGCTGGGGCGCGCAGTTACGGGCGCGGACGATGGCGTGCTCGTGTTTGCGGACGGATCGAAGAGCGCGCGGTTCGATCTTGTGATCGATGCGCTGGGCGTGCGGTCCGTGCTGTCGCGCGCGAGCCCGCCGCTGACCTACGGGGCGCTGTGGGCCAACGTGACGGCGCATGATGCGTTTGCGCCCGATGCGCTGGAGCAGCGTTACGAAGCGGCGCGGAAGATGGCGGGCGTGCTGCCGATTGGTCAAAACCAGGCGGCGTATTTCTGGAGTTTGCGCGGGCGAGACTTCGACCCGTGGCGGGCCGCGCCGCTCGATGAGTGGAAGGACGAAGCGCGCGCGCTCTGGCCACAGACGGCGCCGCTGCTCGACCAACTCGGACGCCACGACGATCTCGTGTTCGCGCGCTATGCGCACCGGACGTTCGCGCGGCCGGCGGAACGCAAGCTCGCGCATGTAGGGGACGCTTGGCACTGCACGAGCCCGCAGCTTGGGCAGGGCGCGAACCTTGCGCTCGTCGATGCGCTGGCGCTCGCGGCGGCGCTCACGCGGCAGGACGATCTTGCGCTCGCGCTCGGCGAATATGCGCGGATGCGGCGGCTGCATGTGTGGCTCTACCAGACCGCGTCGTTTCTCTTCACGCCGGCCTATCAATCGGACGGCGCGCTGTTGCCGTGGGCGCGCGACCGCATCGTCGGCCCGCTCGCGAAGCTGTGGCCGGCGCCGCAGATTTTGGCGTCTTTGGTGGCGGGGGCGGTTGGCTGGCCGCTGGCGACAATCGGGAACGCGCGCGGTCAGGACGTATCGGATGGTTTGGGCGCGCGCGTTGGCGCTGGCGCGGAACGCATCGCGTAGGTCAACGGCCAGCGGTTCACGGGGTGATGGCGCGGCGCGTAGGCGCGCAGGCGGCGCCGCGCGATGTGACGTTTCTGGCGGCGCGCGTAGCGTTCGGGATCGGCGAGCACGCGCATGGCGGCTTCGAACCGCTCGGCGAGCGGCATCGAGGCGCGCATCAACGGCGTGAATTTTGGCGAGCGATCGTGTGCGCGGCTTTCGCTTTTGCTGGGCGCAAAGCGAAAGCCGACCTGCCAATCGCACGAATCCATGCTGGCGACGCAGCGCCCCGGCGGCCCGGGCGGCAGCGCGGGAAAGGCGCCGCGCGCTTTGAAATCGGGCATTGCGGCGGCGAGCTCGCCGATCAGCTTGCGCAGCATCGCTTCGAGCGCGGCCAAGCGCGCCGAGAGCGCTTCGGCGCGCGGCGCGAGCATGCGCGTGTGCGCGGCGATCGTCGCGGGCAGGCCGTAAACGATCGCGATGAACTCCACGAGGCGGAGCGCGGGGCGCCAATCAAAGGCGCGGGCGTAGTGCATGCGCGGGAGGATACGGCCGCCGCGCGGGGGTGGGGATACGAAGATTTTGTAAGGTGGCGTTGCCAGATACCGTATTACGAAGCGTCGCAAATTGACGGCACCGCCAACGGGCCTACCCTCTTGGCTTCGGGGGAAGGTATGGCAAACAAGAAAGTCGGCGAAGACGAGAACGAGCGTGTCGAGCGCCCAGATGTTTTTCTGTCCTACAACCGCAAGGACGTGAAAGAAGCGCGTGAGCTCATGTACGCGCTTAGAGAAAAGAACTTTACTGTCTGGTTCGACAAGAACATCCAGTCTGGTCGGGACTGGCGAGAAGAGATCAATCACAAAATATCGCGCGCCCGGTGCGTGGTGCTCTACTGGTCAAAGCGCGCGGAGAAGAGTTGGTGGGTTGCCTATGAGGCGTTTAGCGCTCAGCAACTCGACAAGTTGGTCATCGCAAGTTTCGACGACATCAATTCCGCCTCTGGCAGCTGGGCCAAAGACCTACAATGCACGCGGTTGCGTCGTCCGCTCTTCAAACGGTTTACGCAGACGCCTGACTGGGAGAGGCTCTGCAACGACATTGAGAACAAACGCAAGCGTTTGCCGCGTCTCAAGTTTCGGGGATGGATTGGTGGCGGTGTGCTGCACAAGGGTGGCGTTTCAAGCGTCGCATTTCACCCGATCGATGAAAGCGTCCTTCTGACGTGCGGAAAAGACGGTCGCGCGTCACTATGGAGCGCCGAGGAGACGGTGCCAGCGCTGAGGTTTACGCAGCGCGCGGATCAAGACGACGAAATCGTTGAAGCCGAGCAGGCCCCAGCCGATCGGCGATACGATATCAATCCAGAGGGTGGCATCCAGCCTCCGTGGGCGCTGAACCGCGCGGGGTTCTCGAGCAATGGTGATCTAATCTTCTTGGCGGGAGAGGACGGGAACGCGCATGTGTTTCGAGGACGAAGCCTGCGGTCTCCATTGGCCGTGCTTGGCCATACAAAAGCGGTGGCGCCGGAATATGACGGTCGGAGGTTTGCGGCACTAAACAGATACTCGCAAGGCGTCGTGGACTGCGCGATCGATGAGGATGAGCGTGTTTTAACCATGGGCGCGGATTCGGTGCAGATTTGGTCGATTAACGACACGTCCGCACCACTTGTGAAGGCC
>Ga0268299_1003543_pt1 | contig 14076 bp, 11 predicted proteins | sample NOBtaG_FD_193484 | JGI IMG/M metagenome (GOLD analysis project Ga0268299, IMG submission 193484) | Activated sludge microbial communities from bioreactor in Nijmegen, Gelderland, Netherland - NOB reactor | ecosystem: Engineered > Bioreactor > Aerobic > Activated sludge | place: Netherlands...
CCCTTCGAGCAAAGGAAGCTGCTCGGCCTACTGCCCAGGAAAGTCGAGGTGACCATTCCGACCTCCGTCGAATCCATCGTTGTCGATGCGATCAGGCGGCTTGGCGCTACGCCCCAGGATTGGCCGGACGGGCCGGGCCGGTAGCGGCCGCTGGCCGCGCCTTGCGAGCGAGAGCGACAGCGCCGGAGGAGCTCGGGTGGTTCGACGGGGCGTCGGCGGGCATGATCCGAGGGTTGGGCACGTGCCACCTCGACCGCTTTCTCCCTCGGTACTCTCCACGACATCAGGTGCGCAAGACGCCTCGTCCACGCGCCCTGTCGAACAACGAACAGAAAGACGAACCTTCGACAGCTGCTCTGCTGCGCCTCCAACACATGACGCCGACGAGTGTTCGATCGTTGATGTGACAAGCCGGAGCGTCGCTGCGCTGGCCCGCAGCCCTAGTCACCATCGGCCTCGAAGCCGGCCGCGAGATGCGACAGGTCGCAGAACGGCTTGGTGCGCGACTGGCCGCAACGACACAGCCGCGCCTCGGTCACCCGCGCCACGGTTCGACCCGTTCCCGCGCAGATCTCCAGATTGCCTTCGACGCGCAGCGGGCCGTTGCGCTGCGGCATGACGGTCAGCGGCCCATCACGCTGCGCGAGCGGATCGACGGCGCCGGTCGCGGGCTCGCCGCTGGCCACGAAGCCCGCACCGACATGCGAGCCGTCGCACCAGGGCTTGTTGGCCGATTGCCCGCAGCGGCACAGCGTGGCCCGGTAGCCGTCGTCGCGACCCGCGATCCGCAAGGGGGCATGCAAGGCATACGGTCCGTTCTCGCGGACACGCAGCTGGTTGACGCGTGGCGCCGACTCGGCGGCGCCAGCGTCATGACGCTCGTAGCGTATCGCCCCCGAGGGGCAGCTGTGTGCCACACCGACGACGGCCTCCACCGGCATCGCATCCGGGTAGATCCACTGACCGGGCGTATTGGCCTTGAAGACCTCGGGAGCGTCCAGCACGCAGTGGCGCGAGTGGATGCAGCGGCGCGCTTCAAACAGCACGGTCACGTCTCGCCCCAGTGCACGCTCGACCGCGGCGGCGGCCGGCACCCCCGACGCGACAACGGCACTCGCCATCGCACCATCGGCCTTCGAAGGCTGCACCGGCGGCGCGATCGGCGCATCCAGCGAGCCGGCCAGCTCAAGCAGCGCCGCCTGCTGGCGGCCCAGCAGCGAGATCACGTCGTGCCACATGGCAGGCGTCTCGCCGGCCACCAGCTCCAGCGGGAGCTCTTCGGCACGGGCGCGCAGCTGCCCAATGCGTTCGGCGACGAAGAGTGCCGCGCGATCAGCCGGCAACACCGCCAGCGCCCGCAGCGGCGTGAAGGTGAGGCCGGCATGCGGCGCACCGCCGACTTCGGTCGCGGGTCTTGCCGACAGACCCTGTCCCACCGGCATGAGGCCGCGCATCAGCGCAAAGCTGGCTGCCAGCCAGGTCGCCTTGGCGCGCCGCTCGGTCGCGCCGAATCCCTGCAACAGGCAGCGCATCGATGTCGTGTAGAGCGCATTGCCGATGTCGAGCCAGCGCGCGATGCGTGGCGCGCTGACGTGCACACGCTCGGCGCTGCTGTGGATCGGCGCGTTCATCACCGGGTTGGTGGCGGCCGGCCAAGCGGGCTCGAAGCCCGGGTCGGCCGTTTGCATCGCCGCGAGCTCGTCGGCGATGCGCGAGAAGCGGCAGAAGTGCGAGTCGACCTCCTCGGGCCCAGCCCCCTCGCCTTGCGTGACGATGGTGTGGATCGCCGCATGGGCACTGGCGAGATCGGTCACCGGCCGCACGCCGGGCAGCGGAGCCAGCGTCGCGTCGACCTGCAGCGCCGGGCTGCCGACGAACAGCGCCGCCTCGCCGTGCACCTCCACGAAGGCGTCGAGCGATCGCGCCAGCACCTCGTAGAGCTCGCCGACCGTGTCGTAGTCGCGCGGCCCCGGGCTGAGCCGACCCTCGGGCACGGCGCGCCGGTACTGGCGGGTCGGCTCGAAGCCGGGTGCAGCCGCGAGCTGCCGGTCGTGCGGGCGCTCGAGGAACTTGAAGTGCTCGATCGTCGCCGCACTGAAGGGCGCGAGGCGAATGACGAACCCGGCGGGATAGGGACCTGCGTCCACCGGGAAGGCCGGCCGGTTCAAGTGAGGCGTACCGCCGAGCGCGTTCATCAGATTGCCGACCAGCGCCAGGTGCGACATCTCCTCGAGCGCCACCGACATGATCGAGGCACGCCAGCGCTGGACCGCCGCACGTTGCTCATCGGTCCAGCGAGGATCGCCGCGTTTGAGGCTGAAGGCTGCGTAGAGGTAGCAGCACATCAGGTGGTGCTCGATCTCGCAGGCCTCGTGCAGCCAGTAGAGGAGTTGCTCGCGGCTGGGCGGCAGGACGCTGGGAGTGCTCATGCGCCGAATCTACGCAAGTTCGCGGACAGCCGTCCACCGCGGGTCATCGTGACGCTGCCCCGCGCGCCGGCTCGACCACCCGCATCGCGAGCCCCGGGAGCCGCGCGGCCGGCCAATCCGACCCCGCTGGAACACGCGCTCGCGTGTCAGGCGTACTGAGCCTCAGTTCGCTGCAGACACTGGTCTTGCACCTCGAGGACCATGTCGGCCAGTCTGAGCAGGTGATCCACATCGAGCGGTCTCTCGCCACGGCACATGCTGCTGACCGCGGCCAGGAAGGAGAAGCACGCCTCTTCGACCGCCCGAAACCTGTACTGCGATGGATCGATACTGCTCTTGGCCATGCCTCACCCCGCTCGAAGCGTTGCAAGACACTCTACAGGGGTGGGGGCTCAATGGACGACCGTTACGCACTCCCGCGATCGAGGACCAGCACAACTATCCCCACGCTCTGTGGGCAAGGCTGTGGAAAAGCGGTGCAGATCCCGTCGCCAGGCCCTTCCTGTCTCGCTTGCGTCCGCACTGCTTCCGATTTCAGCGCTTCATGCCACCGTCAAGCGCGCCATCAACCGCAGCGGCGCGCCGCGGCTTGCCTCCTCGAAGATGCACAGCGACTTCAAGTGGAGGGGGTGTGCCAGTGCCGCCGAGAAGTGCGCTCTCGCCGTGTGCAGCAGAGAGTCCGCCTCGGGGCTGGACAGGTCCAGCGAGTCGCTGAGGGTCAAGTGAAGCCGCCAGCGCTCCAGCACATGGGGATAGCCCCAGCGCAGCAGCAGGGCGCTTCGACGGCGTGGTGCTTGTGGGGCAGGGTGACGCGGTCGTCCATCAGCGTGCCATCGGCCTGGCCGATCGCGAGACGAAGCGACCGCATCGGATCGACGGTGTCTGGCGCTGGGCCTCCGTCAGCAAGCAGGTCACGGCTGTGCTCACGATGCAGCTGGTTCAACAAGGCAAGCTCTCGCTGGACGAGACGCTGGCTACGCTATTGCCGAGCTTCCAGGCGCCGCGGGCGGCCGACATCAGCCTGCGGCAGCTGCTGCAACACACCAGCGGCCTGCCCAATCCGGACACGCGGGTGGACTTCTACACCCGCCGGTTCGACGATGAAGATGGGCCCTTGGCCCAGGCGCTCGGCTTCTGCAGCGGGCCGCCGGCTGGTGAACCCGGTACGCGCTTCGCCTACAACAACTGCGACACCCTGGTGCTGCAGGCCGTGCTGGAACGTGTGGCCGGCCTGCCCTATGCGCAACTGGTGCAGACAGCCCTGGCGCAGCCGCTCGGATTGCGCCAGCTCGGGGTGACGCCAGTGCGCGCGCGCATCCCGGAACCCCAGACGCCGCGTGGCTACATCGACTCGCGGACGCTCGAACCCACGCTCAACCTCGCCAGCTTCGGTGCTGGCGGTGCGCTGCGAGGGACGCCGCACGAGCTGTGGCAGTTCGATCGCGCGCTGATGCAGGGCCGGCTGTTGGATCCCGTGTTCCTGAACACGCTGTGGCAGGGAGAAGAACGACAAGTCGGCCGCGTCAGGCATGCGCCAGCGCCTGCAGATCGCGCGCAACCTGGTGACCCGCCCGCGCCTCGTGCTGATGGACGAGCCGACCTCGGGCCTCGACGTGTCGGTCCAGGCCAGGCTACTGGACCTGATCCGGCTGCTGGTGGCTCGGATGCATCTGAGCGCGCTGATCGTGACCCACGACCTCGGCGTGGCCCGGCTGCTGGCCCATCGCACTGTGGTCATGCAGGCCGGCCGCGTCGTGGAGGAGGGTCTGACCGACCGCGTGCTGGACGATCCGCGCCATCCCTACACCCAGTTGCTGGTGGCTTCGGTGGTGGCGCCATGAACCGCGATCGACCCCCTCAGCCCTTGCTCGAGGTATGCGGGCTCGGCAAGCGGTTCACGCTGCACCTGCGCGGCAGCATGGAGCTGCCGGTACTGGACGACGTCGACCTTACAGTGGATGCGGGCGAGTGCATCGCCCTCGTCGGCCCGTCAGGCCGCGGCAAGTCGACGCTGATGAAGTGTCTGTACGGCAGCTATCCTCGGCGTCGAAGTAGAAGAGGTCGTAGTCCTTGATGCTTGTTTCGGGAGCGCGACCGTCTCGGAGATTCCAGATCGTCTGGAACAGGCAGCCGGCGACCAGCCATCCATCAGGCAACGACAACGCCGTCCAGCGATCGAGGATCGTCCGGTTAGGCCGGTTCGTGAGGATGTCAGCGAAGAAGCGCTCTTCCAGGGCGTCCAGAAAAGTGGGTCCGTGAGGTGCGGCAGAAAGTTTAGCGAAGGACTTGACTCACCGTCGCCTCGGGACTTGCCGATGGCCTGCGAGTCGCTTCCTCTAGAGCCACCGTGCCGTCGGGATGCACCTTGATGGTGGTGGAGTCCAGCGAAACCGCCTCGATGCGGATGCGCACGACTTGCGACTGCTGCAACTGCTCGAACACCCGATTGAGCACGCCCAGCTTGGACCAGCGGTTCATGCGCGTGCAGATCGTGTGCCAGTTGCCGAAACGCTTGGGCGGGCCGCGCCACTTGCAGCTGTGCTCGGCCACGTACAGGTTCGCATCGTGCACGTTCAGGTTTCCTTCTGACCGCCGGCGTACATCGGGACCGCCTCATCGTTCCACTGCGCCCGGCGGCCGGAAGTCTCGAACCCTCGTCATTGATCGCGATCTGGGACATCGTTCTAGAGGATGGCTGACGCTACTGCTGCTGGCTTGCCGCTGCATCGCGGCTGCGCAGAAGCTGAACGAGGTGCCGGCCACACGGGACGACTGCGAGCGCTCCGTAGCCAGCCAAGAACGCCATGGACCACGCGAGTGGCTTGTGCCAACCCATGACGTCTTGCTGGATTGACCAGAGGATGTAGCCGAGGAAACGGTCGCTGTCATTCAGCGGTTCGCCGGCGAAGTAGAGTTGAGTCACCAGCCGGTTGTGCCTGCCGACCACGTCGAAGTGAATGTGGGGCGCTCGCATCGTGCCTGGCGAGTCTGGATAGGCTCCGGGCTTGATTGTCTTGAATCGATAGCGTCCTTCAGCGTCGGTCGAGAGGGCTGCGTAGCCATCGAAATGAGGATCCAGGGCGGCGGCACTGCGGTCGCTCGGGTGGGTGTAGCGACCCTGAGCATTGGCTTGCCAGATCTCGATGCCTGCGTTCTCGACGGGCATGCCGCGTGAGTTGATCACTCGCCCCATGACCTCGATGACCTGCCCCGACGCCCGTCCGAGCCGACCGTGCACCTGCGTCAGGTCCGCATCCCGATCCAGTGGCTTCGCCACCGGATAGAAGGGGCCGAGAATCTGACTGGGTGTCCGGCGCAAGGCTTGCGACAAGGCCAGTCCAGCGTTCGTGGCCAGCGTCAGTGCGCTCGCTGCTGCGGTCACGCCAAGGACGCGGCGCCGCTGGTCTTTGCGCCGCTGCTCTGGTGCCGTCGTTGTTGCTTCTGACACGCGGGCTCCTGCAAGCTGCCGAGGGCAGGCACGATCGGGTCTCGATTATCGAAGCTTTCGCAGAGCGGCCAAGCCTTGCCGGCCGTCGTGTGCCAGCTGCTGCCGCGGGACCGAGCCCGCGCATCGGACCCGGACGGAGGCGGTGCAGGTGCCGCTGCGGGCGGCGGGTCTGCCCGAGGTGTCCTGGGTTGCTGCAGACAGCGCTTACGCTTCTGTCACCTGGCGGTTCGGGACATGTCATTCACCCAACGAAGAATCAAACACCGTGCTTTCATGCCGAGGATTCCCTGATGCGCCCACCCACCGATTCCGTGCCGCCCGATCGTCGCCGTCCGTCGAGGCGGGTTCTCGGCCGCGCCACGACGCTGGCGGCCGCTGCGGCGACGATGCTGACGGCAGGTGCTGCTCAGGCTCAGGCACCCGCCCTGGTCGCGCTCGACTGGCAGCGTATCGAGAGCTTTGAGATCGCCCGCACCGAAACCACGATGGCCCAGTTCGCGCGCTTCGTCGCGGCGACCGGTCTGCGCACGCAGGCCGAACAGCAGGGGGGCGGCCAGGTCTACGAGAGCGGCTGGGTCGCGAAGCCCGGCTGGACCTGGCGCACGCCGTTCGGCGGCGGGTCGCCGGCGGTCGACGACCTGCCAGTAGTGCACGTGACGTTCGACGAGGCGAGCCGCTACTGCGCCTGGGTGGGCGCACGCTTGCCGACCGACGCCGAGTGGGTGAGCGCGGCCTACAAGGAGCAGCGCCCTTCGCCACCGCCGCCGTTCAAGGCTGGTCGCACCTACACCTTCCCGACCGGTGCCCGACCCGATGGTGCGCAGTGCCTGGGCGACTGCGGTCCGGCCGCGGCAGCACGCGCCCTGCGACCTGCCGAAAGACTGTGGCGTGGCGATGGTCCGGCTCGAGCAGGCACGACGCCGGTCGGCGTCAATGGGCTGTACGACATGGGAGGCAACGTCTGGGAGTGGGTCGACGAGCCGCGCGGTGCCACCGGCGCCGAGGAGCGGAGAACGCGCGGCGGTTCCTGGTGGTATGGCGTCGCCCAGATGCGCGCCGAGCATCTCCAGAGCAAGCCGTCCAACACCGCGGTTGCGTACATCGGCTTTCGGTGCGCGCGCGACGTGCCGGCGCGCTGAACTCAGATCACGCGCCGTCCCTGGCGGTAGACCTCGCGCACTGCGGGCTCGCCGCCGATCATCCGAACGCGCACGAGGTCGGCCCGCAGGCCCGCTGCGATCTCGCCTCGGTCGTCCAGGCCGCAGGCCAGTGCGGGGCCACGGGCGACGATGTCGACCGCGTCGCTGAGCGAGAAGCCGGCATGCCGCTGCAGCAACCAAGCCGACTGCAGCAGGCTGGATGGCACGTAGTCGGACGAGAGGGCATTCAGCACGCCTTCGCGCGCCAGATCCAGCGCCGAGACATTGCCGGAATGCGAGCCGCCACGCACGACGTTGGGCGCACCGGCCACGGTGGACAAGCCCAGGGCCCTGGCGCGGCGTGCCGCCTCCAGCGTGGTGGGGAACTCGCTCATCGCTGCGCCCAGCGCGTGGGCTTCGTCGACGTGCGTGGCGGTGGTGTCGTCGTGGGTGGCGAGCGCGATCCGATGCTCGCGCGCGAAGTCCGCGAACCACCGGCGGTGCGGTTCGGCATAGCGTGCCTGCCGCTCCGGCGCGATGCGGACCTCCTCGCGGAACTTCTCGTCGCTCCAACCCTTCTTGCCGGTGTAGTAGGTGCGAGCGTGCTCCACGTCGCGCCACTGGCGCTGCCCCGGCGTGTGATCCATCAGCGACATCAGGCGCAGGCGGCGGTGGCCGACGAAGGGTTCGAACAGCGCGCGGGCGTTGGGCGCCGGCAGCTCGCAGCGCACGTGGATCAGGTGGGCGGCGCGCAGCGCCCCGGCATGCTCGAGCGCGTCCAGCACCTTCAGCAATGAACTCTGATCGCGCGACCGGAAAGGCACGACGCAGACGCGCCGCCGAGACCTGCCAGCAACGAGGGCTTGTGCGGACGGAGGAGTTGCGCAAGCAGCAAAAAGGCGCCGAACGGAGCGGCAAGGATTCCAGCGGCCAGCAGGTAGGGGAGCGAGATTGTCATGCCGGGGTCGGTCACATGGCGCGGCGGCCCGCTGCGGCATGCTCGCGTTCGACGACGGCATCGAGCCGAGGCACGTCTGCCGCGATGGCGAACATCGGCAAGGCCAGGAGGCCGATCACGAGCTTGCAAACCAAGGCCACAGAGATTCTCCTTTGGGAGGCGGAAGCTGCACTCCGTCGATGGGCTGCACCCGTCCACCATTGAAACCCATCCGGACGCGACGCGACGACACCGGCCCAGAGCCAGGATGACACGCCCGGGCATCGGTCCGATGCCGGGCACGATGAGGCGCGCGCCGCTGGACCACCTAGAAGTCGAATACACCGCGCCCCGGCACCTCCTCGCGGACGAAGTCGGCGGCGGGCCGTGACCAGCCCGTTCCTGACTTGCGCGGCGTGAACGACAGCACCGGCGTCGAGCGCGCGCGGCTTGCTGTCGATCCAAACGAAGCACAGGCGTCCGCGCCAGTTGAACTCTGAGCCACCGACCTTCATCAGCGGCTACGTTCTAGGTTGGAGTTGGAGGTGTTCCGCGTCTACGGCAAGTTCATCAGTCAAGACTATCAGCGCCCGCAGGCCAGCCGGCTGCGACTGGCCGCTGACGGGCAGGTCTGAACCCGCCTCACGTGCGAATTTGCGTGCGAACCAGGTGCGATTCGGACGCCAATCGACGCCACTATGAGCAGGCAAAAGAAAGCCCGTCCCAGTGGTCTTTCACTGTGACGGGCTGTCGGGATTGGTGGAGCCGGGGGGAATCGAACCCCCGTCCGCAAGCCATCACCGGGTAGATCTACATGCTTAGCTGCCTGATTTGGATCTCACGTCGCCGTCGCGCAGGAGCACGCTACGGACAGCGCCAGTCACCTAAATCTCGTTGAACGCCAAGTGACCCGACGAGCAACCAGCCGATGTGCATGACGTCTCAGCCTTCCACCTTGCGGCTTGGGCCCGGCCCATCGGCCTGCCGTTGAGACGCTCACCGGTGTTTAAGCGGCGAGGGCGAAACGTTCGTCGTTCGCAGTTGGTTTGTTTCAGCTGGATTTACGAGCTCACTGATGCTCGGCATGCACCACTCCAGATCCGCACCCACGTCGAAACCAGGTCGGCCCCTGAACAGGTATTGTAGGTCGGGGGTCCCGCGCCGGCTTCAAGGGCGGGCGCCAACGCGCTGCGCTCACTTCACGGCAAAGCCGACCCGGGTCGTGCGGCCCTTGTCGTCGATGCCTTCGGCCCCGAGCTTCGATGCCGTCAGCAGCACGCGCTCGGGGGGCAGCTTGGCCGCCAGGTAGGCCTTGACGCGGTCGCCGCGCTGGTCGGCCAGCGCCCGCAGGCTCGCCTCGCCGGCCGGCGCACTCTTGATCAGCAGCGCTTCCATCTCGGCCGGCGGGATGCTCCTGGCCAGGCCGACGAGGTTGCGCGGCTTGTCCTTCAGATCGGCGGCCTTGTAGGCGGCCTCGAGCCAGCGCGCTCGCTCGGCCGGCTCGATCTTCACGCTGTCGGGCAGCTCGCCGGTGGACCTGGCCTTGGCCACGCGCATCAGCCGGTCCATGTGCTGGCCGCGCAGCGCGGCGTCGTCCAGCGCCGCGTCGGCCCGGCCGGTGGCCTCGAGCTTCAGGCCCGGGCGATCGTTCAGCGCCTTGGCCAGCGTGTCGAGCCGCTGCTTGCTGGCGTCGGTCAGTGCGCTCGAGCCCGGCGCGAACTCGACGTAGCCCAGTTCCTGCCCGCCGCCGCCGAAGGCGCTGGCCAGCAGCGAGAACGGCGCGGTGATCGCCTTGGTGATCAGGTTGACGATGACCCGCACGATGATCCCGCCGATCGAGAACTTGGGATCGTCCAGGCTGCCGCTGATCGGCAGGTCGATGTCGATGACGCCGTTGCGGTCCTTCAGCAGCGACACCGCCAGCAGCACCGGCAGCTTCAGCGCGCTCGGGCTGTCGACCTTGTCGCCGAAGGTCAGCTGGTCGAGGTAGAGGTTGTTCTCGGCCTCGAGCTTGCCGTTCTCGATCTTGTAGCGGACCTTGACCGAGAGCGTGCCTTTCTCGATGCCGTAGCCGGCGTAGCGGCCCGAGTAGGCGGTGAGCCGCGTGATGTCGATGCCGCGCGCGCTGGCCGTGATGTCGGTCGCCAGGCGCGGCCCGAGCGGGTGCATGCTGCCGGCGATCTCCAGCGGCGCGCTGCCGTCGACCTTGCCCGAGATCTTGACGGTCGCCGGCTGCGGGTCGTTCCAGGCCAGTGCCGAGACGTCGCCGCCGATGTCGGTGAGCTTGGCCGAGTAGTTGGGGCGGATGAAGTTGTCGGTGAAGTCGACGACGCCACCGGCCAGGCGGATCGCACGCCAGCGCAACTGCGGCGGCGGCGCGGCCGGCACCAGGCCCGAGGCCGCGGGATCGGGTGCCGATGTGGGTGTCTGCGATGGCGATGGCGTCGGAGCCGGTGCCTGCCCCGCCCCGGCGGCCTCCGGCGTGGTCAGCGAGCGCGGGCCTTCCTCGCCGGCGCGCTTGGCGATGTCCAGCAGGTTGAGTCGTCCGTCGGCGTTGACGATGACCCGGCCATAGAAGTCGTCGAGCGCCACCTCGCCCAGGTCGGCCTCGAGGCCCGACGGCTGCCAGCCCAGGTCGGCCCCTTCGAGCTGCAGTCCCTTGAAGCGCAGGAACTCGGCCTGGTTGAGCTGGTCCAGCGCGCGGACCTCGTTCAGCGCGACGCGCCCGCGCCAGCGTGCCACCGACACCGGATCGCGCGCCGTGCCGTCGAGCCTCAGTTCCCCGGCGGCGCTCGCCTTGGCCGAGACGAGCGACAGGTTCACGCGCGGCTCCAGATAGGGCTGCAGCATGCGCAGGTCCAGCGCGGTCACGTCGATGCGGCTGCGCAGCGCCAGCGGCTGCGGCCGCGCGGTGCCGCTGGCCTTGATGCGGCCGCCGTTCAGCACCTGGGTCGCGAGCTCGAAGTTCAGGGTCTGCGCCAGATCGCTGTCGAGCTTGCGCAGGGTGAGCTCGGTGCGGGCGATACCGAAGGCCGCGGTCGGCGTGACGCTGCGATCGCTGAACGACAGCGCACAGCCGCTGCAGCGCAGCTCGCCGACCTGCCAGCGCGGCGGCGCGCCGCCGCCGCCAGCCGCGGGAGGCGGCGTCTCGCGCCGAGACGCCGCCGGCGGCGCCCAGGCGATCGTGCCGCGCTCGTCGCGTGTGGCCTTGAGATGGAGCCCTTGGAGCGTCACGCTGGCCAGCTGCGCGGCGATCGGCTCGCCACGACGGCCCTGGACCTGCAGGCCGGCCACCGCGAGCTGGGGCAGCACCAGGCGATCGGCAGCAGCCTTGCCGCGATCGAGCTTGCTGCCGGCCGGCTGCAGCTGCAGCCCCGCCAGCTGCAAGGCGGCGTCGCTCACCGCCCAGCCGTCCTGGCCGATCTGGCCCTGGGCCTGCGCGGACAGGCTCGCATCGAGCAACTGGACCGGGAGCAGCGACTGCCACGGCGCCAGCCAGGGCAAGGGCTTGAGGTCCGCGACGTCGGTCTTGAGCTGCGCGGCTTGCGTGGCAGGCATCAGCTGCCCTTCGACCTGCAGCCTGGCGCCGTGCGCATCGCCCAGGGTCAGCCGCAGCGTGGCCGGCGGTGCGTCGGCAGCGCTGGCCAGTCCTTTCACGCCGGCGGCGATCGGCGACACGAGCTGGCCCTGCGGCCAGGCCGGATCGCGCAAGCGCACGCGACCCTCGGCAAGCTCGATCTGCCCGACGCGCCACTGCCAGGCCTTTGCCGGCACACCCGCGGAAGCAGACGGCGCCGACGCCGCGCTGGCCGCCGCGTCGGGTGCCGACAGCTCGAGCCGATCCTTTGCGGAGGGCGGCGACCCGGCGAGCAAGCGAGGCAGGTCGACTTCGAGCTGCGGCGCCTGCAGCTGCACCGCCGCGACAGCGGCACGCCGCTCCAATGGCTCGAGATCCAGCCCCTGGACCGCGAGCCGGTCCCATCCGAGTGCAATGCCTTGCGCCGGCAGGCTCGCCTGCAACTGCGACACCCCGAGGTCGCCGCTGATCCGCAGGCGCGGCGGTGCCGGGGCGGCAAGCTGCTCGAAGGCAATGTTCAAGGCCAGGTCGAGCTGACCGCCGCCGACATCGACCGGCAGCCGCTGCGGCAACAGCGGCGCCAGCGCGCCGACCCAGCGCGGCAGATCGATCTGCTGCCAGTCCACGGCGATCGTCGATCGCTGCCCCTCGTTGAAGGGTTGGGTCTTCCCCTGGACGTGGAGCCGGCTGCCGTTGACGACGGCATCGAGCAGGGGCTCGACGTCGATCGCGACCTGCGAGGGCAGGTTGGACACGAAGGGCACGCCGATCCGCAGGCTCTCGACAAGGTGCTCGGTGCGCGTCACGCGGTCGGCAAGCGCGATGCGACCGTCCTCGATGCGGATGTTGTGCACCGCGAAGCGCGCCGGCTCCTCGTCCTCCGGCCCGGCCGGCCGGCGCGCCAAGGCCTCCAGCAGAGGCGTCACGTTGTAGCGGTCGGCGGCCAGGCGCTCGAGCCGGATCTGCGGCTCGCGCACCAGCAGGCGATCCAGCACCGGCGCCAAGCGCCACAGCGAGGCACTGGAAACATCGGCGCGGAGTTCGGCGACGCGCAGCCAGGGCGCGTCGGCCGGCCCGAGCTGCAGGCCCAGCACACCGGCCTCGAGCTTCCAGGGCGAGATCTCGATGCGATCCAGCTTCAGCGGCGCGCCGAGCGCCTCGCTCGCGGCCGCCTCGAGCCGCGGCTGCAGGAAGCGCGGCAGCCACCAGCCGCCGACCGCGGTCCACAGCAGCGCGAGCCCCGCCAGAACGGCCAGCGCGCGCCACAACCAGCGCGGCACGGCGGCGGCCTGCACGGCGAGGCGGGAAGCTGGGGACTGCATGGGGCGCGGCCTCGAGGTCGGCGCAGTGTGCGTGAGCGCCGCCGCGCCGGTCAACGCCGGGCGGCGTCGAGCAGCGGCAGCAGGTCCATCGGCGTGGCGATCACGGCGTCGGGCCGCCAGGCCGCGAGATCCGGGTGCTCGCCGAGATAGCCGTAGGCGGCGGCAATGCCAGGCATGCCGGCCGCTCGTGCTGCCTCGATGTCGCGCAGGTCGTCGCCGACGTAGACCGCCTCGCCCGGCTCGATGCCGAGCCGGGCGCAGGCCTCGAGGAGCGGCGCCGGATGCGGCTTGGCATGAGGCGTCGTGTCGCCGGCGATCACGACCGACGCGCCTTCGGCCAGACCCAGGCCCGCCACCACCGGGCCGGTGAAGCGCTGCGCCTTGTTGGTCACGACGCCCCAGCGCAAGCCGCGCGCCTGCAAGGCGGCCAGGCATTCGGCGATGCCGTCGAACAGGCGCGAATCGCGGTCGAGCGCGGACTCGTACTCGGCCAGGAACTCGTCACGCAGCGCGTCGTAGCCGTCATCGCCCGGCCGGATCGAGAACCCGACGCCGAGCATGCCGCGCGCACCGGCCGACGCGACCGGTCGCAGGCGCTCGATCGGCAGCGCGTCGAGGCCGCGTCGTTCGCGCAGCCGGTTGACCGCGCCGCCGAGGTCCGGGGCCGTGTCGGCCAGCGTGCCGTCGAGGTCGAACAGCACCGCGCGCACCGCGAAGCGCCGCGTCATGGCCGGCGGCACGCGAACAGGTAGTTCACGCTGGTGTCGTCGCTCAGCCAGTAGCGGCGGGTCAGCGGGTTGTATTGCATGCCGCGCGTCGCGGTCAGCTCGAGCCCGGCGTCACGGCACCAGCGTGCCAGTTCGCTCGGGCGGATGAAGCGCTCGTACTCGTGGGTCCCGCGCGGCAGCAGCTTCAACACGTACTCGGCACCGATGATCGCGAACAGGAAGGACTTGGGGTTGCGGTTCAGGGTCGAGAAGAACACGTGGCCGCCCGGCCGGACCAGCGTCGCGCAAGCTCGGACGATGGACGACGGGTCGGGGACATGCTCGAGCATCTCCATGCAGGTCACCACGTCGAAAGCCCCCGGCTCCTCGGCCGCGAGCGTCTCGGCGGCCACCTCGCGATAGCGCACCGACGGGGTGCCGGCTTCGAGCGCGTGCAACTGCGCGACCTTCAAGGGCTTCGAGGCCAGGTCGATGCCCAGCACGTCGGCCCCGCGGC
>Ga0268299_1003544_pt1 | contig 14076 bp, 17 predicted proteins | sample NOBtaG_FD_193484 | JGI IMG/M metagenome (GOLD analysis project Ga0268299, IMG submission 193484) | Activated sludge microbial communities from bioreactor in Nijmegen, Gelderland, Netherland - NOB reactor | ecosystem: Engineered > Bioreactor > Aerobic > Activated sludge | place: Netherlands...
TTCACCGATGCGGTGGGCGAGGCGGGCGCGCTGAGGATGTCCTGGATCGCCTGCGGCGGTTTCTTGTAGGTTTCGGCCGCGCAGAGTGCGGCAACGGCGAGGAGGAGAAACGCGGGAACGGACTTCATTTGGTTGCGGCCTCCATCTGCGATAAGCTCTCCCCATTATGAACCGCAGAACGTTCCTGTCCAGCACGGCGGCGCCGGTCGCGTTAGCGGCGCCCTACTTCGACCCGGAGAACCGCGTGAGGGGAGCGAACGACCGCATTCAACTGGGATTGATCGGGTGCGGCGGGCGCGGGAGGTACGTGGGCGGCTTCATGAAGGAGACGCCGAACACGCATTTCACGGCGCTGGCCGATGTGTCGTTGACTCTGGCCAATCGAGCGAAAGAATGGAGCGGGCAAAAGGATGCGCGGGTATTTCAGGATTTTCGCAAGCTCCTGGAGTTAAAGGATGTGGACGCCGTTCTCGTGGCGACGCCCGATCATTGGCACTGCCTCGCGACGATTCATGCCTGCGAGGCGGGAAAGGACGTCTATACGGAGAAACCCTTTTCGCACAATATCCGCGAGGGGCGGGCGATGGTGGAGGCGGCGGCGAAGTCGGGCCGCATCGTATGCGCGGGGACGCAGCAGCGCTCCGCCGATCATTTTCCCGAGGTGGCGAAGATGGTGCAGGGAGGCACGATCGGCAAGGTAAGCTATGTGCGCGTGTGGAACTTCGTCAACCGCTACCCGCAAGGCGTCGGGAAGTTGACGGTGGGCCCGCCGCCCAGCGATCTCGATTGGGATATGTACTGCGGGCCGGCGCCGCTTGTGCCCTATGCGCCGCAGCGGCACGTGGCGACCTACCGCTGGTTCTTCGACTATTCGGGCGGGTGGATCACCGACTACGGCGCGCACCGGTTCGACACGGTGCATCAGATCATGGGTGTGGACGCGCCGGTCGCGGTCTCGGCGACGGGCGGGCGGTTCAACTTGAAGGACGACTCCGACATTCCCGACGTGCTGCAGGTGAGTTACGACTATCCGGAGTTCGTGATGACGTACGAGGCCGTGCTGACGAACGGGCACGGCTTGGGCGGGCGCCAGCAGGGCATGCGTTACTACAATGCGCGCGGCGAGATGGACCGGCCGAATGGCATGGCGTTCTACGGATCGCTCGGGACGATATTCGCCGACCGGATTGGGTATGAGGTGTATCCGGAGAGGGGTGGTCCGGAACGGATCTGGAAGAACACGACGGATGCGACGCGCGTTCACGCGCAGCATTTCGTGGACTGTGTGCGGACGCGGAAGACGCCGCGAGCGACGGCGGAAATTGGGCACCGGTCGAACATCGTGCCGCTGCTGGGCAACATCGCATATAAGACGAAGCTGAAGTTGAAGTGGGACGCGGCGAAGGAAAACTTCATCGGCGCGCCGAAAGAGGCGACGATGCTGCTGGGGCGCAAGGCGCGGAAGCCTTGGGACCGGGTGACGGTGTAGGGGGCGGGAATGTAGGCGGTGGGCGCGGCCGGCGATCAACCCGCCGGCTTCGCCAGGCGGATGGCCAGCAGCACCCACGCGGCGATGAAAGCGACGCCGCCGATCGGCGTGACCGCGCCGAGGGTGGCGACTCCGCTAAGGGCGAGAGCGTAGAGGCTGCCGGAGAAAAATACGATGCCCGCCAGGAAGAGCCAGCACACGGCGGCGGTGGAGCCGGACGCGAGCGCGCCCGAGCGTTCGAACAGCGAGGCGATGAGCATCCCTAGGGCGTGTACGAACTGATAGTAGACGGCCTTCTCCCAGACATCCATTTGGTAGGCGTCGAAGCGGGCCTTTAAGGCATGTGCGCCGAAAGCGCCGAAGCCGACGGTAAGCGCGAGGAGAAGAGAAGCGAGCGAGCTGAAGTTCATGACGTGCACCGGCCGGGCGGGAATGGCGGAGAGAGAGGGATTCGAACCCTCGATACAGTTTCCCGTATACACGCTTTCCAAGCGTGCGCCTTCAACCACTCGGCCATCTCTCCGGGGAAGGTCCTGAGACACGCGAACGCGCCGCAGGGGTTGAGTCGCGGCGGGCATCGCCGCAATGCTTCAGTTTAGCGCATGCGTGGGGTAGCAGTCACGTTCGCGAGCGCAGTTCATTCGCGCCGAGCCGCGATTATTTGGCCGCCTGTTTCATGAGCCAATTGCGCACCTGCCAGTAGGACTCCGGATCGTACCCGGTCTGCGGCTCCTGGCGCATTTCGCACCAGGATTTGGCGTCCGTGGCGCCGAGAGCCGTCAAGATCCCTGCCACCACATAATCGCGGCCCTTAACGGCCTCCACCATCTTGGCCCACAGGACGTCCTGCTGCGCGTTCCGGAAAATGAGCAGGCGGCCGTTGGGAGGCGAAGCGCCGTGGCGCTGTTTGGCGCCGCAGAGGTAGGTTTCCAGGTGTTCGAGGGCGGTTTCGGATGCGGGCAGGCGCACGTCGGCGAGAGCGGGCGAAATGGCCTCGGGCTTGAGCGAGACGAGCGTGCCGATGCGCACTTCCATCGGATAGATGATCCAGTTGTCGCCGGAGTTGAGTTGGACCTCGAGCCGGACGCGGCGGATGGGCGCCTGCGAAGGCGTGTAGACGTCGAGCCAGAAGCTCTGGACGGACTGCTCGCCGGGTCCAAGCGAGGAGTCGGGGATCGTTCCGGTGTAAGGCGTGGCGACTTTTTCGAGCGCGTCGGGGATCCACGACTTGCCCACTTGCGTCCAGCGCTCCTTGTAGAGCGTCACCTGCAGGACGCTTTCCGGATTCTCGCCGAGGAACAACGTGAACCGCTGGCCGGGCGGAGCCGTGACCACGACGCGGAGGCTGGTGAAGGCTTGGCGCGGCACGGCCGGGGAGAGGATTTCGCGCGGACGCCCCGCGCTGTCGGCTTCCACGGGCGCGCCGTCGGGGCCGATGCGGCGCAGTTCGGAATAGACGCGGACATCCAACTGGGCCGGGGCCAGCGCCGGCAACAACAGCGCGAAGGGCAGAAGCTGGACGCGCGCCTGCATCAAACCGGATATCGCTTCACGCGCGACAGCAGTTGCTCCGCGCGATGGAGCGCCTCACGTTCGGCTTGTTCCTTGGTTGGGGCCTGGCTGCGGGCGAGCACGGCGCCGGGCGAAACGTTGTCCGCCTTGCAGTAGTAGACGCCGCCCAAGCGGTAGCTGGTCACCCGCACCTGCCAGCCGTTGCATTCCAAGGAACGCTCGGAGTATTCGGTGGGTCTCATGGCGTTGACAGCCGGAATCCTCTCAGGCAGCCGCGGCGGGACTGGATCCGCGCTCGATGGGCACGCCGACCAGATTGCCCCACTCGGTCCAGGAGCCGTCGTAGTTGGTGACGTTGCCGAAACCAAGCAGGTACTTTAACACGAACCACGTGTGAGAGGACCGCTCGCCGATGCGGCAGTAGGCGATGACCGGAGCGGAACCGTCGATACCCTCCGCGGCGTAGAGCCGGCGAAGCTCGGCGGCGGAACGGAAGGTTCCGTCATCCCTGCAGGCGACGCTCCATGGAACGTTGCGGGCGCCGGGCAGATGGCCGCCCCGCTGGCAGGTTTCGGGCAGGCCGGGAGGCGCGAAGATTTCGCCGCTGAACTCCTGGGGCGTGCGCACGTCCAACAGCAACGCGTGCGAATGGGCGATGGCGTCCATGACGCCGGGCAGATGAGCGCGCAGCGTCGTGTCCGGCGGGGCTGGTGTGTAGACGGCCGGCGGGTAGGCGGGTATGGCGGTGGTGAGTTCACGGCGCTCGGCGAGCCACTTGCGGCGTCCCCCATCCATGAGGCGCACGTCCGCGTGGCCGAAGATCTTCAATTGCCACAGAGCCCAGGCGGCGAACCAGTTGTTGTTGTCGCCGTGAAGCACGATGGTAGTGGCGTTGGCGATGCCCGATTGGGAGCAGAGCCGGCTGAGTTGACCGGCGGAGAGGATGTCGCGCTGGACGGTGTCGCAGAGCTGCGAACGCCAGGCCCAGGCGATGGAGCCTGGAATGTGTCCTTCGGAGTAGGCGTCCTCGTCGACGTCGACTTCCACGACGCGTACGGCGGCGTCGGCCATGTGGTCTTCGACCCACTGGGTGCTCACGAGCGTTTCGTGATGGGCGTAGTCAGTCATGCGGCCTCCTGCGTCATCGACCTAAGACTATAGCGCGGGGAAGCGCCGGTCCGGGGAGAATGCGAGCACGCTGGCGGAAGAATCTAAACTCGCGGAGAAAGCGAAAATCGATGAGGTTCCAGTGAGTACTTCCAACCTGCCTTGGTCAGATTGATCGCTAGGCCGCCACTATCGAACGTTAGAGGAATGTGCCAATAGGTCTGGGTAGCGTCGCGTTCCGTAGCATTCAGGTGCTTCGCATTCTCCGCGAACCAACTCTGCGGTACTGCAAATGCTGATTCCAGATCCATGCACGCGAGGATCAGGTAACCTTCGCCTTCCCTCAGGAACTCGTCCCACTTCGGATGGTACGCGTACCAGAAAGGTTGATAGTCGATATCGTAGCGCTTCGATGCCGTACAGCAAGCGCGAAGTTGCTTGTCCGCGCTCCAATAGTAGCTTAGGCTCCGGCGCACGAGTTCGAAGCCTTTTAACGTGGAGAAGCCTTTGACTGCGCGATCCTTCCATTCCTCGATCAAGGCGCGGCCGGTCCTCTCTTGTGTCTGAGACGTGGCTTCCTCCGCCGCTGGTTCCTCCGCCGCAGGTTCCAGTTGCTCCTCTTCTTGCTGCCGCTCAACATCAGCTGCCGTTGTAAAGAGGATATCGATGATTTTGTCGACCTTTGTGTACTCGAAAGGCCGCAGCAGCTAATGGATCTGGCGCACAGTGGCCGCATCATCCGATTTGGCGCGGATCTGTACAAGTTTGACCAGGCTGTCGACGCTGATTAAGCGGATGTCCCACGCGAAGCGGGAACCGCGGACCTGGGCTTCGAGAGCGCCCGTATCCTCACGCCCGACGACGATCAAAATGGAGGAGGCGCGGCTGATCTGACACTTGGCGATTAGCCCTTCCCGATACTCGTTCGTGGTTTCCAGCGGGAAAGTATAGGCATCCGTGGTCTTTACTTCGACGACCAGTTCCGGCTCGCCGGAGAATCGCCAGATGCCATCGTACCCGATTGCGTTCCTGCGGCCTTGGTAGAGGCCATTCTCAACCTCGAAATCGAGCCGGCGGCCAAGTTCGTTGATCAGGTCCTGAAGAACTGACCCACTCTTGTGGAATGGCGACTCAAGGCATTGACGCAGATAGGACAGTACCGAGTCAATTGGGACCAGTGTGAGGAACTCCCGCAACTCGGCGGAAGCGGAGCTGCCATCGCGTAAGTTACCGTCACCCGCATTCGATACGACTTGCTGAATAGTCTGTCCGAGGACGATCTCGCGGTTGCTCCGCCAGTAGTCAAGTATTGCCATTGGCTACAAATTTCGCACGGGAAACCCGCAGGATCAACGCGGGCGGTGTTCGCGGATGGACTCCAGAATATTATCGACAGACAGATCCTTCAGCCACTGCTCGCGGTCACGGGTATAGTCGCCAGTTCCAGAGCGATTCAGCCTTAAGAACCGGGCAAGGCCATCGGGACCCAACTCGCGTTTGAGGACGTCGAGAGCATGGCGTTCAAACTGCTCGTCCGAAAGTTGGCCGATGGCTATCACAAACCGTGCTCCTTCAACCAAGATAGCGGATTCCGTACCGGAATTCGGGGCTCGCCCAGGTTGCGGCCGGCCTGCTTCAGAAGCCGGTCATCGGTTGTCAGTAGTGCATCCGCGCTTGCGGCCTCGGCGGCAGCAAGGTGCAATGCGTCGAACGCTCCGTAACCCAAGCCGATCAAAGTTCTCGATCGAGACACGATTCCCTCGTTTACCTCGATTTGTGTTTCCGCCATCGACAGGAAGCATTGCGCTTCCGCCCGGCGCTCCATGGAGGGGTTGCGCCGGACTTCGTCTTCGAGCGCTTCACTGGAGACCAATTGCACCGACCCGTCGCGGACACCCGCGAGAAGACGTCCGATGGCTTCCGCTTCTTCGCGGATCCTCGGCTGGGACTGATCATCCGTTAGGCGGCTCAAGCAGCAGGCATCCAGGTAGAGCCTCACGCCGGTCTCCGCGCCTCCCGCAATTCACGGCGAGCGGCGCGTTCGATGTCGAGTTCTTGACTGGCGGCCGGGCAGAGTAAGTTCAAGTCTCCCTGCCTACCGGAGCGCCTTGGCGCGGCGTTGTTGCCAGGCGTCGAAGAGCGCGCCGACGACCTGTCTGCCCTTGGCCATTGCGTTGCCGTATTCGAGGCTGCGTTCCTTGCGCGTCATGCCGTAGCCGCGGCTGTAGAGGCGTTCGAGCGAGCGGCCCTCGACGTAGGTGGCGGCGTAGGCAATGGCGGCCTTGGGCAGCAGCCCGCCGCCGAAGGGAATCTTGCTCACGAGGTTGCGGGCGATTGCACGCCAACCGAATGCGCCGGCGATGATGCCCGCCACTTCCATCTTCTGTTCGCGGTAGCCTACGGGCCGGTCGCTGGCGGCGGCTAAGAGAAACGCCATGCGGATTTGATTGACGGTGAGCACGGCGGTATCGGACATCGCTTCGGGAATGGCCCAGGGCAGGCTAAGGATGCCGGGCGCGATGTCGGGCAGCGCGGTGGCCAGCGCGAAGACGGCGTTCTCCTTGGAGATCTGGTGAATGGCGCGCTGCGAGACGATGGCGCGGAAGGGCGGAAAGGCGCGGGCCAGAGGGAGGCCGAGGTCCTGCTTGGCGCCGAGGACGTCCAGGACGAGCTTGCGCGGATTTACGGGATCGTAGACGAAAGTGCCGGGCGGAAGGTCCATGCCGTCGCCTCCCACTTGTAGGGCGAGGCCGCGGTCGACCACATGGAAATCGGCGTCCGGCGGAGCTCCGGCGTCGCCTTCGCGAAAAAGGTACTCGACCACTTCCAGCCGCTTCTTGTGCGACACGCCGGCAGGGGCGAAGAAATCTTCCATCTGCGCGTAGGAGGCGCTGTCGTAGGCGTGCAGGACGACGCTGACGGGCCGCTCGGCGGTCATCCGCACGTCGTGAGGATTGAGTTGCTCGATGGCCGTTCGAATTTGCCGCAACAGGCGAGTGGACATAGACGCCGCATCGGCTTCAACCGGGCCGGCGCGTTCCTTGCAACCGGAAGGAAACCCGTATCCGCCTCTGCCATTCTACCGCCAGGCCCACGCGTTCGACTTCAATCGCGGGATCGAGGTAGCCAAGCAGCACCTCCGTTGTCGGGTGGAACTCGAGCGACGGCGCCACGAGAATGAGCCTTGGCGGATCGGCTCGCAGCGGGATGCCGGGGAAGTATCCGGCCCCGCCGAACTCGCCGCGCCCGGCATGCCAGGCGGCGCGCATCCAATAGTCGAGCGCCTGAATGGGAAGGTGTGGGTCTTGCGAGGCTTTTAACTCCATGACGGTGAGGCGGCCGTCGCGGGTGCAGGCGAGCAGGTCGACGATGCCGCGTTCGACGCCGGCGACGACGGGCACCTGTCCATACACGGGTGTCTCGCACAGGCGCGCGTCGATGGTTCGGGGCGCGGCGCGCACGGTCTGTTCGAGCCACCATTCGGGGCCGTGCTCGATGTCGCGCGTGGAACCCTCGCGGCCCGGCGCCGTTTGCGAGGCGGGCTGGAGCGCGGTGTCGAGGTTGCCTTGCGAGAGATCGACGGGGAACTCCCCTCCGTCGGCGGCGAGTTCGAACACCGCCGTTTGCAGCGCCAGGCGGTTGAGACAGCGGGCGCGAAGGCATGTGGTTCGCGAGCGGCCTTGGGGAACGAAGAGGGCCAGTCCTTCGACATGCAACCCTCGCTCGCGCATACGGAGGTGGTTGTGCCAGACGAGGCCGAAGGTGAGCAGGCGATCGGCGTTGTCTTCCGGGGGCGCGGCGATGGCGGCCCAGGCGCGCTGGCCTCGCGCCACCATCGCGCGCGGGTAAGTGGAGGAGAGCGAGTGTTCGAGATCGCCGTGCGTGGTGAGTTCGGCCACTTTCCATCCCATGAACTGGCGGCATAGCGACTCCCGGAAGGCTTCGGCGAAGATCATGCGCGAGGACTCGCGGTGCAGGCCTTGATAGCGGGAACGGGCGCGATCGGCGAGAACGAGTTTGGAACGCTTGCCACCGAATTTTTCCACTTCCAGTTCGAGCTTGCCGCCGCCGCACTCGCGCAGGGCGACCACGCGGCGGTTCCAGGTGGAGCCTTCGTCCCAGGCTTCGATGCGAAGGCCGCGGGCGGAGGGCGTGAGGGCGAGGCGGCTTGGGTCGAGCGCGATCAGTCCCGCGCCCGGCTCCCAAAGGACCGGTTCGCGAGCCGCGGCGAGGAAGCGTTGGATGGGCCCGGCCAGATCGCCGGCTGAGAGCGTGCGTTTGGACATGGCGCCGAACCCATAAGGCGCCGGACTGGGCGGCCGCTCACGGGCGTCTTTATGATGAGTAGAGGTGCTCGCCGAAAATCTCTCCCGAGTCGAGGAACAAATCGAGTCCGCGTGCGCGCGAGCGGGGCGTGCCCGCGGCGAGGTGGCGCTGGTCGCGGTCACGAAGGTCTTTCCGGCCGCGGCGATTGAAGAGGCGTATGCACTGGGATTGCGCGAGTTCGGCGAGAACTATGTGCAGGAGTTCGAGGGAAAGGCTACGCGGCTTCCGCCCCTGCCCGGCGTGCGGTTTCACCTGATCGGACATCTGCAATCGAACAAGTCGCGGCGTGCCGTGGAGTTGTTTCAGACGATTCAGACCGTGGATTCGGCAAAGCTCGCCGGCCGGCTCAACGAACAGACCGCGCTGCCCCTGGACGTGTTCCTGGAGGTGAAGCTCTCCGAAGAGGAAGCCAAGCATGGGGCGGCGCCGGAAGAGTTGCCTCAATTGATTGAGGCGGTGCGCGCGTGTGAGAAGTTGCGGCTGCGCGGATTGATGACAATGCCGCCGTGGAGCGAGGACCCGGAACGCTCCCGGCCGTACTTCCGCCGTCTGCGCGAATTGGGACACGCTCATGGGTTAACGGGACTTTCGATGGGCATGTCGAACGACTTCGCGGCGGCGATCGAGGAAGGCGCTACGCACGTGCGCGTGGGGACGGCGCTGTTTGGGAAACGGATCAAGAGGTGACCGTAGGGTTTCATTCGCCGCTGCCTCCGGCGCCGACCGGCGTGGCCGACTATTCCGCCGCGCTTTTGCGGGAGTTACAACAGCGCCACACCGTGCGCGCCAATTCCGACGGCGATTGCGACATCGAACTCTACCACTTGGGCAACAATCCGCTCCACGCCCGGATTCACGCGCGCGCGCTGCGCAAGCCGGGAGTGGTGGTGTTGCACGATGCCCTGCTGCACCACTTCTTCCTGGGCGCGCTGGACGAGAACGCTTACGTGGAGGAGTTTGTCTACAACTACGGCCGTTGGTATGAAGGGCTGGCTCGAGAGTTGTGGCGCGAGCGGGCGCGTTCGGGGAGCGACGCCGCCTACTTCGACTGGCCGATGATTGGCCGCGTGTGCCGCGGCGCGCTCGCGGTGATTGTCCACAATGCTGGTGCAGCCGCCACGGTGCTGCGTCATGCGCCGCGCACGCGCGTGGTTGAGATTCCGCATCTGTGGGCTCCCGTTGCGGAGCCCCACAGCGCCGATGTTCATGCGCTGCGGGCGCGGATGGGAATGCCGGAAGGGGCGCTGCTGGTGGGCGTATTCGGCCATTTGCGGGAGACCAAGCGGCTGGGCGCGATTCTGCGCGCTATGGCGCGGCTGCGCGCGGGAGGCGGAGGCCGTGAATGTGAGGCGGTGTATCTGCTGGTGGCGGGCGAGTTCGTGTCGCGCGAGGCCGAACGCAGCTATGCGCACGAACTGTCTCAGCCGGGGATCGTGCGGCGCGGGTATCTGCCGGACGAGGAGTTCTGGCTCCACGCCGCGGCGGTAGACGTTTGTGTGAATCTGCGATATCCATCGGCGGGAGAGAGTTCGGGTATCGCGGTTCGGCTTATGGGCGCCGGCCGCGCGACGATGCTCACCGCGGGGCTTGAAACCGCGGGCTTTCCCGAGGGCGTGTGCATGCGCTGCGACCCAGGCGCGGCTGAAGAAGAGCAGGTGCTCGCGTACTTACTCTGGGCGATGCGCGACCGGGAAGGAGTCCGGCGAATGGGCCGGGCGGCGGCTGAGTACGTGCGCCGTCAGCATGCGTTGGAGCGAGTGGGGCGGATGTACGGCGAGGCGATTGAAGCAGCGCGAGGCGGTGGATAGGACGGCGCGCCGGGGGAGACGGTTGGAAGGGGACTGGAGGCGCGGGGGGGAATCGAACCCCCGAATAAAGGTTTTGCAGACCTCTGCCTTACCACTTGGCTACCGCGCCGGAAGCACTCGTCCCAGTTTATCCCAAGCGAGCCTGGTTCCGCCTCATGCGTCAGCCGTGAAACGGCCTGTTCGCCGCGTTCGGGAGTTGCGTGAGGGCATTGACGGCCGCGCGCGGGCAGAAGGGCCGCTCCGGCCTTGGCCAATGAATTGCAGTTCCTCCCAGCGGAGGCCACCGGAAGCCGCCGCAGAGGGCTGGCGCCGGTGAAGTTGCGATGCATGCAGTTCAAATCGTAATCGCCGACCCTGGCCGGGCGCGGGAGATCAGCCGGTATCTCACGGCGAGGACGCAGTTGCGTGTGCGCCGAAGCCCGAGTCCGAGTCCCAGAAGCCATCAGGTGCTGCTGGTGGACGAGCCGACGTTTCGCGGATCGATCAGCCGTCTCGTGCATCCGGAACGCGTCGTTCTGCTCACGCCCAGACCTGGCGATATTTGGGAAGAGGCGATGAGAGCGGGCGTTGTGAGCATCGTGAGCGAACAGGACAGTTTGGAGACCGTGTTGATGGCGATCCTCTGTGCGGATCTTCGCCTCACTCGCCATTCGAGTTGCCAGAGTCTGTGCGCGAACATCCCCAGATCGCTCTGCCCATTGTGCACAAGGCCCCAGGCGGGCGCGGTGAATTCCAGCAAATCGGCCGAAACCAAGCCCCGCGAGCCATGGCCTCAAAGTTGCACATGGGAGATGTGAGGAGGAACCAATGGATAGTAAGTTCTTCGTTCCCGCAATCGGTTGGGGTGTGCTGGCCCTGATCGTGCTAGTGTTGGCGATCTACCGCATGTCGATCGGATCCCGTGAAGACGACCAGATCCATTTGAACGCCGCGGAAACCGGCATGTCGAGCGTGCAGGCCGCCTTCGCGCATAAGTTAGAGGCCATCGACCGGGTGGGCAAAGCGCTCACCGTGGTTGCAGTATTGTATGGCGCCGGCTTGCTGGCCTGGGCGATCCGCGACACCTGGATCAGCGGCACGATGCTTCCGAAGTGAACCGGAGCGCGGCGGGCCATGGAGCAGGCCCCGCTCGGCGCGAATTTTTGGAGTCGTGAATGCTCCCAGTGAGTTTGAGGAATCCGGCGTGCAAGGATAAATGCCTTGCCGGCTAGAGTCCTCCCCGAACCGGGTACGAGCAGCTGTTTCGGCCCGGTTCGCCTCCGCCCGGGGCGTGGCAGCGGAACCCACGCCCCGGGTTGCTCGTTTTAGACGAGCGCCCGCCGTTCTCGCTCGTCCCCGCGCTTTGCCCGCCGAATTACCCCACTCTCCGAATTTGCATGGTGTACGCTACTTGGCACTGCAACTGCTGTAGTATTCGACGAGAGAAGGAGGGACTTCCCATGCGCTTAGCCAAGATTCTCTTACCGGTAGACTTTTCCGAACGCTCGATTGCGGCCGCGAATTACGCTCACGCTCTGGCGATGCCATGCGCCTCCGAGGTGATCATGGTCCATGTCGTGCGGCCCCTGGACTATGCAATGGGGGGCGGTGAGTTGACTGGGGCGGTCGGAAGCGAATGGTACGCCACGCGGCTCGAGGATTGGCGTTCGCAATTGGATAAGTTCCAAGTGAAGGAGTTTGAAGGATTGCCGGTGCGGCGGATTGTCCTGGAGGGCAGTCCCGCCGAGGAAATCGTCGAACTGGCGAAACAGGAAAAATGCAGCCTGATCGTGATGCCCACCCACGGATACGGCCCGTTCCGGCGGTTCCTGATCGGCTCGGTCACCTCGCGGGTGTTGCACGACACCGACTGCCCCGTGTTCACGGGAACGCACTTGACCGAATCGCCCGCTCCCGAACGGCTGACGATCCGCCGCTTACTGTGCGCAGTGGATTTTGGCCCTCAGGCGGAGGCCATGTTGCACTGGGCGAGCCAATTCGCGCAGGGTTACGGGGCTTCGCTCCACCTGGTGCACGCGCTGCCGTCGCTGAGCTCCGGCGAAGCGCGCTACCTCGACGAGGAGATTCAGATCTCGATCGCGCGCCAGGCGCGGGCGCAGGCGCAGAAACTGCTCGGCCATCTGCAACTCGACGGCGAGGTCATCATGGAACACGGCGATCCTGCGCAGGTTGTGCACGACGCGGCCAAACGGATCGGAGCCGACCTTGTGATCATAGGCCGTCACGTAAGCCAGGGCATTTTGGGCCGTTTGCGCACGCACGCATACGCGATCGTACGCGAATCGCCGGTGCCGGTGATCAGCATCTAACGTCGCGGCGAGGCCTCGATCGGTTGGCGCGCCGCGGCGCGCATCCAAGCCGCTGGAGATGTGCCCGATTGCGCGGATCGCTCCGTCGTTCGTCACGGACCTTTGGCACTACAGGTGCGGCATGGATGCCGGAGAATCGCGAAATGTTCCGCTTCGATCAAATGATTCATTCGCATATGACCGTCCGCGAAGTGATGCAACGTTGGCCCGGCACAAGCGAGGTATTCGATCGCTTCGGCTTTCGAAGCGTATGCCATGATTGTGACGTGCAGACGGTCGCGAGCAGGCAGGGACTTCCGCCGGCAGACGTCGTGTTGGCCCTGAATCTGGCAGTGTTCGGCGATCCGGCGGCGGAGTGCGATCCCGCCGGCGAACGCGAGCCCGCCGTCTGCCGCCGCGCATGAGCGACACCACGCGCCAGGACAGTTTCCTCGACAAACCAGGGGCGCTGGACCCACTGTTCCAACCCGGCTGCGTGTGCGTGCTCAATGGCGAGGCCGAGCCGGACGCGGTTGGATCGCGGCTGCTCGACCACCTCAAGAGCGGCGGTTACGAAGGGCCGGTTCACACCACGTTGGCGGAAGCGCCGGACGGCGTGGACCTGGCGCTGATCACCGCGCCGGCCGATCGCCTTGCCGGCCTGATGCGCGAATGCGCCGGCCGCGGCGTGCGCTACGCGGTGTCGTTCGCGCAGACGCCGGCGGGCAGTCCTTTGACGGCGGCGCTTGCGGGCGTGTCAAGTCCACGGCTGCTGGGACCGAATTCGATCGGCGTCCTGCGTCCGTGGACGGGATTGTATGCAACCTCGTTTCCCGCTACCCACCGGCCGGGGACGGTAGGGTTCCTCACGCAAAGCGGTGCGCTGGGCGCAGGGATTCTCGATTGGAGCGCGCGGGCGAACGTCGGGTTCAGCGCGTTCATCAGTCTCGGAACAATGCCCGGCGTGAGTTGGGGCGATCTCATCTACCGGCTGGGGGAAGACGCGCGCACGCGTTCCATTTTGATTTACATGGAATCGATCGGCGACGCCCGTTCGTTCCTGTCGGCGGCCCGCGAGGTGTCGCGCACCAAGCCGATCATCGTGTTGAAAGCGGGGCGTACGGTGGCCGGTGCGCTGGCGGCAACCGAGCACAGCCACGACGCGCCGGGCGACGACGACGTGCTGGACGCGGCCTTTCACCGATGCGGAGTGTTGCGCGTGGAGCGAATCAGCGACCTCTTCTACATGAGCGAACTGCTTTCCAAGCAGGCGCTGCCGCGCGGTCCGCGGCTGGCGATCGTGACGAACGCCGCAGGGCCCTCGGTTCTGGCAGTCGATGCGCTGGTGGCGAGCGGCGGCGAGCTGGCGCGGCGCGAGGGGCACGCAAATCCGCTGGGAATGCCGCCCGGAACCACGCCGGCGGGTTTCGCGCAGGCCGTGGCCGAGGCGGCGCGGGACGAGCGCGTGGATGGTGTATTGGCGGTGTTGACGCCGCAGAGCACCGGATCGCCCGCCGAGGTGGCCGAAGCGCTGCGTCCGCACGCG
>Ga0268299_1003545_pt1 | contig 14072 bp, 16 predicted proteins | sample NOBtaG_FD_193484 | JGI IMG/M metagenome (GOLD analysis project Ga0268299, IMG submission 193484) | Activated sludge microbial communities from bioreactor in Nijmegen, Gelderland, Netherland - NOB reactor | ecosystem: Engineered > Bioreactor > Aerobic > Activated sludge | place: Netherlands...
AGAGAACCTTCACCGCCGTCGAGACGACGATTTCCACCGGGTGGAAACGCACGCCGCTGGACACGTCGAGGTCCAGGTCGGAGTGATGCATCATGTGGAAGCGCCATAGAAGTGGGACGTAGTGGAAGACCTGGTGCTGCCAATAGATGATGAAATCGAGCGCGATAATCGCCAGGGCGAGTTCGAGCCAGGTCGGCCCTTCGACCCAGTTTAATAGTCCCCAGTTTCGGTCTTGCGCCATGGCCCCCGTAGCCACGGCACCGCCCATGAACAGCAGACGGGCGACAACGGTATTCAGAAGCACGATCGTGAGATTACCTCCCCATCGACAGAGCTTCGAGGCCGTCAGCTTTCGCCGCGGAGCCAGCAGTTCCCACGTTCCCATCACTCCCAGGATGGATAGATACGATCCAATCCGAATGAGATCTACAGATTCCATCGCTTCCTCTCCCTCCAAGCCAACCCCAGTTCACTATCCGATCATACTCCTCACTCCATACGTCAGAGTCATGAATGACTGAATGGACTCAGTGACGAGCAGTCCACATTGAATGCGCGAAGGGCTTCTCTCGCTGCGTTGGTTCAACTGCCGTGCTCTCGAACTATGCCCGCGAGGTTGTGAGCAGAGCTACGCATGACTCGCCTTCTTGCGACGAGTCGGATTGTAAGCTGCCACACAGCCGTCTCATGCGACCCATGATAATGTCCGTGAACATATATTGAGATATCTAGAAGTATGTTGCTCTGCTGAGAACCGTAGCGCGGCAGCTCTTCGAGCCATCACAAAGGAGGAACAGATCATGTCGATGATGTGCAGCATGCAAGGATGTGCCAAAAAACACGGAATGTGTGGGCACGAAAAAATGATGTTTGTCGTGATGACCATGCTGATGATCGGCGGTGCGGCCTATTGGTTTATGGGGTGAGCAGAGGGACAACTGTAAGCTGCCTCACAGCACCTGATCCGCCTGCGCGATAAGATTCACCACAACAATCCGGCAGTAGGGTCGACATCTGAGAAGTCATCGCATGGTCCAGGCCGGAGAAAGGGGTTGCACGCATGATCGAGTGCTGAGTCTGTCGATGTAGATCACTATTCAGTCACCGTCGACTTTCCCAATTGTATTCAACTACGCAAAGGAGATTCACATGAATGCTCAGATGAAAAAGAACGCTATGGTCCATTCCGCATTGTTGGTGGCCTTGAGTTTGGCTGGGGCTGAGGCGGCGAGCGCTGCGCCCAAGATGCCCGAAATGCCCAGTGGCTGGGAAGCCTGTGGCGGGGTCGCGAAAGCCGGGATGAACGATTGCGCGGTCAAGACCAGTCTCCATTCTTGTGTCGGGATGTCTAAGACCGACAATGAAGCCGATTCGTATGTGTTTCTGCCGAAAGGTCTCTGCACCAAGATCGCCAAGGGAACGGTGTTGGCCATCACGAAAGATGACTTGGCCAAGATGAAAGAGATGATGATGAAGAAGATGTAGGACGGACGCCGATGTCTTGTTCGCCTTTCGCCCCGATCCCGGCTCAGGCCGGGATCGGGCTACGGTCACAGCATTTTCGAGAGGTTCTGGAGGCGCCGCCGCCGGTGGCCTGGATGGAAACCCATCCGGAAAACTATTTCGGCGCAGGCGGGGCGCCGTTGCGCATTCTTGAGCGGATCAGGTCTCTGTACCCCTTGAGTTTTCACGGGGTCGGCCTATCGCTGGGCTCCACCGATCGGCTCGACCGTGACCATCTCCGAAAGCTCAAGAGCCTCATCGATCGCTTCGACCCGGCGTTTGTGTCGGAGCATCTGTCTTGGAGCTCCGTCGGCGGTCGTTTCCTCAATGAGTTGTTGCCGCTTCCCTACACGGAGGAAAGCCTGGACCACATTTGCGCCAGGATCGACGACGTGCAGACCGTCTTGCAGCGGCCGCTCCTGATCGAAAATGTCACTCGCTACCTGACATGGGGCGGCTCCACGATCCCGGAAGGAGCGTTTATGGCCGAGGCGGTTCGACGGACCGGCTGCGGAATTCTGTTGGATCTGAACAACGTGTATGTGAATGCCGTCAATTTTCACCTCGACCCATTCGAGTTCCTGGACGAGATTCCGTCCGAGGCGGTCGGGGAAATCCATCTCGCGGGATTCGATCGCTTCGGGAGATGGGTCATCGACACCCATGGTGAGGCGGTTTCTCAGGAAGTCTGGGGCCTGTATCGGTGGGCGATCCATCGTTTCGGGTCACGGCCGACGCTGATTGAATGGGATACCAATATGCCGCCGCTGTCCGTCCTGGTCGATCAGGCGAAGCAGGCGGACGCGATTTTAGGAGGGTGTTGTGTGGCGACTCCGTGAGATGCAGGAAGCCTTTGCCGAGGGGATGACGGCGGGGAACCATCAGGCGGTAGCAGACGCCCTCGCGTCCGACGGCTCGCCCCTGCGCAGCGTCGCGCTCTATCGCCGCCTGATTCGTACCAACTACACCCAGGTGTTGCGCGTCACCTATCCGCTGCTCGCCAAGCTGGTTGGGGAACGATTCTTTGCCGTGTGTGCGCGCGGATACTACGCGCGGTATCCGTCGACCAGCGGAGATCTGTTCGCATACGGACGAGCCTTCCCGCAGTGGCTGCTCGAATTGGACGGGCCTCGTCTGCTGGTTCAACTGGCTCGAGTGGAGTGGGCGTGCCATGAAGTGCATCAGGCGGACGACGCGCGCGGTCCTGTCGTGGAGCGATCCGAGGCCGAGGCGTGGGCAGATCCGTCATCCGTGCGGTTCCGTATGAATCCGGCGGCGCGGCTGCTTGCGTGTGCCGTGCCGATCTATCGTGTGTGGCATGCGCTCCAGGTCGAGATTGCCGGGGGCGGGTGCGACGAGGGCGCCGAGTCGTTGCCGGTTCCGGAGGAAACGGGCCTGCTCGTAGTTCGGGCCGCCGGAACCATTCAGGTGACCGGTCTCTCCCCAAAACAGTTTCTCCTGTTGCACGCTATGCGTGACGGGAAGACCGTGGCCCAGGTCGAGCGCATGGCCGCCGAGCTGATCCCCGCCGACCAAGGAGCATCTCTGTTGGCCATGCTCCTGGACGAACCCACGCGCTCGGCCTTCTCTCTTGAGGTGACCCCATGACACAGACGAAAGGATCGTTGGTGATCGCATTCGATCGGGCGAGTCAAGTCTACGGACGAGTCGTCGGTATCCTGGAGGCGTTGTTGCCGCTTTTCGACCTGTCCGTGCGTCTGTATTTAGCGCACATCTTCTGGAAAGGCGGTATGGTCAAACTCTCCAGCTGGATGTCGACCGTCATGCTCTTTACGATGGTTTACGATGTGCCGGTGCTCCCGCCGGAAATTGCGGCCTACTTGGCGACGACCGTCGAATTGGGCGGATCGTTCCTCCTGGCAATTGGTCTGGCCGGTCGTTGGGCGGCGCTCTCGCTCTTCGGCCTCAACATCGTGGCGGTGCTCTCCTATGGGCAACTGTCGGAAGCTGCGATCCAGGAGGCGTTCTATTGGGGGATTCTCTTTCTGTATTTCGTCTTGCATGGGCCTGGCCTGATCTCGGTGGATGCCTTGTTACGGTGGCTCATCCGACGGAAGCAGGAATCGGGCACTGTCGCCTCGGCCTCGACGACAACGCGGGCGTTTCACGGCGCCTGACAGGGAGGCAGGGTTATGGACAATGTGTGCCGACAGGGTATAGTTGTCTTCCAACAGAGAGCGTATGCGTGTACCCGATGAAGAGACGCCGGTGTCCTCGGAAGAGGAACCGTCCGATGGATCGTCCGTCGATCGCCGCGCCTGGCTGATCGGCGCCGCTTCGGTCCTCGGCGCCACGGTGGGGGAGTTGCTCGCTCCCGCTCTTCTTCCTGCCGGAGAATCGGTGCCTGAAGATCCCACTCGCGTACCCGGCGCGGCGCCGAGTGCCTACGGGGTCCGTTCCCACTTCGAACGAGTGCAGCGAGTGACGACGGCGACTCATTCACTCACACCGCACCAATCGTTGCACGGCATCATCACCCCAACTGCGCTGCACTTTGAGCGCCACCACAACGGCGTACCGGCGATCGATCCACATCGTCATCGGTTGTTGATTCATGGATTGGTGGATCGGCCTCTGATGTTTTCACTGGACGAGCTGAGACGGTTTCCATCCCTCACGCGCACACTGTTTATCGAATGTTCCGGCAACTCTGGGAAAGAATGGAAAGGCCCGATAGGGAAAACGGTTCAGGAGACGCATGGACTCATGAGCACGAGCGAATGGACCGGCGTGCCGCTCGCGACGGTCTTGGCGGAGTGCGGCATCAGACCGGATGCGATGTGGGTGCTGGCCGAGGGCGGCGATGCCGCGGCCATGACACGGAGCTTGCCGCTCAAGGAGGTGTTGAACGAGGCGGTGCTCTGTTACGCGCACAACGGCGAGGCGCTCAGGCCGGAGCAAGGTTATCCCTTGCGACTGGTGATTCCCGGCTGGGAGGGCAACACCTGCATCAAATGGCTGCGGCGGCTCAAGCTCGGCGCGGCGCCGTTCATGACACGTGAAGAAACGGCCCGCTATACCGACTTGATGCCGGATGGAAAGGCCAGGCAATTCACGTTTGTGATGGAGGCCAAGTCGGTGATCACGAGTCCGTCAGGCGGACACCGCATCGAGCCGGGTTTCGTCGAGATTCGTGGGTTGGCTTGGAGTGGACGCGGTAAGATCACCACGGTCGAGGTGAGCACGGACGGTGGTCGCATGTGGAAGCAGGCACAGCTTCAGGAGCCGGTGCTGCCGAAGTGTCACACTCGTTTTCGGTTCGGCTGGCGGTGGAAGGGTGAGGAGGTGCTGCTCCAGAGCCGCTGCGCCGACGAGACCGGATACGTTCAACCGACCAGGGCCGCGCTCGTCGCCGCGCGCGGTGTGCACTCGTCGTACCACTACAACGCCATGCAGACGTGGAAGATCACTCGGGACGGGCTGGTGACGAATGTACACCTATAACGCCGCATTGGTCGTCGTGGGCATCGCGCTGTCCGGCAGTGGGGTCGGCCTGGCCGAGGAGTCGATCGGGTATGGTGTTGGAAGACCGGCGACGGTGGCCGAGGTCCACGCTTGGGACATCGATATCACTCCGACCGGTGCGGGGTTGCCGCCTGGCCGGGGAACCGTGATACAGGGCGCAACAGTCTATGCCGCCAAGTGCGCGTCCTGCCATGGCGCGAGCGGCATCGAAGGGCCGCAGAATCGTTTAGTCGGCGGGCATAGCTCACTCGCCACAGACCAGCCGGTCAAGACCATCGGCAGTTTCTGGCCCTACGCGACCACGCTGTACGACTACATTCGTCGCGCCATGCCGTGGAACGCGCCGCAATCGTTGACGCCGGACGAGGTCTATGCGGTCGTCGCCTGGCTGCTCCATCAAAACGGCATCGTCCCCACAGATGCGGTGATGGACGCCGGGACCCTTCCTGCCGTCCGGATGCCCAACCGTCACGGGTTTGTCGCCGATCCGCGGCCGGATGTCGGGTCGCACGAATGATCGGGCTGTCCACCCGCCGCTATCTGGATGAGGAGTCCTGCTTCTTGAACAGGATGTCTCCGTAATAGGCTTCCGCCGACTCGCCGGTATTGTCGGTATCGGTCATGATGGCCACGCCGGAAATCATCGGTGGCTCCTCGCCGAACGCGCGCTTGTAGTCTTCATAGACATTGCGTTCTTCCGTGACCCAGGTATTGAGCTTGGTCGTCCCGCTTTCCACGACGATCATGGAGACTTGATCCGTAAAAGGGTTGGGGACGGTCGTGCCGACCGGCGCGCGGCTCTCCCAGATGTAGTTGATGGCGCCGAGCGGGGGGTAGCGGCCATAGATCAACTTGGCCGTCTCGTATTTCGCCTTGCCGAAGAGCCCGACCTTCGCGCTGTCGTACTCAAAGGTGACATAGATGCGGGCGGGGTAATCGTCGCCCGCCTTCTTGGCCACATCGCCCGCCTTGAGCACGTTGGAGACTTTCCACTGCCATCGAATGATCGGATAGTCCTTGGGATCGATGCGAATTTCTCGTGTCATCCCCGAAGAGGAGGCCTGGCTGGAGGCTTTGACGACGACCTGCTCCCCTTCGTTCACAAGACGATAGGTCGTGTGCTGGGGGATCTTGGGAAAGGTGAGCGGCTTCCAGCCGTCGGGCCAGGGGCCTCCTGCCGCGGCTGCCGAAAAGGCGCCGATCGTCTGCGTGCCCGGCGAGTCCGCGTCCACCCGGTTTGGATCACCGAGCATTATGCCGACCAACAGGAACGACGCGAGGCCGACGATCAGGGAAGAAGTTGCTGGTGCCATAGTTTGTATCCTTCGAAATCCACGAGGTGAATACTGTCTGCTGTTCCCGGGCAGGGCAACCCTAGCGCCGCATCCACGCAAACAACTTGATCAAGAACTCTCTGGTCCTCTGTGTGAAATGGGCTTTTCGCCAGAGATTGATGACCTTTTTGTTGACCTCGGCCTGTGTCGGATAGGGGTGGATGGTGCCGGCGATCGCCTTGGCCCCCGCTCCCGTTTTCATCGCGACCGAGAACTCGCTGATCATCTCCCCCGCATGGGCCGCCACGATGGTCGCCCCCAGAATCTTGTCGGTTCCCTTTTGAATGTGGACCCGCGCAAAGCCTTCGTCTTCTCCGTCCAGAATCGCTCGATCGACCTCGTCCAACGTGTAGGTGTAGGTTTCGACGTCGAGGCCCTTTTCCTGAGCCTCCTTCTCGTACATGCCGACATGCGCCACTTCCGGTTCGGTGAAGGTACACCAGGGCATGACCAAAGAATCGACACTGGCGTAGCCCAGACCGAAGGGATGCGGGAACAAGGCATTCTGGATGACGATTTGTGCCATGGCATCGGCGGCATGCGTAAACTTATAGCGCGAGCAGACATCGCCTGCTGCATAGATCGAGGGGTTGGTGGTCTGCAGTCGGGCGTTCACCGTGATTCCGTGTTTGTTGTATTCGACTCCGGCCGTCTCCAATCCGATCCCGTCCACATTCGGCGTCCGCCCCACACCCACGAGGATGTCGTCGACGGTCACATCGTAGTGCCGGCCATGCGAATCGACGATCAACCGTTTCCCGCCGTCGGACTTCTCCACCCTGAGATCCTTTCCGCAGCAGAGCAGGGTCACGCCGTCGCGGATCATCTGTTGCTCGACGATCTCGGCCGCGTCGCGGTCCTCGTTCGGCATGATGCCGTGCATGGCTTCGATGAGGGAGACCTGACTGCCGAAGCGGGCGAACGATTGTGCCAGTTCACAGCCGATGGGGCCGGCGCCGATCACCCCGAGACGTCGAGGCAGCTCTGTCAATGAAAACACGGTTTCGTTGGTGAGATACCCGGTCTCCTGCAGTCCCGGAATCGGAGGTGCCGATGCCCGGGCGCCGGTGCAGACGGCGGCTTTCACGAACGTCAGGGTGCGATGGCCCGACGGTCCTTCCACCTGGACGGTCGTGGGTCCGGTGAATCGCCCGCTGCCGAGATAGACGTCGACGCCCAGTTTGGCGTAGCGCTGAGCGGAGTCGTTTGCACTGATGCGCGCCCGCAGTTTTCGCATGCGCGCCATGACGGCGCCGAAGTCATAGGTCACGCCGGGCGGCACATGGAGGCCAAAGTCCGTGGCCCGCCGGAGATCGGCCCACGCTCTGGCTGCCCGGATCACGCCCTTCGACGGGACGCAGCCGACATTGAGACAGTCGCCGCCCATCAGATGCTGTTCAATCAGTGCCACCTTGGCTCCCAGGCTTGCGGCCACGACTGCGGTGATCAATCCGGCCGTCCCTCCTCCGATGACGACAATGTTGTAGCGCCCTGCCGGCTCGGGATTGACCCACTCGGCCGGATGCACATTCGCAACCAGTTGCTGGTTGTACTCGTCGTGCGGAAGCATGAGAGGTTGCTGGTGCTCAGTCTTTCCGGCAATGCGTGGAGGCGGCTCTGTCGTCATAACGTGGCATCCTTCGGTGTAGGGAGGGACACAATATACCAGTCCTCATGTCGAGGCGACTGCGTACTTCTTATAAACCGCCGGCACGAGGGCGAGAAGCCCCAGAAAGACAAAGGCTCCGATCACATTCGGCGAGGCGATGTCTGTCAGCGAGTGTATGGTGCCCAGTTGGCGTCCTGCATAGGCGTAGACGAACGAGCCGGGAACGATGCCGAGCGCCGTGGCTCCGATATACGTGCCGACGCTCACGCGGGTCAGTCCGGATACCAGGTTGACGACGAAGAATGGAAACAGAGGAATCAATCGAAGGGTCAAGAGATAGCTGAACGCATTCTTGGTGAAGCCTTCTTGGAGGGGCTTCAACGACTTCCCGAATTTCTGTTCCACTGTGTCTCGTAACACATACCGGGCAGTCAAAAACGCCAGGGTTGCGCCGGTCGTCGCCCCGACATTCACGAACAGGGTTCCCAGGACGGCCCCAAACAGGAACCCGCCCGCGAGCGTGAGAATGACCGCGCCCGGAAGCGACAGGCCGGTGACGATTGTATACGCGGCGATAAAGAGGCCGACCGTGGCGACATAATTCGTATCCGCGAAGGCCTGGAGCTTGTCTCGATGGTTCTGTAGGGCGTTCAACGAAAGGAATTGTCCCAGATCGAAATACACGAAACCTGCGATGGCCAGCCCGATGACGAGGGCGATGAGTATCTTGCCTGAAACCGGCGCCTTCGTCGAGGTGCCCGGCTGAAACGGGAGGATCTCGTGTGGTGCGTTATCCTGGTGTCTGTCTGTGCAGGGCGTTTCCATAAACGGGACTCCCTTCCTGTGACTCAGCGATGCCGATGCCGGGACCTGTGGCCCATCAGGCTCTCTGGAACAATTGCGTTGTCTCAACGATGCGTGCCTCACCATGGCTCCACGATACCCTGCGTCCGGTTCTGATTCTGTGAGCCAACTCACAATCAGCAGAATGGGAACAACTCCGCCAGCGGCGGACTCGGCACCCGAGATGCGTGGCTCGTCGGGAGGCGCAACCGGGCCGTAGCCGGAGCCGCACGACGCAGGAGGAGGACGGCCCTATGGCGTATTCTGCAGACCGGAGCGCCGGGCACGTGCATCCGGTCTGCAGCCGCAAGAGGCGATCGCGCATATCCCGGCGGAAGGAGTCGCCGGTCGCCCCACCGAGCTTACGAATGTCCGTCAACATTCGGGATGACGAGCGTGAGGTGATTCAACAGCGCATGCCGCTCGTAACTGAGCAGATACAGATGCAGCAAGGTGGGATCGTCGGCATCCCAATGGAGTACGGGGCCATCGACGCCGAGGGCATGGTGGTCGATCCATCGGTCGTGCGCGTCGAGGTGAAATCCATACCACGTGCGCTGACTCGGCGGCGACGCCACGACGTGTTCGTAGGATTCGAAGAAGCCGGGGTTGCCGAGCCCGAGAGGTGCCTGCCGGCCGCGATCGTATTGGCCCGGATCGATTCTCGGTAGCATGGCAAGATCGAGTCCGCCGACGATCAGCCGTGTGGCTTCCTGCGTTCGGCTGCTGCGAAACGTCAGCTCGAATTCGCCTAACGGCGTTGATGTGGACGGAATCCGGACCAGCCGAACGGTGACGCCGGTCAGTTCGGCCAGATAGTGAAGCTGCGTCTCTCGCGGGTGAGCCAGGTGAGACCGGCGACAAGGGGTAGAACTGGGACAAGGAGCACACAAGAAGCAGGGTGAAGCGAGCGCGAAGGGTCACGAGGTTCGTCCTCACGGCGGATACGCCGGTACCATACGCTGCCATCGAGCCCGTCTCAAGGGGGAGGCAGGATTGTGAGCTGCCTTACAGTTCCGTGAATGGGATGTTGGTATGTGTTCATAAGGTGCGGTAGTCCGGATTGCGGATCACCGATCATGCCGGACGGCGTACCAGTGCCGCGAAGATAGCCCCTTTCCTAAAGCGATGGGTCCCGGGTTCGAACTGGCTATCGATCGGGAAGATCGGGCTTGCATCGATGGCGTCGGTCACGTAGGGTAGGGGCCGCTTTCGCGGAGTCTCAAGTATGGACAGTCCACCCACTCCTCAGAACAAACTCTGGTACCTCAAGCACATTCGGTTGTTCGACGGGATTTCTCCATCGGAAATGCAGGAGATGGAGAAGATTACCAGGATGGAAGAGGTCAAGAAGCGACAACCGTTCTACCTTCCCGGCGATCCAAGCTCCAACGTGTATCTCCTAAAACGAGGGCGCGTCAAACTGGCCAACACCGCCGCAAGCGGCAAGGAAGTGACGTTCGACATCCTGGAGCCTGGAGAGGTCTTTGGAGAGTTAGAGGTCTTGGAAGGTTTGCCGCGTGAAACCGCCGCCGAAGCGTTGGATGATGCCATGATTTGCGTCATTCGCCGCGAAGACTTCGATCGGTACCTGACCATGCATCCGAATATCACCGTGAAGCTGACGAAACTGATCGGCTTGCGGTTGAGGCGCATTCAAAGCCGTATCGAGGACTTGGTCTTCCGGGATGTCCCGGCGCGATTGGCCCATTTGCTGCTCGAACTCGGCAAAAGCGACGGCGCGCAAGAGCCGCGTGGGATTCGGATCAAGGCGAAATTGACGCATCAGGAAATGGCCAACCTCATCGGTTGTAGCCGGGAGACGGTGAGTGCCACGCTGGGACAGTTCCGCGACGAAGGGCTTCTTCAACTCGACGGCCGCACCATGACGATTCTAGACCCCAAAGGGTTGTCCAGACTGCTTGGTTGAAGAGGTTTCCCCCGGACGCCTCTGCGCCAAGAAGCTCTGAGTTCCTTAAACTACACCAGCCGCTGCCGGAATAGTTCCTCAGCCTGCGTATCATTCTCGGATCGCCTTCGCCCGCTTCTGCAGATAGGCGTTGCGGACGGCTGCGTACAGGTCCAGCGTCGCGTCCTCCACCCCTTGAAACGTTTGCAGATTGAGTGCCCGGTCGTTGGTGATTTCTCCGACACGTCTGCCCAGCTGGATCACGGAGGTCGTTGTCCGATTTTTATGAGCGATGACTGAGGGCACCCCCTGGATCTCGATGAGCGGGAGGACGAGCCAGTTGATGGGGTCGAGCACGATGTCCGCGAGGTATCCAACCCCGTCGCGGAGCGTGAGAGGCGGCAGAAGCGGAAGGATGAGGTATGGGCCCGGTGGGACACCATAATAACCGAGCGTCTGTCCGGTATCTTCTTCCGGCGTGCGCAAATTCATCTGAGTGGCGATATCGAGGAAGCCGCCGATGCCGAGCGTCGAGTTCACGAGAAATCGTCCCATCTCCATGCCGGCCCCGGCGACTTTTCCCTGAAAGACATTGTTCACGAAGCGAGGCACGACGCGAAGATTATAGAAGAAGTTGCTGAATCCGATTTGGATCCTATCGGGCACGAGAAAGTTGTAGCCTTGGGCGACCGGTTTCAACACGAAGCGATCCGCCTTGCGGTTGAACTCGAACATCGTGCTGTTGAAGGATTCCCACGGGTCGTGCTCGCCGCCTAACGGCTCATCCGATTCGGCAAAGGGATCGAAGAATTCATCGCGATTCGACGCGGGCTGCGCGGAGGAGCCCGCGTCGTCAATCGGAGCCGGCCGCGACTCCGCAACGGCGGACCGATTCGCTGGGGAACTGGGGTGAAGAGTCTCAGGAGTCGTGCTGCAGCCGGTGATCCCCAGGCTGATCGCTACGACAAGGGAGAGCTCACAGCGTGCAATCAGCCACCCACCACTACGATGCCCGATCCTCATTGTGTGGATCGTCCTTCGAGCCGTTCACGCACCTGCCGTTCCGCCTCGACCCAATGTTCGAGATCGTGGCCGTGCTCATAGCCACACCGACAGTAGAGCTCATACGCCAACGTCTGGATCTCCTCCTGCAACCGAGCCTGATTCGGTTGTACGGGGTGCACCGCTTCAGATTGTTTCCGGGTGTGTGCCATGGTCTGACCTCCCGTCATGAATGGTGATCCCATCGGCTGGGACAGAATCTGTACGATTGTGCCTCAGGCTATCACGTGGGCCCGTATCACTCTGTCAGCTGGTTCACACTTTGAGGTGTGGTGGTGTGACAAACGGGAAACGGGGTCGGTCGGCGACGACGGGCCGGCACGGGAGGCTGCTGGTCAGGGGCGCAGTGTGGTGTGGGGGGGAGCGACCGTGTCAGCTCAACGGACCGCCGCAGGAATCGCACCGTGAGACGAGGCGTTCAACTGCAACCGCAGGCTGAAGAGACGGAACCGGCACAGGAGCCTCCGCCGGCATCTCGCCGCGTAACAGACGAACCCACCGTGCGGTCGGATAGCGGAGCACCAGTTTGGGAATGAGCAGCATCACGCCTACCATCGCCAGACCGGACAGGATCAGCAGCCATGCGCCCGATACCACCTGGCTGCCCGCATAAGTCAGCGCCAAAGTCGGCGGAATCATTCCGAAGAATGTCACGAGGGCAAAGACCTTGACCGACATGTTGGTCAGACCGGCGCCGTAGCTGATCACGTCGAATGAAAAGAGGGGAAGCAGGCGAGCCAGGAACACGAAAATTGCCAAATGGCGATCCGAGCAACGTTCACAAAAGGCGATGTTGGTGCGTAAGAGCCGGGTCAACACTTCCCGGCCCAGCGCCCGGCCGATGAGGAAACTCGCGATCGCTCCGATTTCTGCGCCGATCACAGCATAGGCCGTTCCCAGCATCGGACCGAAGGTGGCGCCGGCCGCGATGTCCAGCGGTAAACTTGGAATCGGGCTGATGACCACGGCGGCGGCCATCAGGGCGATAAAGACCAGCGGTCCGAACGAGCCGGCCTCCCTTAGCCAGCCCGCAATCAGGTTCGGCTGGAGGAGTTCTTCGAGATCGAGCCGGAAGACCATGATCAAGGCGGCAAAGGCCAGGACGGCAAGGGCTCCGAGCTTTATCCAGAACGTGTTGATGTTCATGTCCTCGCGCCCGCGGTCTCAGAATACTCCGGGTGTCAAGAATGATAAGCCGATATACGGCAACACTCCATTGATTCCGGTATTTCTGTCGCCGAGATTCGAGTTGGAAATGTGATGGAGTCGGACACCCATCATCCAGGTTATCCGGTCCGTCACAAAATACTGCAGGCCGGGACCGGTCTCCAGTACGAACTCGAACTGGGTGCTTTGTTCGGGAATCCGCGGCGCCAGATTGGTCCAGACGATGCCGGCACCCACGTCCCAGAAAGGCATCCACCGTCCGAACGAGAGAAGATTGTATTTCAGGACGAACGACCCTCCGACCGCCTCGGCGGCAAACGGTTTGGTAAACCGCGCAACCACCGGCTCGATCATCAGTTCGACATTGCCCTGCCACCAGTTTCTCCCCAATGGCTCAGTCACGATCATGCCTGCACGCGGCATCACGAAGACCGCGCTCCTGTTCGACGACTCCGCGGCCCCGATTGCGGTGGTGCCTTGTGCGTATCCTACGGCCCCGCCGAATTCGAAGGTGCCCTTCCGCATAACCTCGCGAGCGTCAAACGACGATCGGTCCTCCGCCGCCCCGGTTGACGTCCACAGCACAATGCTGAGGCAGGTGGTGATAAGGAGCACGGCCTGCGCAAGGCGGCGCGCCTCGCTCATCGTGCTGTCTCGTTGCTCAACTCTCCCCATGGTGTCTCACACGGTCCTTTCTATCCGGTGGTGGATGAGGACAGGCTATCGCGGGGCAGCGCGAAGATCTGTGACGGTTCTTACAAACGGCGGACAATGTGTGGGGAGGAGAGGGGCGAGACAGAGCGATTCAGCGGGTGATTCGGCGATGGTCGGCGGCAGAGCCGTTCTTGTTGGAGCGACCTCGATCGTCTCGGTGGGAATGCGATGGGAGCGGCTCAGGTTCGGAACCGGGGCGTGGTGACTGCCGGTCAGCGATCCAGAACGTTGCCCTGTCTGTGCTGTGACGCATCAGGAGTCCTGCAACCCATGACATGCATCACGGTGGGAAACAGGCGTGCGATGGAGATGGCTTGGGCCAGCTCGATGATGCCTACCTCGCCGTAACGGCGCATGATGGCTTCGCGCCAATGGCCGTCTTCACCGCTGCCTCTCGCGACAGATTCGGCAAAAAAATAGACTTCCGCCAGCTCCGTCGGCAACG
>Ga0268299_1003546_pt1 | contig 14072 bp, 15 predicted proteins | sample NOBtaG_FD_193484 | JGI IMG/M metagenome (GOLD analysis project Ga0268299, IMG submission 193484) | Activated sludge microbial communities from bioreactor in Nijmegen, Gelderland, Netherland - NOB reactor | ecosystem: Engineered > Bioreactor > Aerobic > Activated sludge | place: Netherlands...
GGCCGGCGTTCAACGTGGCCGACTCCGCCATCAGCGTGGGAGTCGTGTGTCTGATTATTCATTTTGCCTTCGAGCGAAAAGAAACCGTACTACCCGCGTCGGATCCTCCTCCGACCTCCCTGTCCTCCTAGCCCGACTGGTCGGGAAGGGGAACGATGAATCCACCCTGTTCGTGAAACTGACGCTGCTGCTCCGCTGAAAACATCACCAGCGGCTCGCTGTGGCAGAACCGGCACTCGTTCACCGTCACCGGGATGTCTCCCTCTCCGAGTTCCTCCACATACCGTTTAGCCAGCTTCAGCGCGGTCGACTCGTCAGTCGTCATGACGTCGAAATGGAGCAAGCCCTTTGTTCCATGCACCTTGGCTTCGAATACATGCACGGTATCGGCCATGACGGCTCCCTCTGCTTACAAACCAAAGATATACAGGACGGCGAGTCCCATGACGATTCTATAATAGGCAAAGGGACGCAGGGTATGGTGCTTGACGAACGATAGGAAGGCAGCGATGACGATCCAGGCGACGACGAAAGAAACGGCAAGGCCGATCGCCAAGGCGACGTAATCCTCCTGACGGAACACCCCCCTGGACTTCCAGATCTGATAGCACGTGGCCACGATCAATGTCGGGAGCGCCAAGAAGAACGAGTATTCTGTGGCCACCTTTCGATCCAAACCCACCAGCAGGCCTCCGATGATCGTCGAGCCCGAGCGCGACATGCCGGGAACGAGGGAGGCGCATTGAGCCAAGCCGATCAGGACGGCCTCGCGCAAGCCGACATGCTCCAGTTGGCTCACGGTCGCCGGCTTGGTGCGTGCCTCCACGGCCAGAATGATCAGTCCTCCCAGGATCGACGTGATGCCCACCGTTTGGGGGCTGAACAAATGGGCTTTGATCCACCCGTGCGTGACGAAGCCGGCAAGGCCCGCCGGCAAGAAGGCGGCCCCCAAGCCAATGAGGAACCACAGATGAGGATGCGTAGCCATCGAAGTGGAGATCCGCATGGCTTGGTCCGACAGGCCACCGGCCATACGTCGACGAAGATCGGCTTGTTCCTCAACAGCACGTGTGACGAGCCGTTTGATCTTTTCGCGCTCGTACGCCACGACGGCGAGAATGGCCCCCAACTGGATGGAGATTTCCGCATTGGCAGCCAGGTCGCCGGTAAATCCCAGCGCATGCCCCACAAGGATGAGATGGCCGGTCGAGGAGACGGGGAGAAATTCGGTGAGCCCTTCAACAATACCCAGAATCACCGCGAGGGCGGGACCCCATTCATTCATCTGTATTCCTTTTGGTGAGAAGTGAGACGAGAGGTCTCTGCATAATCACAAAGTGACTGCCTCTCGTCAAGCAGACGGGAAAAACCGATGATCCGATATTCAGAAGCGGCGGCCAGGCGTCAAACTTGTTGACAAAGACCGAGGCTTGGCATACACAGTGGAGGGGTGCGAAAAGACGCGGGGGTCAAGCCGCCAGTCGTTCGTATTTCGAGCAACCATTCACAACACGTAGCCTACAGCAGCCGCGCCGTGAAGGAACGGCGATCAGGACAAGGGGAGGTTCGCATGAGGTCAGTGTGGATGACGGCGATTGTCGCAGCGGGGGCGTTCTCGATCATGGGCTGTGTCGTCAGCGACCGCAAGTATCAGGAGGCAGTAGCCGAAGGCGATACGGCCAAAACTGAATTGGCCACGATGCGCACGCAAAAGAGCGCGTTGGAGCAGCAGGTCAAGACGCTGAAGGAGTTGAACGTCAAGTTCGGCAACGAAGCCCAAGCCGCCCACGACGAGTTGGAGCGCATCCAGCACAGTCGGGACAAGGAACGGGGAAGCATCGAGGCGCGGACCAAGGAGCTTGAGGATCGCGTCAAGCAGTTGACCGCGCAGAACCGGGTGATGAAATCCGAATACGAAGACGCCAAGCGGCACAATGAAACGCTGAAGTCCTTGGTCGCACGCTATCAGAAGGAGCTCAAGGAACGGAGCGTCACCGGCTCGTTGGCCCCCTCTGCCGCCACGCCGCCGGCCATGGTGCCGGCTCCGATTCCGCCGTCCGCTGCGCCGTCAGCCGGGGCAGGCCTGATGAACGTCAACAAGGCGTCCGCGGGGGACATGGTGCTGGTGCTGGGCATTTCGAAGGAGATGGCGGACCGGATCGTGATGAACCGCCCATACAAGGTCAAAGGCGAATTGGTCGCGAAGAATGTCGTGCCGAAGGAAACCTTCGATACGATCAGGGAGCGCATCAGCGTCAGCCCATAGGCGTGAAGCGCATCTCGTGAAGCGTGAATCGCAAGCAGGCGCCTCACCTCGGCGGTTCTTAAGCAGTTCTTAAAGGGTTAGCGCGAGGCGAGGCACAAAGAGCAGAGGGCAATTCCCGAGCAGGCCATCCATGCCCATGGATGGCCTGTCGTGCTTTTGAAGGCGAAGGATGATTCTCATTGATCCGTCTTGCTAGAATGAAGCGGCACAGTCGCGGGAGGAAACCACGCTCGTCATGCGCCGTCTTGTTCTGATTATCGCGGTGTTGGCCGTCGGGCTGGTCATCGGCGGCTACGTGTTCTTCAACGGCGAGCGCAAGCCGCCGATTCGGTACCGGTCTGGGGCGGTTGAGCGAGGGACGGTCGTTTCGCTGGTTACGGCCACGGGAACGATCGCGCCCGTGGTGTCGGTTCAAGTCGGCACGCAGGTGTCCGGCATGATCAAGAGCCTGCATGCCGATTTCAATTCTGTGGTCAAGGCCGGCGACATCGTCGCAGTGATCGATCCCGAGCCGTTTCGGGCCCGTCGAGATCAGGCGGCCAGCAACCTTGAAATGGCGAGGGCGACCGTCGCGCGAGCGAGGACCGAGCAGGCGCAGCGTCGTCGCGAGCTGGACCGGACGAGATCCCTGCTGGCGCAGCAGTTCGTGTCGCAGAACGACGTGGACGTGGCGCTCACCAATGCGCAGGGAGCAGACGCCCAGGTCAGCGTCGCGACGGCACAAGTGAAGCAGGCCGAGGCCGCGCTCAATGCCGCCGAATTGGACCTCAAGTATACGGTCATCCGGTCTCCGGTCAACGGCATCGTCGTGGCCAGAAACGTCGAGGTCGGCCAGACCGTCGCCGCAAGTTTTGCCACGCCGAACCTGTTTTTGATCGCTCTCGATCTGACGAAGATGGAGGTGGACACGAACGTGAGCGAGTCCGACATCGGCGGTATCGTCGAAGGAAAGGACGCGATGTTCACCGTCGATGCGTACCCCGGCGTCCCGTTTTCCGGCACCATCAGGCAAGTGCGCATCGCGCCGATCAACGTGCAGAACGTCGTCACCTATAATGTCGTGGTCGGCGTGGACAACAAGGATTTGCGGCTCAAGCCGGGCATGACGGCGAATGTGTCGATCGTCGTGGCTCAGCGTGAAGATGTGCTCAAGATTCCGAATGCGGCGCTCCGATTCATGCCTCCGAAATCGGAACTGGCAAACGGGGGTCCGGCAGGTGCAGGCGTCCGCCCCGTGGCAACGGGCGGCGCGGGAGTCACGCCCTCCCGGCTCATCTGGAAAGAACGTGAAGACGGCGAACTGGTCTCGGTTCCGGTTCAGGGCGGGATATCGGACGGCCTGTGGACGGAACTTGTCTCAGGAGATGTCGTCGAAGGGGAGGCGGTGATCGTCGGGATCGAACAGCCACGCGGAGAACGCCGGAACAGCGACCTGCCGCCGGGGTTCGGCCCGCCGCAACGTCGCTAGTCCCGCGAACGAAGCATGTGACGTCTTCGCTTCGTCAGCCCGGCCATCCTCGCGCGCGGCCCAATCCGCTCTTCCATCGGTTATGCCTTCGCTGATCACTTGTCGCGATATCTGGAAAATCTATCGCGTCGGAGAAGTCCAAGTCGAAGCGCTTCGCGGCGTGGATCTTACCGTCGAGCGAGGTGAATTCGTCGCCGTCACAGGCTCGTCAGGATCCGGAAAGTCCACGCTCATGCACATTCTCGGTTGCCTGGATCAACCGACGAAGGGCGGTTATGAGCTCGATGGCGCCGAGATTGCCGGCATGCGCCCGGATCGATTGGCCGAGATCCGCAACCGACAGATCGGATTCGTGTTCCAAAATTTCAATCTCATTCCGAGAACCAGTTCGCTGGAAAACGCCCAGCTCCCGCTGTTCTATCGAGGTCTGCCGCTCAAGGAGCAACGTCTGCAAGCGGCGGACGCGCTTCGGCGGGTCGGCTTAATCGGACGGGAGCACCACTTTCCCACCCAACTCTCCGGCGGACAACAGCAGCGGGTTGCCATCGCGCGGGCACTGGTCACATCGCCGACTCTTCTGTTGGCCGACGAGCCGACGGGCAACCTCGACACCCAGTCCAGCGAAGAAATCATGGAAATCCTACGGGAGCTCAACCGCGAGGGCATGACGGTCATCGTGGTCACGCATGAGCCGGACATCGCGGCGCACGCGTCGCGTCAGATCGTCGTGACGGACGGCCGGGTCGTACGCGACCGCACGACGTCGCCGCGGACGCAGGGGGAATCGCAAACGCAGGGGCAGGGGATGGGGCATTGATATGCCGGCGTTCGTCTGGTTGACGATCCTTACCGCGCTGAGAGTCCTGGAGCGGAATCGCCTGCGCACGGCCTTGACGATGCTGGGCATCGTGATCGGGGTGGGGGCGGTCATCGCCATGGTCAGCATCGGGGAAGGGGCTCGACGCGCAGTTCAGAAACAGATCGCCACGATGGGCACGAACGTCATCATTGTTTGGCCGGGGGTCACAACCGTGAGTGGTGTGAGGGGAAGCCAAGGAGGCGCTGTCACCTTGACGGTGGCGGACGCGCTGGATCTCAAGAAGAAGATTCCCTTGCTGTCGGACACGGCATGGGCCAAACGGGACGTGATGCAGATCGTCAACGGCAATCGGAATTGGAACGGCTCCATCAACGGCGTTTCTCCCAGCTACCTGGCGATCAGAGACTGGTCGTTTGCCAGCGGCGGGCCGTTTACGCAGGCCGACCTCGACAGCGCGGCCCGCGTGGCGCTGATCGGACAGACGGTCGCGGAAAATCTCTTTGAACCGGGCGAAGAGCCGGTCGGCGCCGTCATCCGTATCAAGAACGTGCCGTTTAGGGTCATCGGCGTGCTTGCGTCGAAGGGACAATCCGCCCAGGGTTCGGATCAAGACGATGTGATCTTTATTCCCTTCACGACGGCGGAACGGAAGGTGTTCGGCACCATGTTTCTGGGTTCGGTGGGGGGAATCTTCGCGTCCACCGAGCGGGTCGATGATCTTCCGGAGGCGGTCGAGCAGATTCGCGAAGTCATCCGCATGCGCCATCGCCTACAGGGCGAACAGGCCGACGATTTCACGATCCGTACGCAGGTGGATATCGGAAAGGTCCAGCAGGGGACGAGTCAAACGTTGACCGTGATGTTGTTTGCCATCGCGTCCGTCTCCCTTCTGGTCGGAGGGATCGGCATCATGAACATCCTGCTGGTCTCGGTGACCGAGCGGACCAGGGAAATCGGCGTGCGCATGGCCGTGGGCGCCAAGCGGCGCCACATCGTCATGCAGTTTCTGATCGAAGCCATGACGGTGAGCATGCTTGGGGGCGCGCTGGGTATCGTCATCGGGGTGGCGGGCGCGAAATTGACGACGGTGATCGCCGGATGGCCGACCATTGTTTCCGGGCCCGTGATTGCCCTCGCATTTATGTTTTCGCTCATCATCGGGGTATTGTTCGGTCTTTATCCCGCCACCAAGGCCGCCCGTTTGAATCCGATCGAGGCGTTGCGCTACGAGTAGTGTTCTGTCGCGGAATGAGGGGAAAGGGGCGCGCTTCCGAGAGGCGCCGCAGCGGCGAGCGAAACTTCGATTCGCGGATTGAGCTTGTCGACGTGCTTGTAGAGATGCGTTTCGATGATGCGGTTGTCGTTAATGCCGAGCCCCTCGCACAGCGCGTCTTGAGCGATTTTCAGCCCGCCGTCGACGTCGCGCCGCAATGGCGAGGTGAAGTAGAAGCGTATTGAAAGGATCAGCCTATTCGATTGAAGCCGCGACAGCAAGGCTGCTCGGTCGGCACACTTGGAGAGCATGAGCAGCACAAGACCTCCGACGTGGGTCTTATAGCTGCGGCCTGCCGCGGAAAGCAGCCGACGTCCGCGTACCGTGGCATACTGATGATTCACACTGGGAGGAACGGGCAGCACGAGAGCCACGCCGTCGCTCTCACGGCGAGCTTCCGCGGAAACCTCTCCGAGGCGCGGTGTCACGGGTGAAGACACGCGGGTTCCTGCAAGAAGCTTGTTGGCTGCCTGTCGGGAAATCGTGCGAACCGGAAGCCAAGAACGACTGAGAGGCGTGGAGCGGCGGGCGATGGGCATGCGAAAGGTTACAGGAGATTCAGGATCTTCGCCATATCTTGTTCGTACCGGTCTTCAGACCGGCTGAGGTATCTCCGCCATTCACTGGGATTCCAGACTTCCATGCGATGATAGAGGCCGACGAGGATGATCTCCTGGTCTTCATCGAGCGGAACGAGTTTTCTGAGCCGACCGGGGATCAGGATTCGGCCGGTCTTGTCGATTTCCGAGGTTCCCGCTTCCGAAACGACGAAGTGCATGAACAGCCGGCTCTGGTCTTCATCGAGGGTCGCCTTGCTCCGCTCGAGCACTTTCTCCCATTCTTTCATTGAATAGATCAGGATTGACTGCTCCGGGCCCTTCATAAAGACGACGGCGCGCCCTTCGGCCTCAACCTGTTCGCGGATGGGCGAGGGAACGATGAACCGACCCTTCTCGTCGACTTTGCAGAGGTACTCGCCGGCAAACATCAATGCCACCTTGGCCTTAATCGTTGAGCGGCGCTCTGACTCGAGCCCTGATCCACTGTTCGAGATCGGACCGCACGAATCGCCACTGACTGCCCAGTTTGAAAGCAGGAATCCGGCGGCTCTGGAGATAGCGATAGAGCGTTCGCTGGGTGATCTTGAGATATCGGCAGGTTTCTTCCGCCGTCATCAATTCGCTCTTGGAACTCCGAGTCATTCACAGTCCACGCACAGTCCACGACCGGGAGGGGAACCATAGAGCAGACCGCCTCTAGTGTGGCATCAGGGTATGCCAGAGGCAGCAACCTGTCAAGTGAAAACATATGACAATGTAGGTCAATACCCGCCAGTATCCTCCAAATCCGTCGAGTCATCGGCGGCGCCCGGGGCGTCCGAAAGGTCTTCTCCAAAGTCCTGTCCCATTTCGTCGCCCATCTTCCTCATGAACCGTCTCATGCTTTCAGGGTCACTTTCGTCAAGGTCTCCCAAGGTGTCCGGGTCCGCGAGCGATCCAAGTCTGGCTTCTTCGGATTTTGGCGAGGCAAAACGAGACATCAGGCGAGAAAGTTTCGTGCTCCCGCAGGAAGCACATGAGACCGGTTTCGGATTGGCGATGCTGAGTTGCAGCACGGTGGTGCGACGCCGACAGTCGAGACACAGGTATTCGTATAACGGCATGTGCTAGAGTCCCAGAACCGATAAGGATCGAACGGGTTCCTCGACGAAGCGGCGATCCGGAATGAACAATGGACCTATCGTGCGGGCGAGCGTCAGAGCGAAGACGGAGCTTGCTCCAGCCGCCAACAGGGCTGCCGCACATTCGTGAAGAGTCGCGCCGGTCGTAAAGACGTCGTCGATCAGAAGGATTCGGCGGCCGGCGACGACGTGAGGTTTGCGCACCGAAAACGCGTGTCGCACATTCTTCATCCGCATCTTCCGAGGCAGCGTGGTTTGGGGGTCGGTGGCTTGCACCCGCACGAGTTCACCTATCGATACCGGCAGATTGAGATGCCGTGCCAAATGATCCGCAAGGAGCAAGGATTGGTTGAACTCCCGGCTGCGCAATCTGCTCGAATGTAAGGGAACGGGAAGTATCAGATCGGCGTCGAGTTCCGGGGGCAGGGCGTCGATCATGAGCCGCGCCAACGGTTTGGCCAGTCCAATTTTCCCCCGATACTTGAACGCGCAAATGGCTTCCCGCAGTGGAGGAAAGTACGGATAGAGCGTCCAGGCCCGTGCGAAAGCAAGCTGGCGTTCTATGCAGTCTTGGCAGTGGTGATTCGGCGAATATGAGACCGAAGCCGGCGAGACGAACGGCTGGCTGCAGAGCGCGCAGCAGGGTCCTTTCAAGGGCACGATCAGGTCCCAGCAGCGCCGACAGATCCCGGGGACCGGGTCATCTTGCAAACGCACGCCGCAGGCAAGGCAATCGACCGGAACAATAAACCTCAGTGCATGGCGGCAGAGACTGAGGAAACCGGTTCGGGTTGGTGAAAAAGATATCAGCATGGCCGAGACGAGGGACAGAATGTCGCGCTTCTTCTAGGAAAAAACGCGGCGTCTGTCAAGGTTGTTGCCCTTCAAATGGTTGTGTTATACGGAAAGAGTTCTATAGGGCATATGCTCAAGCTCAAAGCGGTTTCGAAGGTTTATCAGCGGGGATCGACCTCCATCACCGGGGTGGACCGGGTCAGTCTGGAAGTGGCGGCGGGGGAATTCTGTGCCTTCATAGGACCGAGCGGGTGCGGCAAGAGCACGTTGCTGAACCTGGTTGCCGGTCTGGACAGCCCCACAAGCGGGGAGATCATCCTGGACGGGCGAGCGACCGGATACTTTTCATCTGATGAGTGGACGAAAGCCAGGCGGGAAGAAATCGGAATTGTCTTCCAAGCGTTTCACCTGATTCCGGGGCTCTCCGCCGAAGAGAATGTCGCCTTTCCGCTGCTGTTGAAAGGCGAGCGAGGCGGAGCCCTGCAGAGACGCGTCGAAGAAGTCCTCAATCTGGTCGGAATGAGCCATCGCCGCCGCCACCGTCCCGGCGAATTGTCCGGAGGGGAACAGCAACGAATCGCCATCGCACGCGCCGTCGTGCACGATCCCAAGCTAATCGTAGCCGATGAGCCGACGGGAAATTTGGATTCCCATCAGGGCGCAGCCGTCGTCGATCTGCTCAGGACACTGGCCGACCGGGATCGTCGGACTGTGCTTTTGGCGACTCATAGTCGAGAGGCTGCCGGCGCGGCGGATTATGTGTGGACTATGAGGGACGGGCGCCTGGTTGAGCGGACCGCGCCGACTCTCCTTCCGTTGAGGCGGTAGCGGCAGATGGGGCGATAGATGGAATTGTTCACGACGATTGCAGGGATCACGTTTCCCAGTTGCTTCATGAACGCGTCCGGGGCGCTCTGCGTGACGCGGGAGGAATTGCTGGCGTTGGGCCGGTCGCACGCCGGGGCGATCGTCACAAAATCGATGACAGTGGAACCTCGGCAAGGCAACCCGTCCCCGCGGTATTACGGGTTCTCCGGCGGGTCGATCAATTCAATGGGGCTGCCGAATCTCGGCTATCGCGCCTATGCCGAGTTGATCCCTGAACTGAAGCGGTTCGGTAAGCCGGTTATCGCCAGCGTGGCAGGCCTTGTCGAAGACGACTTTCCGATCGTCGCCGAGGCCATCAACGCCGCCGGACCCGATTTGATCGAAGTAAATTTGTCCTGTCCGAATATCCCTGGCAAACCGCAAATAGGCTACGACGCAGAGGCGTCTGAGCGTTTGATGAAGCGGGTGAGGAAGATCATCACGGTCCCAATGGGGGTGAAACTGCCCCCGTATTTCGATCCGGCGCACCACACGCTGATGGGAAATGTAATCGGCCGGTGCGGCGTGGACTTCCTGAATCTCATCAATTCGGTGGGAAACGGGCTTGTCGTCGATCCCAAGACCGAGGCCGCCGTGATCAAGCCGAAAGGCGGATTCGGGGGCCTGGGCGGCGCCATCATCAAGCCGGTCGCATTGGCGAACGTGCGAGCGTTCTGGAAGCATTTCGACGGGCGCATGCCGATCATCGGTACGGGCGGCGTCGTCAACGGGGTTGACGCCTTCGAGCATGTGCTCTGCGGCGCCTCGGCTGTGCAAGTCGGCACCGTGTTGGTCGAGGAAGGAATCGATGTCTTCGCGCGGTTGGAGAAGGAACTCACCGCGTGTCTGGCTGGTAAGGGGTATCAATCGATTGCGGATTGTCGTGGTGGACTCAAGGAGCTTTGAGGATCTCGAAGAAGCACTCTAACGGAATATCCGGTTGTCGTTGCCGAAGCTTGTCAGGTCACGTGTGACCGCTGGCGTGTTGAGTGATCGGGACATCACGGCGGGATGCCGGCAGGACGTCACTTGCCGAACGATTTGGACAGCAAGCCGAGTTGGAGTGCGCGTCGGAGGAGTTGGGCGACGTTTCTGACGTTCAGGCGGCGCATCAGATTGAAGCGATGGACCTCGACGGTGCGGACACTGATCTGCAGCACAGAGGCGATTTCTCGATTGGTATGGCCTATGGAAACTAGCCGAAGAATATCCCGCTGACGCGGAGTTAGCAGCCCGAGGTCGATCTCTTCCACGACCGGCTCGGCTTTTCGACGCAACGCGCTTTTCATGTGGCTCTCACCCTCGATCCCGTGATGTGGTGCGAGTCTAGCAAAGGCGGGAAACCCTGTAAACGAAACTACTAAATCCTGCAGTTGCAGGCCCGTCCTTCTGTGTTCTGCTCCGCGGCGTATTGACAGATATCCGTCATTCACCTCAACAGCGAGGAGTCGGCTGGATGCGAGTCTTCTGGTCCGTGTACGGCGCACTGATTCTAGCCCACTTCCGTGAGCGGCCGGTTCGAAGCGTCCTCAGTGTCGTCGGGGTCTCGCTCGGCGTCCTGGCATCCGTGTCGATCGGTACCGCCAATGTCCAAGTGCTTCAGTCCTTCGATCGGTCGGTCCGAGCCGTCTCCGGAGCGGCCACGCTGGAAATCATCGGCCGTGACCTTGGAATAGACGAGGCAGTGATCCGGTCCGTGCGAAACCTGCCGGGGGTGGAGGCCGTCGCTCCATTTCTGGAGCAAGGCGTCGTGGTCCAGAACGGCGAGCATCGAGGTGAGGCGTTGCAGATTTTTGGCGTCGATCTCTTGGGTGAGCTCGGCTCCACAAGCGGGAGATTTCTGGTCACCCATGAGGACCGGGAACGGACGCTCGACGATCTGGTCTCGGCCGAGGCCATCTATCTTGGCCGATCATTGGCCGATGCGTGGAAGCTCCGTGTCGGCAGTCTCTTGGACGTGCAAGGCGGCGGGCGGAACCACCGCCTGAGGGTGGCGGGGGTGATCCAAGGAACGGAAGGCTCCGGAACCTTCTGGGACAGAGCGGCCGCCATGGACATCGCCGCGGCACAGGTGAACTTCTCCGCGATCGGCCGGTTGGATCGTATCGATATCATCACGGAGGCAGGATGGAACGTCGATGACGTCGCGGCGTCGGTTCGCGCCGTCCTGCCGCAGCACCTTGTCGTGCAGCGGCCCGCGCAACGCTCGAAGCAGGTCGAGAATATGGTGCGCTCGTTCCAGCTCAATTTGACGGTGCTGAGCTGGGTCGGACTCCTTGTCGGAACGTTTCTCATCTACAACACGATGGCCTTTGCCGTGACCCAGCGGCGGCGCGAGATCGGTATCTATCGCGCCATCGGAATGGCGGAGCATCGGATTGCACTGTTGTTCCTCCTTGAAGGAGGGATGCTGGGTTTCATCGGAGGCATGGTGGGAGGGATCAGTGGTATCTGGGTGTCACGAGCGCTCATGGCGTTGGTCCGCCGCACGATCTCGGATCTCTATGTCCCGATCGGGGGAGGGGATCCCATGTCCTGGGTGGATACGCAAACCGTCATGACCGTCCTGAAAGGCACGGGATTCGGGACCATGGTTGCGATGGCGGGTGCGTTGGCTCCGAGCCTGGAGGCCTCAAGAACGGTGGCGGTTCGCGCTCTGGCGCCGGGAGATTATGAGGAGACTCAGCGAGTCAGGAGCCGTCGCTTTCTGGCTGTCAGCATGCTGTTGCTGGCTTGTGCCGGGATGCTCTCGATGCCGGGGCCGATCAACGGCCTTCCTTTGTTTGGATATCTCGCGACCCTGTGTCTTCTCGGATCGCTGGTCGCGCTGTCGCCGGTTTGTATTCAGGCGTTGGGACGCGACAAGGTTTCTCAGACCAGCGCGTCCGTTACATTGGGGGGCGGCCTGCGCCGTATCGCTGCCGAGCATGCCGCGAGACATCCGGGGCGTAACGCCGTGACCGTGTCGGCTTTGATGATCGGCCTCGCCATTATGATCGGAGTCGTGGTCATGGTTCGAAGCTTTCGCGAGACGGTGGAAACCTGGGTCAATGAAACGGTCATGGCCGACTTGATTGTCGCTCCACCCGGTTGGTTGCAAGGGCAACAGGTGGGTCATGCGGCTCGTGCGCTTCCCGATTCATTGGCTTCAGTGCTGTCCTACTTCCAAGGAGTGGATGCAGTCGACACCTACCGAAACGTGCAGGTCGAGGTCGAAGGCCGGCCCGCCATGCTGGTGTCGAGGGATATGCGGCTGCACGCACTGCGGAGCCGCTATCTTCTCGTGAAGGGTGATTCAACGGCTACGTTGAATCGGGCCGCCGAATCCGGAGGGATTCTCATTTCGGAAGTACTGGCCAACCGGCTGGGAGTGCAGGAGGGAGGACGCGTGACCATTCGCACTCCTCAAGGGCCGCAGAGCGTGCCGGTCGAAGGGATCTTTTACGATTACGCCACGGACGGCGGCAAGATGGTCATGGATCGGTCCATATACCAGAAGCTATGGAACGACCATTCCGTGACGGTGTTCGCCGTCTATCTGGAACCGGGAGCCGAAAGCGAGACCGTCAGGACCGCGATGGTCCGGGACTTTGCCGGGCGACAGGACGGGGCCCTGCCGCCAATGGTGATCAAGAACAAGGAACTGCGGGAGGAAATTCTCGACATTTTCGATCGCACCTTCGTTTTGACTTACGTACTGGAGCTGATCGCCGTGCTGGTGGCGGTGCTCGGCATCGTGAATACGCTGGTGACCGCCGTGCTTGAGCGGCGTCGAGAGCTGGCTACGCTGCAGGCGATCGGGGCGAGCCGGTTGCAAGTAGAACGGCTCGTGCTGTGGGAAGCGGTCTATCTCGGTTCAATCGGGGCGGTGTTGGGTGTGATCGGAGGGCTTGGTCTGGCTTGGATCCTCATCACCGTCGTCAACAAGCAGTCCTTCGGGTGGACGATCCGCATGACCGTGCCGATCGAGGTGCTTCTGCAGGCAGTCACAATAGGGGTGGCGGCGGCATGGATTGCCGGCTACCTCCCGGCCCGATGGGCGGCGAGACAGCCGGTGGCGGAGGGGCTACGGCAGGAATAGCGGCCTGGCAGAGCGCAGTTGCTTCCTCACCTCTCGGAGCGACCCTTCCGGACTCAGCCGAGCGGAACCGCGCTTCGCGCCCTTCTGGAATTCCATCGATTGCGGTCAGCGACCGCAGGATCTCAGTCAGTTCCAGCGTTCCTTCTCGGCTGAGTCTCGACGGGTCCCCGCTCCTTCGGCGAAATTACTCCGCGCTCTGCCAGACCACACTTTGAGCCGCTTTATGGTCGTGCTGTGATGTGTGGTTGATAGAGATACTTCTGGAATCCCACAAACACCTTCCCGATCTCCTCTGGCTGGCCCAGATCTGCCACGGCGTCGGCGATCGCCCCGTGATATCTCAATCTCAGCAGAGGCGATAGTTTATCCTGGGCCAACTCTTCCACCCCTACCTGCACGTATTGCGCGAGTACGAAGTCGAGAAACGCCTGCTGCCGGCTATTGAATTGGATGCTGATGTCCACCCTGGCCTTGGCCGCTCGTTCTTCACGCGTGATCGGAGCCAGAGCATAGGCCACATGGGCTAATACATCGAACAGGTCGCTGTGCTCCGCATCGATGATCCGTTGCATCTCTGCCATCTGTTCTGTGCCGAACCCTTTCTCGGCAAGTCCCTGTAGCAGTCTGGCGCGAGTCTCGGGGACGCTCCAAATCGCGCGCAACTCCGCTTCATCGCGGAAGAATTCCGGCAGCTTGCCGAAGAGCAACTCCAAAAACTGCTGGGCCGACATCGGTGTGCCGTCGGGGTGCCAGAACGTCGTGACCATCATGTGCTGGATCGTGCGGACCTTGCCGTCGGCTAGCTTGACCTTCACCTTTTT
>Ga0268299_1003547_pt1 | contig 14068 bp, 9 predicted proteins | sample NOBtaG_FD_193484 | JGI IMG/M metagenome (GOLD analysis project Ga0268299, IMG submission 193484) | Activated sludge microbial communities from bioreactor in Nijmegen, Gelderland, Netherland - NOB reactor | ecosystem: Engineered > Bioreactor > Aerobic > Activated sludge | place: Netherlands...
TGTTCATGGCGTTCCGGCGCGGGTGCCGGAGCAGCCAGTCCTCGAGGTCGGCCTCGCGGCCGCTGCCGTAGCTGCGACCGAACATGGTCATCTCGGGAACCAGCTTCAGCTTCGCAAACGCCTCGCTGTTGAAGACGTCCCGGGCCGTCGTGACGAAGGTGTTCTCGTCCTCGCTGAGGACGAGGACGCCGACCCCGTGCGGGTCGTTCACGCTGGCGTACAGGACGCTTTCCATGCCGCTCTTCTTCAGCGCCTCGATCAGGGGGCCCGCGCCGTTGGCGTTCGTGAAGCACTGGAGCTGGACGAACAGGCGGCGGCCGGAGAGCTGCGGCTGTCCGCGCACCGGCATGCCGCGCTCGCGCATGTCGCGGGGATCGCCGCCGTAGTAGAAATCCCGGTCGGGCTCGAAGCCCCACCGTTTCGCCACGTCTTCCAGCTCGGGCGTGATCTGCCACTGGTCCGCCTGCGAGGGACCGGAGAACTGCCGCGAACCGCCCTTGAGCGCCATGCAGCCCTTGTTGTCGCCAATCTTCGTGATCTCGGCGATCTCCTCCGCTGTGAGGAGGTTTTTCGCCGGGAGCTTCGAGAGGTCTTCGAGCTGCTTCTCGACCGGCACCGAGTCGGGGCCCTGTTCCTGGAGCAGTGTCGGGACGACCGCTTCCACGGGCTCCTGGCCGAGCGTCCAGAGGCAGGCCATCTGGAGCAGCGAGACGCCGTGCTTGTCTGCGATGGGCCGCATGCGGTCGATTTTCTTCAGGCCTTCCTCGACCCAGCCGGCGGGGCGGAACGAGCGGTGGTCGTTCCGGGGGAACTTGTGGCCCGGCCGGATGTAGCCGTGGAACAGGCCGCCGTAGTCCACGACCCGCGTGACCACCTTGATGTTGTGCTTCTTCGCCGCCTTGAAGCTGTAGCTTCCCGGCCAGGGCTCCAGAGGGTTCAGGATGATCATCGCCCAGTCGATGCGGTCGCCGAATTTTTCGAAGCAGTTGATGATGTCGAGCGTGAAACCGTTGGCCGGGCCGGGGGCGAGGCCGAGCATTTTCGTCTTGCCCTCTGCCTTTACCTTCGAGAGCGAATCCCAGACCGCCGCGCTCGTGTAGCCCGTGTGGTCGGGGTTGTGCATGAACAGGAGGTCGAAGTGGTCGGTCCGGCAGCGCTTCAGCGAGTTTTCGACCGCCATGCGGATGTAGCTGTCGTATTCGGCAGCGGGCCGGAGCGCCGGGTCCGTGAACCGGGGGTAGCCTTTTTCGCCCTCCCGCTCGCCCTTGTAGAAATCGTGGCCGATGCCGCCCACGAGGCAGTAGCTGTCGCGGGGATACTGGCTCAGTACCTCGCCGGCGATCGTGTCCGCCTCGCCCTCACCGTAGACATCGGCCGTGATGAACGTCCGTACGCCGAGGTCGTACGACTTGCGCACCAGATCCTTGAGCCGCTGGACGCCGATGTCCTCGCCGAAATGAAGGAAATGGCCGCCGTTCCAAAGCCCGAATACCGCCCGCTGAAGATCCATGATCGTACGTCCTCTGAAGGTCTGGCGCCGGAAAACCGGCGGAAACTCCCGGACGGTGTAACCGCTGCCGGGCCGGGTTTCCAGAGGCGGCGGAGGGCCTTCGGGGAGAGACAAAAGCCGCCGTTTGTCAGGCGGCCCCGGCCTTGCGGCGTTCGCGCCAGAGGAGCCAGGCCGGGAGCAGCACGGTGGCCGTAAAGACGGTGGCCAGTTCGCCGATCAGGCAGAGCCAGCCGAAATAGACGAGCATGAGGTTGTTCGCGATGAGCAGCGAGGCGTAGCCGATGACGGTCGTGAGGGAGCACAGGAGCACCGCTCCGCCCGTGTGCCGGATGACCTCGCGGATCGAGCCGGGGCCTTCCTGCTCATAGCGGCTGTAGATGTTCGTGCCGTAGTCAATGCCGATGCCGATCGTGAGGGGCAGGGCGATGAAGTTGAAGAAGGTCAGTTTCTGGTCGAGCCCGTAGAAGCCGATGAAGATCATGCAGAGCGCGGCGAGGAGCGTCAGCATCAGCGTCGCGAAGGCCCGGACCTGCGGGAATGTCGCCGCAACGAGCAGTGCCACGAGGATAAACGAATAGAGGATGATCCTGGGTGCGGTGGCGATCGTCAGATCCACGGTGTCGAGCACGAGGGTCGATTCGCTGGCGGAGGTCGCCGTGCGGCCGCCGGGCAGGCGGATCTCGCGGGTCTCGCGGACGAAGGCCTCGAGGTTCTTGCGGTTCGAGAGATCCCGGCCGTTATCCGGGAAGACGTAGACCACCTTGTCGTAGGAACCGTCCTTTTCGCGGAACGCCCGGACGATCTCCTGCGGGACGTCGCCGTAGCCGATGGGCGTGAGATCCATCGATTCGCGGATCCGCTCCACTTCGCGGCGCTGGCTTTCGGTAAGGAATTTCAATGCCTGCCCGTCCAGCAGCGTGCGGATCTCTCCAAGTACGGCGAGTTTCCCGTCCTGCTGTTCCGGGACGAGATCCCGGTGGTAGCGGACGGCGTCAATCATGGAACCGGGCTTCTGCATCAGGGCCTTCAGTTCGTCCACAACCAGGTCCGCGTCTTCCGGGCTGTCCACCAGCACGGCGGCAGGCGTCAGGGAGAGGTCGAAGATCTGCTCCATGATGAGGCGGTTCATGTGCTGGTGGCCGGTCTTGAGGCCCGAGGACGACCGGATCTTGCTGAAATCCTGTTCCCAGGGTTCCCGCAGGAACAGGACGAGGCAGATGGCGCCGGCCGCCGTGAGGATGGCGCCGCCCGCAAGCCAGGCCTGCGGCCGGCGGCGGATGGCGTGGTAGATCCAGTCGCCGATGTGGAGGCGCGTCTCCTGGTTGTCGGCGGCGGCGAGCGGGCGCAGCCGTTCGGCGAGGCAGATGAGCGGCGGGATGACGACATAGGTGGCCAGCCAGCACAGGGCGATACCGACGGCCCCGATGACGCCGAACTGCTTGTGTCCCTGCATGCCGGAGACGACGAGCGCCGCGTAGGCCGCCGTGGTGGTGAAGGCGGCGACGAAGGTGGCCTTCAGTGTGGCGGCGACGGAGGTCTCAAGCGCTTCCGGGATACCTTCGCCCCGGCGGCGCTCCTCAAGGTAGCGCGCGAAGAATACGATGGCATTGTTGATGCCGTTGCCGAGCACGATGGTGCCGAGGAACGCCGTGACCGAGTTCAGGTAGCCGTAGGTGACGGCCGTGAAGGCGAACATCCAGGTCATTCCGGCGGCGGCGGCTGAAAAAACCAGGAAGATGGACCGGAACCGGCCGTAGTAGACGACGAGCGAGGCCAGGACGAGGACGGTGCAGAGCGCCGCCGTCGAGGCGATGTCCCGCCGCATGATCTTGTATTCCTCGTAGGGGACGATGAACGCGCCGGTGTAGCTCACCCTGATGTTCGCGCCGTACTTCTCCGGATCGACGGACCGGATGACCGGATCGACGGTGTTCACGAAATTCTCGACGTCGGAGATTTTCGCGCCGTCGGCCGCCGGTTTGACGAGAATGGCGGCGAGTTTCCCGTCCGCCGAGGTGTAGTAATCGTCGATGTAGCGGGTGTATTTCCGCGTGGTGGAGGAATACTTCTTCTCGAGGTCCTCGAGGTCGAAACCCGGGTCCTGCTCGCACTCGCCCTCGAGGTCGAAGTAGGCGGGGTTTTTGCACTTCACCTCCCACTCGATCTTGGTTTTGAGCCGGTCGCGGACCGATTCCAGGTCGGTGAAGTCCACGAAGAGATACTTGTTCTTTTCGAAGAACCGCTTCTGGGCCGTAATCCGGTAGTCGATGTAGCGGATAAGGCCGGAAGGGACCTTCCCGTTCAGGGCCTTCACCACGTCGTCCACGAAGGGGCGGGCTTTCTCGAAGTCGCTGTTCTCGATGACGACGATGAAGTTCCCGAGCCCGCCGATCCGGTCCCGGAATTTCGTGTAGTCCCTCACCGCCTGCGAATCGCGGGGGAGCAGTTCCTTGAAGTCGGTCCGGAGCTGGATCCGGGACGCGAGGAAGCCGCAGCCCAGGGTGAAGCCGAGGACGATCAGGAAGATAAGGCCGGGCCGGGCCACGACGGCACGGGTCCAGACCCCGGAAACCTTCTTGAGAAACTCGTCGTACATTCAGAACATGCGGCGCCGTCCCGGGCGCGGCGCAACCCTAAGGGCTTGGCCACGAGGGGTCAACGGCGGCCCTTGAGCTGCGCTTCTGCAGCCCGGAGCATCTCCCGGACGGGCGGCTTTTTGCCCGTCCAGAGTTCAAAGGCGAGCGCTCCCTGATGGACCAGCATGCCGAGGCCGTCCGTGTGTTTCAGCCGGTGCTTCTTCGCGTCGCGAAGGAACGGGGTTTCCTTCCCGTACATCACGTCCACGACGATGCAGGACTTTTTCACCCGTTTCCAGGGGAAGCGGGGGATCGCCGCGCCCGTGAGCCCCGTGCTCGTCGTGTTGACGATCAGGTCCGCTTCGGAGACGGGGTGCGAAAGTTCCAGCGGGTCGAGGCTCGAAGCGGTCACGATTCCTCTGGAGCGCGACCCCAGCAGCGCGGCGAGGGTTTCCGCTTTCGCCACGGTCCGGTTCGCGATGTGGATCGAGGCTGCCCCGCCGGCGGCCGCCGCCACAGATCTTGCCGTGCCGCCGGCGCCGATAATTAGGATTCGTTTGTCCTTCGCTTTCAGGCCGAATCCGGATTCCAAGTGGCGCAGGAGCCCGGCACCGTCGGTCGTGTGGCCGGTGATACCATTCGGCCCGAAAACGAGCGTATTTACGCTCCCGGACAGGCGCGCCTCGGGCGAGAGCGCCGTCGACAGCCGGTAGCCGGCCTCCTTGTGCGGAACGGTTAGGTTCACGCCGAGATAGCCTGCACGGCGGAAGCCGTCGATGGCCTTCTTGAGATCCTTCGGCGCGATTCGGTGGGCGACGTACACGAGGTCGAGGCCCAGCGCCCGGATGGCTGCGTTGTGCATGGCGGGGGAGAGTGAGTGCTCCATCGGGTCGCCGAGCACGGCAAGAAGCCGCGTGGTGCCGGAGACGCCCGTGACACTGGGGGTCATGGAACTGCCCATGGATCAGATCTCCTCCGGCGCGGGACTTTTCTGCAGTATTTCGCGGGCCTGGGCCGCGTCTTTTGCAATCTGAGCCTTCAGTTCGTCGAGGCCGCCGAATTTCTTTTCGTCGCGGATCTTTTCATAGAAAATGACGTCAATCCGGCGGCCGTAGATGTCGTTGTCGAAATCGAAGATGTGCGTCTCGATGTTCACCGGCCGGGCCGAATCCTCGCCGGTGAAGGTCGGGTTCCGGCCCACGTTGGTGACGGCGTCCAGGATTTTTCCGTCAAGGCGCACCCGGGTCGCGTAGACGCCCATGGCGGGCAGGATCTCCGCCTGCGTCATCAGGTTCGCCGTCGGGTAGCCAATGGTCCGGCCCCGCTTGAATCCCTGCCAGACGAGGCCGTTCAGGAAGTAGCGGTAGCCGAGCAGGTCGTTGGCCGTCTGGAGATCGCCCACCTCGATCCGTTCGCGGATCCAGGTCGAGCTGATGGGCCTCTCGCCCACATGGACGGGCCCCAGCTGGTCGACCTTGAAGTTGAACCGCCGGCCGAGTTCCACCAGTTCGTCTGCTCCGCCCGAGCGGTCCTTGCCGAAGTGGCTGTCGTAACCGAGCAGTACATGGGCGACATGGAAGACGCTGACGAGGCGCCGCTCGACGAACTCCGCCGCCGTCTGCTCCGAGTAATCGCGGGTAAATTCGTCCCAGACCACCCAGTCGATCCCAAACCGCGCGAGCAGGCGGACCTTCGTATCGAAATCGGTGAGGAGCCGCGTGGAATCCGGGCCGAACAGGACCTTCCGGGGATGCGGCTGGAACGTGTAAATCACGGACGGCACGCCGAGGTCCTTCGCGAGACGCACCGTCTCGTTCAGGATCGCGTGATGGCCCCGGTGCACGCCGTCGAAGTTGCCGATGGCCAGCACGGTCTTCTCGAAGAAGCGGTTCCCGATCTTTTTCGCGTTCGCGACTTTCACTGGCAGCTACCCTAGCACGTTCCCCGCCAGTTCAGGACGGGGCCTTTCAGCCCCGCCGCCTCACCTGCACGGTCAGGCTGCCCCGGTGGAGACGGGCGGTAAGCTCGTCGCCGGGACTGACGTCGGAGGACTCCCGCACGGCCTGGCCCCCGGCCGTCGTCAGTACGGCGTAACCCCGGGAGAGCACCTTGAGGGGGCTCATGGCGTCGAGCCGGGCGGGAAGTTCCATGAAACGCCGCCGCTGGCCGGCGAGGATATGGTCCATCGAGCGGATGAGCCGTGCCTCCAGTTCAAGCATTTTCTTTGTCCGGGAGGAGAGCCGCCGCCGGGGGTCGCCCTCGGCGGCCCTCGCCGCCGCCTGCTCAACGCGTGAACGGGCTTCCGAAAGCAGTTCGCGTACACGGCCTTCCAGCCGGTCCCGGGCGTCCAGCAGGGTCTGCCGCTGCCGGCCGAACAGGTGCCGGGGATCCGTGAGCCGCCCGGAGGCGGCCGTCACCCGGAGCCGGTAGTCCTGGAGCCGGGCGTCGAGGCTTCTCCCGAGCGCCTGACGGCGCCGTTTCACGGCATCAAGGACGTCCGAGACGTTCCGGGAGAGCAGTACCGCCGCCTGTGTGGGCGTGGAGGCCCTGAGGTCGGCCGCAAAGTCGGCGACGGTCACGTCGGTCTCGTGGCCCACGCCGGTGACGACCGGTACGGTCGAGGAGCGTATCGCCCTCGCGAGATCCTCGTCGTTGAAAGCCCATAGGTCTTCGAGGGAGCCGCCGCCCCGGACCAGCGCGATCACGTCCACATCGCCGTGAGAAGCGAGGTCGAGTAGGGCGGCCGCGATTTTCCGGGCGGAACCCTCCCCCTGGACCGGCGTATCGGCGAGGACGATGGTGGCGGCGGGCCAGCGTCCGAACAGGGTCCTGAGGAAATCCCGCACCGCAGCGCCCTGGAGCGACGTCACAAGGCCGATCCGCTCCGGCACCGGCGGGATGGGCCGCTTCCACTCCTCGTCGAACAACCCTTCCTTGCGGAGCCGTTCGACGAGCTGCTGGAACTGGAGCTGAAGGAGCCCCTCGCCCTGTGGCAGCATCCGGTCGGCCAGCAGCTTGAACTGGCCTCTCGGCGCATAGATATCCGGCCTGCCGTGGACGATCACCTGGAGGCCGGCCCGGGGCGTGAATTTCAGAAATCTCGGGCCCGGTGCGAACATCACGCACTCCAGCACGGCGTCGCTGTCCTTCAGGGTGAAGTAGGCGTGCCCGCTCGGCCAGACCTTCCATGTGGAGATTTCTCCCTCGACCCAGGCGGAGGAGACACCCGCGCGCAGGACTTCGTTCACCCCGCGAACGAAATCAGCCACCGAAACGACGCTGGTTTCGGGATAATCCTGCCTCATGGGGTGGAGTTCAGTTCGAGGGGCCGGCGACGCGGGTCTCGCGCAGGTTCTTGAGCAGCACCTCGAATGCCGAGGCGATCTGGCCGGTGAGTATCTGCAGGTCGGTGGCGCCTGAAGGACTCACGCCCTTGCCCTCGCCGTTGTCGCCGTAAAGGAGAGCGATGAGGCTGTTGTTGTAAATGACGGGCAGCACCACCACGGTCAGCGGATGGGCGTTGCCGATCGCGCTGAAGAACCGGTTGTTGATCGGCGAACTGGCGACGGTGCCGAGGTAGTGACCGTGACTCTTCCAGACGAGCTGGAAAAGGGAGGGCTGGGAGAGGGGCAGCATGAGGCCCCGGACGGTTTCGGGCGAAATCTTCTCGCCGAACCCGGCCCAGCCGAAAGCGATATCGCGTTTCACGACGAACAGAACGCCTCGCTTCAGGTGTCCCTGTGCGTAATCGATCACGATCTGTGCCACGTCGTCGCGGTTTTTCACCGCCTTCACCCGTTCCGAGAGCTCGGCCGGGGTCATCCGGCGCGGGCGAGGTGCAGGCGGTTCCTTGACGGCTTTTTCGGGTGCAGCGGCAGGAGCCGCCGGTGCCGGGACGATGGCGGCGGCGATATCCGGTTCGGGTGGCCTGGAGGCGGAGACCCGGGCGAACGCCTCGTGCTTTTCGCCGGGCTTCGCCAGCGTGGCGGCCATCTGCGACGACAGAGACAGCGCGGACGCTGCCGCTTTCGGCGTTACCGGCTTGGCGATGCTGAGATAGCGCTGCTCGCGGCGGATGCCGTAGTGCTTTTCGAGCAGGTACGAAATTCGGACTTCGGGCACCACATGGGGCCGGATCTTGAGTCCGGTCTTGAGCTGGAGCTGCTGCAGGGCCACCGGGTCGCGGGGGTCGGCCATGACCACCCACAGCTCGTCCCGCTCCTTGCTGAACGGAACCGTGTAATACTCGCGGGCGAGATTATGGGGAACCAGGGCGGTGACGTCGGACGGGATCGTCTCCAGCCGTTCGGCCGCGACGCAGGGGATACCGAGCTGCTTCGAGAGCGCCTGCGAGAGCTGGTCCTCGTGCAGGTAGCCGAGCTCGATCAGGTTCGTGCCGATGCTGCCGCCGAAGAGCACCTGGCTCTGGAGCGCCTCGTCGAACTGCTTCTGCGTGATGATCCCCGCGTCGATGAGCAGGGTGCCTAACGATGCCACGCCGTCCGGTTCCTTACCCGGCGGCAGGACGGTCCGGGTGCATCACCCGGGCGCCGGTTCCCCGCAGCCGCGAATCTGGAAATTCCCCAGTTGTTCCGGCCCAGTATGCGCGATGCCGCCTCTGGGCCGCAAGTCGCATTGAGGTTCCGGTGGACGCACTATAGGCCGCCCGTGACCGGTTGAAAACAGGGGTAGGGGCATTGTTCCCGGTTCTGACTGGTAGAGATGGCGGGGCTGAACCCCGCCGAAGCCCTGAAGCGGGCTTCCTGTCTGCCCGCTCGACCTGTCGACGGCGCTCGGGGTGGGCAGGAAGGGGCACGGTCCCTGTCATTCCTTCCGTCAACCCGAAACATCGCATCGGGTTTGACTCATCAGGCGGCAGTTGAACGATTTTTAATCGCTTTTGTCCTTGCGCCGACGGCGGCAAGGGGAGTATCCGATTTCACCTAACTGGCGGGAGAGGGCGTGACAGGGAACAGGAGCTGGGGCGAACCCTGTTCGCCGTGGTTGTTCCAAATCCGTCAAAACCGCTGGTTACTGGAGCCGTCGTTATGATCGAGGTTTCTCATCTGGACCGTTACTTCGGCGACTACCTCGCCGTCAGAGATGTTTCCTTCAGCGTGGCGGAAGGCCAGGTGATGGGGTTCCTGGGGCCGAACGGCGCCGGAAAGACCACCACCATGCGCTGCCTGACCGGCTTCTTGCCGCCGACCTCCGGCGCGGTCCGGATCGACGGGTTCGACGTCGTTGAAAATCCGCATGAGATCAAGAAGCGCATCGGCTACCTGCCGGAGACGCCGCCTCTTTATGGCGACATGCTGGTAGAGGATTACCTGCGCTTCGTCGCCGATCTGAAGAGCGTCGACGGCGCGCGCCGCAACGGACTCGTCGAGCACGCCATGGCGCTCTGCGGCCTCTCGGACGTGAAGGGCCGACTGATCCGCAACCTCTCCAAAGGCTACCGCCAGCGTGTGGGTATCGCGCAGGCGATCGTCCACGAGCCCAAGGTCGTGATCCTGGACGAGCCGACCTCGGGCCTCGATCCGAACCAGGTGATCGAGGTCCGCAGCGTCATCTCCGATCTGGCGAAGGACCGCACCGTGATCCTCTCCACCCATATCCTCTCGGAAGTGGAGAAGACCTGCCAGCTCGTGACGATCATCAACGAGGGACGGATCGTGGCGAGCGACACCGTGACCCGGCTTCTGCAGGGCGCCGATGTCCGGCGGCTCCGGCTGAGTTTCGCCAAGGATGCACCCGGTGCGGCGGAGGAGATTCTGGCCGTAACCGGCGTCAAGTCGGCCAGCTTTGCAGGAGACTCCCGGAAGGAACTCCAGGTGGAGACCGAGCTCGATCCGGATCCCCGGGCCGAGATCGCCAGGTTCGCGGTGGAGAAGGGATACGGGCTTCTCGAGTTCCGGGCCGCCTCCGAATCTCTCGAATCGATTTTCCGCCGTCTCACGGCGGATGAGCCGCAGGCAGAAGGCTCTGCCGCTGCGGGCGGTGCGCCGGAAGCTCCGGCATCCGCCGCGGAGCCGGCCGCTCCGGAGGGGATGAACTGAAATGAAAGCTTTCCTGACGATTCTGAAGCGCGAGATCCGCGCCTACTTCAACGGACCCATGGCCTGGATGGTGATCGCCGGGTTCCTGTTCCTGATCGGGCAGTTTTTCCTGGCGATCCTGAACGCCTACGTCCGCAACTACCTGATGACGCAGGAAAGCCCTTTCCTGAAGGGCGAATCGCCGGACCTGAACGACATCCTCTCGCAGGGCGTGTTCCAGAACATGGTCGTGTTCCTCATCTTCATCACGCCACTGCTTACGATGCGGCTGTTCACCGAGGAACGCACCCACAAGACGGACGAACTGCTGTTCACTTCGCCCGTCCCGACGCTCTCCATCGTTCTCGGCAAGTTCTTCGCAGCGGTGTTCGTTGTGGCGGTGATGGTCGGCGGGACCCTGTATGTCCCGCCGCTGCTCGGCCAGATCAGCCCCATCGACATGCGGCCGGTGGCCGCAGGTTATGGCGGGGTCATGCTGCTCGCTATGGCGTTCACGAGCATCGGCCTGTTCTCGAGTTCCATTACCGAGAGCCAGATCGTCGCGGCGTTGCTCTCGTTCGTCGGCCTGCTCACGCTGCTGGTCCTCGGCTGGCTTGCCGGGGTGTTCGAGGGATCGGCCCTCCAGCCCATCATCGAATATGCCGCCTACGACAGGCACTTCAACAACCTCGCCAAAGGGATCGTGGACACCCGCGACGTCATCTACTTCCTGAGTCTGACGGCGCTGTTCCTGTTCGCCACGAACCGGATGCTCGGCACGAGCCAGTGGCGGAGCTGAGGGGAAAGGGAAGCAAAGCATCATGAAGGAATCCCGCAGACGCGAATCCTCCGGCCGGTGGCCGCTTCTGGTCGCAGCCGGACTCATCGTCGTCTTCGGCCTGCTGTTCTGGCGGGTCCGGAGCGACATCAAGGTGTTCGACGCGATCGAGGCCTGGGTGCTCATCCTGGCGCTCGGTATCGGCATGCTTGCCGCCTACGTCGCCTGGGACTGGGACTCCGTCGCCGGAACCGCGAAGGCGAAAGGGACCCGGCGGACCGCCGGGGCCCTGCTCCAGGTCGTCTTCGTCGCGGCCATTCTCGTGTCGGTGAACTATTTCTCGAATCGCAACTACCGGAAGTGGGACCTGACCGAAGAACAGATCTTCACGCTGGCTCCACAGTCAGTGGACGTGGCTCGCGCTCTCGATTCGGATGTGGAGGTCCTCGCCTTCTTCAAGGGCGGCCAGGCCGAGCGGGAAACGTTCCGGGAACTGATGGACCTGTATCTGGAGGCTTCGCCCAGGATCAAGGTCCGATTCATCGACCCGGACGCCGATCCCGTCACGACGAAGTCCTACAACGTCGGAATGGCGGGCACGATCGTCATGGAATCTGGCGGCCGCCGCCAGACGCTGAGCGGAATGACAGAGCAGGACGTGACCCGCGGCTTCATCAAGCTGACCCGGCAGTCCGAAAAGCGGGTCTGTTTCACAAACGGACATGGCGAGAAGGATATCGACGATGCCGAGGGCGAAGGGCTTGCCAATATGCGCGGCGAGCTCTCGGGCCAGGGCTACCAGACTGGGACGGTCAACATCGCTTCGGCTGGCGGCGTGGATCCCAAGTGCAATCTGCTCGTGATCGCGGGCCCCACGAAGGAGATTTCCGCTCCCGAGGTGGACGCGATCATGGCGTTCGTGGAGAAGAACGCGGGCGGCATCTTCCTGCTGGTCGATCCCCAGACTCCCGGCCAGGAGGCGCTGCTGCGGCGGTTCAACGTGAAGGCCCGGACCGACATCGTCGTCGATGCGAATCCGATCAACCAGATCACCGGCCAGAACTTCCTGGCCCCCATCGCCGCCGCCTACGGCAAGCACCCCATCGGCGAGAAGATGGACAACGTGCAGACCATCTTCCCGCTGGCCCGCTCCCTCGAGGAGGTCAAGGGCTCTGCCGAAACCGACTCGGCCGTACTCACGAGTCCCATCGTACAGACCAGCAAGGAAGCTTGGGGCGAGTCGAACCTGAAGAAGGGCGAACAGCCCCGGCCTGACGAGGGTACGGACGCCATGGGGCCGGTGACGCTCATGGTGGCCGGGCACCGGGTTGTGAAAGAGCCGGGCTCGGAACCGGAAGAGCCCAAAGCGGAGGAAGACCCGGCCACGGGCGAGCCGGGCGGCAAGGCGCCAGAGGCCAAGACCCGCGAGGTCCGCTTCGCCGTCGTCGGAGATTCCGACTTCGCCACCAACCAGTACGCCAGCTACTACGGCAACGGCGACCTGTTCCTGAACACAGTGAACTGGACCGTGGGCGAGGAAGACCTCATCTCGATCCGCCCGAGAAAGCGCGGCGAGAAGCCGATCAATCTGCCGAGCGAATCGTTCACCCGGTTCGTGGGCTACGGTCCGACGCTGCTCCTGCCCTTGCTTGTCGCGGGTCTGGGTATCTCGACCTGGCTCCGCCGGCGGCGCCTCTGACCCGCCCTGCGAGGTAAACCGACATGGACAAGGAACTGCGCAATACGCTGGTTCTGGCCGCGATCGCTCTTGCGGCCGGTTCCTACATGTATTTTGTCGAATCCAAAAAGCCCGAAAAGACCGCCGAAGAGGGTAAACCGGACGATACCGTCAAGGTGGTTTCGCTCGAGGCGGCATCCGTGGAGGAAATCCTGATCGAGGGCGCTTCCCCGTTGAACCTCAAGCAGACCGCTCCAGACATATGGGAAGTTGACACACGGGAGAAGATGTTTCCGGGTGATCCCGGTTCCATCGGCGATCTCATCACCTCTCTCAGTCTCCTGAAGGGCAGGAAACTCGAGATCCCCGCCGGTGCCGGCGATCCGGATTTCGGGCTCGACAAGCCCAAGGTGAAGCTCACGGTGAAGCGCAAGACCCTGCCGCCAGTCGTCATCGCCGCCGGAGGGGAATCGCCGATCAGCGGATCGCAGTATCTCCGGGTGGACGGCACGACCTATGTCGTCGAGTCGTACGACCTGAATCCGCTCCAGCGGACGGCGGAGGATTTCCGGAACAAGCAGCTCGTGAAGACCGAACCGGCGAAGGTCTACAAGGTGGAGGCCGCGTTCGGCGGCGCGATTCCCGACGACCGGGTCCTGCTCCGCCAGCCTGATGGCTGGAAGTTCCACCGGAGCATCGACGGCAAGGTGGACGTGAATCACCTTGAGGACTTTCTCTCCGAACTCCGGCTGCTCCGGGCCTCGAAGTTCAGCGGCAAGGGGGAAGAAGCCCTCAAGGAGTACGGGATGGACGTCTACCGGCTTGATGTGAAGCTGTACGGCGAGAAGGGCGAACTGCTGGACAGCATCCGGTTCGGGGTGCTGGATCCGGAGACGCAGGGATCGTGGGTCTGGTCGCAGAACTACGGCGAGATCGTGCAGATCACGAAGTTCAGCATGGACCAGATGCCGCAGACGCCGACCTGGCTGACCGTGAATGAGAAAAAAGCCGAGGAAAAACAGGAGGATAGCCAGGCCCCGGTAGCCCCCGGAACTCCGGCGGAATAAGGCGGCTCCTACCTGCCGCCATCCGGTTGACAGCCGGGGGCCGGACCGTTTACTTCCCGCACCCCCGAGGGGAATGGCTTGTGTCCGAACCCCGCGGGATGACAACTGAATTAGCGATGTTGCACGAGTCCGCCGGTTCTGAAAAACCCGGCGGCGCGGCGCAGGGGTCCGGAACGCATCGGACCTGAAGCCCCGCCAGAAGTCCTATCGCCCAGACCACGGACCCGGGCCGTCTCATAGGAGGCAGCGGGTTCGCCCCCGACCAGGGAAGGAGACCTTTCCATGCGCGTTGATACCTACGGCATTCTCGGCCGCAAGCTCGGACAGACCAGCGTGTTTACCGCCGACGGTACCCGTGTGAACGTGACCGTCGTCGAGGCGGGCCCGTGCAAGATCACGGCGAAGCGGACCAAGGAGAAGG
>Ga0268299_1003548_pt1 | contig 14065 bp, 9 predicted proteins | sample NOBtaG_FD_193484 | JGI IMG/M metagenome (GOLD analysis project Ga0268299, IMG submission 193484) | Activated sludge microbial communities from bioreactor in Nijmegen, Gelderland, Netherland - NOB reactor | ecosystem: Engineered > Bioreactor > Aerobic > Activated sludge | place: Netherlands...
AGTCGTGAGCGGCGGGGCGGAACACGTGGCCGAGCAGCATGATGCCGTCGGTCATGACGGCGTCGGCCTCGCGCACGGTGCGGGCGACGTCGCCCGGCACGAGGTCGCGGCACCGCTCACCCCGCGCTGCACGCTCGGAGGCCGCGAAGAACCCGTGCGGGCTCGTGCGGTCGAGCAGGTACGTCGTCGGCGACGAGAACGGTGCGGGGAGCGGACGATGCTCGGCGGGTGCGTCGGGCTCGTTCCCACGCCAGCGGGCCGCGTGTTTTGCCGCCACCTTGGCGATGCGGTGCACGATCTCGCGCGGATGCATCTGGGCGAGGCGGCCGACCAGGCGCAGGCGCCGCTGCACGGGCACGCGCCGGTACCACGAAACGTCGGCGAGGTCGGCCGGCGTGGGCTCGGTGTGGCTGCCGGTCGGTCGGACGGGCGTATTCATGCGCAAACTCGTGTTGCCACCCCAGGGGTCAGTTGATAGACGAAACTCGGCGCCAGCAACCGGAGACGATACTGGTCTCGTGCACTCCGCCGTTCCGCAGTTCGCATGTCGTTCTTGTTCGTGCGCGCGTCATGAGTTACCCGCGTCAGATCGTTGCCGGGACGGCATCAGAATGTCCCAGAGGCGCGTGCGACGTCTCATGGGGCCTGCCATGCGGGCTCATCGGGATGCGCCTAAAGTCGATTCTTCCCGAAATGCTTCGATCCGGCACGCGTCTTGCCACGAGGAAATCCCACTATGTTCGAGTCTAACCCCCATGTTTCGTCGCAGTCCGCCCGCGGTTCCCGGGTGGTACTCGCTGCACTCGTCGCCTTGCTGTCATCGGCAGTCTCGGCCGAGTCGGCCACCTACTACGTCGGCGCGTTCTCCGGCTCGACGCCGGCGGACGACCCGTCGTGCGGGACGGGGAAGGGTGCGCCGCCGAGCGCACACCCGTGCGCCACGATCCCGTACTGGAACGCCAATCGCCGGAGTGCCCTCGCCAACGGGGACGTCGTGCGGATCGCGCCCGGCACCTACAAGGACACCGGCGCATCGGCGAACACGGGGCATCACTGCATCATCCCGCGCGCCAACGTCACGTACGAGGGCCGCACCGCCGCCGACGGCGTGCTCGACAATCACGAGAGCGTCGTCATCGACGTGACCGGAACCGACAAATACAAGAACCCGTGCGGCGGGAGGCCGATGCAGACGCCGGGCGGCCTGCCCGCCCCCCTGAGCGGCTTCACGCTGCGCGACATGAAGATGATGGGGGGCTCGAACGGCGGCGCCGACTTGAACGGCAGCGAGTCGTCGGGCGTGTTGATCGACCGCGTGCGGTTCACGAAGAACACGGGGCCTGGGCCCGGTCTCTTCGTCGGCAAGTACAGCGGCAGCTACAGCGACGTGGATTGCGTCTTGTCGGGCCGGCCGCTGAAGAACCTCACCATCGTTGACTCCGAGTTCGACAACAACACGGGCATCTTCGGGGGGCTCTCCCTCGGGTGTCTCGACGGCTTCACCCTGAGTCGCCTGACGGTGCATGACAATCGCGCGTCGAACGTCTCGCAGGCGACGTGCACCGCGAATCCGTCCACGCCGGGCTGCGACGACTTCGACGGAGTGCAGTTCCAGGGGGCGATCAACGGGACCTTCACTGACAGCGAGGTGTGGGCGAACGGTGAGGACAACATCGACGTGGGCGGACATCCGGCCGGCAAGTCCCACGACATCGTGATCGAGCGTGTGTGGGCCCATGATGCGGCGACCAATTTCAAGACCTCGGGCAGCGGACACGTCACCATTCGGAACTCCGTCTGCACGGGGACGGGCAACTGCTACTCGCAGTATTCTTGTGCCCATCACATCAAGCTCTACAACAACACGTTCTGGAACACCGGTGGCGGGTACGTGATGCTCGTATGGCAGAACTGCTACGCCTGCGAGTTCGTCAACAACGTCTTTCGCGGGAACTCCTCGAACAAGCTGATCTTCGTCGACCGCGCGACCACGAACCCGACGACGCGCTGGGAGAACAACATCGTCGTCAACGAGGGCATCGGTCCCGCCATCGGCGAGGATCTCGGCGCTGGGCAGTGCGCGAACCCGTCGGGCAGCACCGTATGCGAGGATCCCAACGTGCCGTGCCCGGGCTTCGCCCAGATGACGGGGCCCAACAATCTGCCGGATTCGCCGGCGGGTCTGGCGCAGTTCCAAGCCGGCGGCGACGCGGGTCAGTGGTTCGGATCGGAGACCGGCAACGGCGACAAGTGGGGCGTCGCTCCGCAGATCGTCAATGCCGCGGGCAACTCGCTCGAAGCCGTGCACCTGTCCCCAGAGGACGGGGTGGCGCGCGACGCGGGCCTCGCGTTGTCGCCAGGGTTCAACGACATGGACGGCGCGCCGCGGCCGGCGGGCTCGGGGTGGGACATCGGTGCGGACGAAGCCGGTAGCAGCGGCGTCCCGAGCGCTCCGAGTCTGATCTCCGTCGACCCGATCCAGTAGCGATGGTTTAGACGGCTCCGCGCGGCGCCGGCACGGCCGGCGCCGCGGCGGCCGTCTTCCGCTCCTGTTCGTGCTCGATGGTGATCTCCATCAGGCCGAGCATCATCCACATCAGGGCGTTGTACGTGTAGCCGCGCCAGATGTCCCAGTACATCTCCCAGCAGAGCGCGAGAATGCCGCACGTCCATCCGAGCCCGAGCGTCGCGATCGTCCGATCCGGTGATCGCGAGAGCTGATTGGCACGCTTGACCGCGGCGCACAGGAACCAGATGAACGCGAGCATGCCCGGAAGTCCCGTCTCCGCGCCGCGCAGCAAGTACTCGTTGTGGACCGTCGCGAGCCACTGTCGGTCGCTGCCGTTGAGATATCCCTTGTAGACGGCGCCGTACGCGCCGTCGCCGATGCCGTTGATCGGGTTGCTCTTGATGACGCGGATGGCGATGCGCATGAGACCGGCGCGCTCGTCGTAGGCCTCACCAACCGGCGAGTCGCTGATGCGCTTGGCGATCATCGGCGAGAAGGCACCGACGAGGACGAGGCCGACGCAGCCGCAGATCACGAGGTCGCGGATCTTGAGCAGGCGCCGGCGATACGCCAGGGCAACGAGGATTATGCAGCCGAGGGCGAAGGCGGACCAGGATGCGCGGGTGAACGTGAGGATCAAGGCCATGGCGCCCCCGACGCCGAGCAGCGCCATGACGCGACGATTGCGGGTGGGGTCATTGGTAATGAAGAACGCTACGACGAGGAACAGGAGCGGGATGACGAAGCTGCCGAAGCCTGCCGGGTTGGTGCTGACGGTGCCGCCCGGCCGCGTCACGACGCCGCCCTCGTGGATCACCTCTCCGGTCAAGGTGAAGGTGATGCCGAGCACCGTCTGGATGTAGTAGACGATCGTCTGCATCGCGAGCACGACGAACAGCAGCGTCACGACCCGATGCACGTCTTCGCGCGTCTTGAACGCGTTCATCGCCACGAAATAGACGAACCAGAGCTGGAGCTCGAAGAGCACCTGCGTTACGCCGACGAAGCGCTCCTGCGTGTCGACGAGCGACAGCACGCTCGTCACGAAGAGGGCGATGATCGGCTTCCGCATCGTGCCGAGAAAGCGGAGCTGCGGGCGCGGCAGCGTGTTGGTCGCGTACAGCCAGGTGAAGAGCGCGGCGCCCGTGATGAAGGCCAGCGGGAACGCCAGGCCGGCGCTGCCGGCGCGTCCGTGCATGAGGCGGAGGTAGACGTCGGCCTGAAAGGTCAGGATGAAGGTCGTGGTGAGCAGGCGGCGCTTGTCCGGAATCATCAGGGCGACCACGGCGACGCCGATCGCGAGCAGCAGGAACACGGTCCACCGCATTTCGAGCGCGCCGAGGGCGAGCGCGAGAAGTCCGGTCAGCACTCCTGCCGCGATGGGGAACATCCGCGATTTGTCGGTCGCGGCGGGTCCGAGATCGGTGTGCACGTTACTCGGCATGGCGGCCCTCGGCGGCGGGTGCCGGCAACAACGTCGCATCGATAAGGTATGCGGCGAGCGCGGCTCCCGCGATGCGGTTCCCCTCGCGCGTCCAGTGCTTGTCGAGCGGCAGGTAGAGCGATTCGGGCGCCGGATCGGCACGCAGTGCCGGGAGCAGGTCCACGAACGGCACCCGCTCCGTCGAGAGGATCTCGGCGAGGCGGCGGTTCGGCATCTCCAAGGCCTCGGGGTCGGAGTCGCGGCCGAGCTTGATCGCGGTGGCGTGCCAATGCGCGCGATCGACTTGAAGCGGATCGGGGATCACGACGACGGCCGTCGGGATCCCGTGGGCGCGGGCGAGGTCGAGGAACTCGTCGAGATACTTCTCCGTCGCTCTCCACGCTTCCCGCGCGTCGCCGGCCGCCGGTCCGAAGATGGACAGTGACTTCAGCTGACTCCTCCGGTCGGCGCCGTCGTTGCCGAACAGCATCCGCTGGTACGGCCAGAGCAGGTGGTACAAGTGGCTGTGGCGCGCGAGAAACGTGCGGAAGGCCGGCGGCAGCGTGCCTCCGGTCGGCTCCCCGTCCACGAGCTCGCCGTCGCGTACGCGCAACGTCGCGTCGCGGGCATTGTCCCAGAAGTCGTTGCCAACGAAGAAGCAGAGGAGGACCAGGTCGGGTTGGAGGGCCAGGCCGTCCCGCGCCAGGACGTCGACTTCCTCGCGGGTTCCGTAGCCGGGCACCCCGGCGTTCAGGATCTCGACGCGCACCCCGCGCGCTTGGAGCGCGCGCTCCGCCAGCGCGAGAAACGTCTCGTCGCGCTCGACGCCGACGCCCATCGTGAAAGAATCGCCGATCGCCAACACCCGGAACACCCCGGGATGGGCGGGCGTGACGTTCCGGTCCTCCCGCATGCCGAGGCTGTTGGTCACGATCGCCGTTCGATACTCCGGGGTGCTCATCTCTCCCCGGAAGTTCGGCGCGAGGCGGTACCCCCGGGTCGGATGACCCTCGTACATGCCTTTGGGGTAGCGGAAGAGGAGCTGGGGCTTGAAGAGGCGCGTCGCGAATTCGCTGGCGATCAATCCGACGACGACGGCCATCGACATCGCCACGAGCCCGAACACGATCTCACGACGCCCACCGCCCGCCGGCGCCGACGAGACGGGACCGGCTTCGGCGGCCGGCAGCGTCTCGAAGTGCTCCGGCTCGCGCGGCCGCAACAGCAGGCCGTAGAAGACCATCGGGGCCGTGAGGGTCCATTCGAGAAAGTAGTACGCCGGCTTGGCGACGCTGCGAGACTTTATCGCGAACGTCGTGAAGATCGCGCCCATCAGTGCAACCCACGCCGCCGGCACCCATCCGCTTCCGCCGCCGGCCCACACGGCGACGGCCACGACGCCGAGGACGAGAACGCCGAGGAAGGCCAAATGGCGATCGATGGTCTTCCACGGTCGCTGGACGGGCAGATCCCGACTCACAGCGTGTCGTACGAACTGCCCGAGGCCGACGGGATAGCGTCGGCGCGTGCGACGGATCAGCTCCGAGACGGATTCCTTCCGCTCCTTCGGGTAGTGCGCCGTCATGGGCGTCCGCAGCCGCCGCATGGTGTAGCCGGCCTTGCGCAGGCGCGCGCCGAGCTCCGGCTCCTCGTGCGCCCGCAGGAACGGGTTGAAGCCGCCGACGCGTTCCAGCGCGGTTCTTCGGTAGACGGCCGAGCCGCTCAAGTGCTCGGGCGCATCGTAGTCCGCGTCGGGGTACTGATCACTGACGGTCTCGTTGCCGTCGGAGCGGCGCAACACGCCGCGCGACGCCCCGGCGACCGCGGCGAGCGTCGGGTCGTTCGTCAGCGCCGCGAGCGCGGGTGCGATCCACGCCGCTTCGAAGGTGCAGTCGCCGTCGAGGAAGAGGACCCAGGTGCCGCGGCAGAGCGTCCAGCCGATGTGGCGACCGACGGCCGGTCGCTTCGGCCACGTGGAGGGCACCTCGACGATGCGGATCGGAAATCGCCGCGCCAACGCCAGCGTGTCGTCGGTCGACCCGGAGTCGACGAAGATGATCTCGTGCGACGCGTCCGCGAACGCGCGTTGGACCGACTCGAGGCAGGCCGTGATCGTCGCGGCTTCGTTGCGGGCGATGACGACGATCGACCATTCCGGGGCCGCGTCGCTCGCCGGCGTCGGGCGCGGAGTCGAGTCCGGGATCGGCTTGCGCGCGCTAGACGACATCATGGATCACCCGTAGGTACGCGCTGCCGACGGCGGCCGCCGTGTGGTCGCGGACGTACCGCGTGCGGCCACCCTCGCAAATGGACCGGTGGTAGGCGCCGTCCTCGTAGAGGCGGCGCGCGGCGCCGGCGACGCCGCCGTTCGGCCGCGCCAGGCTCGCGTCCACGCCGTCGGTGAGACCGTAGCAGTCGTGCAGCGCGAGGAGCGGCGTCTGCACCGCCCAGGCGTCGCCGAAAAGGCCCCAACCGCCCATCTTGGTGGCGGTGAAAGCGAAGAAGCTTTCACGCAGGAGGGCCAGCGCCTCGGCGCGCGGCAACGATTCGATGTAGGTGAGGGCGCGCCCGTATCGGGGTCGCAACGCCTCGATGCGCGGCCGCAGCGGTCCTGGCCCTACGACGGTCACTTCCTCCACCGGCGTCGAGTTCAGCAGGCTGTGGATCATCGCGGGGAGCTTTTGGGCATTTTTGAAGTGATACAGGGAGCCGATGTACACGGCGCGCTGTCGCGTGCGCGCGGGCGGCTCGGCGCGGGAGTCGTCCGGTACGTCGTTGCACCACGGGACGAAGAATACGCGCCGGCCGGAGGGATCGAGCTGCCGGATGCGATCGACTTCGAGGACGTCCGAGGTCACTACCGCGTTCGCCTGTGAGAGCAGATGCTGGCGAAAGCGCTGCGCGCGCAGCTCGAGGAGCGGCCTTCGCCACCAACGATCGCGGCGTCCGAGCAGCGACTCGCGGTTGAAGAGGCTCTCCACCAGCTGAATGAGGGGCTTCCGGTAGCGCGCGCTCAGGTAGCGTCCGAGCGGAAGGTTGCCCTGATACGTGCACCAGACGACGTCGGGGGCGAACGCGTCGGCGACGTCGGTCGCGCGTGCCAGCGCATCGGGCTCGAGCGAGTTCATCTCCCCGACGTTCTGCCACCGCCGATGGATGGCGATACCGCTCGCCTCCTCGAACTCGGGACTCGGCTCGGTCGACTTGAGGCCGGGATCCTTGCGCGTCAGGATCATGAGCTCGTGGCCCTGCTCGCGCATGTAGCGGAGCGCCGCGAAGTTGTCGTTGAACCGGGGATCCATCCCCGTGTAGAGGCACAGGATTCTCATGGCACCCGCGTCACGCGTCGGTTGCGGCCGAGGACGGCGGCCGGGAGCCGGTGGCGGCCCCGCAAGAGTTGCGACATGCGGTCGGGATCGACCAGCGCGACGACGGCGACCGCGTACCCGAGTAGCACGAGGCAGCGCAGGGCCAGGAACGTCGCGTACGCGAAGCGGTCGGCCGCGAACGGGAGCAGCATCAACACGGCGAGCGCTGAGCTGAGCCCGATGACGTGCGGTAACGGCGCGCGCATGTCGACGAGGCGGTGGTTCAGGACCGACGTCGCGAGGGCGAGCGCGGCGTACCCGGCGATCCCCGCGCAGGCGGCGCCGTAGGTGCCGAAGCGCGGAGTGAGCACGAAGCTCGCGGCGACGGCGACGATCGCGCCAGTCGCCGTGGCGACGGATCGAATCCACGTCTTGCCGGGTGTGACCAAGCAGCCGAGATCCTGCGTGGGCACGATGCCCCAATAGACGACGCTCATCACGAGGAGCGGCGTCAGGAAGGCGGCGCCTGCGTAGCGCTCGTCGAACGCGAACAGGATGAAGTCGTACGAGAAGTACGCGATGGCGAGCGCGGCGACGAAGAGCGTGCCGAGGTAGGTGAGTGCGACCCGTCGGTAGAGATCGCCGTTGCGCTCCTCGTACAAGCGGAACTGATTGGTCGCCCACATCTCCCCGAAGGGGCCCATGACCAGGAGATGCAACGCCAGCGCGAACTTCGCCGCGACTGCGTACACGCCGAGATCGGCGAACGACGCGAACCGGGCGAGAAAATAGCGGTCCGAGGACGACAGGACGTACATGAAGAGCGACGCCGGCAGCATCGGCAGGCCGTAGCGGAGGAGGCTCCCGGCGACCCCGGCGTCCCACGCCAGCACGGAGGGGCGCACGACGACGAGGGCGCTGATCGCGGTGAGCGCAGTGCCGACCAGCATCGCCCACAGGACGCCCGTGTAGTCCATGCCGACGGCCACGAGCAGGAAGGTGGCGAGGGCACCCGTCGTGAGCGCCTGCGTCGTCGAAACGGTGCCGAGAAACGCGACGCGATTCGTCGCGCGGCAGTACGCGAGCGGGACGGAGGTCGCGAGATCGAGCCACATCGCCGCGAGCACGAGGTGGACGGCCCCGACCGGTATCGTCGTCGTGCCGCTCTCGATCGGGTGCATCGTCACGAGCACGAGCAGCGGCAGCACGATCGCGGTGGAGAACGCGAGGCTCGTAAGCATGGCGGCGCTCAGCACGCGACGGCGCTCCTCGTCGGTCGTGGCGGCGACGTAGAACCGGTAGAACGCGGCGTCGAGCTTGAAGCCGCCGAGGATGCTCACGAAGGTGCCGGCGATGCTCAGGAGCTCGAGGACCCCGAAGTCGGTCGGCGAGAGGTAGTGCGTGTAGAGCGGCGTCAATGCGAACGACACGACCCGGCGGAGGAGCGTGAAGAAGCCGTAGAGGGACGCCTGCCCGACCAGCGTGCGGACGCTGAGGCTCATGCGCGGCTGCTCTGGAGGCGCCACATCGTGCGATCGATGAGGCGCCAGCCGTCCATGCCGCCGTGGACGATGCGTTGGAACATCGCGAGGTCCTCGCCGCCTTCGATCTTGATGCGGGGGAGCTCCATGAGGTCGGCGCCGGGTCGGATGCAGCCGTGCTGCGAGGTGAAGGCGCAATCGTAGCCCGCCTCTGCGGCCAGCGCCGCGGTGGTCTGCGTGTAGTCGGCGCGCGTGCCGAACGGATACGCGAAGGCGCCGATCGACTGGCCGGTGCGCTCCGCGAGCAGCGTGCGCGAGCGTTCGAGCTGCTCGCGCGCCGCCGCGGGCGGCATGCGTCCGAGCGAATGGTGCGTCCACGCATGCGACCCGATGGTGACGCCCGCGGAGACGAGCTCTGCGAGCTCGGCCCAGCTCATGCGACTCGCGTCGGTCTCGTGGGCCGGCGCGGGCTCGGGACGATCGAGGATCTCGCCCGCGGGCACGAAGACGACGGCGGGAATGCGGTGACGGCGCAGGATCGGTAGCGCGTGGGTCCGGACGCTCGGGCAGCCGTCGTCGATGGTCACGAGCACCGATCCGTCGCGCGGCGTCGTCCGGCCGCGTGCGTATTCCAGCACGTCCGACAGCGAGGCGGCGAGCCCTTCGGCCGCGAGCCAGGCCATCTGACGCTCGAAGTCCGACGGCGTGACGCTGAACGGGTCCCGTTCCCCCGGTCCGAAACGATGGTACGTGAGCGCGCGGATCGCCGGCCGATCGGACGACGCGCCGAGCCCCGGGAAGCCCGCGCCCGTCACGACCGCGCGACGGGCCGCCTTCTTCACGTACCAGCGGAGCCCGCTGCCGTTCACGGGCGCTCCGATCCGTCGCGCGTGCGCGCGCGGATCTCGCGTGCGACGCGCAGGAGGAACTTCGGGTTGCCGAGGAGGTACCGCCGCCACTTGTGCGGCTGCTGCACCATCAGCTGCACCCATTCGAAACCGTTCCGGCGCACCCAGCGGGGCGCGCGCGTCAGGACGCCGCCCCAGTGATCGAACAAGCCGCCGACGCCGACCGCGAGCTTCACGCCGGTCAGCTCCATGCGGTGGTCGTGGATCCAGCGCTCCTGGATCGGATTGCCCATCCCGACCATGAGGACGTCGGGGCGCGCCTGGTTGATCGTGGCGACCACGCGCTCGCGCTCGCGGCGATCGTAGTGGCCGTGCTGGTAGCCGACGACGTTCAAGCCGGGGAACGTCCGCGGCAGATAGTCGGCGGCGCGGGCGACCACCTCGGGGCGGGCGCCGATCAGGTAGTAGCGGTAGTGCCGCTCCATCGTGTTCACGAAGAAGAACGGCAACAGGTCGGTCCCCACCAGGTTGTCGATCATCTTCTTGCCCTGCCAGCGCGCCGCCCACCGCACGCCGGTGCCGTCGCCGAAGACGGTATCGGCGCCGTTCAGGACTTCCCGGTAGCTCGCGTCGTCGCACGCGAGATTCAGCGTGTGAGCGTTGACGATGTACACGGCGCGCGCGTACGGCGCGGCGGTCCAGATGAGTTTCTGCATGTGGGCGACAGCTTCGATCGTGTGGAGGTTCGCGATCCGCACGCCCAGCACCTCGACGGTGCGTGCCTGCGGCGGCCCCGATGCGAGAGGAACCGCGGGCTCGTCGTGAGAGCGCATCGGCATCGCCATGGAACCCGAACGACCGCCGTCAGGCGGACGTCCCGTCCCCCACGCTGCGATGACACGCCGTCATGGTCACGAGCCGCACCGCGTATCGATCGTGGGATTGGCCCACCGGTACACGAGGTACGGGCCCGCCTGGAACACGCGTTCCGGCGTCGCGCCCACGGCCGTGGGCTCCGCGACATCGGTCACTTGGTGCACGACGGCGTGTCGCCCAAGCAACTCCGCGGCGTTCTGCCCGTGCTTGACGACGTCGATGCACGGTCGTGGCTTCCACATCTCGAACAGGGACAGCCACGGGCCGTAGCGGGTCAGCACATCGACGAACGGGCCGACGAGCACCGCGTCGACGTCGGCTTGCCCTCGCAGCCAGTCGTTGACGGTGCGGACGTCTGCCTCGTAGAGCGGGCGCGGCGAGATCGAGCTCATCTTCGCGGTCGCCAACCCGGCGTCCGACTCCGCGGCACCCCATACCACCACCAACCATGCTGCGGACGCGGCGACGACCGCCGGCGCGAACGAGCGGCGGAGCGTCGGCAACCGGGCGGTGAGGCGCGTGAGACCCGTCGCCAGGCTCGGGAGCAGCAACGTCGCGAGGAAGAGGGAATACCGGGCGTCGGTGATCATCGCCGAGCGGGCGTTCTGCACGTAGTAGACGAACAGCATCGCGACGAACGCCGCCGCGGCCTCTCGCTGCGGACCCGTGGCGAGGGCGCTCGCGACGCCGAGCAGGGCCACGCCGGTGACGAGGGGGTTCAGGCCGGTGAGCAACGCGAGGGGCCAGAACGCCAGGACGTAGGGGACGGACGTCGATTGGTAGACCTGATCCGTGACCACGCGGCCGACGTTCAACGTCGCGATGTGGAGCGGGTTGCCGTAGGTCACCCAACTGTACGTCGACCAGAGGACCATGAAGACCGACGACAGCGCCGTGAAGGACAGGACGCGCGTCGAGAGGAGCAGCGATCGTTCCCCGCCGTGCAGCCACCGCGGAAACACCAGAGAGAGGGGCAGCATCGCCACCAGGATCCACGCCTCCATGCGCTGACCGCACGCCAGATTGAACGCGAGGGCACCGACGGCGAGATGGAAGGTGCGGCCGCTGTCGCGGTGCGCGACGAATCCCCACAGCCCGACGGTCGCGAAGCACATCAAGAAGATCTCGGCGACGGAGAGGATCGAGAAGCGAATGTGCAGGGGGCTCAGCAGCAGGGCCACGCCTGCGAGCACCCCGGCCGGCGAGCCGAACCAGCGCTGCGTGAGCAGCGCCATGGCCGGGACGCTGGCGGCTCCCGCGAGGGCGGTGATCGCCCGCGGCCACACCTCGCTCGTCGCTCCCAAAAAATAGGGAGTCGCGATGATCCAGAAGTGTACCGGGAGCCAGATTTCCGACGCGATCCACGAGGTTTGTTCCGTGAGCTTCCGCGCCAACATTAGGCGGGCGTAGGCATCGCCGTCGTTGTTGTCCGAGACGAGGAGAAAGGCCCCCCGAATCGCCAGAGCCGCCACGAAGAGACCCCACAGGGTGCGGCTCGACGGGCGGCTCGTTGCTGGATCGATGGTCATGCGTAGGCAGTCAGGCGCTCCGTGCCTTCTTGGTGCCGGAGAGCTCCGCGACCGCATTCTGCACGGCGCTCGCGATGAAGGCGACGTGTTGGTCCGTGTAAAATTCGTTCCACGGCAGGACGACCACGCGCTCGAGGCCGCGAACGGTGCCGGGGTAGTCGCTTGCCGAGTACACGATCTTCGTCCCGTCTTCGCGTTCGCGATGCGAGTACGGGAACTGGCTCTTGCCGAACGTTTTCCGCTTGGTGAAGACCTCGCACTCGAAGGCAGGCTTCTGGATGTAGCGCGGGGCGCAGAATACGCCCTTTGCCTTGAGCGCGTTGCCGAGCGCGTCGGAGCCACCGGTGATCACCGCCGGGTCCACGATCAGCGGGTACTTCCAGTACACGTGCGTCGAATCCGGCGCCGGCTTCGGCAGGACGAGGCCCGGCGTACCGGCGAGCTTCGCGGTCAGCTGCTCGGCCGTCTTCCGGCGGCGCGCGACGACGCCGTCGAGCTTCTTCAGCTGGGCGCGAGCGACGGCGCCCTGGAGATCGGTCATGCGGTAGTTGAGCGCCAGGAAGTAGTGGTCGGGCTTCGGATCGCCGTAGCCCCATGCCTTGTCGCTGAAGAGGATCATCCAGCGCGCGTAGTCCTTGTCGCTCGTGACGACGAGCCCGCCTTCGCCGGTCGTCATGTGCTTACCCTGCTGGAGGCTGAACGCGCCGATCGCGCCGACGGTGCCGACGAGCTTCCCGTGCTGGGTCGCGAGGAACGCCTGCGCGCAGTCTTCGATGACCGGGATGCCGTGCTTGTCGGCGACGGCCTTGATGCCGGCGACGTCGCACGGGTTGCCGAAGAGGTGCGTCGCGATGATCGCGCGCGTGCGCTTGGTGATGCGCTCGGCGACGGCGTCGGGCGTCACGTTCAAGGTGACGGGGTCGACGTCGGCGAAGATGGGGATCGCGCCCTGATAGAGGATCGGCGAGATACCGCCCATGTCGGTGATCGACGTGGTGATGATCTCGTCGCCCGGTTCGGGGTCGACCGCGGCGACCGCGCAGTGGACGGCCGCCGTGCCGGACGTGACCGCACGCGAATACGGGACGCCGTACCGCTCGGCGAACGCGCGCTCGAGCTCCTTCACCTGGGTCCCCTTGGTGCAGTTGAGGGTCCCGGACTCGATGACCTCGCGCAGCAGCGCGAGCTCGTCGTCTCCGAAATCACGGCCGGTGTGGTCGGCGTCCGAGGGAAGGGTGATCGGTGCAGTCATCGAGATGCTCCTTTGGGGAAGGTCGTTCGTCCGTCGCGACTCATGAGAGATCCTTGGCGACCGCTGCGACGGTTGCGCGCGCAAGGCCGATGCGGGGGTTCCATACGGTGACGTGCGGATGGACTCGAGCGATGGGGGCCGACGGGGACGCGGCTCGCGCCGAGGAGCTGCGCCGGCGCCTGCGGAGGCAGCCGATCGCTCGCGTCCAAAATCGTCGGCGTGAGTCCGACCTCGAGGGTGTAGGAGGCGCTCGCCAGCCTGCCGATGCCGCCGGCCAGGACGGTGACGCGTTTCGTCGAAGCGTTCCCCACGGTGTCGTCGCGGCCTCCCACCCCCGTTGTCGTCCCCCTGCGTCTGTCGCCGAACAGGTGCCGTAGCAGTCTGCGCAGGCCCCGCAGCGTCGCATCTTTGATACTCCGCGGACCCATCAGCTACTAGGCGGAAACCCGTGCAACGACGGCGTTCCGCGCGCGCCGCGGCCGCGGAATGACAAATGCGGCACCACTACGCATGCAACGCGTGACTCACTGGGAGGCCGCTCAGGCCGCGGGCAGTGCGCGGCTTCGCGGTACGACGAGTGCGATCTGCGCGCCGGCGGGGAGCGGTGGAACGTTGAGGATGCATTCGCCGCCGTCGCGCTCGACGACGACGCGCGCGCCCGCGATCGGCTGGGTACCGGTATTCGTGACGTGAATCGCGCTCGCCTTGACGCTCAGCTTCAGCGCCTCGCGCCGACACCACCAATCGGCGATGTCCTCCATCCCCGCGAGCCACACGTCGGCGCGCCGGAGCTGGTGGTACACGAACTCGAGGTGCGCCGTGCGGAGATCGGCATCGCG
>Ga0268299_1003549_pt1 | contig 14064 bp, 15 predicted proteins | sample NOBtaG_FD_193484 | JGI IMG/M metagenome (GOLD analysis project Ga0268299, IMG submission 193484) | Activated sludge microbial communities from bioreactor in Nijmegen, Gelderland, Netherland - NOB reactor | ecosystem: Engineered > Bioreactor > Aerobic > Activated sludge | place: Netherlands...
GCTCGTCGCGTAAGTGGCGCCCGTGTCGCCGCTTGACCGCTCCTGTCCACACCAGTCCACGCGTATCGGCCAAAGCGGGTGAAGGGACTCGAACCCTCGACATTCAGCTTGGGAAGGGGAGCCGAGTGGCGCGATTGACGCGGGAAAACCAAGGGTTTCCGCGAGCGCGCCGACCGCTTGCACCAGTGCTGTACAAGGCTCCGACCCCGTGTTCGGAACGCAGTAGACTTCAGCACAGGCCACCGTGACGACTCCGCGCGGGTCTGGAGACCGTGGACGGCCCTCTACAGCTGAGCACATCTTAGGCGCGCCTGGACACACCTCATGACGTCAGTTGATCCTAAGTTCACGCCGCCGAGTCGAGCAGCCGCCGACCATGGGCACATCATCGTAACGGCCGGGCTCTCCGCCATTCCGGTTGTCGGCGGTCCAGCGGCCGAGCTATTCGCGGCGTATGTCGTACCACCGCTTGAAAGGCGCCGTGACGAGTGGATGCGAGACATTGGCATCGCGTTTGCAGAGCTTCAGTCTCGAGTCGGTGCGCTGGACTCGAAGATCGCCGCGCATGAAGAGTTTGTCGATGTCGCAGTCCGGCTTAGCCAGTCCGCGACTCGGACCACCGACCCCCAGAAGCTTGAGGCGCTTCGTAATGCGTTGATGAATTCAGCTCTATACATCGAGCCGAATGCCGAGTACGAGATGCTGTACGCGCGACTCATTGATGAGGTGACGCCGCTCCAGCTTCAGATGCTTGCTCTCTTCGCTGATCCGGAGGGGTGGGCACGTGCCCGCAACCATACGTTTCCAGATCTCTTCGCCGGATCGCGTGCCCAGATCCTTGAATCGGCAATGCCTCATCTCATCGGGAAGGCCGAGCTCTACAACCAGCTGTGGCGAGATCTCTTCGCGCGCGGGCTCGTTGGATCGGAGGGCCTTCAGGGGACAATGACTGGCACAGGACTCCTTGAGCCCTGTTTGACACGACTGGGGCGCCGCTTCCTACAGTTCGTCTCGCCTCCGAGACCAGTGGCCAGCTAGCGCCGTGCTCCGGCTGGGTCCGCGACCTCCGGTGCGCGGGCCACGGTTCCGGAGCCGCAAGTCTCGCCCCGAGATCTGGAGATCGCGGACCAGGCCAATGCAGCTCAGCTTGCCGATAAAGGCAGATTCCGGATGCGACTCTACAACGACATCTGCGACCAGTACTACCGTCGAGTCAACGATGAGGTCGCGGCTGGCCAACAATTTGATTACTTGCTCGTCGAGGCGCTTTCGCAGCAGCACGTGACTCCGGCAGCAAAGGCGATTCTGGGTCTCCCTGACGATCGCACGGTGACACTTCTTGACGTAACCAGGCCTGCGGTGGAGATCCTGAGCCGGTTGCGATTCATCTACCTAGTCAGCCTGCTTGAGGCATTCGCTCAGGACTACATCGCTGCACGAGAGGGCATCCCAAGTGACCGTCTCAGGTCGCTGCTTGCGCCTGAGATGGCGGCGTGGCAGCACGCCAATTCTGGACCCCGCGCCTCCACGAGCTTCATGAATGTCGCGTTCGTCAGATTTGTGATTGAGCATCGGTACTCGCTGGGCTTTGCTGCCGTGAAGTCTTCGTGCTTCTGGGAGGCTGGATCGCTCCGTCATTGCGTGGTCCACTGTCGCGGCGTCGTTCCCGACGCGCCCTACCTCCAAGCGCTTTCAGCGACCCTCGCGCACACCGGAGTGGCCCCCTCGATTGGGCAGCCAATCGCCGTGACGGATGACCTGTTATGGAGACTGATCGACGACTATCGCGCGTTCGTTGCGGCCTGTGACTTCCAGTGAATGGACCGGACCGCCTAACGATTGCTCGAGCCGATTGAGGCTCACGGCCGGCGGTTGGTCGGCGACCGTTCTGGTGAGGTGATCCGACCGCGCCGCGCCGGCGCCAAGGGGCGCCATGCATAGGCCGAATCGAGCTCCCGGGAGCCGTCTTCCAGAGGCGAGGAACGCCCCCAACTCGGCCACCGGCAGAGGTAGAATCCGCGGCGAAGGACATGGATCGTCCGGCCGTTCCGCGCTGGGACGGCAAGCACGGGGCACGCACTGGTTCAAAGGACGGACGGTGTCACATGGAAACACAATCATCGGTGGCGGAAGTTTCGACGGATCTCTGGGAGAACGACCTGGAGATCAGCATTCGTCCCGCCGTCCGGCTGGCAGAAAGCACAACTGAGGTCAAGCGGTGGCTCGAGCCGTTGGATGGCGTCGAGATCGCGGCCCTGGCCACTGCACTCGGAGAATCGGGCGAGGGGAAGCGACCTCGACAACTGCGAGCCGCGCTGGAGCGGCGCGGTCGCGACCTTGTTCCGTTCATCCTCGTGAATCGCTTCGCGAAGCGCAAGCTGAAGGAGGTCGTGGTCAGCATCGCGGAGGAACGACTGGATAAGGATGCGCTCGCTCGATGCTGCGGCGCCGATGGCGGTGAGCCGAGCTCACTCGCGCTCCTCATCAACCTGTATGCGCTCGATCCGACGCGGCTGCGCGATGTGCTCCATCTGGACAAGGCCAGCAGGCCCAGCCTCGCGCGCATGAAGTTGGCGAAGGCGCCCAGGCAGCCGACCACCAATTTCAGCGATTGGCTCACCCTTGAGCGCGTGCGGCCGATCGTCGAGGCTCTTGGCGGGCACGAGCGAGCGCCTGAGTTGCGCGGAGTGCTGCATCACGGTACCCGACACATCGTGCTTATCCGGCGACCAGACCGTCCGCGGTTCATCATGCAACGCGGTCGGATCGAGCATGGGCACCGCGGAGAATGGATCATCCTCGACTTCAGCGCCGACGCCGGACGACTGCGAGTGGCATCGGACAGCAACAGGGAGCCGCTCCTCATCGCCGAAGCCATTGCGTCGGCGTTCTTCGCAGTTCGCGTCACCTACATGAATGAATGGGAGATCTCCCATGCCAAACAATTGGAGGTGATCCTCGACGGACTGAAGCGGGGAAAGTACCCCGAGCTCGAGTTGCTCGGACTCACGGTCGAGCAGTCGCCATTGGAGGGCGCCGACATCTGCATCCAGAAGGATGACCCAGTTGTAGCCCGCGCCGCCGTGTCCAGCTTCGAGCAATCGTTCGGGTCGCTGACTCAGAGGATCGATCGGATCAAGAAGACGCAGGTTCTCTTCCGCGGCCGTGCCATCGACCTTCGCTTCGATCTTCAGAAGGATGCCGATGGCGAGTTCATCGTTCGATACACCGAGCATCGGTTGGGAATGCCGCTGCGGTGCGCCTTTGAGAACTACATGAGCGAGACGCATGGCATCAACATCCTCTCCACCGAAACACGGTCCACGACTTCGAGTTGAGGCCGTTTCACGATTGCTGGAACCCGGTGCTCGGATCGAAGAGCCGGACAAGGCAATCCAAGACGCCGCCGAGTATCTGCGCGCCCACGGACTCGTTGAGTTCACTGTCGTGAAAGCTGTCCGGTGCAGCGATCCGTCGGATCGCGACTTCCACTACCGGCGTGACGGATGCAAGGGCCTGATCGTTCTTGATCCTGCGCTCGACGATGATGGTGGCGAGCTTGCCTGTGGCGTGTGCCAGCGAATCGTTCATGCGCGGTCGGCCCGGAAGAGGCAATTCGATCTCATGCGCCCGAGGATCCGGGCGACCGGAGTCATGGCGTACTTGCGACAGCTGCTCGAAGACGCGAACTACACGCTGGGGCATGCCGACCACACGTCGATCAAGGTCGAGGGCGTCCACAAGTTTGGCCTTTGGCTTCATGTCGAGGATGCGCCCGGCGCGACCGACAGCGAGCTGAATCGCCGATCGCATGCGGCCAATCTCCCCGTGGTCTACATCACCACGAACCCGCGAGCGCCGGCGCCTCGGCTCCTCCGTGACGGCTACGTTCGCCGAATTCGACTCCTCGATCTTGTCGTCGGTGCGGCCGTGATCGGAGATGTCATCGAGGACCTTGGGCGCAATCACGCGCCGCAACCACTTGGATCAGCAGACCTCCCCGTTTACGCCGCCGGACCAGCGCTCATTCAGGTCGAGGCGAAGCCGGTGCAGGCACGGCAATTCATTGTGGAGGTCCGTCCGACATGTGTGCTCATCGACGGTGCCGTGGTCATCAATCCCCAAGGCAAGCCAAGGCTCGCACTGTTCCAGATCCTGTGGGAGCAGTTCATTGAGGATCTGCGCGCCGAGAAATGCCCCGATGAGTTTGGCGCTGTCAGTGTCGCCAACTTGCAACGAGAGTTGGCCAAGGTGAGACGTGCGCAGCGCCAGTTGCCCCCGGCGAAGAACGCGGAGGAGGACGAGGGCGCGGTGAGGAAGCTCATCAACAACACCCAGAACGACATCGCCGAAGCAGTCGCGAAGCAGGTCGGCCACGCGATCGGACGCGAGGACATCATCGAAACTGTGCGAACAGCGAGTCAATCGGACCACTCGGGCGGCTATCGCCTGAACCCGCGCACCGTCGTGCTTCGACCTCGTTCCGCCGAGTAGCGCGCGACCTGTCTGAAGAATCTCAGACCTGTCTGAAGGGGTGTTCGAAACGCGGGGAAACAAGGCTGTTTCCGCGGAGACTTGTCTTATCGCGGGGAGACATGTCCTACAAGGACGGCGCTCGTTTCCATCCAATCACGACCACTTTGAAGCGCCCGCTGAAGCGGTCGCAAGTGTCGCGATTGGAGCGAGCAAATGCAGCTGAATCAGTGTACGTCCGGAGGTTTGAAGTGCCGTGTTCTCCAAGGGGCCACGCCGTCGCCAGCGGCCGGGCAGACGGATTCCGCCGTCGCGCCCGGTTCAGACGGTCGCGCGACCGGTGACGAGCCGTGGATCAAGGACCTCGTTCGTGCCAAGGTCGCGCGGTTCAGGTCGCGCGCTCGGCTGAGCCGAAGCGACGTGATCGAGGTCAGGACGGACCTCGGCACGCACATCAAGCTGAGGCTCGAGAAGTACAGCGTCGCGAAGGGGGCGGTGACGACCTATGTCGATCGCATCGCGACGCGTTGGCTGATCTCCCATCTGATCCGTCACCGCCTGGCCGCGAAACGCGATCCCCGCCGGGAGGAATTCAGCTTCAACGAACAGGTTCGCGACTCGTCGGGCCGCTGGGTCGAGCGCCACGAGATCACTCTTGAAGCGTCGGTCGATGATCAGCGCATTCACGATCTCCGGCGTGATCTCGAAACGCTTCGCGCGCGCCTGCCGTCCGACCAGCATCGTCACTTCTTCGATGCGAAAGCGCGCGGCGGTACCACGCACTCCATCGCAATCGAGCTCGACGTCTGCCGTCCCCGCGTCGAGGTCATCGAGCGCGAGGTGCGCGCGGTCGCGCTCGAGATCGGTCTCGACGGATATCTCGAACGGTGAGCAACTGCACCGCGCGCTCGCGTAAGTATCCAGTAGCCGCCCACATCAAACGATCAGAAAGGAATCGCTCGCATGCCGCGAGAACTCTATCGGTACGTCTTCAGTCGCAAGGTGCCCCTCACGGAGGCGATGGCGACGCTCGAACTGACCTTGATCGCGGTCGAGAGCCTGCATGGCGAGTCGCGCACCCGCATGGATGCGCGCTGCACCGTGAGCCTGCTCGAGCGCACGCTCGAGGTGGATGCGTCGACCCATGTGGGCCAGGCGCTCAATCAGATCTTCGTCGGCTTCCTGACGCGCGAGTTCGGAGCGAGCGCCTACTCGGTGACAGCGATTGCGCCGGGCGCGGCTCCATCGAGTGACGGAGACGCATGACGGCGGCGCAAGCCTCCGTTCCGCTCGTGCGCCTCGGTCAAGGCGCCTTCACACGCGACATCCATCCCGAGGGCTCACCCATGCCGGTCTGCACCGAATCTGCCGTCGATCTCCGAACGCTCATCCAAGAGCCATCCGATGTCTATCACGCGCGAGCCAGTGAGAATCTCTCATCGCATTCGCTTCGAGAGTTCCGCGAGTGTCCGGCGAGATTCCGCAAGCGCGAGCTCGGCCTCATCCCGGCCAAGGACAGTGAGGCGTTCGCAGTCGGCCGCGCCGCGCATGTGCTGATCCTCGAAGGGCGCGCACGCTTCGAGAACGAGTTCGCCGTCGGTGGCCCGATCAATCCGAAGACTGGCCAGCCGTACGGCTCCACCACGAAGGCATTTGCTGAGTGGGCAGAGCGTCTTGGCAAGCCCGCGATCGATGACGGCCAGGCCGCAGTGATCGGCGAGATGGAGGCGAGCGTGCGGTCGCACCCGATCGCCGCCGAACTGCTGGCCGACGGTGTGCCCGAGCGCGTGGTTCGATGCGAGTGCGCCGGCCATCGATGCCAGGGGCGCATCGACTGGATCAACCCGGCGCCCGGCATCGGAATCGTCGATCTCAAGACCTGCGAGAGCCTGTCGTGGTTCGAAGGAGACATCCGCGCCTTCGGCTATGTGCACCAGCTCGCGTTCTATCGCGCGCTCCTCGCCCAGATTTGGGGCGTTGACCTGCCGGTCCACATCGTCGCCGTCGAGAAGCGTGAACCGAATCGCACCGGTGTGTGGCTGATCGAGCCGCGCCTTCTCGACGAAGCGCAGCGCGAGAACGAACAGGCGATGGACGAACTGTCGCAGTGCCGGCGCACCGGCATCTGGCCCACGCGCTTCGAGTCGCTGCGGCGCGTCGAGCGCCTGTGATCGCCCGGGAACGGAATCGAAACCACTTCAAAAGGAGCATCATGAGCTTGATCGCGAATGTCACGCGTGGCCGACCTGCCGTCCCTCGGCGAACGATCGTCTACGGCCCTGGCGGTGTCGGGAAGAGCACCTTCGCCGCGAACGCGGATGCGCCCGTCTTCATCCAGACGGAGGATGGCCTCGCCACGATCGATGTGCCTCGGTTTCCACTCTCCACGAGGTACGGCGAGGTGATCGTCGCGCTCGGCGAGCTCTACACCGAGCCGCATGAGTTCAAGACCGTCGTTGTGGATTCGCTTGATTGGCTGGAGCGCCTGATCCACGCCGAGGTCTGCGCGAAGCGCGGCGTCGAGTCGATCGAGGACATCGGATACGCGAAGGGATTCGTATTCGCGTTGACGCAGTGGCGCGAGTTCCTCGCCGGGCTCGACGCGCTCCGCAACGAGCGAGGCATGGCGGTCATCTTGATCGCGCACGCCGCGATCGAGAAGTTCGCGAACCCGGAGACGGAGACATACGACCGCTTCGTGCCGCGGCTTCATCGGCAGGCGTCGGCGCTGCTGCAGGAGTGGGCGGACGAAGTGCTGTTCGCCAACTATCGCGTGCTGACCCGCACGAGCAACGAAGGCTTCGACCGCAAGCGCGTGCAGGGCATCGGCACCGGCGAGCGCGTGCTTCGAACGACGGAGCGCCCGGCCCATGTTGCCAAGAACCGACTCGGAATGCCGGAGGAGATCCCACTCGACTTCGCCACCTACGCCGCGTTCGTGCGCGGTGAGCAGCCAGACAACGTCAACACCAACACCGACCAGGAGAACTGAACGATGCCAAGTCTCAACGGATTCAACGCGAATGATGTCGATCCCAACCCCGGCTTCGAGCCCATTCCTGCGGGACGGTATCTGGCCGTCATCGTGGACTCGAAGACGAAGGCGACGAAGAACGGAGCAGGGGAGTACCTCGAGCTCGCCTTCGAGATCATTGATGGGCCGTTCAAGACGCGACGCGTGTGGGAGCGCCTGACGCTCAAGCACACGAACGACATGACGGTGCGCATCGCGCGCGGAAACCTGTCGGCCATCTGTCGTGCGGTCGGCATCATGCAGCCGCGCGATTCGATCGAGTTGCACAACCTCCCGCTCACGATCGTCGTTGGCCTCAAGAAGCGCGAGGACACCGGCGACATGACGAATGTCGTGAAGGCCTTCGAGAAGCGTGACACCGGCAGTGCGCCGCGCGCCGCAGTCGGCGGTGGTTCAACACCACCGTGGAAGCGATGACGATCGATGGGTAGACGCGTGATGTCGCTGCCGTTCCCGCCGAGCGTGAATCGCTACTGGCGCCATGTCGGGCCGCGCGTCCTCGTCAGCCGTGAGGGGAGGAGCTACCGCAAACGCGTGTGCTCCCTCCTCGCGGCAACTCGTCTGAGTCCTTCAACCTCAACCTTCAGAGGCCGTGTGCACATGACCGTGACGCTGCATCCGCCTGATCAAAGGCGCCGTGATCTGGACAACTCGATGAAGAGCCTGCTCGATGCGCTTGAACACGCAGGCGTCTACACCGACGACTCGCAGATCGACGACCTGAAGATCGTCCGCGGAGAGATCGTTCCTGGCGGCGCCTGCGTCATCGAGATCCGGGAGGAGACCTGAGTGCAACTGCGTCCGTACCAGCGCGAAGCGATCGAGGCGGTCTACACGCATCTTCGAGAGCGTGATGACAACCCGTGCGTGTCGATTCCGACGGCAGGCGGCAAGACGCCGATCCTTGCGACGATCGCGCGGGACGCCGTGCAGCTCTGGAACGGCCGCGTGCTGATCCTTGCGCATGTGAAGGAGCTGCTCGAGCAGAGCGTCGAGAAGCTCATGTTGCTTGCGCCGGGAGTTCCGGTGGGCGTCTACAGCGCGGGACTCCGGCGCCGTGAACTTGAGTACGCGGTCACCGTCGCAGGCATCCAATCGATCTGGAAGCGCGCGGGCGAACTCGGCCCAGTCGATCTGATCATCGTCGATGAAGCGCATCTGATCCCGGCTGAGGACGACGGCATGTATCGCTCGTTCCTGGCCGACGCGAAGAAGGTCAACCCCGCGGTGCGCGTGATCGGCCTGACGGCCACGCCGTTCCGCTTGAAGTCGGGCGAGATCTGTTCGCCGGACAACCTGCTCAATCACATCTGCTACGCGGCCGGTGTCAAGGAACTCATCGCGCAGGGATACCTGAGTGCACTTCGCACGAAGGCCGGGACGCAGCGGCCTGATTACGAGCAGCTGCATGTCCGCGCCGGTGAGTTCGTTCCAGGAGAAGTCGAAGACCTCATGGACGAGGAGTCTCTGGTGCAGGCTGCATGCGCCGAGATCCTCACGGAGTCAGCTGACAGGAAGTCGATCCTGATCTTCGCGAGCGGCCTCAAGCACGGCAGGCACATCGTCGAAACGCTGCGCGAGAAGCATGGTGCCGAGTGCGGGTTCGTGTCTGGTGAGACTCCAGCGAAGGAACGCGCCGCGATCCTTGCGCGCTTCCGCAGTGGCGAGCTCCGGCTGCTCGCAAATGTGAATGTGCTGACGACCGGATTCGACGCGCCGAACATTGACTGCGTGGCGCTCTTGCGCCCCACGATGTCGCCGGGATTGTTTTATCAAATGGTCGGGCGCGGATTCCGACTTCACCCGGGGAAGACCGACTGCCTTGTTCTCGACTTCGGGGGCAATGTCCTGCGCCATGGGCCAGTCGATGAGCTTCGCATCGCGCGCGACGATCGTGGCGACGGTGATGTGCCTGCGAAGGAGTGTCCGCAGTGCCAAGCACTGATCGCCGCGGGCTACACGACCTGTCCGCAATGCGGCTTCGAGTTCCCTCCACCGGAACGAGAACAGCACGAAGCGGCGGCCACATCCGCTGGCATTCTGAGCGGTCAAGTGACACGCACTCAGGAGCGCGTTCTCGGCGTGGCCTACGCGGTGCACTTCAAGCGCAACGATCCGACCGGAGATGCGCCGCCGACGATGCGTGTGGACTACCGCGTCGGAATCAACCAGTGGTTCAGCGAATGGATCTGCATCGAGCACTTCGGGTTCGCGCGCCGCAAGGCGGAACGCTGGTGGGAAGCACGCTCGCACGAGCTTGTGCCGACCACTGTCGAAGAGGCTGTCGATCTCGCGAACGCCGGCGCTCTGGCGAAGACGCTCACCATCACTGTCGAACAACGCGCGGAGGAGAAGTTCCCACGCGTCGTGGATCACGAGCTTGGTGATCGGCCACCGCGCCTTGAGGACCCCGATGCAGTCGAGTCGTTGCCGGAAGTGCCGGTGCCTGTTGACGGGATTCCCTTTTGAGTGAAGGAGAACAAGAGCATGCTTGACGATCGAACCGGTGGCCCAGCGTTCCCGCGACCCGCGAGCCGGGGCAACAATTACGCCACAGGCGAAGAGGACGTGGTGGTGGACCCGCAGCGAGGGATGTCTCTTCGCGACTACTTCGCATCCGCCGCAGTGACGGGCGACATCGCAAATGGAGGCGGCGTTCCCGAGGAAGTGGCCGACTACGCATTCAGGGTCGCCGATGCCATGCTTGCGCGGCGCGAGAAGCGAGGGTCTCCTGCGTGACTGCGCCGCGTGCCATTCTGCTGAACGCTGCCTTCGCCTACACCGCGCGCGGATTCCGCGTGGTGCCGGTGCCGTCACGGAAGAAGGGACCCATCCACGATGGTTGGCAGAACCTACGGCTCGGCTTCGACGACCTGCATCATCACTTCAACGGGTCGCCTGGCAATCTCGGCATCCTGCTTGGTGAACCAAGTGGCGACCTCGTCGATGTTGATCTCGATTGTCCGGAGGCGATCGAACTCGCGGACGAGTTCCTGCCACCGACCCATGTCGTGACTGGTCGGCCGAGTGCGCCGGGATCACATCGCTGGTATCTCGCGTCTGGGGTTAAGACGAAGAAGCATCGTGATTCGGTGACGCGCAAGATGATCGTCGAGGTTCGCAGCACGGGCGCGCAAACGCTCGTGGGCCCGAGCGTGCATCCGTCTGGCGAGGCGTACGACCACCTCGACGGAATCCCACCGACCGTGGACGGCGACGAACTCGTCGCCCAGGTGGAGGCTCTGGCGGCGGCAGTGGAACGGCGGCGATATCCCGACGGCGTACCCCGGCCGCAACGGGGGCCAACGTCGGCGGCCACGGCGCGCCCGGCACCCCCGGCGCGCTCTGCCGCGATCCACGACGACGAGCGCGAGCTGCGCCGCGCCGAGGCCTACCTCGATGCGATGCCTCCAGCCATCTCTGGCTCCGGTGGCCACAACGCGACCTATGCGGCGGCAACTGCGCTTGTGCATGGATTCGCGCTCGCACCGTCAGTCGCGCTTCGCATGCTGCATGAGCGTTTCAATCCGCGCTGCGTGCCGCCGTGGTCCGATCGCGAGCTCGAGCACAAGGTCGAGGATGCAGCATCGAAGCCGCATGATCGACCTCATGGCTGGCTGCGCGATGCAGTGCCCGCTGAAGCGACCGATGTTGATCTCTCGAGGTTCGGCGCGGGTGTCGCTGATGCGGACGATGGTCCAAGTGACGACGAGTCGCGCGAGGGCGCCGATCCCGGGCCGCTACCCGCTGCCTTGTTGCGCGTGCCCGGCTTCGTCTCCGAGCTGATGGACTTCTCGCTGGCAACGGCGCCCTACCCGGAGCCCGCGATGTCGTTCTGCGCCGCGCTCGTCATGCAGGGATTCCTGGCTGGTCGCAGGGTCCGTGACGCGAGCGACAACCGCTCGAATCTCTATGTGCTGGCACTGGCCAATTCCGGGGTCGGCAAGGAGCACCCCCGGAAGGTGAACTCGAACCTGCTCGTCGCCGCCGGGCTGATCGAAGCGATCGGCGATGGGCTCGCCAGCGGCGAAGGGATCGAGGACGCGATGTTCGTCCACCCCGCGAAGCTCTTCCAGACCGACGAGGTCGACGGGCTCATCCAGGCGATCAGCAAGGACAAGGACGCACGCCACGAGCGGATCATGACGGTCCTGCTCAAGATGTTCACGGCGGCGAACTCGGTCTACCCCATGCGGGTCAAGGCCGGGAAGCAGAGCCCGGGCGTGATCGACCAGCCATGCCTATGCCTCCTCGGCACCGCCGTGCCCAAGGAGTTCTACGCGGCGCTCTCGCCGCGCATGCTCAGCAACGGCTTCGTCGCACGCATGGTGGTCGTCGAAGCGGGTCGACGCGGTGTCGGGCAGGATGTCGCGCCCAGAGACCTTCCCGATCGATTGATCGACACCGCCCTGCGCTGGGCCGCACTCGTCCCGGGTGGCCACGCTGGGAATCTCCAGTCATGGCACCCACGGCCTCTGCTCGTTCCCTACGACGAGGATGCAAACTCCATCCTGCGCGACTTCCGCGAACGCGCGGATGCCGACTACGCCACCGCCGAGGCGAAGGACGACACCGTGGGCATGTCGATCTGGGCACGGGCCAACGAGAAGGCACGCCGCCTGGCACTCGTCCACGCGTGCAGTGAGCGTCCGCTCGAGCCTGCGGTCGGTCGAGGCGCCGCAATCTGGGCAACGGCCTTCGTCGAGCACCTCACCCGCAGGATGCTCTTCAAGGCGGCGGAGCATGTTGCCGAGAGCGACTTCGAAGCGCGCTGCAAGCGTCTCGTGGGTGTGCTCCGTGAGTGGCGAGCCAAGAACCACGATGGCTGGATGCCCTTCTGGCGGATCAACCGCCGCTTGCCTTGGAGCGAGCGCGACCACGACGAAGTCCGCCAGACGCTGCTCAACCAGCGCGTAATCGAGTTCGAAACGCAGGCCACTGGCGGCACGCCCAAGCGCCTCTACCGCTTGCGCAGCAGCGCCCATTGCGCGCGATTCGACTCTGTGACGACCGCCTCTGCGGGGGGTGGAGCATGAGGTCATTGCGCCCCTTGTCACCCCATCGCGCGGACGAAGCGCAACAAGTTCAGGCGGGAAAGAAGGGAAAAGATAGAGAAAACAACTCTCTCTCTCTCTACCTATTGACCTATTCGCACCCGCCCGTCCCGCGCCCGCGGCGCGCGTGTATCGCGCGTGCGCGCGCGACAACAGGCCGAACGATGACCACCAACCCGGAGGAATGCCATGCACGAGACCTGCTTCGATTGCCGCTTCTGGATCGCCAACGGACTCGAGCCGCACGAAGTGCCGAACGAGCCACGGCACTGGGATGACGGTTGTCACCACGGCCGATGCGTCCGTCACGCGCCCTGCGTTCAACCCCTGCGCATCGATCAGGACGGTGATGAGTTCGAACCACTCGGGCGCTGGCCAACGACGATGGCCGGAGATCTGTGCGGCGAAGTCGAAGTGCGAGCGCCAGTTGACCCGCCATCGTGAGTGCGGCTCGCATGGTTCCTTCCAGCGCCAAAACTGCCATTTAGGCACGCGGGAACAGCCGCGAACCATCACTGACTTTATTTCAGAGTGCGGAACGCGCCCGCCTCGCCGCCTGGCCCACCACGTTCGCCCCCGTCGCGTCGGTGGCGCCGGGTCGCCCAATCGCCGCCAGTCCACGCCCGACGCGCCCGTTGGCGGCGTCGTGGCCCATTTCCAACTCCGACCTCTGACCGCCCATTCCATGGGCAAGGACGCCGCATGAAGATCGAACTCCGTCCGCTCGCTGACATCAAGCCCTACGAGGCCAACCCCCGCATCAACGACGACGCCGTCGATGCAGTCGCGAACTCGCTGAAGCAGTTCGGGTTCCGCCAGCCGATCGTTGTCGACACCGATGGTGTGATCGTCTGCGGTCACACGCGCTGGAAGGCGGCGCAGAAGCTCGGCCTTGAGAAGGCGCCGGTGCATGTCGCCAAGGACCTCACGCCGGACCAGATCCGCGCGTACCGCATCACCGACAACAAGACCGCGGAACTCGCCCAGTGGAACATGGATCTCCTGGCCATCGAGCTCGACGCGCTGCGGTCGATCGATGTCGATCTCGCATCGCTCGGCTTCGACGAGGACGAGCTCGCGAAGATCTTCGCTGGCGACATCAAGGACGGGCTCACCGACCCCGATGATGTGCCGGCGCAGCCAGACGCCGCGACGACGCAGCCAGGCGATCTCTGGGTGCTCGGCGATCACCGGCTCCTGTGCGGCGACAGCTCGTCGCCGGCGGATCTCGATCGACTACTCGATGGCCACCCGATCCATCTCGTCAACACCGACCCGCCGTACAACGTGAAGGTCGAGCCGCGCTCGAACAACGCGATTGCGGCAGGCCTCTCATCGTTCGAAGGTACGACCCGGGGGCATCACCAGAAGTTCGACAAGGCGCGAAACCCGGGATCGAAGGCGACTCATCGACAGCTCCGCGCGAAGGACCGACCGCTCGCGAACGACTTCGTGACGGACGAAGCGTTCGATGTGCTGCTCGATGCGTGGTTCGGCATCATG
>Ga0268299_1003550_pt1 | contig 14054 bp, 12 predicted proteins | sample NOBtaG_FD_193484 | JGI IMG/M metagenome (GOLD analysis project Ga0268299, IMG submission 193484) | Activated sludge microbial communities from bioreactor in Nijmegen, Gelderland, Netherland - NOB reactor | ecosystem: Engineered > Bioreactor > Aerobic > Activated sludge | place: Netherlands...
CAGCACGGACAGGTCACCGGCCCGGGGCGTGCACCCCTCCAGCAGGTACATGCCCACCGGCACCGCCCGCAGCACGTCCACCAGCGGCGCGTAGTCGCCGTGGAGGGCCACCGCGTCGTCGGGCGTCCAGTTGCCCCGGCACAGGTGCAGGGCCGTGCGCTCCCGGGGTACGCCGGCCAGCAGCTCCTGGAGCAGGTCCCGGGCGAAGGCCAGCTCGGCGTCGGTGGTGCCCCGCTCCCCCAGCGCCCCGCACATGAACGTGCGGCCCCCCTCTCCCACGGTGCCGTGCACCACCTCGGTGAGCACCGGCTCGTCGATCTGGACCATCGAGACCCCGGCCGCCAGCAGGGAGAACAGCTCCTCCCGCAGCACCCTGACCAGGTCTGCGGCCAGGTGCTCGCGGTCGCCGTAGGCCCGATCGGAGATGCACTCCATCCACATGGTGCGGGTGAGCAGGTAGGGCCCGGGGAGGGCTACCTTCACCGGGCGGTCGGTGAGCGACGCCACGAACGCCGCCTCGTGGACGGCCAGCGGCCGGGACCGGCCGAGCGGCCCGAACGGGGCCGGATGGCGGATGTCGCCCGCCGGCACGTCGAGGGCCGCCAGCTCCCGTTCGAACGCCTCGGGGTCGTCGACGTAGGGCAGCAGGTCGGTGATGGGGATGAGCTGGCAGTTGTCGAGCAGGCCGCCCACGAAGGCGGCGTAGTTGTCGCGCCGCTGCTCGCCGTCGGTAACCAGGTCCACGCCCGCCCGCACCTGGGCCTCCACCGCCAGGCGCACGGCGTCGTCGGCCACGGCGTCGAACTCCTCGTCGGGGGCCCGGGCCTCCAGGTGCTCGTGGAGGGACCGCAGCAGCCAGCGGGGCCGGGGCCAGGAGCCGAGGCCGAACACGGCCCGCTCCGGAACCGGGGCGGCCGCTACGGGCGCCGGCAGCGCGGCCGGGATCACCACCTCCATGATGGGCTGGGTGATGGGGGCGGCCACCCGACCGTCGGGCCGGGCCGCCGCCGGCCCCGGGCCGCTGGCCGTCGGCGCCGGGGCGGCGGCGGAGACGGCGGCCGCCGGGGCCACGAAGGCCCCTTTGGCCACGAGGAACGAGCGCAGGCGGCCCCCGTCGTGCCAGACGTCCACCAGCTCGTTGCCGGTGAGCCGGCACCACGACGGCAGGTCCTCGGCCACCGACGACTCGGTGGACAGGATCTGCAGCAGCTGGCCCCGCTCGAGCGGGTCGATGTGCTTGCGGATCAACAGCAGCAGGCCGTTGCCACAGTCGAGGTCCCCGCCGTCGAAGCTGACCGCCGGCGGGTACGGGTGGCGGACGTCGGACGCCATCGGGGCCTCAGTAGCTGACGCAGGGCGACCCGTTGACCAGCCACTCCACCAGCTTGGCCCCGCCCACGATCGTCGCTCCGTCGATCAGCTCCGACTCCTCGATGCCCCGCTTCTTGGCGCAGGGGGAGCACACGAAGACCTTGCCGCCGGCGGCCACGAAGTTCGTGACCAGCTCCTTCAACGGGGCGAAGCCCTCCTCGTGGATGTCGTCGGCGTAGCCGGCCTTGGCCAGCCAGACGCCCTCGGTGGACAGGAACACCATCGTCTCCTGGTCCGAGCCGGCCGCGGCGTTGGCCACCACGAAACCGACCGTCGCCTTGTCGGTGTCGTTCTTGGCGTGGGTGATGGAGACGCAGAACGTGCCCATGTCAGGAATCCTCTCGTCGGATGATCAGGTAGCGCGGCGGGTCCGCCACCGCCAGGCGATGCCCGGTCAGGCCGGCCCAGGCGGGCAGGTCGTGTCGGACACCGGGATCGGTGGCGCGCAGCTCGAACACCTGGCCGGGTTCGAGCGCCGCGAGCCGGGCCCGCAGCACGATCACCAGCTCGCCGCACCCGAGGTCGCCGGCGTCCCAGCCGTCGGTCGGCTCGGGGACGGCGTCGCCCGTGTCGTTGTCGTCATCCATCGCGTGCTCCCGTCCGACGACCCGGGGCACGCGGTTGGCCCGCCCTAGGGTCGCAGGGGATCTCCCGGCCCGGACACGCCGGGCGCCATCGGCAATCAGTAGCGGAACTTCACCACGGCGGCAGTCTCCGCCACGGCGGGGGCCCGGTCAAGTACCTCGACGCCGGCCCGAGGGAGCGAACAGTGCGCTCAGCCGATCGGCGTTCTTGGTGGCGATGGGGCCCGCCACGGCGGTGACGAGCACATAGGCGGCGGCCGTCGTGCCCAGCTCCGGGCCGTCGGCCAGCCCCGACCCGAGCGATGCGATCACCACCGAGAACTCGCCCCGGGCCATGAGGGCAGTCCCGGCCCGCACCCGGCCCCGGGTGGCGATACCGGCCCGGGCGGCCGCCAACCAGCCGGTGCCGAGCTTCGTCGCCGACGTCACGACGGCCAGGGCCACGGCGGGCACGAGGGCACCCGGGAGATCGCCGGGGTCGATCTGGAATGAGAAGAACAGGAAGAAGATGGCGGCGAACAGGTCCCGGAGCGGCTCGATCAGGGTGCTGGCCCGCTCCTGGGCCGGCCCCGACAGGGCCAGGCCCACCAGGAACGCCCCGATGGCAGCGGAGATCTGCAGCTGCTGGGCCACCCCTCCGGCCGCCAGGGTGAGGCCGAAGACCGCGAGCACCAGGGCCTCGTTGCTCCCCTGGGACAGGCGGGCGCTGACGGCCGACCCGAACCGGGTGGCCGCCCACAGCACGGCGCCCACCGTCACCAGGGCCACGGACACGGTGGAGGCGGTGGCCAGCGCATCGGCCCCCACCACCACGGCCGCCACCACCGGCAGGTACACGGCCATGGCCAGATCCTCGATGACCAGCAGGTTCAGGATCACCGGGGTCTCCCGGTAGCCGAGGCGGTCGAGGTCGGCCAGCACCTTGGAGATCACGCCGGAGGAGCTGACCCACGTGACACCGCCCAGCAGCACCGCCGCCGGTACCGACCAGCCGAGCAGCAGCCCCGCCGCCAGCCCGGGCAGCGCGTTGGCCAACCCGTCCACGACCCCCGGCACCGCCGAGGTTCCCAGCCCGTGACGCAACTCGGCCGCGGTGTACTCGAGGCCGAGCGCCAGCAGCAGCAGGAGCACCCCGATCTCGGCCCCGAGGGCCACGAAGTCCTCGGACACGCTGAGGTCGACCAGCCCTCCCTCGCCCAGTGCCAGCCCGGCCACCAGGTAGAAGGGCACGGCCGTGATGCCGAGGGCCGAGGCCAGCCGGGCCAGTGCCGACAGCACCAGGGCCAGCAGGCCGATCTCGATGAACGCCGTCGCCGTGTGGGACTCGACCGCCGCCAGCAGCGGGCTCACGAAGCGAGCATGGCCCGAACGGCATCCAGCCCCGACGGTGTGCCCACGGCCACCGCCACATCTCCGGGGGCGAAGGCGAACGTGGGGGGCGGGGCCGGCGTGGTGTCGGTGCCCCGGATCACGGCCACGATGGACACCCCGGTGCGGGTGCGGATCTCCCCGTCGGCGATCGTGCGCCCCACGAAGGTCGAGCCGCCCGGAACGGTGATCCAGTCGATCGACAGCCCTTCGATTCGCTGCTGAACGGCAGCCACCGCCTCGCTCACCCGGGAGGCGCCCAGCACCTCGGCCAGGGTCCGGGAGTCGTCGACGTCGAGCTGCATGACGGTGCGGCAGGCGTCGGGATCGTCGCTGTCGTACACCAGCACCTCCCGGCGTCCGCCCCGGTGGGCGATCACGCCGAGACGCTGGCCGCTGGCGGTGGTGAAGTCGTGGCGCACCCCGACGCCGGGCAGATGGGTCTCGGTCACTTCTGGCATGAGGCGTCGTCCGTCGGTGTTCAGAGGCTGTCGGCCAGCTGCGGCGGTTCCCGCAACGAGCGCTTGAGCTCGGCCAGGCCGGGGAACGTGGCGACCTCCCACACGGCGTCCCACAACCGCAGCGCCTCGTCGCCCCGGGGCACCCGGCTGATCACCGGACCGAAGAAGGAGTACGACGTACCCCCCTGGTTGAAGCTGATAATGGGCGTGCCGACGTCCTTGCCGGTCCGGCTCAACGCCTCGTCGGTCTCGGCCTGCAGCACGGCGTCCCACCGTTCGTCGTTGGCCGCTGCGGCGTAGTCGCTGAGGCCCACCGACGCCAGGTAGTCGGGGAAACCGGCCTCCCAGTGGTCGGTCATCTCCTTACGCCGGCGGTGCACGTGGATATCGCCGCCGAAGGTGGTGTACAGCTCCCCCATCCGGGCCCGCCCTTCCGCCTCCCGGACCGCCGCCGCCACCCGCAACAGCTTGAGGCCGCTGCCGTGCCCGGCGATGTAGCCGTCGGGGAAGTCGGTCTCGTAGTTCTTGTCGTTGTTGAGCAGCCGGAGGCTGATGAAGCGCCAGTCGACGTCGAGCGAGCGGAGCTTCGCCACCTCCGCCACCCACCGTGAGGTGATCCAGGCCCAGGGGCAGACCGGATCCCAGAAGAACTCCACATCGGCTTGCTCGGTCATCGCTCGCTCTTTCGGGTCGGGCAGGTTCACACCGGTCGGGTCGGGACCGCACCAGTATCGGCCATCGCGGCCGCCGCCGCGCACCCTGGGCCATGGGGCATCGTCCGTCGCCGCCCTGGGTAGGCCCTCTGGCATCCCCCCGTTCTCCACCAAAGGAGCTGATGCGATGAGCGGAAAGATGGACGACCTGAAGGGCCGGGCGAAGGAAGCGGCCGGCGATCTCACCGACGACAAGGACCTCGAGCGGGAAGGCAAGATGGACCGGGCCTCCGGTGCGATCAAGGACAAGGTGGACGACGTCAAGGACGCCGCCCAGGACGCCCTCGATCGAGACCGTCGCTGATCTGACCGACCCGTGGGCCGGGGCCCGACCAGGCGACCAACAACGCCTGGCCGGGCCCCGGCGCCGCGTCAGGCCCGTCGACCGGCGAGCGTGCGTCCCGCCAGCAGCACGGCCGATCCGGCAGCGGCGGCCACCAGGGAGGCTACGAGGATGGCCAGCTTCGCCTCGGCCAGGGTCCCGCCGTCGAAGCTCAGCTCGGCGATGAACAGGGCGACGGTGAACCCGATCCCGGCCAGCATCGCCCCGCCGATCACGTGACGACCGGCCAGGTCGGCCGGGAGGCGGCCCAGCCCCAGGCGCTGGGCGGCCAGCGCCGCTCCGGCCACGCCGAGGGTCTTGCCCACCACCAGCCCGAGCCCGATGCCCCATGCCACCCGGCTGCCGGTCAGATCTCCCAGCGTGTCGCCCCGGATCACCACGCCGGCGTTGGCCAGTGCGAACAGGGGCACGACGACCAGGGCCGAGAACGGGTGGAGCCGATGTTGCAGCTCGTCGATGACGCTGCGGCCGTCGATGGGTTGGGCCGGCGTGAGCAGGCCCATCGCCACCCCGGCCACGGTGGCGTGGACGCCCGATTCATGGATGGCGAACCACAGCACGATGGCCGGGATGGCGTACGCCGCAGGGCGGCTGGCCCCCAGCCATCGGAGGAGCACCACGAAGCCGACCACGGCCACCGCCAGGGCGAGGTAGCCGGCCGACAGCCCGCTGGAGTAGGCCACGGCGATCACCGCGATCGCTCCGAGATCATCGACGATCGCCACCGCCAGCAGGAACAGGCGGAGGCCGGACGGCGCCCGCGGCCCGAGCAGGGCCAGAGCCCCGAGCACGAAGGCGATGTCGGTGGCCATCGGGATGCCCCACCCCCGCTCCGTGGCCGAACCCGCGTTGACCACGAGGAACAGCAGCGCCGGCAGGGCCATGCCGCCCAGGGCGGCGATCACCGGCATCGCCGCGTCGCGGGGGCTCGACAGCTCCCCCACCACGAGCTCCCGCTTGATCTCGAGGCCGACCACGAAGAAGAAGATGGCCATCAGGCCGTCGTTCACCCACCCGTGGAGGTCCAGGTGCAGGAGATCGAGGGGTGGGTGCCAGGTCCAGAGGCTCTCGTACATCCCCGGCCCCAGGTTCGCCCACACCAGCGCCAGCGCCGTGGCGACGAGGAGCACCAGCCCACCGGCCAGCTCGTCGTGGATGAAATCCAGCAGGGGTGGCCGGCGGGCGAACACCCGGCGGACGAGGCGCTCGACGACAGGCGTTGGAGGAGAGTGATCTGTGGGCACAGGGTGGCGTCCTACCAGGAGGCCCGAATGGGCTTCCTGCAGAGAGGGAGTTCGTGCCGACCAGTCTTCCCGGCTTCACCGTGGGTGCATCATGGTACCCGGACCGTCCCGTGCGGAAGCCGGACCGAATAGTCTGACGAGGGTGAGCCGGTTCGGGCGTTTGCTCCTCGGGGCCGCCACCCTCGTTCTGATGGCGGCCGGTTGCGGTCGGTCGCCCGAGCAACCGGGCAGCCCCGAGGTCGATGGGAGGGTGTACATCGCCGCCCTCCGGTCGTTCCTCCCCCACCCGCCAACGAGGCCTGCGGCCGGCGAGCGAGACGTGGTGTTCGTCGTACCCCTCGACGGCAACGCACTGCCCCTCGGGGTGCAGATCGAGATCGTGGGCGCTTTCGCCGACGAGTACGACGTCCGCTTCGTCGACGACATGGACGCCGCCATCGACGAGCGCAGCGACGGCCACCCCCCACAGGAGGGCGGGTTGCTCGTCGGGATGGGTCCGGTGACCGCCGAGCCGCCGCACACCACCCGGGTCGAGCTGTACTGGAGCGCCGACCTCGTCGAGGGGCATCTGCTCACCCTCGCCATGGCCGACGACGGGTGGCGCGTCACCGGGGACGAGCAGGTGGTCCCCGAGTCCCTGGCCCGCCATGCCTGAGCACCGCCGGCGCCGGGCGGCCGGAGTGGCCGCCGGCGTGGGCCGCTGGTTCTGTGGACCCGGCGGGCAGGCCCGCCTGACGATCGCCCACTGCCTGCAGAACGCGGCCTCGACGCTGTTCACCGTGTCGCTGGCCGGATCGATCTTCTTCTCGGTCTCTCCCGATGCTGCCCGCTGGCGGGTCCTGCTCTTCCTCGCCCTCAGCCTGGCCCCGTTCCTGGTCATGGCGCCGCTGGTCGGCCCGGTCGTGGACCGGGTGCGGGGCGGGCTGCCGATGGCGATGGTCCTGGCGTTCGCCACCCAGGCCGTGCTGGCCGCCGCCCTGGCCCCACGGCTCGGCTCCCCGCTGCTGTTCCCGTTGGCGTTCGGGGTGCTGGTGGCGGCGAAGACCGAGGGGGTGGCGGCCAACGCCGTGGTGCCGACCGTGGTCGACGACGAGCAGGACCTGGTGGCGGCGAACGCCCGCATCTCCCGCAGCGCCACCATGACGGGAGCGATGGCCGCCGGGGTCGGCGTGGGGCTGTACCGGGTGGCGGGGGCGGCCGCCACCCTGTGGGCCGCCACCGCTGTGTACACCCTGGGGGCGGTGGCCGCCTGGCGGGTCCGGGCGGTGGCCGGCCGGCTCCAGCCGATCGACCGGGCCGCCGTCATCGAGCTCGTCCGCCCCGAGCTGTCGACCGCCGTGCTCGACATGATGGCGCTCCGGGCAGCCGTGGGCTTCGCCGTGTTCCATCTCGCCTTCTCGTTGCGGGCCGAAGGGCTGCCCGCCTGGGTGCTGGGAGGTGTGCTGGCCGCCCAGGCCGCCGGGGGCTTCGCCGGCACCCTGGTGAGCCCGTGGCTGCGTCGCCACCGCAGCGAACGGACCATGGTCACCCTCGCCCTGGCCGCCTCGGCCGCCGGCTTCGCCCTCGGCTCGGTGCTGGCCGGCCCGCCGACGGTCGTGGTGGCGATGCTGGTTCTGGGCCTGGCCGCCAGCGTGGGCCGGCGGGCGTTCGACGCCACCATCCAGGGCCAGGCCCGCCACGCCCGCCGGGGCCAGGCCTACGCCAGCCTCGAGACCCGGCTCGTGCTGGCCTGGGTGGTGGCCGCCTGCCTGGCCGTCGCCGCCCGGGCCCCCACCATCATCGGTATGGTGGCGCTCGCCGCGTTCCTGACGCTGGCCACGTTGGCCCACCTGCGGCGCAACGAGCTGCTGGGGGGCCTCCTCGGCCCCGGGACCGAGCAGCTGCCGTTGGCTCGCCGTCTCGTGTTGCGGGCCGAGACCCTGGCTGCCGAGGGCCTGTTCGACGAAGCGGTCGTGGTGGCTCGGGCGGCGGTTGAGCAGACCGTGGTGCCCGACAACTGCACCTACCCGGCCGACGAGGAGACGGCCCGTCAGGCCATCGCCCGGGCCCGCCGGCTCCTCGACAGTCCTCCCGGCGCCGGCGGGGCCGACAGCCCGGCGGCCTGAGCTGCGCCCCGCGGGACATCGATGACCGTGAACGATCGGCAGACCCTGGTCCCCGCTCCGGGGCCTCGGGCCCGGCGGTGGCACCGGTTCTGGGTTCTGACGGTGGTTGCCCTGGCGGTGGTGTTCGTGGCCGCCAACCGATCGCAGGCGCCGGCCGCCTGGCGGGCGGCGAGCGGCGCGGATCCTGCGCTGCTGACGGTGGCCGCCGCGCTGTCGCTGGTGCGCCTGGCCGTCGAAGGCCAGATGCAACGGGCCTCGCAGCGCTCGGTCGGGCTGCACGCCGGCCGCGTCGGCTTCCTCCGGCTGGGGGCCGCCGCCCACTTCCTCAACGCCATCGTGAAGTCCGGCGGCATGGCCGGCCTGGCCGTGTACGCGCGCGATGCGCACCGCCGGGGCGCGTCCCAGGGGACGGCGGCCGTCGCCTACTTCGTGGCCGTGGTCATGGCCGACCTCGCCCTCGGGCTGACCCTGGTGGCCGGCATCGCCGTGACGTCGGCCACCGGCCGGTTGTCCGGCGCGGTGGCGATCGCCGCCGCGGTGTTCACCGTGTACGTCGCGGGCCGTCTGGCCCTGATCGCCTACGGCGCCCGCTCCCCGGCCAACGTCGAGCGCCTGCTGGCCGTCCCCCACCGGGTCCTGGCCCGCTTCGACGTGGGCCACCACAGCGGCCCCACGTTCGGGGCGGTGACGGACGAGGCGTTCGAGGCCATCTCGTCGCTCCGCCGGCGGCCCCGGGCGGCCGTCCCCACCCTGGGCTGGGCCCTCGGCCTGCAGCTCCTGGGCGCGGCCCAGCTGGCGGCGGTGCTCAGCTCGGTGGACGGCGCCGGGGGGGCCGACGTGGCCCTCGCCGGCTACTCGCTGGGGCTGCTGTTCGGCATCGTCGGCCTGCTGCCCAGCGGGGCCGGCTCCACCGACCTGTCACTCGGCGTGGTGCTGGTGTCGTTCGGCTCCACCGTCGGCCAGGCTGCAGCCGCGGTGGCCCTCTACCGGCTCGTCGAGCTGTGGCTCCCCGTCACCCTGGGAGCCCTGGCCTCCCGGGGCCTCGTGCACCGTCAGGTGTAGCGAAGGGCGTCGCCGGGCCGCAGCCGGGTGGCGCGCCGGACGGGCAGGCCGAGCACCGCCAGGGCCAGCAGCAACGTGCCGGCCAGGGCGATGGGGATGTTGCGGGCGGGGAACACCACCGGGACCCGCACGTCGACGATCTCCCAGATCAGCCGCACGATGAGACGGGTGAGGGCGTAGCCGAGCGGGATGCCCAGCAACCAGCCGGCGAGGGCCACCGCGATGCCCTCGGTGCCGAAGATCCAGCGGATGTGGCGGGCCCGGGCTCCGATGCTGCGGAGCACGCCGATCTCCCGGGTCCGCTCGATCACGTTGGTGGTGACGGCGTTGGCCAGGCCCACCATGCTCATGGCCACGATCACGAAACCGAGCACCGCGATCGAGGTGGTGAGCGTCCGGTTGGCGGCCACCTCGTCGCGCTCGCCGACGTAGGCGATCTCGGTGGACACGTCGTGGCCGGCCGCGGTCAGGCGGTCCTCGATCAGGTTTGCCACCCGGTCGATCGACGCCGGGTCACGGGAGTCGGCCCGGATCCAGTAGGAGCGGGCCCCGACGGGCAGGCCGACGAGCGTGCGGGCGGTGGCCAGCGGGACATAGAGCGCGGTGCCGTCCTCCTGCTGGTTGGTGGCGACGCCGATGACGGCGAGGTCGGCGTCGCCCACGACCGTGGTGACCGTCACCCGGTCGCCGACCTGGATGCCGAGGTTCTGGGCGATGTTGCGTTCGATCACGGCCACCGGCTCGGCCCCGGCCGCCTCGGCCTCGTCGAACCATCGACCGGCGGCCAGGCGGTAGCGGAACAGCGGGTCCTGCTCCACCCCCCACAGGAACGCCTCCCGGCCCCTGAACCCGATCGTGTTCTTGAGCACCGGCTCGGCCTCGGCCACGCCCGGGGTGGCCCGTATCCTGGCCTCGGCTCCGGCGTCGAACGGGGAGCGGCCGCCGGTGGAGATCTGGATGTCCTCCAGGTGGTTGCCCCAGGAGTCACGCGAGCTCCGGGTGGCGGCCTCGGCCAGAGCCAGCACCGCCAGCAGGTTCCCCACGGCCAGGGCGACGATCGTGGCCGTGGCCAGGCTGCGCCGCTTGCGGCGCCCGACGTTGCGGAGCCCGATCTGGGCCACCCGGGGCAGCACCACGGCGCGCCGCAGCACCCGGTCGAGCACCCCCTCGTCGCCCAGGGCGGACCCGCTGGCCGCCAGCGCCTCCCGCAGGTCGACGTGGACGGCGCGCCGGATGGCGGGCAGGGCGGCCAGCGACGGCGTGACCAGGCCGACCGCCAGGCCGACGAGCAGCACGGTGACGTCCACGCCGGGGGCCACGGTGACAGCCCAGAACTCCGAGCCGAAGTAGCGGGCCAGGAGGCTCGACAGCACGATGCCGAGCGCTGCGCCGGCGACCGCCCCGAGCGCGCCCAACAGCAGCGTGGTGCGGAGGTAGATGGTGGCGATCTGGCGGCGGCGGGCGCCCAGGGCCCGCATCACGGCGATCTCGCGGGTCTGGTCCGACACCAGCGTCGCCATCGTGCTGGAGATCAGCACCACCGCCGACAGCAGCGCCAGCACGGTGATCACGCCGAGCAGCTGGCTGAACGTCTCGGTGTCGGACCGGCCCGGCCAGTCGCCGGGGGCCCGGATCGCCGGCAGGTTCGACAGCCCGGCGAAGCCCGGGACGGTGTCCAGGTGACGGCGGAGGTCGGCCACGGTGGCCTCGGCGGCGGCCGGGCTCGGGTCGTCGAGCCGGAACACCAGCTGGTCGTAGCCGGGTTGCCCGCTGACGGAGGCGACCGTGGCCGCCGGGGCGTAGAGCACGATCACGTTGTCGTCCTGGACCTGCTCGCCGCCGGGCAGGCTGCGGGCCCGACCGGCGATCGTGACGTCGATCCGGGCGCCGTCGTCGCCGAGGATCGTGAGCACGTCGCCGGTGTCGCCGTCGTACACGCCGACGTTGGCGTTCTGCACGTCGGCCTGCACCATCCCCGGTCCGGGCGGCTGCCCGGACTCCAGCCGGACGATGTCGACCTGTTGGTGGGCGAGGTCCCGCACCCCGATCAGGCGGGCGGCTGCCCGCCGATCGCCGACCAGCACCCGTACCTCGGCGCTGGTGCGGGCCTCCACTGCGGCCACGTTGGCCACCTCGGCCAGGGCGGCCAGCTGGTCGTCGTCGAGCGCCACCGGCCGCAGGGCCAGGGCCACGTCGGCCAGGCGCCCCTCGTCGACCTCGTGCTGCATCGTGCGGTCGATCAGGGTGGGCACGGCGAAGAAGAACACGCTGGCCACCGCGAGCGCCAGGGTCAGCACGCTGAACACGGCACGGGCCCGGCGGCGCCACAGGTCGGTGACCGACTTCCGGCTCGACGCGCTGAGCACGGGCGCCCACCCCCCGCCGTCGACCACGCGGCCGTCGCGGATCTCGACCACCCGCGGGGCCCGGGCCGCCAGCTCCCGGTCGTGCGTCACGAACAGGATCGTCGTGCCGGCGGCGTTCAGCTCCTGAAGGAGGTCGAGCATGGCGCCGGCCGTGACCGTGTCGAGGTTGCCGGTGGGCTCGTCGCCCACCACCAGCCGGGGCCCGGCCGCCAGCGACCGGGCGATCGCCACCCGTTGCTGCTCGCCGCCCGACAGCTCGGCCGGCAGGTGGTCGGCCTTGTCGGCCAGGCCGACCAGGGCCAGGGTCTCGCGGGCCCGGTCGAACCGCTCCCGCTTCGTGCCCCGGCGGAGGAAGTCGAGCGGGAGGGTGGCGTTCTCCAGCGCGGTGAGCGTGGGCAGGAGCTGGAAGAACTGGAAGATGATGCCGACGTTGGCGCCCCGCCACACCGCCAGCTCCTCCTCGTTCAGCTGGTCGAGGCGGACGCCGTCGAAGGTGACCGTGCCCGCCGTCGGCCGGTCGATCCCGGTGACGATGTTGAGGATCGTCGACTTGCCGCTCCCCGAGGGGCCGATGACGGCCACCAGCTCGCCGGCGGCGATGCTGAGGTCGACGCCCCGCAGGGCCCGGTACTCCACCCGGCCGGTGCGGTACACCTTCTCCACCCCGGCCAGCTCGATGAGCGGCGGGCGGTGGGGATCGGCGGCCACGGGACCGTTCACTCCCCCGGCGCCGGAGCCGGCACCGGATCGAAGGTGAGCACGTCGGCCAGGACGAGGTCGAGGTTCAGGTCCTCCAGGCAGCCGATGATCCGGGCCCGTCCGACGCGGCCGAAGGCCTGGTCGACGGTCACCGTCAGGTGGTGGTCGTCGAGCTGGCGCACGTCGACGATGGCCGGGTCGCCGGGGACGCGGTTGTGACATCCGGTCCACAGGTCGGCCATCACCACCGGCAGGGGGCGCTCCACCGACTTCTGGTCGATCCGCAGCCCGATCGTCGTGGTGCCGGGGCCGCCGACGGCGTCGAGCCGGGTCTGGGTGAGCTGTCGCAACCCTTCCACCGCGCCGATGCCGAGGGCGATCGCCAGCGCTGTGCCGAGCACCCACCGCAGGGTGTGATGGGGGCGGCGGCCCGGCGGCTCGGGACCGGAGCGGACGTGGACCAGCCCGGCGCCCAGCGGCAGCTCGATGCGCAGGGCGGCGGCCGTGCGCCGATCGAGCGTCCCCCCGGCAAGCACCCCGGCCACCCGTTCGATGACGTAGGCGACGAGGCTGAGCACCATCCCGGCGCCGAGGAGCACCGGCACGAACACCCCCAACCGGTCGGGTGGGCGTTCGAGCCATTCGAAGCGCCGGGCGGCGATCGCCTCGCTGTTGGCGGTGCCGATGATGCCGCCGACGTCGACCGCGTGGGGCGGGCCGGCCTCGAGCTCGGCCAGCCGCTCCCCCAGCCGGTGGAGGCTGTGCAGCACCGAAGCGGTGCTCAGGATCACGAGCGCCGACAGGAAGATCAGGGCCGACAGGATGGCCCGGTTCCACTCCCAGCGGGCCAGGTCGACCAGCACGTAGGCGCCCGACGCCACCAGCACGAGGCAGGTGACGGCCAGGGCCACCGCCCGCAGCAGGCGGAGCGCGCTCATGGCAGCACCTCGATGTCACCGGTGGAGCCGTCGACGACCAGTCGGGTGCCCGGCGGGAACCGGGTGAGGGCGCCCTCCACCCCCACCACGGTCGGCACGTGGGCCTCGCGGGCCAGGATGGCCAGGTGCGACAGGGCGCTGCCGGTCTCGGCGACGAGACCGGCGAGGCCGGGCAGGAGGGGGGCCAGGCGCGGTTCGAGGAAGCGGGTCACGAGGATCGCGTCGGGCTGGGGCTCACCCGCCGGCAGGCGGTGGCGGGCCACCCCGACCGCCCGGCCGGCGCTGGCCGGCAGGCCCGCCGCCGTGGGGGCGGCCCGGTGCCCCCGGCCGGCGACGTGCACCGTACCGGCGGCATCCAGCTCGAACGCCGTGGGCAGGGGAGGACCCGACGGCCGGGCGGCCCGGGCCTTCAGCTCGGCCACGGTCACAGGCCGCTGCCCACCCGCCATCGCCAGGAGCTCGTCGAAGCTCAGCTCCCGGCCGAGCTCCGGTGTCAGCTCGGGGTCGCCTGCCCCCAGGCGCTCCACCAGCTCACCGGCGAGCCGGGCGTTCAGCTCCTGGAGCCAGCGGGCCCGCAGGCGCAGGGCGTCCCGGAGGTCGAGATCGTCGACCGTCGGGCCTGCCCCCCGGTCTGCGGTGTCGGCGGCCGCCGAGGACGGGGGTACGGCGGCGGGGAGGCGGGGGCTGCCGACCGCCACCAGGCTCGGCGGTACGAGCGTGAGCACGACCGGATCCCGGACTGCCATCTCGGCGTCGTCGAGACCGGCGGACCGGCCCCGGGCCAGTGCTCCGAGGGCCAC
>Ga0268299_1003551_pt1 | contig 14040 bp, 10 predicted proteins | sample NOBtaG_FD_193484 | JGI IMG/M metagenome (GOLD analysis project Ga0268299, IMG submission 193484) | Activated sludge microbial communities from bioreactor in Nijmegen, Gelderland, Netherland - NOB reactor | ecosystem: Engineered > Bioreactor > Aerobic > Activated sludge | place: Netherlands...
CGCCAGTGCCGGCAGCCTGGCCGGCCATCGCCGGCTGGTGTCCGAGATGATCGCGCCGCGGCTTCTAAATACGCTGTTCCTGGCCGGCGCGGCGGCGATGATCGCCGTCCCGCTTTCCCTCTTCCTCGGCATCATGGCGGCGCTCTACCGCAACAGTTACTTCGACCGCGCCGTCAACGTCGTCAGCCTCACTTCCATCTCGTCGCCGGAGTTCTTCCTGGCCTACATCCTGATCATGTTCCTGGCGGTCAAGTTCCCCATCTTCGTCTCGCTGGCCAGCATCACGCCGGGCATGTCACTCGGAGATCGGCTCTATGCCATCATGCTGCCGACCCTCACCCTCGTTCTGGTCATCGTCGCGCACATGATGCGGATGACGCGGGCGGCGGTCATCAACCTGCTCGCCAGCCCCTATATCGAGATGAGCCGGCTCAAGGGGGTCAAGCCGCTGCAGATCATCCTGCGCCACGCCCTGCCCAACGCCTGGGCGCCGATCGCCAACGTGATCGCCCTCAACCTGGCGTATCTGGTCGTCGGCGTCGTGGTGGTGGAGGTCGTCTTCACCTATCCCGGGATCGGACAGCTGATGGTTGACGCCGTGTCCAAGCGCGACCTGCCGGTGGTGCAAGGCTGCGCGCTGGTGTTTGCCGCAACCTACATCCTGCTCAATCTGCTCGCCGACGTCGTGACCATCGTCTCCAACCCGCGCCTGCTGCACCCGCGATGACCGATAGCGCGCATATCCCGCCGCAGAGCAGCCTGGTCGCGGCGCAAGCGCCAAGCCGGCGCCGCAGCAAGGCATCCCGGCTCTGGCGCGACCTGCGCAAGGCGCCGGCCAGCGCCTGGTTCGGCCTCATCGTCATTGCCGTCTACGTTTTCACGTCGATCTTCGCGCCGCTGCTCGCACCCTATTCCGAGACGGAGCTGGTCGGCGGCGCCTTCGATCCGTGGGGCGGGCAGTTCCTCCTCGGCACCGACCAGCTGGGCCGGGACATGCTTTCCCGCCTGATCTACGGCGCCCGCAACACCGTCGGCATCGCCTTCTTCACCACCATGCTCTCTTTCGTTCTGGGGGGCGCATTGGGGTTGATGGCGGCAATTTCCGGCGGCTGGATCGACCAGATGCTGAGCCGGACGGTCGACGTCCTGATGTCGATCCCGCAGTTGATCTTCGCGCTGGTCCTGCTGTCCATCCTTGGCCCATCGGTGCTGAACCTCATCGTCATCATGGCGGTGCTGGACGCCACCCGGGTGTTCCGGCTCAGCCGCTCGGTCGCACAGGGCGTGGTCGTGATGGACTATGTCGAGGCCGCGCGCCTGCGCGGCGAGAAGCTGCCCTGGATCATGCGGCGGGAGATCCTGCCCAACATCATGCCGCCCCTGGTGGCGGAGTTCGGGCTGCGCTTCTGCTTCGTCTTCCTCACCATCAGCGCCCTCTCCTTCCTCGGCCTCGGCATCCAGCCGCCGACCGCCGACTGGGGTTCCATGGTGCGGGACAACGCCGCCCTCATCACCTATGGCGATATCACGCCGCTGCTGCCGGCCGGCGCGATCGCGCTGCTGACCGTCAGCGTCAATTTCGTGGTCGACTGGTTCCTGCACAAGACGAGCGGGCTGCGCGAATGAACGACAACGCGAAGACGCCGACAGGAAATCCGGGGGCGGGCGGCGCCCGCACCAAAGGCGACGTGCTGCTGGAAGTCCGCGGCCTGAAGATCGACGGCGAGAGCGACGAGATCTGGCGACCGATCGTCAAGGGGGTCGATCTCAGCCTGAAGCGGGGCGAGGTGCTGGGCGTGATCGGCGAGTCCGGCGCCGGAAAATCCACCATCGGCCTCGCCGCGATGGGCTACGCGCGTCCCGGCTGCCGCATCTCCGGCGGCAGCGTCGTCTTCGACGGCCTCGACCTGGTATCGGCGAGCGACGAGCAGCGGCGCAAGCTGCGCGGCTCGCGCATCGCCTATGTGGCGCAGAGCGCAGCCGCCTCGTTCAATCCGGCACACCAGCTGATGCCGCAGACCATCGAAGCCGAGCTGCGCGAGGGCCTGCGCACCAAGGCGGAGGCCGAGAAGGACGCGGTCGAGCTCTATCGCCGGCTGCGCCTGCCCAATCCGGAAGAGATCGGCTTCCGCTATCCGCACCAGGTCTCGGGCGGGCAGCTCCAGCGCGCCATGACGGCGATGGCGATGACCTGCCGGCCCGACCTTATCATTTTCGACGAGCCGACGACCGCGCTCGACGTCACCACCCAGGTCGAGGTGCTGGCGGCGATCCGCGACATCGTCGAGCAGTTCCACACCGCCGCCATCTACATCACCCACGATCTGGCCGTGGTGGCGCAGATGGCGGACCGCATCATGGTGCTGCGCCACGGCCTGGAGGTCGAGGAGGCGCCGACGCGGGAGATGCTCAGCAACCCGAAGCAAGACTACACCAAGTCGCTGTGGTCGGTCAGAAAGCTGGGCAAGGAGGAACAGCCGGGGGGCGATGCGATCCTGCAGGTGAAGAACGTCACCGCCGCCTATGGCAACGCGGTGAAGGTGCTGAACGACGTCACCGTGACGGTGCCGCGCGGCCGCACCGTGGCGGTGGTGGGCGAATCCGGTTCGGGCAAGTCCACGCTCGCCCGGGTCATCACCGGCCTGCTGCCGCCCATCGCCGGCGAGATCGTGTTCGACGGCAAGGTCCTGCCGCGCGCGCTGAAGGACCGCAACCCGGACATCCTGCGCCGCATCCAGATGATCTACCAGATGCCGGATACCGCGCTGAACCCGCGCCAGACGGTCTATGAGGTGATCGGCCGGCCCCTGGAATTCTATCTCGGCCTCACCGGTGCCAAGAAAGAGGCGCGCATCCTGGAGCTCCTGAAGCTGATCGAGATGGATGAGGGCCATCTCGACCGCCTGCCCGGCGAATTGTCGGGCGGACAGAAGCAGCGCATCTGCATCGCCCGCGCGCTCGCCGCCGAGCCGGAGCTGATCATCTGCGACGAGGTCACCTCCGCCCTCGACCAGATCGTGCAGGAGGAGATCCTGAAGCTGCTGCTGCGCCTGCAGCGGGAACTCAACGTCTCCTACCTCTTCATCACCCACGACATCGCCACGGTGCGTGCCATCTCCGACGAGATCGTGGTGATGTTCCAGGGCCAGGTCGTGCAGCAGGGCTCGAAGACCCGCGTGCTGTCCCCGCCCTATCCGCCTTATACCGAGCTGCTGCTCTCCTCCGTGCCCGAGATGGACCCCGACTGGCTCAGCAACCTGCTCGCCAAGCGCAAGGTGCAGCCGGCGGCGATGCCGTCGCAGGATCGCTGATGCGATCCCCTCCCCTGAGTCGGGGGAGGGTTAGGGAGGGGGCGCTGGTTCCGCTCGACTCGGTCGGTGGAGAGAACAACACCCAGCCCTGCCCTCCCCCAGCTGGGGGAGGGGGTCGAGCGGATGACTACGCAACTATGCCTGCTGCGGCGTCAGATCCACCGACCACAGCGCGGCGTCGGCGACGTCGCGCAGGGTCACGGTCATCACGCCGGTGTCGGCGGCGATCTTCACATGGCCGAAGAACTGCAGCCCGGCGGAGGGCGGCAGGTTCACCTGCCCCGCTTCCGGCGCCTTCACGTATTTCACCTCCGGGCCGAAGGTCATGTCGAGGTCGTTGGGGCCGAAGGTGCCGGCATGGATCGGGCCGGAGACGAATTCCCAGAACGGGTCGAAATCCTGAAACGCCGCCTTGTCCGGGTCGTAGTAATGCGCGGCGGTGTAGTGCACGTCGGCGGTGAGCCAAACCGTGTTGCGCACCTTCGCCGCCTTGATGAAGCGTAGCAACTCGGCGAATTCCATCTCGCGGCCCTTGGCGGCACCCGGATCGTTGTTGGCGATGCCTTCGTGGCCCTTCTTGTCCTTGCCGTTGTCCCACACCAGGAGCGAGAGCGGCATGTCGGCCGAGATCACCTTCCAGGTGGCGCGGGAGGCGAGCAATTCGCGCTTCAGCCATTCGATCTGGTCGCGGCCGAGGAAGCGGGCATTGCCGCCTTCGGCGGTCTCCAGATTGTCGCCGTTGGGCCCGCGATAGCGCCGCATGTCGATGAAGAAGACGTCGAGCAGCGGGCCGTAGGCGACTTTGCGGTAGACGCGGTTCTGCTCCGCCGCGACGGGCGCGATTGGCATGAAGTCATGGAAGGCGCGGGCCGCGCGGGCGGCGAGCAGCCGCACGTTCTTTTCCGTGTAGCGGTCGTCGAAGACCTTGGAATCGGACCAGTTGTTGGAGACCTCGTGGTCGTCCCACTGCGCCAGCATCGGCACCTGGGCGTTGAAGGCGACGACGTTCTTGTCGAGCAGATTGTACTTGTACTGGCCGCGATATTCCGCCAGCGTCTCGGCGACCTTCGCCTTCTCCTCGATCAGCACGTTCTTCCATTTGGTGCCGTCGGGCAGGTCCACTTCGGCGCTGAGCGGGCCGTCGGCATAGACGGTATCGCCGCAATGGACGAAGAAATCGGGATCGTGCTTCAGCATGGTCGCATAGGCCTGCATGCCGCCGCGATCGAGGTCGATGCCCCAGCCCTGCCCCGCGGTGTCGCCGGACCAGACGAAGCTGACGTCGCGGCCGCCGGCGGGTGCCGTGCGGAAGCGGCCGACGACCGGCTCGGATTTCGCGTTGACGTCGGTGAGGTCGCTGAAGCCGACGCGGTAGAAGATGTCCTGGCCGCTCGGCAGGTTTTCGACCAGCAGCTTAGCGGCGAAGTCGGTTTCCGGCAGCACGTCGAAGGCAGGCAAGGCGCGGGCGTCGGCGAAGCTCTCGGTCGTCGACCACTCGAAGGCGGCGCGCGCCGGGCGGTCGGTACGGGCCCAGACGACGCCGCGATCGAGGCCGACATCGCCGGATTGCAGGCCGTGGGTCACGATCGGCCGGGTTGCCGCGCGGGAAATCCGCGGGGCCAGGACGATCGGGGCGAAACCGACCGGCGCCAGGGCGGCGGCCGAGCCGGCGAGCTTCAGGAAGGTGCGGCGGGAACGCGGGCGCGGCGGCAGGATACGGGGCATGGACATCTCCTTCTGGGTCGGCCGGTGACAGGCGCGCGACGATTCGACCGTCGCGCCCGAGCCCGCGATGCTGGCCGCCAGGGGTGACCGGAGTTTAGCGCCGGGGTGAAGGTTTTGCGACGCGGGGGCAGCCGGCGGGCCCGCCGCGCGCCGATGCGGCCTGATTTCCTTGCCTTTTTCCGGAGCAATCTCCGGGGCTTGCCTCAACCCGGCGGGGTCTGTATATACCCCTCGCCCAACATGTCCCGAGCGGGTCCATTGGCCCCGCTTTCATGTGTCGGAGTGTAGCTCAGCCTGGTAGAGCACTGTGTTCGGGACGCAGGGGCCGGAGGTTCGAATCCTCTCACTCCGACCATTCCTCACCAACCTCACGCCGCCCGCCGCTTCTCCTTTGCGAAGGGGCTGAGTCCCAGCCATTGCTGCATCGAGCGCGACAGGGCGATGTCGCCGCTCAATTCCAGGCGTCCGCCGTCCAGTTCCGCCTGCACGCTGGTGATGCCCATCCAGATGGCGGTCATGGTGCGCAGGCTGCACTGGACATAGAGATCGACCTCGTAGCCGGGATCGACCTGGCACAGATCGACGCCACCGCCATCGACCACCAGCCAGTAGTTCCGCCGCACCGGGGGCAGTTCCGGATAGACGAACTGGATCACGTGACGGCGGTCGGGCATCGGCGACAGCTTCAGGCCGCGCCGCATGTCCCACATCAGCAGCGAGGGGTCGAGGTTCTTCAGCGACACCTTCGATTCGACCCAACGCTGCCCCCAGGTGCCGAGCGTCATCACCACCTCGCGCAGATCCTCGCCGGCTTCGGTCAGCACGTATTCGACGATTCCCGACTGCGCCGTGGGGCGCGTGGCGACGACACCCGCCTGCTCCAGCTCCTTCAGGCGCTTCGACAGCAAGGTGGGAGACATCCGCGGCACGCCGCGGCGCAGATCGTTGAACCGCGTCGAGCCGCAGAGCAGCTCGCGCAGGATCAAGGCGGTCCAGCGCGAGCAGACAATCTCCGCCGCCATCGCGACGGGACAGAATTGTCCGTAAGACCCAGAACCATCCATGATTGCCTCCCAGCGGTGGAATCGCCGCTCAATGTTAGAGATTCCACAATCCTGGCGCCACTCCAGAATCTGTAGCGGATCGGGAATTTGCCTGCGCAGGCTATCGTCGCTGCAATAAAAATGTTATCATATTCAAATAGTTGACATTATACCGGCGAGATAATTCAACAAGCGATACAGATCCTGGACTGGCGCGTGGGGGGTTTTGGCGCGACATTCCCTCCACATTGCATGACAAAGTCTTAACAAGGAGAGCCCTATGGCTGCGATTCCAGAAGCCAAAGTCACAAGCCCGATAGCCACGGATCCGGTCGCCGCCGCGCGGCAGCTGGGGGTGCAATTCGCCGCCCGCGCCGCCGCGGCGGACGAGAGCGATGCATTCGTGGCCGAGAATTACCCGGCGTTGAAGCAGGCTGGGCTGGTCGAGGCCGGCGTGCCGCAAGACCTTGGCGGCGGCGGCCAGGACGTCGCCGCGCTGGCGGCGATGGTGCGCGAGCTCGCCTATCATTGCAGTTCCACCGGGCTGGCCTTCGCCATGCATACGCACCAGGTCGCCATCCCGGCCTGGCGCTGGGTCAATCAGAAGGCGGCGCCCGTCGAGCCACTGCTCCGTCGTGTCGCCGGCGAGCGCATTATCCTGCTCACCAGCGGTGGATCGGACTGGATCGCCGGCTCCGGCACGGCCGAGAAGGTCGATGGCGGATTCCGCATTACCGCGCGCAAGGTGTTCTCCTCCGCCGCCCCGGTCGGCAACCTGCTGATGACCAGCGCGGTATGGGAAGGCGACGGCAGCGGGCCGCAAGTGCTGCATTTCGGCATCCCGATGAACTCGCCGCACGTCAAGATCGTGCCGGTGTGGAAGGCCCTCGGCATGCGCGGCACCGGCTCGCACGACATCGTCATCGACGGCCATGTGGTGCCGGATGCGGGCGTGGCGCTGAAGCGCAAGGCGGGCGAGTGGCATCCGCTGTTCCAGATCATCGCCACCATCGCCTTCCCGCTGATCTACGCCGCCTATCTGGGCGTCGCCGAGAGCGCGCGGGACATCGCCGTCGAGATCGCCAGGAAGCGGCGACCGGATTCCCACGTGACCGAACTGGTCGGCCGCATGGATACCGAGCTGCGCGGCGCGCAGATGGCGCACCGCGCCATGGTGGAGAACGCGCAGACCGACAAGATCGGCGCGGCCCAGGTCAACGAGACCATGATCGGCCGCAACCTGGTGGCGCGCCACGCCATCGCCGCGGTCGAGCTGGCGATGGAGGCCGCTGGCGGCGGCGCCTTCTACCGCGCGGCCGGACTGGAGCGGCGTTTCCGCGACATCCAGGGCGCCCGCTATCACCCTCTGCAGGCGGGGCCGCAGGCTGCCTATGCCGGCAGCATGGCGCTCGGCCTGCCGGTCGACCGGGTGTTCTGAGCCCCGATCCGACCCGGTGGCCATCCGGCCGCCGGGTCGGCGCACACTTTCGCCGCTTTCGAATCCTGCTAAATTCCGCGCCGAAGGGGGCAGCCGTGACGCCCTCGCTCGAGGGCGTGGGGTATGGAACTTCCTGAGGCGCTACGGGCGCTCGGCGACCTGGCATCGACCGACCCCGATCTGCTCGACCGGCATGCCTGCGACTGGTCCAATGTCGACCGCCAGCGGCCGCTGGCGGTGCTGCGGCCCCGCTCGGTTGCCGAGGTCTCGCGCGCGCTCAAGATCTGCAACGATCTGAACCTGGCGGTGGTGCCGCAGGGCGGGCTGACCGGGCTCGCCGGCGGGGCGACGCCGCGCGCCGGGCAGATCGTCCTGTCGCTGGAGCGCCTGAAGGGCATCGAGGAGATCGACCGCGACAGCGCCACCATGACGGTGCTGGCCGGCACGCCGCTGGAGGCAGCGCAGACGGCGGCGGCGGAAGCCGGCCTCTATCTGGCGCTCGACATCGGCTCGCGCGGGTCATGCCAGATCGGCGGCAACATCGCCACCAATGCCGGCGGCAACCATGTCATCCGCTACGGCATGGCGCGGGCGCAGGTGCTGGGCCTCGAGACGGTGCTGGCCGACGGCACCGTGCTCACCTCGCTCACCAAGGTGATGAAGAACAATGCCGGCTACGACCTCAACCAGTTGTTCATCGGCTCGGAAGGCACACTGGGCGTCGTCACCCGCGCGGTGCTGCGGCTGCACGCGCAGCCGCAGAGCAAGACCACCGCGCTCATCGCCACGCCGGACTATGCCGCGACGGTGAAGCTGCTGCGCCGCCTGCAGGCGGAGCTGGGCGAGGTCAGCGGCTTCGAGGCGATGTGGCCGGATTTCTACCGCTATGTCGTGGAGCATCCGACGACCGGCGTGAAGCCGCTGGCTGCGGATCATCCGTTCTATGCCCTGGTCGAATTCCAGGGGAATGAGGCCGAACGCGATCGCGCGCGGTTCGAAGCGTGCCTCGGCGAAGCAATCGAGGCCGGCGAGGCGCTGGACGGCGTCATCGCCCAGTCGGAGCGCGAGGCGCGCAGCTTCTGGACGATCCGGGAGGGCGCACCGCTCGACATGCACCCCTATCTGATCAATTTCGACGTCAGCGCGCCGACGGCGCAGCTCGGCGCCCTTGCCGAGCGTCTGAACGCGGCCCTGCTGGCGCGCTGGCCGGAGGGGCATTTCTATGTCTACGGCCATGTCGGCGACGGCAACATCCACCTCTCCGCTTATGCCGGCGGGTCCATGGCGAGCGTGGCGCACGAGATGGACGACATCGTCTATGACGCGGTCCGCCGCATCGGCGGCAGCGTCTCCGCCGAGCACGGAATCGGCACCCTGAAGCGCGCCTATCTCGGCCACAGCCGTTCTGCGGCCGAGATCGCGGTGATGCGGAAGATCAAGGCGGCGCTGGATCCGAGAGGGATCCTCAACCCAGGCAAGGTCATCTGAGGGGCAATCCATGCAATCCATCCGCACCATCTCCGTCGTCGGCTGCCATGCGGAGGGCGAGGTCGGCGACGTGATCGTCGGCGGCGTGCTGCCGCCCGCGGGCGCCACCATGTACGACAAGATGCGCAGCATGGAGCGCGACCACGATCACATCCGCAAGCTGCTGGTCTGCGAGCCGCGCGGCAGCGTGGCGCGGCACGTCAACCTGATCGTGCCGCCGACGCGGGAGGATTGCGATGTCGGGGTCATCATCATGGAGCCGACGGAATACGTGCCGATGTCGGGCTCCAACCTGATCTGCACCGCCACGGTGGCGCTGGAGACGGGCATCGTGCCGATGAAGTCTCCGGTCACCGAATTGACGGTGGACACGCCGGCCGGGCCGGTGAAGGTCGTCGCCCGCTGCGCCGACGGCAAGTGCCAGTCCGTGGAGTTCGGCAACGTCCCCTGCTTCGTCGACAAGCTGGACGCGGACCTGGAGATCGACGGGATCGGCGGCGTCAAGGTCGACGTCGCCTATGGCGGCATGTTCTACGCCATCGTCGACGCGACGAAACTCGGCTACCGGATCGCGCCGGACGAGGCGCGCGATCTCGCTGTGCTGGGCGAGAAGGTGCGCCTTGCCGCGCGCGAGCAGCTGACCGTCGTGCATCCGGAGAACCCGGGCATCAGCGGCGTCTCCATCGTGCAGCTGAACCAGCCGTTCCAGGGCGTCGGCAAGGCGACGCGCAACACCTGCATCGTCGCGCCGGGGCGCTCCGACCGCTCACCCACCGGCACCGGCACCTGCGCCCGCATGGCGGTGCTGCATGCGCGGGGCCAGATGAAGGTCGGCGACCACATGTTCCACGAGAGCATCATCGGCTCGCGCTTCAAGGGCAGCATCGCGGGCGAGACCACGATCTCCGGCCGCAAGGCAATCCTGCCGCGGATCGAAGGCCGCGCGTGGATCACGGGCTTCCATACGTATTGCGTGGATGCGAGCGATCCCTATCCGCAGGGCTACGCGATCGCCGACACCTGGGGCGTCAGCGGTAAGCTGACTCAGTAGTCAGGAATCAGGGATCAGGGATCAGAAGCAGCAGAGTTCTGATACCTGATTCCTGATATCTGATTCCTGAACTACGCCGCCAGCTTCTGCAGGCGGTTCATCAGGTAGGTGAGGTTGGCGTGGTCGAGCTGCTCGAGGCGGGTCAACACGCGCTCGATCAGCTTGGCGTGGAAGCGCTGGCGGTCGCGGTCGCCGCCGTCATAGTCCATCTCGCGCGCCACGTCGAAGGCGGCGCGGAAGACCGGGAACAGGTCGACCGGCAGATGGGCGTATTGATAGATCGATTGCAGGCCAAGCGGGCCCGGATCGTGGATCAGCTGGCGCGCGTTCACCACCGTGACGCCAGAGAGCGTGGCGAGCGCGGCCTCGAAGAAGGCGATGTCGCCGGAGCAGAGGGCGCGCAGCACCAGCGACGGCGTCAGGCGCCCCTTGTGGGCGAGCTGCTTGGCGAACTGGATGACGTCGGTGGTCTCGGCCCCGGCCGGCAGCAGGCTGATGGTGGCGCGCTCGCGCGCCTGCAGCACCAGATCGGTCGCCATCTCGTCCGAGAGATCGTGCTTCTTGACCAGGTATTCCTGCAGGCTCTGCGACACCAGGGCGACCAGGCGCTCGGAGACCGCCAGCGGCAGGTTGGGCCGGGTGGCGAGCGAGTTGGTCACGCCCACGTCGTCGCCGTGGCGATCCAGGATCTTCTTCACCGCGCCCTCGCCCAGCTCGGCGCCCTTGTTGGCGGCGAGCGCGGCGACGACATGCGGCGCCTTGCCGTGATCGATCAGGGCATTGGCGACGACGCCGGAAACGGTGGCGCGCCTGGCGACGGCGGTCTGCTTCTCGGCGCCGGCCGAGCGCACGATCTGCACCAGGTCCTCGTCGCTCAGAACCTTGGAAAATTCGAGGACCGGGAGGGAAACCTCCTCGACATCCTTGGCCAGCTGCAACGCCACATCGTGGGGTAGCTGGTCGCTCGCCTTCAGATGGCTCGACAGGGCGGCGCGGACCTTGACCTCGGCATCGCGGGCGAGAACGCGGAAGATCTGCTCCGCCAGCTCGCGCTCGGCGCTGGAGAGGTCGCCCACCTCGAAGGCCGTGGCGACCTTGGCGGCGGTTTCGGCGCGCATCTCCCCGCTGGGATTGGCAATCAGCCGATTGACGTCCGCGACGGTCAGCACCTGGGCCATGGTAAAGCTCCGCTAGGCGGCGGTCCTGATTTGCGCTCTCCGCCGTCTAGCAAGTCAAGCAAAGTCGGGTTAACAAACCCCTACTTCCGCCGGTCAGCCCTTTAACGCGCGGTCCAGGGATTTCGCCAGTTTATCGACCAGTTCGTCGATCTGGCCGTCCGCCAGGGTATAGGGCGGCGCCAGCACGATATGGTCGCCGCGGACCCCGTCAATACAACCGCCGGATGGGTAGCAGACGAAGCCCTCCTCGAAGCCGGCGCGGCGGACCCGCTGCCAGGTCTTGCGCTGCGGATCGAGCGGCGCCTTGGTCTCGCGGTCGGCCACCAGCTCCAGGCCGATGAACAGGCCGCGGCCGCGGATGTCGCCGACATGGGGGTGCTGGCCGAAGCGCTCGTCCAGGCGGCGGAACAGCAGGCCGCTCAAATGGCGCACCCGTTCCAGCAGCCCCTCCTCCGCGATGGCCCGCTGGACGCCCAAGGCGGCGGCGCAGGCCAGGGTATGGCCGGCATAGGTCTGGCCGTGCTTGAGGGCGCCGGAGCCGTCGGCGACGGCGTCGAACACCCGCTGCGAGACCAGCAGCCCGCCGATCGGCTGGTAGCCGCCGCCCAGCCCCTTGGCCATGGTCAGGATGTCGGGCGAGACGCCGTCCTCGGCGCAGGCGAACATGTGGCCGGTGCGGCCCATGCCGCACATCACCTCGTCGAACACCAGCAGCACGCCGTGGCGGTCGCAGATCTCGCGCAGGCGCTTGAGGTAGCCCGGCACCGGCGCGGCGCAGCCAAGCGAGGCGCCGACCACCGTCTCGGCGAAGAAGGCGGCGACGTTCTCGGCGCCGAGCTTCGCGATCGCCGCCTCCAGCTCATCCGCCACACGGCGCCCGTATTGCTCGGCGCTCTCGTCGGCGCGGCGGCCGCGGTACTCATAGCAGGGTGAAATATGGGTGACCGGCATCAGCAGCGGGTCGTAGGGCGCCCGGCGGTTGGCGTCGCCGCCCAGCGCCAGGGCGCCGAGCGTGTTGCCGTGATAGGAGCGCTCGCGGGCGATGAACAGACGGCGCGACGGCTGGCCGCGCTCGAGATGGTATTGCCGCGCCAGCTTCATCGCGGCTTCGACCGCTTCCGAGCCGCTGCCGACGAAGAACGCCTTGGCAAGCCCAGCCGGCGCCTGGTTCACAAGCGTCTGGGCCAGTTCCTCGATCACCGGCGTGGTGAAGAACAGGGAGTAGGCGTAGGAGAGCTGGTCGGCCTGGCGCTTGATCGCCTCGATCACCTTGGGATGCGAATGGCCGAGACAGGAGACGGCAGGCCCGCCCGAGGCGTCGAAATAGCGCTTGCCGGCATCGTCGATGAGATAGGCGCCCTCGCCCTTCACGATCACCGGCAGCGGGAATTGCAGGTCGCGCTCGAACAGGGCGCTCTTCTTCGGCTCCAACAGCATGATGTGTCCTATTGCTGCGCGGTCAGGACCTTGACCACGACTTCCTGGAAAGCCTCGCCGGCGGCGCGGTCGAAGGCATTGACGATCTGGGCCAGCGACGGGCCGTCCGCCGGCACGCGCCGGTCGATCAGCACGGTGGCGATGATGCGGCGGTCGGGCATCCGCACCAGCTTGGCGGCGAGGCGCAGATGCGCCGTCGGGTTGCCGGCACCGTCATATTCGGCCTGGAAATCGCGCAGCTCCGATTGCAGCACGTAATCCGGCCGCAGCCCGGCGGCATCGCGGCCGACGGCGACGCCGCGCGAGGCTTCGAAGCTCTCGATCAGCTTGGTCTGCAGCAGCACCGGCGCATTGTCGGCCCAGGCGCCCTTGGCGAAATACTCGACCACGCCCGGCGCGCGGGTGAGCGCGATGCGCGTGGTGTCGAGATCGGCCGAGGCGACCGGCGTGCCCACCACAAGCTGCCAATCCACCTTGGGCAAAGACTGTCCGAACTCGCTCACCGCCGAAAGGGTGTAGAGCGGCACCGGCTCGTTCACCTGCGGCAGCAGGCCGGCGCAGCCGCCGAGCGCCGCGCTTGCGCCGATCATCACGAGGAGATTTCGGCGCCCGATCATGGCGTATTCACTCCGGTGCTGCGGTCGTTGAGCAGGAAGCGCGCCGGATCCTTCTCCAGCTGGTGCGAGATGCGGGTCATCGAGGCGACCAGCCGGCGCAGCTCGCTTACCAGTTCCGCCGTCTCGTAGAGCGCGGTGGAGGAGAACTGCTTCAACGGCTCGCGGTTGTCGGCGATCACGTCGGAAAGCTGTTGCGAGGTCTTGGTGAAGCTCTCGGCCATGGCGGAGAAGTTCTTTGCCGCCTGGGTGGCGTCGCCGCGCACGTCGCCCACGGCGCCGCGCAGCTCGGTCGCCAGCAGCGAGAATTCCGCCGCCGCCTTGTTGAGCTGCTCGATGGCGCCGCTGGCGGTGTCCATGACGCCTTCGGCCGAGCTTGCCTGGCCGGCCAGCTGGTTGGTGATGGTCTCGAAATTCGCGATGGCGTTGCTGAAGGCCTGGCGGTTCTGGTCGCTCAGCAGGTCGTTCACGCGCCGGGTGATGTCCTCCACCTGGGTCAGCAGATCCGGCACCTGGCGGACGATCTGCTCGAGGGCGGAGGCGCCGGCCTTGATCTCGCTGTCCGGCGGCAGCAGCTCCGCGTCGCGGCTGCCGCGGCTGATCTGGATGGTGACGCCGCCCGCCAGGCCCTGGATCTCGATGGTGGCCTGGGAATCGGTGCGGACCGGGGTGCCGCCGCGGATCTCCAGATCGACGCGCGCGAGCTCCGAGTTCTCGGTGTCGATGCGGACATCGGTGACTCGACCGACCGGAAT
>Ga0268299_1003552_pt1 | contig 14026 bp, 8 predicted proteins | sample NOBtaG_FD_193484 | JGI IMG/M metagenome (GOLD analysis project Ga0268299, IMG submission 193484) | Activated sludge microbial communities from bioreactor in Nijmegen, Gelderland, Netherland - NOB reactor | ecosystem: Engineered > Bioreactor > Aerobic > Activated sludge | place: Netherlands...
CGCCGCCAGGTCCATGCGGACGGCATATCGCCTGGCCTGCCCCATGGCGCGGCGGGCCGAATCCTGCCACGTGGGCGAGGGAAGCATCTCCTCCATGAACAGGACATTCAGGCCGCGCGTGAAGCTCCTCCACACCCACACGTTGTCTCCGCCGGTGTGGCCCCACAGATGATCGGTGTCGTTGACTACGACTTTGGGGGAGCAATGGGCACAGGGATGCTCGCGGTAATTCTGTTTTTCGTCTCCGGGGTTCGGCGAGATCCAATCCGCGGGACTGGTGAACAGAGTCTCGTTCGATCCGCCCCGGTACTGGAAGGTCATTCCGACCGGGTGCCGTTTCGGCTTCCGGGCCTCGTACTCCTTGACGAAGCGGATCATGTGATACTGCCAGGCCGTGGAGCCGGTCCAGGCTTCATTGGCCACTTCATAGAGGACGTTGTCGAGATCGTTGACCGTGTCGATCACTTTTCTCACGTAGGCATGTTGCAACTCCAGCACGCGCCGGGCCTCATCGCTCTCGCCGAGCGCGTTGAACTCAAGCCCTTTGCCGTCGCCGTCGCGATCCGCCTCGACGCCGTTGATGTTGTTCGGCCCATGGAATGGGTGGTTGTTCCACGCATCTGTAAACTGGATTTCCCAACCTTCGAAGAGCATCACCGCTACGTAGATGCCCTTATCACCGGCCGCTTTCACTCTGGATCGCAGTCTTTGAAAGTAGGACTCGTCGAACCTTTCGAGGTCAAACCGGAGTTCGCCGTCGGTGGCCGCTCCCGGACCGGTGCGAACCCAAGGATGCGGCCGGCAGTACTTTGTCTCGCCGCCCGTATAAGCGTCGGTCCAGCGCGTGGTTTCCCAGCGCCAGAGCCGGAAGAAGTTGTGGTTGTATTTCTCGAGGCGCGCCAGGTAGGAGCCGTAGTCGAACGTTGGCGGTGGATTGCCAACGGCGCCGCGAATGAGCAGCCCGTTATCCTGCAGATTCTGCCAGGTGTGCGATCCGGCGAGCAGCACGGCGTTGCCCGAGCCGTCTTCAAACCAACGCGGATTCGACTGCAAAACTCTGAGTGGACCTTTCGCCGCTTGCCGCTGCGCAAGGACCGGCGCCACGCTCACGAGCACAATCAGAACCGCCAATTGGATTCTTCCGCGTATGGTTGTCCGGAAAGGAGGATGGCAACGAAGTGAACTTAGCTCACCGAGCGGACGGCCCGGCTCCGGAGCGGCGGGGCTCATTTGGGGCCTTCCCAACGGCTTTCGACCGTGGTTTCCCGGCCTGAGTCGACCAATCGAACTCGCGCAGCCGCCGTGTGCGCGCCCGGCGAATCGTCGAGCGCGGCGAGATGATAGCGGTCGTCCTTCGTTTGGAAAAGCTGGGGTTGAACGGCACGGCCGTCCACGCGAAGCTCGATCAGTTCGGCGCGCGGCTCCTGGGGAAGTCCGGCGCCCGTGTTCTCCGACCAAAGGCGCAGGCGGAGCGCAATGCCTGAAGCGGGCGCGCCGGCCTCGAACTTCGACGAAGGACGAAGGACCGTCAACGCGGCCGGAGGACGGCGGGACTGTTGGCCCTGGTTGTTCCACCAACGCCACTCCATTTCGCGCCTGGCCACGAACTCGCGCACTTCAGGAGAGCCGCCGGCGAGGTGCGTTTTCCAGCCGGTGATCGCGTCGTGGCGAACGGCCATGACGTGGTTTCTGTCGAGCGCGTCCAACCACCCTTGCCATGCCGGCTCCTTGGCGATAAACAACGTCGTGAAACCGGCAAGTTGGTTTCCCCACCACCAGCTTTCCTTTCCATGGGCGTCCTGGAGGCCGACGAACGGGATTCGTCCGTACCAGCGGTGCAGGTAAGGCTGGGAATGCAGAAAGTTCTCGTTCCCGAAGTGGAAGGACGCGATGCCTGCGTACGTGCCGCGTTCGACGGCTTCGTCGAGGAGCACGCGGGTGAGTTCCTCGTTTTCGAGGAACTGCCAGATCATGCGCCCGCCGCCTTTACGGAGCGACGCGATGCGCGTATCGCGGAACTCGGGCCACGGGTACGGATGATTCTTCTTCGGCATCGCACTGCCGGAATCCGCGCCATGGGGAGTGACGAGATCCACCAGATGCGAGTAACAGCCGAGACCCGGGACATCGACGTATGTGCCGTACTCTTCGTCGCCGATCGCGAAGCGGACGGGCACGCGCCCGGCGTCGGCGATTCGCTGCGCCTCCACAATCCAACCGGGAGGCGAGTTCTTCGCGGTCCATAGATGGATGCCGAGCGTCTTGGCGAGCAGCACCGCCTCGCTGGGCGAGCCATTGCCAGGGGCTTCCACCTGCATGGAAAACACGGCGGAGCCCGCCGGAATCGCCGTGCGCCGCGCGCGTGGGGCCAGTTTTGCGGCGCCTCGTGGCGTGTGATCGAGAAGCCGGAGCGATTCCAGCGCGTAATAAGTGGCCAAGGGATTGGGCTCGCCGCCTGGGCGGTCCTGAAATCCGCCTTCGGCGCAAAACAACGATTCGACCCACGCCGCGCATGCGGCGCTGTCGCGAGGCGCAACTCCGAGGCGGTGGAGAATGTGCAACGCGGATACGGTATAGGCGAGGTCGTCGACAGCGCCAAGCGTCGCGCCGGGCGCGTACGTGAACCCGCCGGACGGAAGCTGGCAGGAGCGAACCCATTCGGCGAGTCCAGGCGCCGGCTCACGTTGGAGCCCAACGGCCTCCGCAGCAAGGATACCCCAAAGCGTATTCATCACATGCCCGCCGGAGCCATCCGAAGCGGGCGTGTTGTTGAACGTGCCGTTGGGGCGCATGCGCGCTTTGAAGTAATTGCGCCAGGCTTCGTCGTCCGCCGAAGGCGAGAGTCTTAATAAGCGGCGCACCTGCACCGCGAGCGCCTGATGTTGAAAGACGGGGTTGCCGCCCAACTCGTAGCGCGTTGTGAAGTCGGCGGGAGCGGTCCACGTTGCGGCGAGGCCTCGAAAACTGTCGATCGGCTCTCCGAGGAAAAGGAGCGTCTGGACCTGTTCACAGTCGAGACGCCACAGCGGCCGCTCTTTTCGGCGTCTCTCGGGCACCGGATAGTTCTGGCGAACGAAAGCGGCGGCGCGGGAGGCGTCCGGCATGGTGAGCCCGATGGTGCGGTAGCTGCCGGCGGCTCCGAAGGTAGGCGTCACCTGCGCGACGACGTCGGACGCCCAACCGTAGCCGCCCTCGGGACGCCTGTGCGTCTCCAGGAACGCGGCGATGCGGCGCCGCCACGCTTCAGGCCAAGTGACGGGCGCGGCTGGGGCGGCAAAGCTCGAGGCGAGGAGACCGATCGCGGTTCGGCGGTTCATAGCTAGTGTCATGGTAGCTCCAGGGCGGGGAAGGCGCGAGCTACAAATGGCGGTGATAAGATCGGCGTCATGTATCGCCGTTGGGCACTGCTGGTCCTTTTCTGTGCGACGATGGCGCGATCCACGAACGCTCAGACGGCCCAGTCTATTCTCGACTCGAAGTGCCTTGCCTGCCACGGCGCGGCGAGGATGTCCGACCTGGATATGCGAGATCACACAGCGTTGCTCAAAGGCGGCAAGCGCGGGCCCGCGGTAGTGCCGGGAAACGCGATGGCGAGCCTTCTGTATCAGGCGGTGGAGCGGTCAGGCGAACTGAAGATGCCACCCGGAGCCGGGGCGTTGACTCGGGCCGAAGTGGCGGTGATCCGGAACTGGATCGACGCCGGGGCGAAGTGGGAGGCGAAGCCGGCAGGCGCTGTCAAAGTCTGGTGGTCCTTCCGCAAGCCCGTGCGCCCGAAGGTTCCCGAAGTCAAGGATCCGGAATGGTCCACGAATCCGATCGACGCCTTTGTCTTCGCCAAACTGAAGGAAAAGGGGATCGCGGCGGCGCCCGAGGCAAGCAAGCACGTTCTGGTGCGCCGCGCGTACTTCGATCTCCATGGCCTGCCGCCCACGCCCGAACAGGTGGACCTATTCGTAAGCGACACCGCGCCGGGTGCTTATCGCAAGCTTATCGACCGCCTGCTCGAATCCCCACGGTATGGGGAACGCTGGGGCCGCTATTGGCTCGACCTCGTGCGCTACGCGGATACGTCGGGCTTTGAGACCGACCATTTTTATCTCACCGCCTGGCGCTACCGGGACTATGTGATCAAGTCGTTCAACAACGACAAGCCATACGACGTGTTTGTCAAGGAGCAGATCGCGGCCGACGAGTTATGGCCGATGAGCCTCGACCTCGAAGGCACATTGAAACTGCCGAAGGAAAAGGAAGAGAACGTAAACCGGCGCGTCGGAACAAGTCTCTTCACGCTGGGGGCGTTCCCGATCGAGTACACCTATTACGGCGATCAATACCGGGCGGAGTGGCAGGCCGAGGCGGTGGACATTGTGGGCAGCGCGTTTCTTGGGCTGACTTTGGGGTGTGCGCGGTGCCACGACCACAAGTTCGATCCAATCAGGCAGCGCGACTACTACGGACTGGCGGCGATGTTCGCAGGCAGCGTGGAGCGTGAAGTTCCGCTGGTGAGCCTGTTCGACGTGCAGACGGCGTCTCGCGGATTCCCGCTGCTCGCGCAGGCGCAGGCCTACAAGCAGTTGGTGTCTCGAAGCGGACGGCGACGGAGCGCGGAAGAGGAGAGCACGCCAACGACAGGCGGCCCGCCGGCCGCAGCCAACCGCACGGAGATGCTGCAGCGGTTGGGTGAAGCTTACCTGCGCGCGCCGGAGCGGTATCCGACGGCGATCGTTCTAGCCCACGAAGAACACGTGCCCGATACGCATATCCTCGCCAAGGGAGAGTGGCGGGCCAAAGGGGAGAAGGTGGCGCCCGGTTTCCCGGCGGCCTTGAATCCGGGACCGTTTATCGACGAACCGAAGGGCGTGCTGTTCGTGCCGCAGCGGCGCAAGGCGCTCGCACTCTGGCTGACGGACCCGGAACAGCCTCTGGTGGCGCGAGTGATGATCAATCGCATCTGGCAGGGGCATTTCGGCGAGGGCATCGTGAGGACGCCGAGCGATTTCGGAATGCAGGGAGACCCGCCGACGCATACGGAGTTGCTGGATTGGCTGGCGACGGAGTTCGCGGCTCGCGGGTGGAGCATGAAGGAGATGCATCGCCAGATCATGCTTTCGCGGACGTACCGGTCATCGAGCGTGGCCGCCGGGGAAAGCCTGTCGCTCGATCCGGAGAACCGCTACTTCAGCCGGATGAACCGGCTACGGCTGGATGGCGATTCGATTCGCGATTCGCTGCTTGCCGTGGCGGGAACGTTGAACCTGAAAATGGGCGGAGTGGGCGTCATCCCGCCCTTGACGAAGGAAGAGATGCAGGCCGCGCGCATGCCGCATTTGTGGCCTTCGCATCCCGATCCGGCGGAGCACAACCGTCGCAGCATCTACCTGCAGATGAAGCGATCGCTCACGCTGCCGATGCTGCAGATATTCGACGCCCCCGACAGCGCCACCAGCTGCGCGAGGCGGGAGCGGTCGACCGTGGCGCCGCAGGCGCTGGCGTTGATGAACAGCGAGTTCGCGGCCGCGCAGGCGGATCGTTTTGCCGGGCGTGTCCGGAAGGCGGCGGGCGGCGAAGACGCCGGAACGCTCGTGGATACCGCGTGGCGCTTGGCGCTGGGCCGGGCGCCGTCGAGCACGGAGCGCAAGTCCGCGAGTGACTATTTGCAGCGGAGCGACCTTTCGCGGTTGTGCCTGTTGATCTTCAACCTGAACGAGTTCGTCTATGTCGATTGATTCCCGCCGCAGGTTTCTCCAGCAATCCGGTCTCGGGATCGGGTGGCTGGCCGCTCTCGATTTGATGGGGCAGGGCGCCGGCGCGGGGCCGCTTTCGCCGAAGGCCCCGCCGCTGCCGGGCACGGCGAAGCGCGTGATCTCGCTCTTCATGCAAGGCGGGCCGAGCCACCTCGACACATTCGATCCCAAGCCGCTCATCAACAAGCTGCACGGCAAGCATCCGCCGGCGTCGTTCGGGGACGCCGATTTCCAGAACGGAAAGTTCAAGGATCTGATCGTCCTCGGCTCGGCGCGCAAGTTTCAGAAGCACGGACAGTCGGGCATCGAAGTGTCCGACCTTTTGCCACACAACGCGCGGATGGTGGACGACTTGGCGGTGATCCGCTCTTGTTATCACGAGGGCTTCACGCATTCGCAGGCGCAGTTCCTGATCAACAACGGCTGGTCGCGGATCGGCCGGCCGAGCCTGGGGTCGTGGATCCTGTACGGATTGGGCACGGAGAACCAGAACCTGCCGGGCTTCGTGGTGCTGCTGGAAGGCGGGGTCAGGTCGGGTCCGGCGGTGTGGGGGCAGGGTTTTCTGCCGGCGGCGTATCAGGGGACCACATTCCGGCCGGGCCGCAACCCGATTCTGAACCTGAGTCCGGCGCGCGTCGTGAAAGAGTCCGAGCAGAGGGACATGCTGAACGCGCTTAAGTCGCTCAACGAAGAGCACATGGCCGCGCGCAACGGAGATTCGGAACTGGCGGCGCGCATTGCCTCTTACGAACTTGCGTTCCGCATGCAAATGGCCGCTCCGGAGGCCACCGATTTGAGCGGCGAATCGGAAGCCACGAAGAAACTCTACGGACTGGGCAACCCGGTCAGCGCGGATTTCGGCGGGCGATGTCTGCTGGCGCGAAGGCTGGTGGAGCGCGGGGTTCGTTTTGTGCAGGTCTGGTCGGGCAACGGAATGAACGCGACGGACTGGGATGGCCACATCGCCTGCGACAAGAATCACCAGGCGAAGGCGGCTCAGACGGATGCGGCCGTCGCCGGTTTATTGACGGATCTCAAGTCGCGCGGAATGCTCGATTCGACGCTCGTGATCTGGGGCGGGGAATTCGGACGCACGCCGACTTCCGATGGGGGACAGAGCGGGGCGGAGGGGCGCGATCATAACCCCTACGGCTTCACGATCTGGATGGCGGGCGGGGGCGTGCGCGGCGGCAAGGCGATCGGGGCGACCGACGAACTGGGATTGCGCGCGGTCGAGGACAAAGTGCATCTACACGATCTGCATGCGACGATTCTAGGGCTGATGGGCTTGGATCATTTGAAACTTACGTATCGATACCAGGGGCGCGATTTCCGGTTGACCGATGTCGGAGGCAGCCTGGACCTGATGCACAAGTTACGGGCCTAGAACTTGACAAGCGCTCCCGAGGGCACACCCGGCGTGGTGACTTTCATGAGCGCCCAGAGATACTCTCCATCGAAACGGAGGAGCACCGGTTCGGAGAGTCCCGGCCAGGAGACGGGCTCGAAGGACGAACCGGATTTTGTCACACGCACGAACGAGGGTCCCGGAGAGCCGCCGGTACGGATCGCCCAGATGGAGGCGCCGTCGAACTCCAACATTCCGATGGGGCCGCCCGCGTCGATTGTCGTGAGTCCTTCCGGATTGCCGTCGCGACCAGTGTTCCAGCGCGCCAGGACACCTTGTTCTCCGCAGGAGATCCAAATCGCGGTTCCGTCGAACACCATGCCGGGGATAGCATCTCCTGGCGGGCAGACGGCGCGCTTGGAGACGGCCTGGGCGGTGGACGACAACTGGACGATGGCGCCTTCGGCGGGAACGGCGGCCCACATGTGCTCTCCATCCCAAACGAGCTCGGACACGGCGCCGATGTTGGCGTTCTCCGATTCGACCGACTGAGCCGCATAGAGGGAACCCGCGAAGGGAGTCAATTTGCGGACACCGGCGGATCCGGCGATCCACAGGCTGTTCCCGTCGAAGGACAGACGCCAGAGATCGCCGGAGAGAGTAATGGAGGCAGACTGGTCGCCGGTTTCCGGTCTTACGCGAATCAGGCCGCCGGAACTGAAGCGCCAGAGAAATCCTCCATCGAAGAGGAGTGTGGCTCCGGGCGATGGGAGATTTGTGGACCCGCCGGATAGTGTTTTGTGCCAAAGACTGGCCCCATCCACAGCGCGGTACCTTTTCAATTCGGTCGAGAGCATGACGTAGATGGAGTCTCCGTCGGTCTCAATTCCCATGACCTTTGTGCCTGCCTGGCCGTCGATGGAGAGACTCTCATATACGAGGGGAATCTGCAGGAGCGGACCGCGGGATTTGCCCCAGCGGCGGAGCGCGATGCGCCGTGCATCTAGAACGCGGCCGGCATCGGCCCACTCGGCAGAGGCGGAGGGGCCGGGCGGCCCTGGATCTCCCTTTGGACCGCTACCGCCTCGGGGGCCAATTGGACCATCCCGGCCCGCCGGTCCTTGTGGGCCGGGAGGTCCCGGCGGGCCCTGCTGCCCCGACCACGTCAACTCGAGACGCGGCGGATGACTGGTGGCGGTGGCCTCCTTAGTATCGAAGACGGCGTTGGCGGATTCGGAGAAGATGAGGATGCCTTGGTTCGGCGCGCCTTCGATCCACGACTGAACGTAGGCGGTGACGTCGATGGCGACAAAGGTTTGAGGCGTGGAGACGAAGATGTTGGTCAGCTTGCGCGCGGCGGTTGCCGGCAGTGTTCGCGCGATGACCGTGGATTCGCTCCACCGCGAGGTCAGCATCGCAGCGCCGAGGGCTCCGGGACGGGCAACCTGAGTGGCGTAGAGAGTGAGAGTGGCGCTTCTGAGCACCTGGCTCCGGGCGGCAGCGGGGAGCGCGAAGTGGACAAGGCCCTGGCGCGTCGCGTCGACAATCATGCGCTCCTGGTTTCCGAACGCGGTATCCGGAGATTCCACGGAAACGTAGGTGTCGCCGACGAGAAGGGCATGCTGTCCTCGGGCAGGCAGGGCGGACAAAATGGCGAGCAGGGGGACGGCGCGTGCCAGTCTGATTATTCGCACACCTGTCCCGCGGCGTCCGGGAGCGGAATGGACCAGCAACGCGCGGCGAACTGGCGGTTTGGGATTGCCTCTTCGGGTCCGGAGGGGACGGCGGGCGATCATCGAGCGCGTCGATGACTCCGTGGGAGTCCGGCTCTATCGAGCATCCTTCGCGCAGCGAAAGCCCAGATTCGGCGTGCGCTGGTTGGGCCGCACCCAGTTCCGGAAGAAGACGGTGATGCGGGCCGCGGAATCGGACCAGGCGCCGCCCCGGATGACGCGATACTGTCCGGTTTCGGGCCCCTTCGGATTCTCCGGCGGCGACTTCGAGTAGTATTCGCGTTCGAACCAGTCGGCGGTCCACTCGCTCACCGAGCCCGCCATATCGTGAAGGCCGAAAGCGTTCGGCGGAAATTTCGCGATTGGCCCGGCGCCCGACTGGACGTTATACAGGGCGGCCTTCGGGTCCTGCTTGTCGCCCCACGGATAGCTCACCGCCTCCAATCCGCCGCGAGCTGCGCGCTCCCATTCGGCTTCCGTGGGCAGACGCTTGCCCACCCAGGCGCAGTACTCGCGCGCGTCCTCCCAATCGACGTTGAAGATGGGGACATCGGCGGCGGGCCGCAGTTTCCAGTGATACGGCGCCTGGCGCTTCGTCGCCTCCAGGAACTTCTCATAGGCGCCGTGGGTCACTTCGGTCTTATCCAACCAGAACGCGGAGATGCGCACCTTGTGATCGGGCCGGTCGTCGAGCAGGACGATGGGCCGCATGGTGGTCTTGTCGTCGGACGTCAGTTTCGTCCGGCCCATAGTGAACTCGCCCTCGGGAATGAGCGCCATGCCATCCTCGGCGAAGGCGGCGGTGGAGAGAGTCGCGAGGGCCAAGAAAATAAGGAACAGCGTGCGCATCAGAAGAACAGGTCCGCGATCTCGTCGTCGCTGACAAACTCCGTCGCGCCGAGAACGTCCACGTAGCGGTAGGCGCGTTTGGACGGCGTATTCGTCAGTTCCTTCTTCCAATCGATTCCCATCGCCGAATAGATGGACGCGTACAGGTTTTCGGTGCGCGGCTGCATCTTCTTGTACTTCCATCCGGTCTCGACGATCTGAGCGCCATCGGCGTCGGTCTTCCCGATGATGCGTCCGCCTTTCACACCGCCTCCGGCGTAAAGCGAAAGGTAGGCGAGGTTGTAGTGGTGGCGCCCCTGGATGCCATTGAGAGCGCCGGGAGTGCGTCCAAATTCGGTGGCCATGACGACGAGCGTGTCGTCGAGCAAGGTCTTGCCCTCGCCACGGGGGGAAGGCGCGGCGGCGAGATCGCGAAGCAGGTTCGCCATGGCGCGGTCGAACTCATTGCAGCGGATGTAGTGGTTGGATTTCGACGCGTGGGAGAAGATGTTGCGGTGATGGTCCCAATCGGCGTGAGTGACGTGAATGTAGCGCGTGCCCGCGTCGGCCTGAATCAGGTTACGGGCGAGCAGGCAGCCGAGGCCCACTTCGTTGTCACCGTAACGCTCGCGTTCCTCCTTGGCCATCTGAAAGGCTTTCGGCCAGCGCGGGTCGCCCATCACCTGATAGGCGCTGGCCTGGAAATCGCGGAACGAGGTGAAGGAACGGCCGCGGGCCTCGCGCGACTTCTTCGCCGCTTCGTCCAGTTCATTCAGCAACCGGTAGCGCTCCTCCAACACCTTGAGCGCCTCGCCGTCCACGGCGGCTCCTCCCATTCCCGACTTCAGATTGATGTCGAGCACGGAATGCTTCGGGTGCAGGAACCCGGTGGAGAGCGCTCCGCAGCCGGAGGTATCGAGGTTGCAGCCGATGTAAGTGGGAAACGTGTCGGTGGCGCGCCGATGCCCTTCCAGTTCATAAGCGACCACGGAGCCAACGGAGGGAATTTCCGGCGCCTGCGCGGGGTTCAAAGGACGCCCGGCCTGGTTGTAATATTGCCCGCGGAAATGCACCACTTCATGGCTCTTCATCGAGCGCACGATAGACACCTTGTCCATTTCCTTCGACAGTTCGGGGAATAAACGGTGACTGAGGTAGAGATCGTTGCGGATGGGGCGGACGTCCAGGTCCGGTGGCGTTCCCTTGCTTTCCTTGAAGTCGAACGTGTCCAGGTGGCTGATGGCGCCGGCGAGTTCGATGACGACGCAGAACCGCGCCGTTCCACGCGGATTAGCCTTGCCCGCGGCCCGCGCCCGCATGGGGACCAACGCCTGATCGGCGAAGGCGCCCAGCAAGCCATACCCGCCGAGGCGCAGTATGTCGCGCCGGGCCGGGAAGAGATCGCTCATCCGTTTTTGCATGAGTCCACCTAGTAGTTAAAAAGAAACTCCGGGCTGTTGATCAGCGCCCATTGCAGGTTCTCGGCGCCGCGGCGCCGGTCTTTGGCCAATGCCTTCAGCGCCACTTCGAGCTCCGGTTGGCTCGGTTTGCGCGAGATAGTGGTCAGGTAGAGCTTCTCGGCGAGTTCTCCGTCGCCGGCCGATTCCTTCAAGAGTTGCTCCACGCGGCTGCCGTTGATGGCGAGCACGCGATCGGTAACGATCTTCGATTGCATGAGCAGCATCGCCTGCAGCGACGAGGGCGCGGTCTTCTTCGGCATGTCGTCGCGATTCGATTGGCCGAACACTTTCATGAAACCCTGGGTCTGCTTGTCGGCCTTCTTGGGCTCCGACATCATCTGCACCAGGGGCACCTTCGCCTGGCCGCTCGACAGGTCGCCCGGCCTTGCGGTGGCGAGCGAGATGGCGTCGTGCAACTCCGCGGCGCTCAGCATGCGCACGAACTTGCGCGCATAGTAAGGCGCGTACTCCTCTTTCCATTCGCCTTCATAGTTGGAGGAGAGCTGGTAGGCGCTGGAAAGCATGATCGCGCGAACCAGCGTCTTGAAGCTGTAACCGCTCTTCTGAAACTCAACCGCCATGGCGTCCAGCAACTCCGGATTGGAGGGCTGCAACGTCCAGCCTTCGGGTAGGTTGTCGCGGTCGTAGCGCGCCAGATCGAACTCGTCGACCGGCTCGACGATGCCGAAACCCATCAATTCGCCCCAAATGCGGTTGGCGAAGGCGCGGGAGAACTGAATGTGGCCGGTCATGATGCGGGCAAGCTCGTCGCGTTCGTTCAAGCCTGGCCTGGGCTGCTCGCCGGTCAGAATGAATGCCGGATCGCCTTTGCCTCCCGAACGCGGAACGCGCACAATGCTCTCGGCCTTGGTGTCGTAGCCGGGCGCAAGATCGTCCACCGTGTATTCGGTGTTCGCCTGGTAGCCGTTCTCCCAGTTCATGACCTGGCGGGTCTTGCCGTAGAATCCCGCCTGGCGGAAGAAGTCCTCGCGCTTCTTGCCGGTCAGGTAGACGTTCACCTTCTCGAGGTGATTCCTGCCGTCGTGGCAGGAGATGCACGCGAGGTTCATTCCGAGGAACACCTTGGAGTAAGTGACGGTGAACTCGTCGACGGTGTCGGGGATGTTGACGAGATCCATGCCGTCGGGCGACTCCGGGTCGTCCTTTGCCTTGACGAAGTCGCGGGCGAAGTACAGGCCGCCGGGCACCGAGAAGCTAGATTTGCCGCCGCCCGTCAGCAGTTCGGTGACGACTTCGTTGTACGGACGGTCGAGTTTCAGATTTTCGCGCAGCCAATAGTGGAAGAGGTTCAGGCCATAGCCCATGCGGCCGCCGGCGCGGAAGAGATCTTCGAAATAGTAGGTCCACTTATCGAGAAAACCGTCGCTGGCGATGAGCCGGTCCACCAGTTTGGTCCGCTTATCCGGATTGGGGTCTTTCGAAAACGCGGTCAGCTCTTCATAGGACGGGATTCGTCCGGTGGCGTCGAGCCACGCCCGCCGTGCGAACTCCTCGTCGCTTGCAAGGCCCGCGTGAGGCACGCCGTCTTTTTGCATACGGCCGAAGACGTGTTCGTCGATGAAGTTCCGGCGTGGCGCCGTCGATTTCGCCGCCGCGCCGCTCGCACGCGCGGCCGCGGCCTCCGCGGTGAGCGCGGACGCGGCCTTGCTCTTCACTTCCTTCTTCTGAAAGAGGCCGCGATGGGCGGCGTCGACCGTGTCCTGCCGGTGATCGCTCTGCTGTGCGAGGAGTGGAAGTGCGACGACGAAAACTAGATGGCGCATGGTCTGACTCGATTCTATCTCCGCTTGAATTTCTGCACGCGTTTTCCGTTCACTTCGGCGATGTAGAGGACGCCTTTGGAGTCCTCGGCCATGAGATGCGGCAATTGGAGCGTTTGCGGATCGCCCCACTGGCCGGCAACGGCGCCGTCCTTCAGCGAAAGGTGAGTAATGCGATGGGCGTCGCCATCGGATACGACGAGTTGGCCGCGGGAGACGTGCAAGCCGAAAGGATTTCCGAAGCCGGTCCATACGTGGAGCAACTTGCCATCGGCGGCGAATACCTCGACGCGGTTGTTGCCTCGATCGGCGACGTAGATGCGATCCTGCGAGTCGATGGCGAGCCCGTGGGCCGTGGCGAATTCGCCGGGGGCCTTTCCTTTCTTGCCCCACGCGTTGATGACCTCGCCTTTGGGCGAAAGACGAACGATACGGGCGTTGCCGGTGTCGGCCACAACGATGTCGCCATTGGAGGCGAACACCATGTCGTCGGGCGATTTGAAGCCCGCTTCGACGGTGCGGAGGAGCTTGCCATCCGCCGAGAACTGGCGGAGGTTGTTCTTCTTGTTGTCGGTGGTCCAAATGGTGCCGTCGCGAGCGACGCGGAGGCCGTGGGGAAGGTCGAACAGTCCTTCGCCCCAACTCCTGACGAACTTGCCGGATTTGTCGAACTCCATCAGCGGCTTGGGGCCGCGATGAAGCACGTAGACTTCATCGTGGCGGCCGATCGCGACGGCGGACATCGGCCCGATCTCCTCACCTTGCGGAAAGTTGAGGAAACCGAGCGAGAGGAAGACGAGGGCGGCTGTGTTCATCGGCTTAGAAAATGAACTTGAGGCCGAGCTGGTTCACGCGCGCGTCGCGGGCCGTGACAACGGTGCCGAAGGTGGCGCTGGCGTTCCTGCCGTCGGGGCCAGGGCTAAAGCTGTCGTTTACCAGGCCGAGGTTGACGTGGTTGGCGATGTTGAACGATTCGGCGCGGAACTGAATGCGGAAACGTTCGGTAATGCGCGTGTCCTTGATCAGGGACACGTCGAAGTTGACTACCCCGGGATGCCGGGCGTCCGGTAGGGCTCGGCCGATGTTGCCGAACGTGAACTGGGGCGGGTTGACGAACTGAGCCGTGTCGAAC
>Ga0268299_1003553_pt1 | contig 14022 bp, 12 predicted proteins | sample NOBtaG_FD_193484 | JGI IMG/M metagenome (GOLD analysis project Ga0268299, IMG submission 193484) | Activated sludge microbial communities from bioreactor in Nijmegen, Gelderland, Netherland - NOB reactor | ecosystem: Engineered > Bioreactor > Aerobic > Activated sludge | place: Netherlands...
CACATGCCGGCCACGTGGAACCGGTCGCAGCCGAGGTGGTCCATGAGGGCGAGCTGGTCCCGGGTGAACGTGTCCCAGCCGTCGGTGGCCGACACCGGGGCGGTGGAGCGCCCGGCGTTGCGCTGGTCCATGGCGATCACCCGGTAGGTCGGCGACAGGTGCTCGATCGGGTTCCACGGGGTCCGCTCCCAGAACCCCACCGACGAGCGCATCCCGCCGGGGGCGATCAGCAGGATGGGGAATCCCTCGCCCTGCTCCTCGTAATACAGCTTCACGTCGCCCTGCTCGAAGAACGGCACGGTCAACCCCCTCGGTCGTGTCTGAGCAGACCAGTCCATCACAACGACCCGCGGCGGGCCATCACAGCGACTGGATGGCGACGTCGAGCGTCTCCCTGGTGGCGCTGTCCACATCGCCGCGACACGCTGGCCCAGACGATCGACGGCCGAGGACCCCGAGCCCGGAGCCACCCCGCCCCGCCCCCCGCAAACGCCGAAGCCGATAGCCGCCGGGGGCGCCGAGCCCCCGAACGTGCTCAGGTTCGACGCCGGCCCCGGACACCGTGTAACCAGGAGCGATGGGAGCAGTCCCTTCGGGTATGGCCTCGGCCACGAGCAGCACGCCCGGCGCCGCCGGCGCCGTCGCGCAGCCCGTTCGGGCCCGCCGGCCGTTCCTGGCCCTGCTGGTGGCGTCGTGCGGGTTCGTCATAGTGCTCGACAGCTTCGCCGCCAACGTCGCCTTCCCCCGCCTGCTCGAGGCCTTCCCCGACACCCCCCGGTCCACCCTGGCGTGGGTCACCACCGGCTACTCGATCGCCCTGGCCGCCCTGCTGCTGGTGGCCGGCGCCCTGGGCGACCGCTACGGCCGGCGCACCGTGTTCCTCGTCGGCATGACCGTCTTCTCCCTGTTCAGCGTGACCAGCGCGGCGGCCCCCGGCCCCGGATGGCTCATCGCCAGCCGGGTGGTGCAGGGGTGCGGGGGTGCCCTGATGGTGTCGACCTCGATCGCGCTCGGCATCGCCGAGTACCCAGCCGAGAAGCGGGGTCTGGCCATGGGCTGGATGGGGGTGATGGGCTCCGTCGCCTCCCTGCTGGGTCCGATCGTGGCCGGCAACGTCATCACGATCGGGGGCTCGTGGCGCCTGGTGTTCCTGGCCCCGGTGCCGATCGCCATCATCACCCTGATCTTCGGGCCCCGCCTCCTGTCGGCCGGGCGGGACGTCAAGGCGGTGCGGGAGCCGATCGACGGGTTCGGCGTGGTGCTGGTGGTGGCGGCGTCGGGCCTGCTCACGCTCGGCATCCAGCAGACGGGGCAGTGGGGTTGGGCCGACAGCCGGACGGTGGCCGTGCTCAGCTGGTCGGTGGTGTTGTGGATCCTGTTCGGGGTCCAGTGCCGGCTCACCCGGTTTCCCCTGCTGCGCCTGTCGCTGTTCACCGACCGGCCCTACCTGGTGGCCTCGATCAGCCAGCTCGGCTCCCAGATGGCGATCTTCGCCTTCTTCTTCTGGACGCCCTTGTACCTGGTGAACGTGTGGGGGTGGACGGCGTCGACCGTGGGCTGGATTGTGGCCCTGCCCCTGCTGGTGTCGATGACGTCGACGTTCGTGGGCAAGTACACCGACGTCCACGGGCACCGGGCGGTGCTGGTGATCGGGGGCCTGATCGGCGCGGCCGGCAACCTGTGGTGGGCCTTCGCCATGACGGACACCCCCCGCTTCGCCTGGTCGCTGCTGCCGGGGCTACTGGCTTTCGGCGTGGCGATCTCGCTGGTGGGGATCACGTCGGCGGCGGCCGCCCTCACGCGGATCGAGCCGGCCAACCTGGCGGTGGCGAACTCGGCGTTCCAGACCGGCCGGCGGCTGATCCAGACGCTGGGGGTGGCTGTGGTGGTGGCCCTGCTGGGCGACCGCTCGACGGAGTCGGTCGACCGCTTCCGCCTGGTGTGGCTGGTGTCGGCCGTCGCCTTCGCCCTGTCGGCCGTGGTCGCCCTCTGGTTTCCCCCGCGCCGGCCGGCCTCGTAGGCTCCCCCCATGACCGAGTTGGGGGACTTCTACGAGCGGTACATCGCCGCGTTCAACGGGCGGGACGACGAGGCCTTCACCGGCTTCTTCCATCCGCCGGTGACGGTGGTGCACGCCACCCGGTACGACGACCGGCGGGCGGGGCGGGCGCTGGCCGTGCTCGACGACCTGTCGTCGATGGCGGGCCGGCCCCCGCAGTGGTCGCACACCACCGTCGACTCCGTGGTCGAGCTGGCCGACGCCGGCCCGGCGGTCGACGGCTTCGCCCCGGCCCCGGCCGGCCAGCGGCCCGAGGCCCGTCCCGGGCTGATCACGGTGGTCACCCGGTGGAACCACGACGGCCAGCCCTACCAGCGGATCCGCAGCATGTACCTGCTGACCCGGGAGGAGGGCCGGCTGGGGATCAAGGTCCTGGTCGAGCTGGACACCGCCGAGCTCTGAGCTCGGCGGTCTCGGCTGCCGGCGCTCAGCTGACGAAGCCGGTGCGGTAGGCCCACACCACGGCCTGGGTGCGGTCCCGGGTGGCCGTCTTCATGCAGATCCGCTTGATGTGGGTCTTCACCGTCTCGTGGCCGATCACGAGCCGGGCCGCGATCTCGGCGTTGGACAGGCCATCGGCCAGGCACCGCAACACGTCGGCCTCCCGCTCGGTCAGGGGCGATGCCAGGGCGGCAGCCCCACCGGCACCGCCCGGGGTGGCGGTCCCGGCCCGGCGGCGGGCCACCTCGGTCAGGAACCGGCGGGTGATGGCGGGGGCGATCAGGGCCTCGCCGGCAGCCACCGTGCGGATGCCGGCCACCAGCTCCTCGGGGGTGGCCCGCTTCAGCAGGAACCCGTCGGCTCCCGCCTCCAGGGCGTCGAACACGATCTCGTCGAGATCGAACGTGGTGAGCACCAGCACCCGGGGCCGGGGCGGCTCGGCGCCGCCGGCGGTGGTGTCGGTGCTGGTGCCGGTGCCGGCCGCGGTGTCGTTGCTGCGGGTGGTGGCGATGATGCGGGTGGCAGTGATGCCGTCGGTGCCGGGCATGCGGACGTCCATCACCACCACGTCCGGGTGCAGGGCGGCGGCCCGGGCCACGGCTTCGGCCCCGTCGGCCGCCTCGCCCACCACGGCCAGGTCGGGGTGGGCCTCCAGCAGCACCCGGAGCCCCTGACGCACCAGAACATCGTCGTCGGCCAGCAGCACCCGGATCGGCGCCTCGGGCGCCGCGGGGGTCGGATCGTCGCCACCGGTCATGGCGTTGCGGGCGAGGGGGCGACGGCGGGCAGGGTGGCCCGGACCACGAACGAGCCGCGGTCGTCGGGTCCGGCCGTCAGCTCGCCCCCTTCCAGCCGGGCCCGCTCCTGCATGTTGACCAGGCCCCGGCCGGCCGATCCGCGAGGCCGAGCCGACCGGTGGGGCCGACCGTCGTCCACCGGGTTGCGGATCTCGATCGCCACCCGGTCGCCGAGGTCGGTGACGCCCACCTCGATCGGGCCCGGGCGGCCGTGGCGGGCGGCGTTGGTCACGGCCTCCTGCACGATCCGGTAGGCGGCCCGTTCCCCGCCGGGGGTGAGGGTGACGGCATCCCGGGTGAGGGCGACCGGGCGGCCGGTGGCCCGTATGCGGTCGCACAGGGCGTCGAGGCCGGCCAGCGACGGGGTTGAGCGGTCGGCCAGCGGATCGTCGGCATCGTCGTCGGCCGTGGTGCGCAGTATGTGCAACACGCCGTCGAGCTCCCGCAGGGCGTCGCGGCCCACGGTCTCGATCTGACCCAGGGCGTGGCGGGCGAAGTCGGGGCGGTCGTCGAACACATGGCGGGCCACCCCGGCCTGCATCACCATCACGTTGACGGCGTGGCCCAGGGCGTCGTGCAGCTCCCGGGCCAGGCGGGCCCGCTCCTGGAGGACGGCGTGCTCCCGCTGGGCCGCCTCCTGCGAGGCCGCCAGCACCACCTGGGCCCGGTCGGCGTCGGCCAGAGCCCGGCGGGTTCGGGTGAACTCGCCGCCCAGCACCGACAACCCGAACAGGATGCTGACGCCCACGATCGAATCGGCGTCCACCGAGACCCGGTCGGCCAGGGCCCACACCACCACGGTGACGACCACCAGGCCGATGGCGGCGGCCCGGACCCGGCGGCCGGTCTCGGTGGCCAGCACCGAGTAGAGCGCCAACCAGGCCGGGTACTGGACCCCGCCCACGGCATGGCCGGCCACCGAGTTGCCGATCACCAGCAGGCTGCCGGCCACCAGGCAGGCGAGGGGCCAGGCCCGCCACCACAGGACCGTCACCCCGGCGGCCACGGCGAAGGCGACGGCACTGGGCCCCCGCACGTGCTCGCCATCGGCCGGGGCGAACAGGGCGACGGCCACCGAGCCGGCCATGAGGGCGGCGGCCAGCAGCCAGTCGACGGTCGTCGGCCAGCGCCCCGGCCAGCGGGTGAGGGAGGTTCGCTGCCGGCCGGCGCCGGCCACGGTGGTCACGCACGGAGTATGCCTGGTGCGCCCGCCGCCGGTCATCCCTCGCCGGGGGGACCCGGATCGGGGGAGGGCAGTCCCGCTCGGGGGTGTCGATGGACGGGCGGCCGACGGTGCACGATCGGTGCATGTCCTCCCAGCAGACCCTGCCTTCCCCTGCCGCCACCGGGCCGGTGCCCACCCGCGGCGAGCCGAACCGGGGCGGCTACATCGTGTTCGCCCTGGCCTGTGTGGCGGTGGCGGTGTTCGCCCCCCTGCCGTACCTGACGCAGTCGATGGCCGACCTGGCCGAGGCCGACATCGGCCTGGCCGCCCACTACGCCCTGCAGCCGTCGTCCATCCAGCTGGCCCTGATCGTGCACGGCACGGCGTCGGGCCTGGCCCTCGGGCTCACCCCGCTCCAGTGGGCGGCCGGTGTGCGGCGCCGATGGCCCGCCTTCCACCGTCTCACGGGCCGGATCCTGGCCGCCGCCATCCTGGTGGGGGCGGCGACGGGGCTGGTGGTGGCCCCGGTGAGCTACGCCGGCCTGTCGGGCACCATCGGGTTCTCGCTGCTGTCGGTGATCTGGGTCTGGTGCTGTGTGCGGTCGGTGGCCACCATCCGGGCCGGCGACCTGGTCGCCCACCGCCGGTGGGTCATGCGGACCTCGGCCCTCACCTTCGCCGCCGTCACCCTGCGGGTGGCGACCGGGGTGTCGGTGGTGATCCTCACCGCCGCCACCGACCTCGGGGCCAAGGCCGCTTTCGACCGGGCCTACGTGGTGATGCCGTTCTTCAGCTGGATGCTCAACCTGGCCGTGGTGGAGTGGGCCCTGCGGAGATCCGGGCAGGGCGAGTGAGGAGCTGAGGCGAGAACGACCTTTGCCTCTGTTTGGGCCGATGCGCCCCGGGTCATGCTGTCGGCGCAGGCTCCAGAGGGAAGGAGGCAGCGATGAAGGCAGAAGTTGGCGACCGGCTGATCATCCGCGGTCATGCCGTCGGGCGGCCCGAGCGGCGGGCCACGATCCTGGAGGTGCAGGGACCCGACGGTGGCCCGCCCTACCTGGTCCGTTGGGACGACGACCCCCACGACCATCCGACGGCACACGTGTTCTTCCCCGGCCCCGACGCCGACGTCGAACACCACCCCGCCGGCTGACAACCCGCCCTCGCCCCCCGTCACCCCCGGTCACCCCCGAACCGTGCGACGGAAAATCGCGCCCGGCTGCGGTTCTGCGTCGCGAAACCTACGGATTCCGTCGAGAACGTGACGCAGTTCGCCGGCGAGGCGCGATTTCCGTCGCGCAGTTCGGCGCGGTCAAGCCGGTCGGGGAGCGGCGTGGGGCTCAGCCGGGGCGCAGCAGGGCGCCGGGGCGGGCGCCGGTGTCGACGTCGTCGGCCACGACCACCTGGCCGGCCACGATCGTGGCCCGGTAGCCGGCGGCGTCCTGCACCAGGCGGCGGCCGCCGCCGGGCAGGTCGTAGACCATGCGGGGCGCCTTGAGCGACAGGCGGTCGACGTCGATCACGTTGAGGTCGGCCACGGCCCCGGGGGCGAGGCGGCCCCGGTCGGCCAGGCCGAAGAACTCGGCCGGCACCGACGTGAGCCGCCGGATGACCTCGGTCTGGCTGATGCGGGGGCCGAGCGTGCGGTCCCGGGCCCAATACGACAGCAGGTGGGTGGTGGCGCTGGCGTCGCAGATGGCGGTGCAGTGCGCGCCGGCGTCGCCCAGCCCCCACAGGGAGTGCTCGAACCCGAGCATCTCGGCCGCCGGGCCGAGGTGGCCCTCGGCGTAGTTGCCGCTGCACACCAGGATCGCCCCTCGCCCGTCGCGCTCGCTCATCAGCTCGTAGCACAGGGCCCGCTCGTCGGCCGAGATGCCAGTGGCGGCCAGGGCGGCCACCGACATGGCCGGGGTCGGCTCGTAGTCGGGCACGTCGGCCATGGGGAACATCAGCTCGGGGCCGGTGCGGTACGGGTGCTCGGCCTCGATGGCGGCGATCTCGGCCAGGATGGCGGCCTTGCGCTCGGGCCGGGCCAGCTCGGCCAGCCGGTCGGCCAGGGGCAGGGCGGCGATGGCGGCGTAGCTCGGGGCCCGGGTGAAGCGGTGGAACGTCGAGTCCCACGTGACCACCACGCCGGTGGGCCGGCCCAGCACCTGGGGCCGGATGTCGATCCCGGCCGCCTGGGCCTCGGCCGCAAGCTCCAGCAGCTGGCGCCAGCCCTGGGGGAACCGGTTGGTCTGCTTCACCGTGAACGTGACCCGGATCCCGTGCCGGCCGGCCAGCGCGATCAGCTGGCGGACCTCGCCGACCGCCGTGGGGAACTGGTTGAACTCCGGCGCCACCTGCAGCACCCCGCGTCCCGCCCTGGCCAACGCAGCGGCGATGGTGTCGAGCTCGGCCTCGGCCGCCCAGCCCGACGGGGCCCGCACCCCGGCCCGGGTCTTCTGGTTCCACAGCTTGGTGGTGCCCACGCCCATGGCCCCCGCCTCCAGCGCCTCGGTGACCAGCGCCGACATGGCGGCCAGGTCGGCCGGCGTGGCCTCCTCGCCGGCGATGGCCCGCTCACCCATCACGTACACCCGCAGGCACGAGTGGGGGAGGAGGCCGCCCACGTGCATGTCGAACCGGCGGGCGCCGACGGTGGCCAGGTACTCGGGGTACGTCTCCCACGTCCAGCCCAGGGCCTGGTGGAGGAGGTCGGCCGGCACGTCCTCCACCCCCTCCATGAGGTCGACGATGAACCCCCGGTCGTCCGGCCGGCAGGGGGCGAACCCCACCCCGCAGTTGCCGAACACGGTGGCCGTGATCCCGTGGCCCGAGCTGGGGGCGAGCCGGCTCTCCCAGGTGACGTTGGCGTCGAAGTGGCTGTGGATGTCGACGAAGCCGGGGGTGACGAGCAGCCCCGTGGCGTCGATCTCGGCGGCCGAGCCGTCCGCCACCGAGGCCAGCGAACCGGCCCGGGGCCCCACCTCCACGATCCGACCGTCGCCGATGGCCACGTCGGCCGGGCGGGCCCCGGCGCCGGTGCCGTCGTCCACCAGCCCGCCCCGCACAACGAGATCGATACCGGCCATGTCAGTCCCCTTCTCCCCGGTCGTGGGCGTCGGCCAGGAACCGGTCCACCAGCTCGTCGCCCCGGGCCCGGGTGGGACCCGAGTACAGCCGGTGCGACATCAGCCGGTTGAGGGTGGTCGACCCCAGGTAGTTGCGTTCGTACAGCTCGTTGCGGCTCCCGAAGGTGGAGCCCACGAAGTCCCAGGCCAGCTTGAACACCGCGGCCCGCTCCTCGCCGGTGACGCCCTTGGCTCCCGGCAGGTAGGTGTCGATCAGGGCCGCCACCCGCTCGTCGTCGAGCTGGCCCCGGCTGGGGGCGGCCAGCATCTTGCCTCCGCCCACCTCCTTGAAGATGTCCGACACCCGCACGAACCAGGCCGGCAGCAGCGACCGCATGGGGTGCAGGTAGCGGGGGTTGGGGGTGACGTTGCCGTCCTCCCAGGTGACGGCCTCGGCCACCGCCGCCACCAGCGCCGCCCGGGCCGTCTCGGCGTAGGTCTGGATCTCGCCCAGCTGCACCACGGTGGTGTCGCTGGTGTCGTTGACCAGGTCCGCCATGCGGGCGGCCAGGGCGTAGGCGAACTCCAGCTTCGTGATGGCCCGCAGCGTGGTCTGCTGCATGATGTTGGCCCACCACGGGCTGTTGAACATCACGGCGTTGTAGACCTCGAGCTTGGCGTCGATCCACACGTCTCGCTTGGGGATCTCCACGTGGTCGAAGATGCAGTAGGCGTCCTGCTCGTCGTACTTGGTGGAGAACGGGGCGTCGAACGGGGGCGCCACCCGGCTGCCCGAGTCACGGCACAGGAACAGCAGGCCCGGGGCGTCGAGGCGGACGGTGAACGCCAGCGCATACTCCGGTGGCGTGCCGGCCGGGAGGGGCCGGCCGGGGTAGATGGCGCTCTCGTCGGCGAAGGGGGCGAGGGTGGCCAGGGTGCGGCCGCCGCACACGACGATCGAGTCGGCCGTCTCGTCGACTTTGTGCAGCGGCACCACCGGGTGGTCGTCGAAGGTGTAGTCGGTGGCCTTGTCGATCGACGGGTTGACGATGGTGTGGGTGAGCGACACGTCGTCGCGCCGCAGCCGCTTCTGGAAGGCCACGAGGTTCTCGTAGCCCTCGTCGTTCATCCCGTCGGGCCCGGCCCAGCGGTGGCGGTCCTGGGCGAAGCCGGCGAAGGTCACGTTCATGTAGTCGGGCGTGCGGCCCATGGTGCCCATGCTCAGCTCGGCGATGCGGGTGAGGGCCACGCCCCGGCGGTGGAGGTCGTCGGTGGAGGTGGGCAGCAGGTGGCTGACGCTGATCGGCTCGCCCGTCTCCGGATCGGGCATCAGCAGCTCGTCGGGGTGGCGATGGTGGAGGTCGTAGTAGTCGGCGATGGCCTGCGCCCCGCCGGCCAGGAGAGGATGGTCGACCACGGAGTCGACCTTCTCCGAGCCGAGCCACAGGTCGCGGCTCGTGTCCCGCAGGCCCTTCAGGTACTCGTCGCCGGTGCGAGCGGGCATGTCGTCTCCTCGAGCGATGTGTCGTCCGGCACCATCATCCCGGGCGGCCGGCCGCCTGTCGACCGGGACCCGGTGGGTACCGTGACCCGATGCCCTTCACCCCGATCGTCGGCACCCTGGCCTACCTGTGGGACCCCGTCACCGACCGGGTGCTGCTCGTTCGGCGCGACGCCCGCCCCGACGACGACCACTACGGCAAGGTCAACGGCCTGGGGGGCAAGCTGGAGGCCGACGAGAGCGTGGCCGCCGGCATTCGCCGGGAGATCATCGAGGAGACGGGGCTCGAGCTGACCGACCTCCGGCTGCGGGGCACGATCACGTGGACCAACTTCGGGCCCAAGCGGGAGGAGTGGCTGGGCTTCGTGTTCCTGTCGACCGGGTGGGTGGGGGAGCCGCCGGCGGCCAACGCCGAGGGGACGCTGGAGTGGGTGGCCCGGGCGCGGCTGCTCGCCGCATGCAGCGACAGCGAGGCCGAGCGGGCGGCGGCCGAGCTGCCCATGTGGCCCGGCGACCGCTGGTTCGTGCCCTTGGTGTTCGACGACGACCCCCGCCCATTCCACGGCACCATGCCCTACGACGGCGACCAACCCCTGTCCTGGACCTACGAGCGCCTGTAGCCGGCGGGGGCGCAGCCCCCCGGATGACCGCCGTTGGCGGGTCGGTGGGGTGGGGCCCCGACGGCGGTGGGGAGCCGGCGCCAGCCGGCGGGGGCGCCGCCCCCCGGATGACCGCCGTTGGCGGGTCGGTGGGGTGGGGGCCCCGACGGCGGTGGGGAGCCGGCGCCAGCCGGCGGGGGCGCAGCCCCCCGGATGACCGCCGTTGGCGGGTCGGTGGGGTGGGGGCCCCGACGGCGGTGGGGAGCCGGCGCCAGCCGGCGGGGGCGCAGCCCCCGGATTACAGTCCCTGGCATGGTGCAATCCCAACTGATCGACTTCGGCGCCATGGGCTGGTCCGACCTCCTGCCCGGCGTGCAGGCCAAGCGGGTGTGGGCCGACCCGGCGACGAGCAGGGTGGCCATGTTCATCCGCTTCGCCGCCGACACCGCCCTGCCCCGCCACGCCCACGCCGGCGACGAGCTGGTGTACGTGCTGGAGGGGGTGCTGGCCGACGACCACGGCGCCGTCACCGCCGGCAACGTCGGCTACCGGCCCGACGGCTGCCTCCACACGGTGCGCAGCCCCACCGGGGCCACGGTGTTCGCCGTGATCACCGGCTCGATCGACCCGAAGAAGGACGGCGACACCGGCGGCCCGCCGTCGCAGGTGTTCGACCTGGCCGCCATGCCGTGGACCGAGACCCGGCCCGGCATGTGGCAGAAGGTGTTCTGGCGCGACGAAGCCGCCGGCCGGTCGGCCGCCCTCAACCGGTTCGATCCGGGCACGGAGCTGGCGGCGCATCGCCACAAGGGCGACGAGCTGGTGTTCGCCATCGAGGGCGTGGTGGACGACGACGCCGGCTCGGTGCGGCCCGGGGTGCTCGGCTACCGGCCCGACGGCTGTGCCCACACGGTGCGGACCCCCAACGGGGCCCTGGCGTTGGGCTACCTGTGGGGCGGGGTGGAACCGCTGTGAGCACCTCGTCCTCCTCCGGCCCCGGTGCCGCCCGCACCGTGGTGCTGGTGCACGGCGCCTTCCACGGCGCCTGGTGCTGGGCCGGCCTCCAGGCCGAGCTCGACCGCCGGGGCGTCCCCTCTTTCGCCGTCGACCTGCCTGGCCACGGTGTCTCCACCGAGCCCCTCACCGATCTCCACGGCGACGCCGAGGCCGTGACCCGGGTGCTCCAGCGCCTCGGCGGCGACGACATGGTGCTCGTGGGCCACTCCTACGGCGGCGCCGTCATCAGCCAGGCCGACCTCGGCGGCCAGGTCAGCCGCCTCGTGTACCTGGCCGCCATCGTGCCCGACGCCGGCGAGGATCCGGCGGCGGTGATGGCCGCCTTCCCGAACCCGCCCAAGCCGGCCCCGCCCGCCGGCTCCGGCGGCGCAGGCTCCGGGGGTGGCGGCGCCTTCTTCGTCCGCCAACCCGACGGCACGCTGGCCGCGGACGCCTCCCGCGGCCCCGGCATCTTCTACAACACGTGTACCCCGGCCCAGGCGGCGGCCGCCCTGGCCCGGCTCTGCCCCCAGCGGGCGGCCACGTTCAAGCAGCCGCTGACCCGGGCCAACTGGCGCTCGGTGCAGTCGACGTACGTCAAGTGCCTGCAGGACAAGGCGGTGCCCCCGGCCGCCCAGGACCAGCAGGCCGAGCGGTGCAGCGAGCTGGTGTCGATCGACACCGACCACTCCCCGTTCCTGTGCGCCCCCGCCACCCTGGCCGACCTCCTCGTCCCCCTCGCCACCCGGCATTCTTAGGAGCCTGAGCCGCACTCAGCACGGCTCAGACTCCTAATTTCGGCGGGGTTCGCCGCCGAGGGCGCCGCAGGCCCGGAGCTGGGCCAGGCGGGTGTCGTCGTAGCCGAGGATGTCGCGCAGCACGTGCTCGGTGTGCTGGCCCAGGGCCGGGATGTGGTGGGGGTCGGGCGGCGTGCGGCTCAGCTCGATCCGGCTCCGCTCCACCATCCGGTCGGGCTGGCCCTCATGCAGCACGGGGACCAGGTGCTGGCGGTGGACGAGCTGAGGGTCGGGTGAGTCCATGTGGCTGTGGACCACGGCGTGGGCCGGCACCCGCCGGGCCTGGAGCACCTCCTCGGCCGCCGCCGGCGACCGGTCGGCGGTCCAGGACGAGATGGCGGCGTCGATGTCGCCCTGGCGGGCCCGCCGGCCGTCGGCCGTGGCCAGGGCCGGGTCGTCGGCCAGGTCGGGCCGGCCGATCACCGCGGCCAGCGCCTGCCAGTCGTCGACCGACCGCACAGCGATCGCCACCCACTCGTTGTCGCCGGCCGACGGGTACACGCCGTGGGGACACAGCTCGGGATCGTCGTTGCCCATCCGGTCCCACGGGTTGCCGGTGAGTTGGTGGTCGAGGATGGCCGGCGTCATGTAGTGCAGCGACGCCTCGATCTGGCTCTGGTCGAGGTAGGCGCCCTCGCCCGTGCGGTCGCGGTGCTCGACGGCGGCCAGGATGGCGGCCACCGACATGCGGGGGGCGCAGGCGTCGGTGTAGGCGCCGTAGGGGCCGGCCGGGGGCTGGTCGGGCCAGCCGGTGGGCTGCACCATCCCACCGATGGCGGCCCCCATCGTCCCGTACCCCGCCACCAGGGCGAAGGGACCGGTCTGGCCGAACAGGCAGGAGCTGATCATGATGAGGTCGGGCTTGATCTGGCGGAGCGAGGCGTAGTCGAGGCCCCAGGCGGCCATGGCCTTGGGCGAGAACGACTCGGTGACCACGTCGGCCCACCGGACCAGGTCCCGGATCACGTCCCGGGCCTCGGCGATGTTGGGGTCGAGCGTGAGGCTGAGCTTGCCGGCGTTGATGCTGCCGAAGGCGAACGACGTCTCCCGCCCCGCCTTGCCCCCGAAGTACGGCGGCAGCAGGCGCACCGTGTCGATGCGCCCGGCGTTCTCCACCCGGATCACGGTCGCCCCGTACTGGGCCAGCACACCGGTGGACGTGGGCCCCGCCATGATCCACATCATGTCCAGCACCTTCAAGCCCTGGAGGGGGAGGGACGGGCCTGGCGAAGAGGATGACGACGAGACCGTGCCCGTGACCGAGGCCGGTCGGGAAGTCAACTCGGCCAGCACCTCGGCGGTGTGCTGGCCGGGGTTGGGGGCGGGGGCGGCCGGGGTGGGGGAGGCACCGACCACCAGGTGGGCCGGCAGGTCGACCTCCCGGCCGTCGGGCAGGGTCTCCCGGCGCCAGAAGCCGCGGGCCTCGAGCTGGGGGCTGTGCAGCAGGTCGCCGATCGTCGACACCGGCACCAGCAGCAGGCGCCGGTCAAGGGCGGCGGCCATCAGGTCGGCCTTGGTGCGGCCGGCGATGAAAGCCCCGATCGAGTCGGCCAGGCGCTGGAGGTCGGTGTTGGGGATGTCGCCCGACCGGATCGACTTCACGTGGGCCCGCCAGTCGATGGCCATCAGATCGGGGTCGATCGCTCCCTCCTCGGCCATCCAGGCCAGCAGCCGGGTGAGGAACGGCATGTTGCCGGCGTCGAGGGCGATCGTCAGCGACACGAACCCGTCGGCGCAGGGCCACACGAAGGGGAAGAGCACGCCGACGGTGCGGAACCCGCTGCCGGTGCGCTGCAGCCGGTTGTGACCCACCTCCGCCGCCGGCACGGTGAAGAACGCGGTGAGGTTCTTGGCCCGCTGGGCCGACACGTCCACCCGCTGGCCCCGCCCCGAGCGGCGGGCCTCGGCCAGGGCGATCAGGGTGCCGCCCGCCGCCTCCGCTCCGGCGTGGGCGTAGGCGGTGATGGCCGACGTGCGCAGGGGCGGGCGGTCGATCGGGCCGGCCAGGTCCATGGCCCCCGAGGCGGCCTGGACGATCAGGTCGGTGGCGGCGTAGCCGGCCTTGGGGCCGTCGGGGCCGAAGGCCGTGATCGACGTCCACACCAGGCGGGGGTTGACGGCGCTCAGATCCTCGTAGCCCAGGCCCCGGGCCTCCCAGGTGCCGGGATCGGCCGACTCGACGAGGGCGTCGGCCGACGCCACCAGCTCAGCGAATCGGACCCGATCGGCCGGGTCGTCGAGGTCGAGCGCCACGCTGCGGCTCCCCCGGGCGTAGGCCAACCAGGTGGCCGATCGCGGCTCGTCGGCCGCCGAGGGCGGCTCGACGTGGATCACGTCGGCCCCCAACTGGGCCAGGATGTGGCCGCACAGCAGCCCCCGGTCGTCGGACAGATCGAGCACCCGGTAGTGCGACAGCATCATGGCCGGTCCCCCCTCGGACGGAAGCGGCCCGCAACCCCCAGGGGCCGCCTTCCCGGTCAGCCTAGATCGCCCCAGCGGCGAAGGTCAGCCCCGGGTCGGGTGCAGTACGATCGTGGCCGTCGAACCGAGACGACAGCGGGAGGCGACACGTGAGCGAGCCAGGCGGACCCTACGGCACCCAGCCCCCCTACGA
>Ga0268299_1003554_pt1 | contig 14019 bp, 24 predicted proteins | sample NOBtaG_FD_193484 | JGI IMG/M metagenome (GOLD analysis project Ga0268299, IMG submission 193484) | Activated sludge microbial communities from bioreactor in Nijmegen, Gelderland, Netherland - NOB reactor | ecosystem: Engineered > Bioreactor > Aerobic > Activated sludge | place: Netherlands...
GTCTGCTGCCGAAACAAGCTGCGAAGCTCCGGACTGATACGCAAAATCGGAGCCACTTCGGGATCGCCGATCGCCGCGGGGTTCTCCACTGTTATGCCTATGGGCAACTGAGATGCCTCAGGCTCCGCCGGACCACCAGTGCCGGCCTCGGGCGCCGTAGTCACACGGCGGCCACGCGCCTCGCCCCGGGCTAGCTGCCAATCAACCAGAGCATCAATCTCATCGCTCATATCCATAATCACCCTCTCCCCGCTTGCATCTCAGGTACGGTTACCGGACGGCAGGTGCGGTCAGTAGCCCCCGCAGGACCACTCGTGCTGATGCCTCGTCAAGCGGTATATACGGCTCGTAATCGGACGGCAGGCAGGCCCGTTCGTCGCTGTCGGTAAGGCCGTCGTCGGTGACGTACCGCCACGTTCGTCCGTTGACACGGACCCAAACGTCTCCGGTGTTGTCCACCAAAACGTTGAAACGGTCGGCCGTGGCTACCTCAGCTATCAGTGGTTGTACGCCCAACGCCTTGCCCATATCACGTTCCTCCCTGTCATTTTCGACTACGTTTCACGGACTGATTCATCGGCTGTCGTCAGCCGACTCGCGGCCATAGATCTCAGCAATTTCGGCATGCTCAGCATCGGCAGCAGCGATGGCAGCTAGCTCGCGCTGAATTTCGTCCGATGCGGTGTCTGGCACGGGACGAAAGGTGACAGCCTTCTCGCGTAGGTGGTCAGTGACGTGAGGATGGAACCCAGACCAGTAGCCCTCCCACTCGCCGCAGGTGCACGCATGCCAATTTGGGCTATCAGGCTTGGACCCGCGGTTTTTGAGGTCGAAGTGGTGCCTACTCACCTCGTCCTGGAGGGCATAGCCGATGTCTTTGGTCCAACCCGGACTACGGTTTTGTCTCCACGAACAGAGATCACGCTCGCCACTCACCTTGTCTCCCATCGCCGTACCTCTAGCGGACTCGGGTGTAGGGACCACGGCCCACGAGAAGCCAAGGCATTTGCGGTTCGCCGATGATGCGATCACTATCCGGAAGGCCGAAATCGGAGTGCCAATCTCCGTCCTCGTACCAGACACGCCACAGCTTTGAGGCGTGCGACATAGTGGTCTCCCACACCGACCCGTCCCGCGCCGCCTCGCAGTCCAATGACGACAAGGTTGATTGGGTATTACGGAACATGTCTCGCGCCATTGTCGTTGTCTCCGTTCCTCGTACCTATCGCGGACATTCCAATTGCACGAGGGTCACCGCTGCTTCTGAGCGACTGTTCTCGGTGCCTTCTCCAGCGCCTTCGATGAGAACGAAACTGGGTGCATTTATCGCAACATCTTCTGCCTCTACCAGCACGTTGTTGACCCACCCCTGCGCCCAGCTGTACACGGAATCCCAATCGGCCTTGAAGTACCGCATTAAGACTCCGCCCGTGTTCACTGGCGGAGTCGGGCGCCCATTGAAATCCCACGCCCGCAACCGCTTCACGCGCCACTCATCAAGGGACGGATGAGAGTGGTTGCGGCAGTATCCGACCCATTTGCCTTCACCTGTCAAAGGATCACGATCAATCTGCCGATTACGCCCCGCGGGCTTTCCGCATGGCTCACCCGCGTGTGGCCCCCGAGCCTTCGGCGACCGACAAACAAGAACCTCGCCCGCGTACGGAATCTCATACCGAGGAACGTCCTTCGCGATCACCCGCTGACAAGCCCTAACCGGCCCAAAGCCCCTCAAACCTACCGATCCGGGCCTCTCCATCATCTCGCCAATCACATGAGCCCAGTGCCTGGATTCCCACCCCGGCTCGTCACGGCCGATGAGATATGCCTGCAGGCAAAACGCAAACAGTTTCACCTCCCGATCCATATCCGAGTCCAAGGCAATCGACAGAACCTTGCGACGCGTACGAAGCGCGCCCGCCACATCACGCACCACGGCTGCGCCCGCCTTGATGTGGATCGATCTGATTACGGTCGATGCTGATGCACAGGGGACAGTGCCACGCCGTCGCCGACAGCTCCGGTAGTGGCTTTGCGGACGCTAATTTGTACCCGCAAAGGGCTGGTACAGAGCCGATATCAAGCCGTTCTTTAACGTAACCCCAGGTGCCACCGCCGGTCACATGAACTACTTCATCGGGATCGTAATGCTGTCCCGCTGGGACGGGCGACCCCATCACGTATTCACCTTCCCAGTCAATACTCTTGCCGGTCCGGCGCCACGTAAAACCCGCCCAGACGCCCAACAACGCCAACAAAGCCGCCCCGAGCTTCACGAAGGTAAACAAACTATCGCCCACCACAATCTCCTTTGACGATCTCCGGCTTCATCTGGCACTCTCCCTGTGCTGGTTGCTAATTGGTACCTACTACGGACTACGATTTGTCTGAATGGTGACGCCGCGTGGAGGGGCTGGTAAACCGCAGTTCGATATCCTCGTTCCTCACAAACGTCATCCCGCTGACACCGAATAGCTTGGCTGTCCAACCATGTTCGAGCTGCTCTCTCAGAACCGCATTGCGGCCTGAACGAAGTACGATTTGAAGACCAGGCCGTAGCTCACGTTCTTCTTGTGAACTCATCACACGAAATCTCCTTTTGCGGATCTCCTTGTTGTGCTTCCAGTTACCAATTGCGGACGATCACTCACAGTCGTCTCCGTAGTCCCAGGGGCGGCCGGGCCGCAGCAGGACGGCGGGTAGTGCAATGTCGCGACTGTTGTGCGGTTGCGAATCACCCGGCCGGTACCAAGAGCCGCCGTACATGCGTTGGTGAAACTGCCACGCAACGCCGTCAGCTCCCATGATGATTGCCTGTGGCAGCTGGGCATTAACATCAGAGATCAGGCTGAGAGTTGCACACTCAGTCATGCTGTCTCGCTTCCTCGTAGAGTTACTGGACTTCTGCATGAGTTGCACCGTTTGAGTAGCGATCTGCCCTAGTTCGACTCGCACTCACGATCCGAACCTGAGGAACGCCCTCCCACTCGCCATCAGTCAGCTCGATCGATGCAACCTCGAACGGTCCGCCGCGCACCACGAGCCGACGACCCCTAGGCCACACAAACGCAGTTACGACGTCCCCTGCCGCGAGATCGACAACGGGCTTACGCATCGTCACCACATCCACGCTTCTCATACCGTTGATCGATGCCCGACCTGGATTTCATGATGGCGTCGGCCTCTTCGTCCCAAAGTTGGTTTATACGGTCGCCAGCAGCACGCCGGCGCTCGGTTGCAGCGGCGAGAACATCATCAGCCGCACAAATCTCCGCCTGTATCTCTGCGTACTCAACTCGGGCCTCTACCCTCCGCCGGACTTCGACAATTGGAACCGTCAGCGCCTTGTTCGCGGCAACATCGCTCATGGCCTCTCGATTCTTCGTACCTTCACCGGACACTGGCTCGGGACTTCTCGAACTCGTTAAGTAGTTCAGCGAGTGCTGCTTCAACCTTTGCCCAATGTGCGATTGCTTCCTTGACTTCGCGATGCATCAGGCGCACAGACGCGACGCTGTAGCTGCCCGCCTTGAAGAAGTCGGGTCTCATTGAGGCGCGCAGGGCGTCAACTGCGACCGCACGCGCGATGCGCAGTAGTTCGTTACCGCGCGTTTGGAGTTCGGCCTTAGATAGTGGGTCAGACTCATCGGGAATCACTCGCAAGGTCATCGTTCAAACTCCGTGACCCCTTGGTTGGAGCGCTGGGATACCACGGCCCAACGCCTCGCAATCAGCTCGGATGGCTTGATGCCAAGCTGGTTGATCGCGCCAAGTGCCGATAGCACCGTGTCACCAAGCTCGTCTTGCAATTCCGCGTCAGTGGCCCTGCCCTGGGTACGCTTTATCAGCGCGCCAACTACCTCGCCACCTTCCTCGGCGACCTTGCCGATCCTGGTCCAGTCAGACCGCTCGACCCCAAGCTGATCTAAATGAGCGCCCACATCAAGTGCGAGGCGATCGAGATCAATCACGCTGTCTCCCTTCCACGTACGCCGGACTCGTCCGGGTACTGGTGCCACAGATCGTTAAGCGCTTGCCGCCCCGCGTCGGTCCCGTGGTACCCACCCCTCGTCTCCCGTTCCGCTAGCCCGGCCTGCTCCAGAGCGAGACCTTCCCGGTGCCCGACGATGGGTGGCGTTACTCCCGACCAGTAGTCGTCGGTGGTTCGCTCGCACACCGACTCCAGGGTCGACAAGGGGACAAACACAGTCCCTTGGTCAATCAGGTCGCCTTTGGCGCGCGGATGACATGTGCAGCGCGGGTTGGCGTATTTCAGTTCTTCGGGCACCGGGCTATGCTTCGGGCAGGTGTCGGGGTACGCGGGAACGTCATAGTTCTCGCGCTCCTCCCACGGCAACTCGACGCCGTAAACCGTCTTAACCTTCGAGGCAAGCGTGAACGTCGACATCTGTATCTCCCTGGTTCCCTTAGTCGGTACGATTATCGGACTGGTGGTGGCGCGTCAGGGTCGCTGGTCGAAATCCCGACAGCCTCGGCGAACATGTCGGCGACTACTCCCTGTGTGAGGACACGCGGATCACCGGCGAGCGCCAGCTTCGCCTGGGCGATCAGCTCGTCATCGTCAGGGAGCTCACGACGCGCCTTGATGTCCGGGTACTCGATCGCCCATGGCAGCATGAACTCACCGATCTGCTCCTGCCCGTCATAGAGGGCAAACTCACCCCGGTTCTCGGGGTGGCCGATACCAAGGTGATCGATCTCGATCACCCGACCATCTTCATGCGTGAACCGGATGATGGTCTCTTCATTTCCTGCCATTGTCGCTGCCTCCCTTACGATCTACCTTCACCGGACACTTCAGATTGCACCCAGGCAGGCTGGACATGAGCCTTCAGGCAACTCGCAACCGCCGCCACATATCTCCGCATCGCCAACCGCATCAACATCAACGGTCCGCTGGGACTCACCCCGCTGGGCGCTTGTGATCATCTATCAACCTCCTTGTGTGCATGGGTAAGTACGATTGCTTGACTTCTGGGGGATCATCGAAAGCAACTACCCAGACGGGGTGGGACGACTGTGGTCGGCGGCACGTAGCCGTGGTCTATGACCATTTTCTTAGCGTCACCCCCATTTATTCGTCCCCTGGTATTCATTGTGATGCTTGTACCCGCTCCCTGGATGGATGTTGCGTGTTTATTCTTGAAATTGTGACGTTTTATCTGTACACGGTGGCTAGCCACCACTATAAAGTGTCGTCCTTGCGGTGGCAAGCCACCTAGTCCTCGACTCCGCTCAGTCCGCTCCGCGTCAAGGCACCTATGGCAGACGCTGGTTCCCGGACAATCAAGATGGATTCATCGCGGAATCCGTGCGGCCTCATGTTTGTCGGTTCTCATCGAACTTGTTCTTTTCTCACGTTCATGTCATCCGGACGTCGCCCGGTGAGAAAACTGCAGGTCACGCGCTGCGCTCCGGCGCAAATCGCCGAGGATTTGGACAAGATAGTGAGAATCGAACAGTCACAAGATGGTGAGAAAACCCATGTCGCCGTTCACAACTACGGTGAGAACCTACAACCACTGTTGGTTCTCACCGAACTTGTCGTTTTGTCACGGACGTGTCGCTGGGTTGTCGTGACAACCTAAAGCCGCAGATCAATCGGTCTTCCCCACGCGCAATCCGAGTGGATTGCGACAAGATGCTGAGAATCGAACGACGACATGAACGTGAGAAAGCCCATGTCGCCCATGAAAAGTACGATGAGAACCTACAACCACTTGTCGGTTCTCATCGAACTTGTTCTTTTCTCACGTTCATGTCATCCGGACGTCGCCCGGCGAGAGACCTGCAGGTCACACACTCTCACTCGGATTCTTGCCGGGGGCTATCGACGTGTCGAGTCAGGCATCGTCGGTTGGTCTGGGTATGGGTTTATCGGCCAGACCGTCTTCAACTGCTTGGCGGGCCTTGCTGAGCTGGTCATGCATCGCGGTGCCTGGGGCTTCTTCTCCGAGTAGCTTGTCCAGCAGATACAGGACCTCTCCAAGAGCGGGCTGTCTAGCGAGTTTTCCCAGTTTCTTGCCTAAGCTGCGGGTGTCTCGTATTCCTTGAGCGAACTCATTTCGAAGACCATGCATCTCTGTGATCACTTGCCCGACTTCGGGAGTTTTGTCTCCGTAGCTCTGTTCTTCGACGCGGGAAATGTAAGCGTCCAGTGTGCTGACGAGTGCCTCTTGCTTGTCGGCGTACCGAAGCGTCGATGTCGCCAGTGGTAGCAAGAACTCGCCGTCTATCCGCATATTGTTGCCGGATCCTCTCCTAGGTGCCTGGGGCGCGCCGCGTTTCCGGGCCGTCGGCTGGGGGCGGTGAGCGCCTGCCATATCAGTCTTCTCGTTCATCGTCGATGACGAGTTCGTCGACCTCATCGGTGGTGTAGTAGGCATCCGGTGGTGGCGGGTTGTCCCAGTTGGGTAGGACCTGGAAGGTGATGAGTTCGTCAAGCATGTTGTGCAGCGCACCTGTATCGCCGCTGTTCCATGCGTCTTGGATGTCCAGTGCGGTCTCTTCGTCGACCTTGAACCATTCGTAGCCGTTGCTGCGCGGCGACGGGAGGTCTTTGGGGTATGCCTCATTGTTCGCGGTCAGGGTTCCCTGGGTCTGCACTCCGACCTGAATGTCGCCTTCACCGGTGAGGCGGCCAGTACCACGCCGACCGCGCCCTACTCCTCGGTCACGCCAGGCCACGATCTGTTTGACACTGCGGCCCCACTTTGCGGCCAGCGCGGCGATGCCGCCGGCGCGGTCGATGACCGCCCATCGTCCCAGCCACCGCGGATCTACGTTGGCGGGCATATCGTCATGGGTGGCTTTGCGCGCCAGGGTGGATGCCGCGTAGCGGCGGCCGCTGTGGGCGTGGATACGCCGTGACATTTCGGCGCGGGCGCGCCGGGCTGCCTCGGCGGCACGGAATCGGGGTTTAGCGTTGGCCCATTTACCGCCCAGTTCACGTTCCTTACGGTCGGCGAGGGCTTTCATGGCGGCGTTGAATCCGAATGCTTTCACCTTGGTGCGGGGTTGTTGGCGTTCGCTTGCTGGCTCGGACGCCAGTTCCCACTCGATCATCGTTTCACCACCGGCCAAATGTTTTTGACGCGGTACTTACCGTTTCGTAGTTTGCCGTCGATCAGTGCGTCTTCGAGGAAGTCTGGCTTCTTGTCGGCAGGTAGCCGGAAGATCCACGCGTCCCGGACAACGGTGTGCGGGGTGATCTTGTGATCGGTGGCGATGCGCACGACGTACTTCATCGAGCTCCAGCGGCACAGGCTTTCGATCGTCCAGTACCAGGCAGGCTGTTGCAGCTGCGTCCAGGGGAATTTCCAGGCGCCAGCTTTGTCGGTTGATGACATCTTGCCCCAGAAGCTGGTGTGTATGGCTTTGGTCATGTCGACGCGGTCGTAGCGGCGGTCGGTGAGGGCTTCTTCCTGGATGACACGGATGGCTTTTCCGGCACCACGAAGCCACCGGTGCTGCTCAGGCCATTGGTAGACATCGCCCACGAACTTGATGCGTGAAATGTCAAGCCCGCAGCCGCCTTCTGCGACCGGGGCCAGGAGCTGCTGCACATCGACGGTGATGGCAGGGAAGCGGGTTTCGTTGTCCCAGTCCAGTTGTGGCAGTGGCAGCGGCAGGTTCGGGTTCAGTCCCCCGATGGTGTTGGCTGCCGGTACAACGATTTCAGCGATCTGGAATGGAGGCTGCTCCAGTAGATACACGGAAGGATCGGCTTTCACCCACACCGGATCCCCGTAACCCAGGACGGCTTTCTCGACCGCGGGCAGGTACGCCGATTTTTGATCGAGTTCGACATTGACGACATCCGCGACGTCGGGGGTCGCATCAGGGTTGACCCACTTCTCCCAAAAGCGCGGCGCCAGCTTGCCTTGCACGATTTCATCGGGCAACACGCTGGCCTTCAGGGCGGGCGGCACGTTACTGTGCACCGCTTTGGGTTTGGTGCGTTCCAGCACGATCGGACCCAGGATCTGGACAGCGGGGTCGGTCCACCGGGGCCCGGCCATCGTCCCGCTATCGCCTTGGTGGTAGAGCCAGTACATGCGGTCGGCCAACGTGTGGGCGGCAGCGAGTTCGTCGTTGGGCAGATAGCTAGGCTTGCCCTTGATTCCAGCCAGGCCGCGGTCGTTGGGCCGCTGTGTTGATGCCTCCGCTCCCAGCAGCGGCATCAACACCAATTCCACTTCCCGATCACCGCCTTCGGCGAGCGCGAATTTTCCGGTGAACCAGCCTGACAGGGCGTAGGTGATGTTCACGTCAAGCTGTTCGCCGACCTTCTGCTGCAGCTGCTTGGCTGAGACACCCTGCAGATTGACACCCATACCGTCCAGGGCGCCCACACTGAACCAAATTTGGCCCCGCTTATCGCCGGACTTCGGGTTAAAGAGAAGCCGCTTATCCCAGGGATAGGTCTGCACGAGAGACAACAAGTCATCGGGCCCCTTCAACGGTCCCCGGAAAACCCACCCGCTAGGAGTGGCCACACCGTCCGCGGTGACAATCAGCATCCGATAGTCAGCGCCGCTTTTGGCGATGTCAGCCCACACCCGCTGGCCCGGTTCCCACGGCCCTTCAGATTTGACAGCCTCGGGGTCCCACTGGGGACCATACAGGGGCTCTATGGGGTCCACGTCGGGTTGTGCTGGGGCCACAGTGGTGGGTGGCTGGGGTTCCGGTTCTTGCTCTTCTACTGGGGTTTGTTCTTCCTGCCGGGTCTGGATGGGGGTGTCCTCGCGGCTGAGGTAGCGCTGCACGCTCTGCGGGAACCAGGCGCCCTCGCCCTCGATGCCCAGCTGCGGGTCGGCACCCAAGATCACATCGGGTTCGAAGAAATCATCAGGCACAGGACCGCCGAGGCGTGTTGCGACTTGCTGGCGCGTAAGCACAAACAGTTGCGCGTCCTCGCTGGTACTAGCGACGCTTTCCAGCCATCCCAGCACGTCAGTATCGACGTCATCGAGTAGCAGCCGCCGCCGCTGCCCGTCCCTGATGACCACCACGTCCGGGCTTTCAGGCTTCTCCCCCGTCATCACTGAACCCCCTTGTTTGAACTTTCCTGTTCCTCAGGTTTCTCGCTGTGTTCGAGCAGCGCCCGCACTTGCCCAATTCCGTTCTGGTAGATCAAATTTAAGCGATGAGCTACGTCGGGGTTACCGGCGTGCGGCGCCAAGGCCACCTCTAGCCTGCCGGGCTCTTCGAGGATCCGTTCCAGCGCGATCCGCTTGGCCCGGGGCAGTTGTATCCGGCTAACGATGTAGGCGAGGTCTTCGAAAACGTTCTGCGTCAGCAGGTCTGCATATCCGGGAAGATAGGTGGCCATCTGGTCTACCACCACGACCTTGCCGGGCCTGGGCTCGACATCCATGAGATATTCACCGGACAACGCGCGCCTGGCGGTGCCGAAGGGCATGCCGAGTCCTAGATCGATGCTGTCCAGGGTGTCCCCACTGGGTTCGGGTCCGTCGCCTTTTTCGAGGCGTACCTGCACCGGCTTGGAGGGGCCGCCGGCGGCGGCAAGACCTGCCATGGACAGGTTGGCTTTCTGGCGCCAATGACGTAGATGCTGGGCCAAGTTCAGTGCCCGTGCGCCGTCTTCAACACTACTCACCCTTGTCACTTTACCGATCTAAGCGCCAGATTCGGTTAATCTAGACTGCGTTTTAACCGATATTGTTCTCTTGTTTACCGGAGTTCCCGTCACGGCCCTCTGTTGTTGTAGAGCCCCCCGACTCACTGTCAGTGGCATGAAGTTCGTCATCGCGGCGCCTGCTCGGCGTCGCGGACCGACAGCCGCACGACCGTGCCTTTCGCGGCATCGAGCTCGGCTTGCAGCCCGTAAACGAATTGGACCCCGAACACCTTGGCGTGCTGAATCAAAACGGGGGGATCAAGCTCGCGACCCGTGTCGAGCCACCCCAGATATTCCCCGGCCGGATCTTCGGTAACCACAACGTGCGCCTCGGCATCGGCTATTGCCGCTACCCGATCATCGGCACCGATATAGATGCTGGTGAACCACGCCGCTGGGCGGTGGGCACGCGCAGGCCAGGAGCGTCGCCGATGCTCTTCTTGTGGACCAGAGGCCATGCCTCCCCCTATCGCCTAGTCTACCTATGGTAGCAATAGTGGATCGCTTATCGCTAGCGTAACTTCCCGCAGTCCTGCGCAGCGCAATCATTGGGGTTCTTCCGGACGCTGGTCTCATTGTTGGCCCCCGCGCCCGAATAGCTCCATCGAGTAGCGCTGCGGTGCTTTAGCAATGAGATCTTCGCAGTGCTGGGCATGGACGTCGGTACCCCACCAACCCGGGGCTTCCCAGCTTGAGGTCCGGCCGTAGTGCAAACCTGGATAGCCGCGGTAGAGCCCGTTGCGTTGTTGCAGTGTGGCGAGAACCTCGAGCCGTGATTTCCATTCGTGCGCGGTGATCAGGTCCCGGGCACGTAGCCCTTGCACCGCCCACTGGGCATAGACGGACAATGCCGCGCCGTGCCCACGCCACTGCCCCAGGTCAGCGTGCCGGTCCTGCGCCAGGGCGGTAACAGCTGCGAGCGAATCCTCATACGATTCGATGAGCTCCTCGCTTGCCAGGGGGTCCAGCGTGTCCCGGTATCGGTATCCGTTCCGTGCTCCACCACCAGCAAGTGGCACCCAGATCATGAGTATGCATCCTCTTTCCGGTCATCGATCACTCACAATGCCCATAGGGCCTCTTACGATTTCAAGCTCACCGCGGCACCCCGCGGGGGATGCTGCACACGCGCCCTGCACCACTGCCGCGACGTAGGTATCGGCAGCACCACCTTGTCCTCGGGGTGTACCGGGGGCCCGGTCGCCATCACCGCCTCTAGGTAGTCCTGTTCCTCGGCCGGCGGCAACCACACCCATCCGTAGCGCACCTGGACCGGCCTTACCTCATGGGGGGCGGCCGATGTCGGCTCGTCTGCCAGCCAGGACCTCCACAAGTCCCGGTCCATGCGGTAGTCAGCGATACGGCGCGCGCGTTCTTCGTGCAGCCGGTATTGGTCGGCGACGTCCTGCAGTGTCACCTTCCCTTGTACGAGGTTTCGATCCTCTTTGACTAGCAGCCCCACTCGGCATAGCTCTGCAACGCTTTCGTAGGTGGCCGACAATGACATTCGGGCGGCGGCCGCGATATCTCGCACCGAGTGCACACCGTCGACGGTGACCGTCTCGTAGACCCTCCGGTGCGCCAATCCGATGATCCACCACGCCATGTGCACCTCTGCTGGCGCCGCCGCACCAGCAGGAGGAGTGTCTGTAGGCTCGGGAGCCTGCACGTCGGGGGTCACCAGCGCGTACACATCCGGGAGCAAGCCCGAGGTCTCCTGCGTGAGTAGCACGGGCGACCCGACGGTTTCACGCAGGAACCGCAGCACACCCCATACCGTCTCCTTGCTGAGCAGTCCGGCTCCCAGCGACAGGGATCGCCCGCCGACTGAAACCACTGGGACTCCCTTGGCCAGTTCTCCTTTTCTGGCCGCCTGTACCGCCATCGCCTGTAGCACCGCGGCCACTGACCACCGCAGAGCGCTGGACCGTAGGGTGGTGTCGCACCACCACAGTGCGTGGTGTAGCCAGCGGGTGCAGGCCGGGTTGTGTTGCCCCCCTGTGTGCTCTGTCCTGTGCGCAACAGAGTGGAAAGCACTGACACGCACTTGATGCCACCGGTGAGCTTTGGCCCAATCCCTCAAAAAGGCAGTCTTGAGTCCGCGCCCATACCGGCGGTAGGCACGTCCCAAACCCCGAAACCACGGCTGTCCCTGAGCCATGGTCTGCAGGACTTCGGCTGCACTCATGCCCCGCCACATCGCATGGACCAGGACTGACTGGCGTGCCTCAGACGTGGAGGGCCAGCGCCGGTCAGCGGGAAGTGCCCCCGTGGTGGCGAACTGCAACACGGGATCTGGATAGTCGCGGTCGGTGCGGTGCTCGACGTTCAATTGCGCCTGGAAACCCTCAGCGCCGACGGCATCATCGAAGATCAAGGAGTCTGCAGGAATATAGGCGGCCGCGAGAAACTCAGTCACGCCAAGATCAGCGGCAAGAGCTTCGAGCGTGTGTGGCTCATTGGGATCGAGGAACACATTGACCGCACCGGCCAGGGACCCCTGTAAAACCCGGAAACCGCCTTCGCGTGTGCGTGATCCAGGAACTGTGATACAGCCCCGGTGTGAGTCATTGATGGCAGGGCTCAGATCCAATGTGCGGCACCGCTGCGCGAGCGCGTTGAGCAGCGGCCGAAGTTCATCGAGCGTGACGGTGACCTTGAGCGGAATCAGCACATGCGCGCCGCCGCTGGTGGATAGATCGACAACAGCCTTGATGCCAACCGATTTCAGGAGCGCAAGGATGAACGCCAGATCAGCGACCACAGCCTCGGCACCGAACTTCTTGGAGTCCAAATCCAATGGGATGAGCTTGGTGCGGCCCCGGTGTGTGGTGGGCACCGCCGCAGGCCGATCCGGCAATTTCTTACTGAGATCGGCGCTGTCCTTGAAGCGTGTTTGCGGCGACCACAGAAACATTGTGGCGCGGGCAGCCATTAACGGCGCCAACGCTTTCCAGGTGCATTCGGCCAGCACAGAGACCGGCAACGGGTGAGAAAAATCGTTGCGGCACGACGGTACTAAGTCTCGACTTTCCGCATGGGTATGCGGTATCGTCAGAGCTGTCACGGACATGACAAAGCCCCTTCTGGGGAACGGTGTGAAAGCGCCACCCCCGAGCCTGTACTCGGATTTTTCAGAAAGCCCCTGGTTACCGCCGGGGGCTTTCTGCTATCTGACGCTTACTTAAAATCGGTGCACGCCAACAGATTCGGCGCATCACCGCACAAGAAACTCACTTGTCAACGTAAGTCAAAGATCCCCCGCGCCTACAGATCGGCTAATCGGGGGTAAACGAATACCTCCCTCCAGATCAAACGTCTGGAGGGATATTGCCACGGCAATGGGCGCGTACGCGCCCACGACACGCATGTCGCAGCGACGCGCCGTGGATTTCTTTTAGGCCGGGACCGATTCGGTATCCATCACCGATTCAAGGTCCGGGCGTAACCGCTCCATAATCCATGCCTGCGGATTTTTGAAGCCATCACGCTGAGCGAGGTCCTCAAAAGCCTTACTCTGCGCTTCAAGAAGGTTCAGCTTCAGCTGAGCGTTGCGCTTGCGGGTGTTCGAACCGCTGTGCCGGCGCTTGGGTCGGGTGTTGACGGCCTCGCTCATCCTGACCTCACCTCCTATACTTCAGCCTACATGGCGTTAGACGTTTGACCTGCAGGTTGATGTCTGTAACCAACATCTGCACGCAATACTAGGCCCCGAATGCAGGTTGCGCGTGTACGCGCCCACGGCGTGTCTCCTCACAACCTACAAATTGCAGGTCACAAGACACACACAACCTACAAAACGCTGGTCGCCGATGTTCTACACTCTGCACAGAGACTTCACACGCACCGTGCACAAGGAAACGCCACCCATGACATTGGAGACCACCCCCCAAAAGGGTCGGCACCACATCCCCGTCATGGAAGCTGCGCGACACCTGGACATCGACTACCGCACCCTGCAGAAGATGATCGGCACAGCGCCTGGCCAGTACCAGGGCGGATGTGAACGTCGCGGCCGAAGGAACTTCTGGTACGTCTACACCGATCAACTACCCGGCTACAACACTCCCCCACCGCCAGGCCCGAGTGGCGACCAGGCACAGCAGATCACCCGACTACAGGCCGAAGTCGACGATCTCCGCGCCCGCTTGAGCTCCTCAAACGAGACCGTGCGCCTCCTGCTGGCAGCCCACGCCGAATTCCTCGAGGACGACAAGGAACAACAAGACCTCGATACCGAGGTGCAGCAGGCAATGTCTGCCATGCAGCGCGCGTTCGAGAAGTCCCAGTCCCGTAATCGCCGTAAAACCGGCATCGTGGCGTCCTACCGTGAAGCCCTCGCCCAGCAGGTGACC
>Ga0268299_1003555_pt1 | contig 14000 bp, 16 predicted proteins | sample NOBtaG_FD_193484 | JGI IMG/M metagenome (GOLD analysis project Ga0268299, IMG submission 193484) | Activated sludge microbial communities from bioreactor in Nijmegen, Gelderland, Netherland - NOB reactor | ecosystem: Engineered > Bioreactor > Aerobic > Activated sludge | place: Netherlands...
GAGCGCCGACATCGTCTTCATGCCCTGATAGAGCGCGAACAGCTGGCGATAGTCCTCGCCCATCGAAAGCTCGGCGTAGAGCGCCGCTTTCGGATCGAAGAAATCCTTGCCTGCAAGCGCGCTCTCTGCGAGCGCGGCGTTGGCGGGCGTATAGCCCGGCGTCCAAGGCGGCGTCGGCGCGTTGCGGTCAGCGCCGGGCGCGGGGAGGTTCGCGCTCGGCACGCGCGCCTTGGCGCTCGCCCAGGCCACCAGGAGGCTCGCATCGACGCTCGAACTCGAAGCGCCCGAGGAGCCGCCGAAAAACGAAAGGGAAATCGCGCTGACCATGAACGGTCAGCATCGCAGACATGTCGTAAACGCCGCGTATCCGCGTCATCGTTTCGCTTACGCGACAAGCCTTGCTAGAGCGAGGCCATCAGCTGTTGCATGTGGTGCGCGTTGTCCAAGAGCTTCGGCCAGAGCTGGATGCCCTGCCAAAGCGCGAGCGCGACCACGAGGCCGCCCACCGCGGCCATCAGCGTGCGCGCGGGCACGACCTTGGTGATGTAGCCCGCGATCGGCGCCGCAATTAGCCCGCCGAGCACGAGGCCCGCGAGCGCCGCGCCCGCGCCCTGCGCGCCGCCTTCGATGGTGAATCGCCCGGTAACGAACGCCCAGATAAACGTCGCCGAGATCGCGAGCGTCACCAGAAACTCGGTCGCGTTCACGGTGCCGATCACGTAGCGCGGCGTGTGCCCGCGCCCCATCAGCGTTGAAGCGACCACCGGCCCCCAGCCGCCGCCGCCGCTCGCATCGAGAAAACCGCCCACCAGCCCGAGTGGCGCTGCGTAGCGCACGTTCGGCGGCGCCTCCTTCAATCCGCGGATCGCGCGCAGCAGGATCAGCACGCCGAGCACCGCGAGATACGCGATCACGATCGCCTTCATCAGCGTCGGCTCGATGCCTGTCAGCACGTAAGCGCCCGCGATGCCGCCGATGACGCCCGCGGGCGCAAGGCGCAAAAACAAACCCCAATCGATGTTGCGGTGCGCGAGGTGCGAGGCGCCGGAGGCTGCCGTCGTCGCGCATTCCGCGGCATGGATCATCGCGCTCGCTTGCGCGGGCGGCACGCCGAACGCGAGCAATGTCGTCGATGAGATCACGCCATACGCCATCCCGAGCGCGCCATCGATCAGCTGCGCGAGAAAGCCTACCGCCAGAAAGAGCGCAAAGCCCTCCAACAGCGCGTTATTATCGCCGGAGAAAAATTCCATGCGGCTCTAGAACACCAAGCGGCGCGCGACAGGTGCGGCGCGATGGATGCCGCACTCGGTCTTGCCCGAACCCGCCCAACGCCCTGCCCGCGCGTCCGTTCCTTCACTCGGCGAGGTGCACGGCCAGCAGCCGATCGAGGGATAGCCTTCGGCGACGAGCGGATGCGGCGGCAGATCGTGGGCCTTCATGTAGGCCGAAATTTCCTCCGGCCCCCACGCAACGAGCGGGTTCACTTTGAAGTGGATGCCGTCGTGCTCGACGACAGGAAGGTGCGCGCGGATGGCGCCGTGATGGCGCTTTCTGCCGCTGATCCACGCCGTGAACGGCGCGAGCGCCGTTTCATTCGGCACGACTTTGCGGAATTCGCAGCACGCATCCGGATCGGTCTTCCAAAGATCGCCCTTGGGATCGCGCGCCTTCGCTTCGGCCGGATCAGGGCCGACGGTCGTCACGTTTGTCAGCCCAAGCTTGGCGACGACCTCATCCTTGTATTGCAGCGTCTGCGCAAAATGCCGGTCCGTATCGATGAAGATCACTGGCACGTTCTTGTCGATCTGCGCGGCCAGATGCAGCAGCACGATGGATTCGGCGCCAAACGAAGACACCAGCGCGATCTCGCCCGCGAATTCGCGCTGCAGCGCTGCGCGCAAAATCTCGGAAGGCTCCTTGCCCTCAAGCTCGGCGGCGAGCGCGGCTGCGCGCAATTGCGCCGGATCGTTCGGATCGGGCGCGACCGTATCGGCGGGAATTGTGCTCATCGCTCTTGCCCTATTTCTTCGCCGCACGGAGCCGGTGCACCGGCAAACGCTGATCGGTCGCGGACTGATACGAGATCGAGAACGTCTTGGCCGCACGCGCGAAATCTTCTTCCGGATGGTGCGCCTTCAGCGAGAACGCGTCGAAACCGCAGCGCAGCATGTAGAACACCTGGTCAGGCAGCACATCGCCGACTGCCCGCAGTTCGCCCGTATAGCCATAGCGCTCGCGCAGCAGCCGCGCCGTAGAGAAACCGCGCCCATCGCGATAGGCGGGAAAGCCGACCGCGATCAGAGCAAAGCGTTGCGCATCGGCGCCGATGGCTTCCACCTCTTCCTTCGCCGGCTGGATCACCAGGCCAAGCCGCCCCGCATTGCGCGCCAGCAGCGCGTCGCGCTCAGCAAGGAAGCGCGTTTGCGAGACGGCGATGTCGCCGCTCTCGGGGATCGCGTCTTCGTCGGCGAGGAACGTCCATGCATCGCTCGCAACGCGCGCGCCCGTCTTGTCCATCAGCACGCCGCCTTGCAGGGGCGCTGGGGCGCCGCCTTTGGCGGGCGGTTTCTTCTTGACCTGCTCACGCGCCATAGAGCGCCTCCTCAAAGGCCGGCGCGCCGACGCGCTCGAACGCATCGATGAACCGCTCGCGCTCATTGGCGCGCACGTCGAGATATTTCGTCACCAGGCGCTCGATCGCGTCCGGCACCGCTTCGCCGGGAAAGCCCTTGCCCGCGATCTTGCCGAGCCGCGCGTTCTCGTCCGCCCGCCCGCCAAGCAGGATTTGATAATATTCCTCGCCGTGGCGATCGACGCCGAGAATGCCGATATGCCCCACGTGGTGGTGGCCGCAGGCATTGATGCAGCCTGAAATCTTGATCTTCAGCTCACCGATCGTTTCCTGCGCATCGAGATCGGCAAACTTCTCCGAGATCGCCTGCGCGATCGGGATCGCGCGTGCGTTGGCGAGGTCGCAATAGTCGAGCCCTGGGCACGCGATGATATCGCTCACCAGCCCGTAATTGGCCGTCGCCAGATCGTGCGGCTGCAGCGCCTTCCAAACCGTGAAGAGATCGTCTTCCTTGACGTGCGGCAGCACGAGGTTCTGCTCGTGCGTGACGCGCAGCTCGTCGAACGAATATTTCTCCGCAAGGTCCGCGACGGCTTCCATCTGTTCGGACGTCGCATCGCCCGGCACGCCGCCGATCGGCTTCAGGCTGATCGTCATCGACGCGTAGCCCGGCTGCTTGTGCGGATGCACGTTGGTGCGCGTCCAGCGCGCGAACGCGGCGTTCTCGGCTTTCGCTTTCGCATAGGCTGCGCTCGCGCCCAGCTTCTCGAACGGCGGCGGCGCAAAGTACGCGCGCACCCGGTCGATCTCGTCTTGCGGGAGCCCGAGCACGCCATCGCGCATCGTCACCCACTCAGCTTCGACCTGCTTGCCGTATTCCTCCGGCCCAAGCTGCTTCACCAGGAATTTGACGCGTGCCTTGTTATTGTCGTCCCGGCGGCCATAGCGGTTGTAAACCCGCAGGCACGCTTCGAGGTACGAGAGCAGATCCTTCGGCTGCACGCCTTCCTTGATCTTCGACGCAACGAACGGTGAGCGGCCCATACCGCCGCCCACATACACCGTGAACACCGGCTTACCGGCGCTATCGGGCGTGATCTGGATGCCGATATCGTGCAGCTGAATCGCCGCGCGATCATGCGGCGCCGCGGTCACCGCGATCTTGAACTTGCGCGGCAGATACGAAAATTCCGGGTGGAACGTCGACCATTGACGGATGATCTCGCTCCACACGCGCGGATCGTCGCACTCCTCGGGCGTTGCGCCCGCGAAGTGATCGGCCGTGACGTTGCGGATGCAATTGCCGCTCGTCTGAATGCAATGCATCTCGACGTCCGCGAGGTCTGAGAGGAGCGCCGGAATATCGACGAGCTTTGGCCAATTGTACTGCAGGTTCTGGCGCGTCGTGAAATGCCCGTAGTTCTTGTCGTATTTGCGCGCGATCATCGCGAGTTGGCGCATTTTTCGGCTATCGAGCGTGCCGTACGGGATCGCCACGCGCAGCATGTAGGCGTGGATCTGCAGATAGAGCCCGTTCATCAGCCGCAGCGGCTTGAACTGATCTTCTGTGATCTCGCCCTTCAGGCGGCGCTCCACCTGCTGGGAAAACTCGGCCACGCGTTCGCGCACGAGCGTTTCGTCGAACTCATCGTAGCGATACATCAGGCCGCCTCCTCAGCGGGCGAAAGATTGAGATCGCGCTCCACGCGCGCCACCCACGCCTTCACGGCGGGAAATTGGTTGAGGTCGTAGCCGCCCTCGTGCGCCCAGCGCGTGTATGCAACCAGCGCGAGGTCCGCGAGCGTCACCGATCCGCCGACGAGATACGGCGTTTCCTTGAGCTGGAGCTCCATGCGCGCCAAGCACGCATTGCCCTTCGTCAGCAGCGCCGGATCGAGATCGGCTTCCGCTTTCTTCAGAAACTGGATGTGCGCGCGCCGAACCGCGATCGAAGGCTCGTGGTTGTACTGCTCCCAGAACAGCCACTCGTTCATCTTGGCGCGATCATACGCATCGGCCGGGATGAGATCAGTCCCCTCCGCGAAATAGAGCATGATCGCGTTCGATTGCGCGAGCGCACGCCCGTCCGGCAAGATCACGACGGGCACTTGGCCAGCGGGGTTCATCGCCAGGAATTGCTTGGTGCGGCTCTCGCCCTTGAAGATATCGACGTCGATCCAGCGATGCCGCAGCCCGCGCCGCTCGACGACCCACAACCCCTTCAAGCAATTGCCGCTGCGCCGGTCGCCATAGAACGTGATCGTGTCTTCAGACGATAACGCCACCGGATCGCTCGCGGGGAACGTGCCTTCAAGCGCCGCATCGAGCTTGCGATCGAGATCGCCGCTCACGACGCGTCCTCCGCCTGCTTGCCGAGATCGAGCCGGATCGTCGGCCCGCGCGCACGGATGTTTTCGCGCATCGCTTCACGATGCGTCGGCACGCCCGGGCCATCCATCACGATGAGATATGGCCCAACGACGACCGTTTCTTGCTTCTTCGCTTCCGCGAGCGCGGCGTTCGCGAACTCATCTTCCATGAGATGGGCGTCCGCGATGTCGGTCGACCAGGCGCCGTCAGCGGTCCAGTAGATCACTTCGCCTGTCGGCAGGTCGCAGCCGGTCAGCGCCTTCATTGCACGGCCTCCGCGACGATCTTCGCAACGTCCGCATCGCCGAGCGCGGCGACGTCTCCGATAATCAAAATCGCCGGCCCGTAAATCTCGCCCTCCACCATCAGCTCGCCCAAACGATCCAGCGTTCCGCGCACCCGCTTCACCCGCGCGGTCGTCCCATTCTCGATCACCAGCACGGGCGTGCCCGCCGCGCGCCCCGCTTCGATCAGCTTCTTGGCGATCAGCGGCGCGGTATCGACGCCCATGTAAACAACGACGGTGTGCTTTGCGGCTGAAAGCGCGCGCCAGTCCAAATCCGGGGCGCCGCCGCCCTTGGCGTGCCCGGTCACGAACGTCACCGCCTGCGCGTGATCGCGGTGCGTGAGCGGCGTGCCCGCTTCCGCCGCGCAGCCAAGCGCGGCCGTCACGCCCGGCACGACATAGGCCGCAACGTCCGCCGCTTTCAGCGCCTCCAGCTCTTCGCCGCCGCGTCCAAACACGAACGGATCGCCGCCCTTCAGCCGCACGACGCGCAGACCTTGCTTCGCCGCATCGATCAATTGCTCTTCGATGTTGCGCTGAGGCACCGCGTGCTGGCCGCGCGCTTTGCCGACGAACACACGCTCCGCATCCCGGCGCACGAGATCGAGCACGCGAGGATCCACGAGCTTGTCGTAGAACACGACGTCCGCGTCCTGCATCACGCGCAGCGCTTTGATCGTCAGCAAATCCGGATCGCCGGGCCCCGCGCCAACGAGGTGCACCACGCCGCGCGCACGCGGATCGCCCGAGAGGACGCGTTCGGCCGCGCGCTCGGCAGCGTCCATATCGCCCGCGAGCGCCGCTTCGCCCGCCGCGCCGCGCAAAATGGTTTCCCACGCGCGCCGCCGCGCATCGATGCCAGGCCGGCGCGCAGTCACACGCGTGCGGATGCGCTGTGCGAACGCGGCGAGTTTTTCGTACGCAGCGGGCACGACTTGCTCGATCCGCGCGCGCAGATCGCGCGCCAGCGTGGGCGCGGCCCCGCTCGTCGAAACGCCAATCACCAGTGCGCCGCGGTCAACGATCGCGGGCGTGTAGAAATCGCAAAGCTCCGTGTGATCGACGACGTTGACCGGAACGCCAGCTTCACGCGCCGCGCGCCATGCGCGCATGCGATCGGCTTCGTCTTCGCCCGCAACGAACACCAGCGCCGCGCCGCGCAGCGTCTCAACGCCGGGTGAAGCATCAAACCGCTCGAGCGCCGCAGGGCTCCCGTCGAATAGACGCGCCTTCGCGTCCGCCGCCGGGCCCTGCCCAATCACGACGACGCGCCGTCCCTCAAGCGGGAAGAAGGCGGGAAAAGATTGCATCGAAATCCTAGACGTGGGGGGCGGAGCGGCGTGCGGCGAGCATCCCTGAGATAGGCGCCCTCTGGCCAGCCCGCGCGCCCGATTTCGTGAACCTACCCGCAGCGCGACTAATCCCGACAAATTGCATCAGGTTAAATGCGCACTTGACGTAGACCAGTTTGTTTTTCAAACCTGTCTACAGAGGAGCAGACGCCATGACCTACAACGCCGCTCAGGAAGACATCGCCTATCTGAAATCGCTCGTTGAAGGCGACGGCGGCGCCGCGGGCGCCCGCACCTTCGGGCAGATCTACACGGCCGGCGGCATCGCCTACGGCCTCCAAACGCTCGGCCACTGGGCCCAGGGCATCGGCTATCTCAACCTCGGGCCGCTCGCTGCGCTCGCCCTCGCGACCGTCCCATCGCTCGTCTTCTTCACCGTCCTTGGCGCGATCCTCTGGCGCAGCCGCACGGACAGCCGCGGCGGCCCGGCTTCGAAGGCCGTGCAAACTGTGTTCATGGCCACCGGCGTCGCGAACGGCGTGCTCGCCATAGCCATCGCGACCGTTGCGCTGCGCAATGAGAGCATGACGATCTGGCTGATCTACCCGATCGTCGTATGCGTGCTTCAAGGCGCGGCCTGGCTCGTCTCCAACCGCTGGTATCAGCATGCATGGCACGGGGTGGTCGCGGCCGCCTGGTTCGCGCTCGCCATCGCGCTCGGCTTTGCGCCCGACATTTTGACCTTCTCGATGCTGCTTGGGATCGGGCTGATCGTCTGCATGGGCGGACCGGGGCTCGTGCTCGCGCGTGCGCGCTAGAGATGGCCGCCGTCTTTGACATTGGCGATCTGGACGACGTGATCCACGGGCGCCTTCGCCTCGGAATCATGGCGCATCTGGCCGCCAACGAAGCCGCTGACTTCAACGAACTCAAAACCGTGCTGGAGGCCACGCAAGGCAACCTCTCCATTCACCTCAAGAAACTCGAAGAGGCGGGATACATCGCCATCGACAAAAGCTTCCGGGACCGCAAGCCGCTCACGCGCGCCCGCATCACCCCGGAAGGACGCGCCGCCTTCGCTCGCTACCTCGACGCGATCGCCAAGCTCGTCGACTCGACCTCGTAAACCTTAATCGGCGCGGCGCGCGCCTTGCAGACGCGGTGAACAGGAGCAAAACCATGTTCACCCGTCCCGCGCGCGCCGCGCTTCTTCTTTTGGTTCTCGTCGTTGGGGCCTGCGCCGCCAACGGCCATAGCGGCCGCAGCGCCGGCGCTGAGTGTTCGCGCGATGGCTGCCAAGGCCAACTCGTCCTGCGCGGCCGCTTCTAGAATTTCACTCGCCCCGTTCGCCCGACAGGTGTAGGACGCCAGCGCCTTCGCGCGCCTGGCGTGTCCCGAACGGCGTGAGCGCCCGCCCGCGAAGCCCGCCCCTCCCTCCGGCACGGAGCCTTCGCGCATGACCGCTCGCCGCCTCAACGGGCAATCGCCCGCCGACGCTTTCCTCACCCTTCCCGGCTTTCAGCTGACACAGCGCCTCGCGCTCGAAGCCGCGCGCTTTTCGGCGCAGCGCATGCGCGCTTACGCCGATCAGTTCGAGGCGCTCGCCAAGTGCGCGGACGCAGGCGAGATGATGGCCGCGCAGCAGCGCTTCTTCACGCAGCTCACGGAAGACTATGCCGCCGAGAGCGCGGCGATGCGCGAGATCATCGCCGAAGCGCCCAAGGCGCCGCCTCGTCAATCTGGACAAGGCTAGAGCGCACGGCCACCCTCGCCGCCAACAACGATAAGCGGCGAGGAATTTATGGCGGCGTTCTCAGATTTTGCCGGGCGTCCGTGCCCGGCTTGGTTCGCTGAACCGCAGCTGGGGATTTTCATCCACTGGGGCATGTTCGCCGTGCCCGCGTTCGCGCCGCGCGGGGAAAACATCAGCGACCTCTTCGTCAACGACTACGAGAACGCGTTCGCGCGCGCGCCCTACGCCGAATGGTATTGGAACGCGATGCGCATCCCGGGCAGCGAAACCGCCGCCCATCACGCCAAGCACTATGGCGGCGCGCGCCCCTACGAAGCGTTCCGCGATGAGTTCGAGGCCGCCGCCGCCGCATTCGATGCGAACGCGTGGGCCGATCTCTTCGCCGCCTCCGGCGCGCGCTACATCGTGTTCGTCACCAAACACCATGACGGCTACTGCCTGTGGCCAACGGACGTGAAAAATCCGCACCTGCCGAACTGGGCGAGCGAGCGCGATTACATCGGCGAACTCGCAACCGCCGTGCGCGCCCGCGGCATGCGCTTCGGGCTCTATTATTCCGGCGGTCTCGACTGGACGTTCCGGCACACGCCGATCTCGAACTTCGCCGACATGTTCGCTTGCGTGCCTATCGATGACGCCTACCGCGCCTATGCCGCCGCCCAAGTCCGCGAGCTGATCGCGCGCTATAAACCGGACGTGCTCTGGAACGACATCGCCTGGCCCGATAAGCGCGACGTCCCGCAGCTGTTCGCCGACTATTACGCCGCCGTCCCCGATGGCGTGATCAACGATCGCTGGATGGGCGAGAGCGCCCTCTTCCATTCCGTGCGCGCGCCCGCCGCCCGCGCCGCGATGAACGCGAGCGTCAAAGCCAGCATCGCCAAGAACGGCGTCGGCGCGCCGTCCCGCGCTCCGCCGCATTGCGACTTCCGCTGCGTCGAATACAGCGAGACCGCCTACGCCGATCAAAAGTGGGAATGCACGCGCGGCCTAGGGCTCGCCTTCGGCTACAACGCCAACGAAGAAACCGGCGACTACATGACGGCCGACACGCTGCTCAAACTCTATCGCGAAACGACAACACGCGGCGGCAACCTCCTCATCAATGTCGGCCCCCGCGCCGATGGAAGCATCCCCGACGTGCAAAGCACCCCACTCCTCGCACTCGGCAAAGCGTTGAAAGCCTGACGCTCCGGAGCGTTCTTCTGGCAGAGAGGTCCGGATGATCACCTCACACACACAATCCACGCCGCGGCACACCACGCACTATCTCGCCGCCGGCCGCGAAGGCGCGACGCCGATCATCTTCGTGCATGGCTGGCCCGAGCTTTCGCTGTCGTGGCGCCATCAGCTGCCGGTGTTCGGCGGCCTCGGCTTTCGCGCCATCGCGCCGGACATGCGCGGCTACGGCAAGTCGAGCGTCTACAAGCGCCACGAGGACTACGCGCTCGAACACGTCGCGGCCGACATGATCGCGCTCCTCGATTCACTGGGCGCGCAGAAAGCCATCTGGGTCGGCCACGATTGGGGCGCGCCGGCGGTGTGGGCGATCGCGCAACATCATCCCGAGCGCTGCCACGGCGTGGCGAACCTGTGCGTGCCGTACATCCCGAACGGCTTTGCGCCCGACAATCTCATCAAACTCGTCGATCGCACGCTCTACCCGCAGGCCGAGCATCCCGCCGGCCAGTGGGACTATCAGCTGTTCTACGAGGAGAGCTTCGACAAGGCCTGCGGCGCGTTCGAAGCGAACATCGCCAATTCCGTCCACGCCATGTTCAGGCGCGGCAATCCCGATGGCCGCGGTTTGCCCGCGATCACCGCCGGCGTGCGCGCGCGCGGCGGTTGGTTCGGCCCTGGCGTCGGCGCCCCACCCGTGCCGCGCGACGATACGGTTCTCACTGCGGAAGACGCGGCCGTCTACATTGAATCGCTCACCCGCAATGGCTTCTTCGGCCCGGACAGCTGGTACATGAACGGCGCGCGCAACATCGCGCACGCGCAGCAAGCGAAGAACGGCGGCAAGCTCGACATGCCCGTGCTCTTCCTTCACGCCGCCTACGACTATGTGTGCGAAACGCTCACCAGCCCGCTCGCCGAACCGATGCGCGCGCATTGCGCCAATCTCACAGAAGCGACGGTGAATTCCGGCCACTGGATGGCGCAAGAAGAACCGCACGCAGTCAACGCGCACCTCGCGCGCTGGATCATGCAGAAGCTGCCGGCGGTGTGGCCCGAAGCCTAAGCGCTCAGCCCATCCAAGGCGGCGTCGGCAGGCCTTTGCCGCGCAGGAATTCCGGGTTGAAGAGCTTGGACGTGTAGCGGTTCGCGTAGTCGCAAAGAATGGTGACGACCGTCTTGCCCGGCCCCAGCTTTTTCGCGAGCGCGATAGCGCCGAGCACGTTGAGCGCGGACGAGCCGCCAACGGAAATGCCCTCTTCCTCGATCAACGAGTAAAGCACCGGCAGCCAATCGACGTCCTGAATGCGGAACGCTTCATCGACGACGACGCCCTCGAGGTTCGCGGTGATGCGGCTTTGGCCGATGCCTTCGGTGATCGAGTTGCCTTCGGCCTTCAGCTCGCCGTGCTTGTAGTAATTGTAGAGGCTCGCGCCGCCCGGATCGGCGATGCCGATCACGACGTTCTTGTTGCGCGCTTTGAGCGCCATCGAAACGCCGCCGAGCGTGCCGCCCGAACCGACAGCGCAGATGAAGCCATCGACCTTGCCTTGCGTGTCGTTCCAGATTTCTGGGCCAGTCGTATCGATGTGGCCTTGGCGGTTCGCGACGTTGTCGAATTGGTTGGCCCAGATCGCGCCATTCGGCTCGGTCTTGGCGCGTTCTTCGGCGATCCGGCGCGAGACTTTCGTGTAGTGCCCATCGCTCGCCAGCGGCGCGGGATCGACTTCGACGAGTTCGGCGCCAAGCGAGAGCACCGCGTCCTTCTTTTCCTGGCTTTGCGTGTTCGGCATCACCACGACGGTGCGATAGCCCTTCGCGCGCCCGATCAGCGCAAGGCCAATGCCGGTGTTGCCCGCCGTGCCTTCAACGATCACCCCGCCGGGCTTGAGCTGCCCTTTCGCCTCCGCGTCTTTCACGATCGCGAGGGCTGCGCGATCCTTCACGCTCTGGCCGGGGTTCAGGAACTCCGCCTTGCCCCAAATCTCGCAGCCCGTGATCTCGCTCGCGCGCCGCAGCTTGATCAGCGGCGTGTTGCCGATCGCGTCGATGATGTTGGCGTGTTTCGTCACGCTCAGTTCACGCCGAGCTTCTTTTGCAGGTCGGTCGAGCTCGTCGTGTACATGAACACGAGCCGCTTGCCGGGGCGGGCGATCTTGAACGCCGCCTGCGCCATCAGCGCGCCTTCGTGGAAGCCGGACAGAATGAGCTTCAGCTTGCCCGGATAGGTGTTGATGTCGCCAATCGCGAAGATGCCGGGCTCGCTCGTCTCGAACTTCTCGGTGTCCACCGGAATGAGGTTCTGGTGGAGGTTGAGCCCAAATTCCGCGATGGGCCCAAGCTTCATCGTCAGCCCGTAGAACGCGAGCAGCGTGTCGCACGGAATTTCGTAGCGGCCTTTGTCCTTGGTCTCGACGACGACCGCTTCAAGCTGGCCGTTCGTGCCCTTCAGCTCTTTGATGTCCGAGATATCGAGCTTCATTTTTCCTGCGGCGACCAGTTCGCGCATCTGCGCGACCGAGTGCGGCGCTGCGCGGAAATCGTCGCGCCGGTGGTTGAGCGTGATCGACTTCGCGAGCGGATGAAGATTGAGCGTCCAATCGAGCGCGCTGTCGCCGCCGCCGGCGATCACGATGTTCTTGCCGCGGAATTGCTCCATCTTGCGCACCGCGTAGTGCACCGACGTGCCCTCGAACTCTTCGAGCCGTTCGAGCTTTGGCTTGCGCGGCACGAACGAGCCGCCGCCCGCCGCGATCACGAGCACCGGCGCAGTGATCGTCGTGCCGAGTTCGGTCGTCAGTTTGAATCTGCCGTCCGGCAGGCGCTCGAGCGCTTCGGCCATCTGGTTCAAGTGATAGGTCGGGCTGAACGGCGCGATCTGCTCCAGCAGCGCGTCCGTCAGCCCTTGGCCCGTCACGATCGGGAGCGCGGGAATGTCGTAGATCGGCTTTTCCGGATAGAGCTCGGCGCATTGGCCGCCCGGCCGGTCGAGCACATCGACGAGGTGCGCTTTGAGATCGAGCAGCCCGAGTTCGAACACGGCGAAGAGGCCCGCCGGCCCCGCGCCCACGATGATCACGTCCGTCTCGTAGGCGCCGCCCGCTTCAGCCGAAACGACCCGTCCCGCCAGCGGCGTCGGGCTGCCAGTATCCGCCATAGTCTCAGTTCTCCGGGCGCAGTCAGTCGGGTTATGGACTTGCCGCTGGCGCCCCTGCGGCGCCAGCGAAAAGCTCTCCCGACAGATTTAGAGTGTCTCAATCGCTCTGCCGAGGGGCGTGGGCCCTTCCGCCGCGCTTTAGATGTTCTAAATAGCACACATGGCCCGCCGCCTCCCCCCTCTCAACGCGCTCCGCGCCTTTGAAGCCGTGTCCCGGCGGCTCTCCATTACCGCCGCCGCCGAGGAGTTGGGCGTCACGCCCGGCGCCGTCAGCCAGAGCGTCAAGGCGCTGGAGGATTACCTTGGCCGCCCCCTCCTCAACCGCACGCCTCGCGGCCTGGTGCTCACGGAGGCCGCCGAAGCTGCGCTGCCCGCGCTGATCGAGGGGTTCGACCGGCTGGCCGAAGGCGCCAAACGCCTCGCCGGCCCCGAGCGCGGCGGGCGGCTCACCGTCTCGGTCGCGCCCTCATTCGCCGCCAAGTGGCTCGCGCCCCGGCTCGCCGATTTCGCGCTTCAGCACCCCGATCTCGACATTCAGATTCAAGCGTCGATGGGCCTCGCCAATTTCGAGAGCGAAGGCGTCGATCTCGCGATCCGCTACGGCGCGGGCAAGTGGCACGGCGTCGAAGCCAAATTGCTGATGCATGAGGAGGTCACGCCCGTGTGCGCGCAGCGCCTCGGCGATGAGATCGCGACGCCCGCCGACCTTGCCAAGTTCACGCTCATCCACGACGACAGCTCGCTCAACGACGAGAGCTGCCCGGACTGGACAATGTGGCTCAAAGCCGCCGGCGTCACGAACGTCGATGCGTCGCGCGGTCCGCGCTTCAATCAATCGAACCTCGCGCTCGAGGCCGCTGCATCCGGCCGCGGCGTGGTGCTCGCCAAACGCGCGCTTGCGCAGGCCGATCTCGAAAACGGCCGCCTAATCGCGCCGTTCGCGATGCGCACGCCGATCGAGTTCGCATACTACCTCGTCCACCCGCCCGGCCGCGCCCGCTCCAAACCAGCACGCGCCTTCATCAATTGGGTGACGGCGCAGGCCGAAGCTTATGACGTCGCTATGAAAGCGAACGCCAGCTACACCGCCAGCGGGCTCTAGATCACGCCCGCCGCTTTTAGCGCCGCATACTTCTCCGCGCCCAACACATCGGGCCACACCGCGTCGTTGTCCGCACCCATCTCGCGCGCAGGCCAACGCACGCTGCCCGGCGTTGCGCTGAGTTGCGGGAAAACGCCCTGCATCTTCACGTCCCCAAGCAAATCGTGCTGCACCGAGACGATGGCGCGCCGCGCCGCGACGTGCGGATCTTCGAGCAATTGTTTGGCGGTGTTGACGCGCCCGCACGGCACGCCGTTCGCTTCCATCACGGCTTCAAGCTCAGCCA
>Ga0268299_1003556_pt1 | contig 13999 bp, 15 predicted proteins | sample NOBtaG_FD_193484 | JGI IMG/M metagenome (GOLD analysis project Ga0268299, IMG submission 193484) | Activated sludge microbial communities from bioreactor in Nijmegen, Gelderland, Netherland - NOB reactor | ecosystem: Engineered > Bioreactor > Aerobic > Activated sludge | place: Netherlands...
AAAGCAGAAATGCGCGCCAAGCGAGGTCAGAGCGGCACAATCGCAACCCGCATCGCGCAGCCGGTCGACCAGCGGCAGAAAAGCCCGCGCCTGTTCGTCCCGCTTGTCGGCCAGATTGTTGCGGATCAGCTCCTGAATATCGCCGTGAACGATGGTCAGGTCCAGCCGCGCGCCGCGTTGGGCAGCGGCGGCCGCAAGACGTTGGTAATAGACCACCGTCGCCGCCACGCCGATGCCGCCGATCAGACCGATGTGCATTGCAGCCCCCAAGAAAAAGGGTGCGTGGAATCACGCACCCTACGGACTTGGGTAGGGTGCGTGATTCCACGCACCGATGCGGTTACTTCATCGCCATGCTCGCAGCGCTTTCCGGCAGTTCCTCGCCAAAGCAGCGCTGGTAGAACTCGGCTACGGTCTGGCGTTCCAACTCGTCGCATTTGTTCAGGAAGGTCAGGCGGAAGGCATAGCCGACATTGCGGAAGATCTCGGTGTTCTGCGCCCAGTTCAGCACGGTGCGCGGCGACATGACGGTGGACAGATCGCCGTTCATGAAGGCGGTCCGCGTCAGGTCGGCCACGGTGACCATCTGGTTGATGGTCTTGCGGCCCTTCTCGGTGTTGTAATGCGGGCTTTTCGCCAGAACGATGGCCGCCTCGGCATCATGGGACAGATAGTTCAGCGTCGCCACAAGGCTCCAGCGGTCCATCTGCGCCTGGTTGATCTGCTGGGTGCCGTGGTAAAGGCCGGTGGTGTCGCCCAGACCCACGGTGTTTGCCGTCGCAAACAGCCGGAAGGACGGGTGGGGGGTGATGATCTCGTTCTGATCCAGAAGCGTCAGCTTGCCGTCATGCTCCAGCACGCGCTGGATCACGAACATCACATCCGCCCGCCCCGCGTCATATTCGTCGAACACAATGGCGACCGGGTTGCGCAGCGCCCAGGGCAGGATGCCTTCGTGGAACTCGGTCACCTGCTTGCCGTCGCGCAGCTTGATCGCATCCTTGCCGATCAGGTCGATCCGGCTGATGTGGCTGTCAAGGTTCACCCGCACCGTGGGCCAGTTCAGCCGGGCGCCGACCTGTTCGATATGGGTGGATTTGCCGGTGCCGTGATAGCCCTGGATCATGACGCGGCGGTTGTAGGCAAAGCCCGCCAGAATGGCCAGCGTGGTGTCCGGGTCAAATTTGTAGGTCGGATCGACCTCGGGCACGCGGTCGGTGCGTTCGGCAAAGCCCTTGACCCGCATGTCGGTGTCGATCCCGAAGACGTCCCGGACAGAGATTTCTTCGGTCGGTTTCATCACGGTATCCAGCATCGCCCAGTCCAATCCAATCTGCGGGCCAGAACCGGCCCGTCCGGGGGGATTTGTGGATCATATCGCGGGGGGCCGCAAGGGGACCGCACACGCATTGTCCCAAGGACGTGAGCGGCTGAAACCTTTGCGCGGCGCGGCCGTATTCATGTCAGGATGGGCAAAACCCCGGAGGATGCGATGAAACGGCGGACATTTCTGGTGGCGGGCGTGGCAGCGGTGCTGGGCGGCAGGGCCGGGGCCGAGAGGTTTGAGTTCACTTTGACCGAGGATCAGTGGCGCGCGCGGCTGAACGATCTGCAATATGCCGTGCTGCGCGAAGAGGCGACCGAAACCGCCTTCACCAGCCCGCTGAACAACGAAAAACGCAAGGGAACCTTCCATTGCGCGGGCTGCGATCTGCCGCTTTTCGCCTCGGATACCAAGTATGACAGCGGCACGGGCTGGCCCTCGTTCTGGAAGCCCCTGCCGAATGCGGTGGGCACAAAGCCCGATCCGGGCCTGTTCGGCAGCCGGACCGAGGTGCATTGCCGCCGCTGCGGCGGGCATTTGGGCCATGTCTTCGACGATGGGCCCCAGCCGACCGGCAAGCGCTATTGCATGAACGGGGCGGCGCTGACCTTTGCCGCAGCCTAGGCGGGCGGTGGACAGGCCCCGGCGCTGCGCATAGCCTTGGCGCCATCAGACCGGAGCCGATGTTGCCGCAGCCCTTTGCCATTTCTTTGCCTGTGATCCCCGGCCGGCGGGCTGGTGCATGACCGACCCGGCCCGCAACGCCGCGCTGTGGTATGCGGCCGACGGGTTCGACCCTGCCAAGGGGCTGAACGGGCGCCGGGTGGCCGGGGAAAGCTTTCTGCGCGGCTTCCTGCGCCATGCCGATGTGGCCGAGGCGGTGCTGCTGACGAGGAACGAGGCAGATGCCGAAGCCGTCCGCACGCTCGCCGCCGGGCTGCGGCCCGGGCTGCCGCTGCGGGCGGTGGGGCTGGGTCGGCCTGCCGCCATCGCCCCCGTCAGCACCGTCTTTTACCCCAGCCCCAACTACGCGGCCGAGGCCTGGCGGCGGGCGCCCTATGGCACCGCGGCGTGGAGCCTTTGCGGCATCACCCACACCACCTCGACCGCCGCGGTGATGGAGGGCTGGCTGAACCTGCGCGTCGCGCCGGTGGCGGAATGGGATGCGGTCATCTGCACCAGCCGGGCGGTTCAGGCCTCGGTCCGCTATCAGCTTGACCTGATCGACGCCCATCTGGCCGCCCACCTGTCGGCCCGGCCGGGCGCCCGGCCGATGACGCCGGTCATTCCGCTGGGCATCCATTGCGACGATTTCGCGCCGGACGCGGCGGCGGGCGCGGCCCTGCGCGACAGGCTGGGCGCGGGCGCCGGGGACGTGGTTTTCGCCACCATCGCCCGCCTGACCCCGCACGAAAAGTTCGACCCCGGCCCGGTCTGCCTTGCCATGGCCGAGGCGCAGCGCCGCCTGCCGCCAGGCCAGAGTCTGCATGTCGTCTTCTGCGGCCTCTTCCGCGACGACTATTCGCGGCGGGTGTTTGAAGCCACGGCGCGCGTCCTGATGCCCGATGTCGGCTTCCTGCTGCTGGACGGCGCCGATGCGGGCGACCGCAAGGCCACGCTTTCGGCGGCCGATGTGTTCCTTTTTGCCATTGACAACATTCAGGAAACCTTCGGCCTTGCCCCGCTGGAGGGCATGGCGGCCGGCCTTCCTGTGCTTTGCTCGGACTGGGACGGGATGCGCGATACGGTGACGCCCGATGTGGGTTTTCGCGTGACGACGCGCGCCCTGCCACCGCGCCATCTTGCGGGTGAGGCGCTGCGCTATCAGGGCGGGCTGGACAGTTATGTGCAGTATTGCGCCACCGCCTCGGCCCTGACCGAGGTGGACATGGGCGAATTCGTCACCCGCATCCTTGATCTGGCGACGAACCCCGGGCTGCGCCGGCGCATGGGGCAGGCGGGGGCGGCGCGGGCGCGGGCGGTCTATGACTGGGCGCAGATCGTGCCGCAGATGCAGGACCTCTGGGCCGAGCAAGAGGCGCGCCGCCGCGCCGGTGCCGCCAGCGCCCGCCGCTATCCGGCTGAGGCTCTACCGGTTGCCCCGTCTCCCACCGCGCTGTTCGCCGGCTGGCCCAGCGAAACCGCCGATCCCGGCGCGCACCGCTACATCGCGCGCGATCTGACCGGCCGGGCGGGGCTGACCGAAACGCTGGCGGCGCGCGATTATCAGGGGATGAAGCGCATCTTCGCCCCGCCTGACCGGATTGCCGCGGTGCTGTCGGCGGTGACAGCCGCAGGCGCGGCGGGTGCGGGCCGCGACAGCTTGGCGACGGCGGCAGGCGTTTCGCCGATGGTCGCCGACCGTATCCTGATCTGGCTTCTGAAATACGACTTCATCCGCAGGGTGCCCACATGACCCCCTTGTTCGCCTCGGCTCTGGCCCACGCGCTCTCGGCCTTTGCCACAGCCTTTGCCATGACGGGGGGGCAAGTGGCCGATGGCGAACTGCTGCTGCCGCTTTTCGCCGCCCTTGGCGGCTATCTGGGCGGGCTGGTTCCGGCCCGGCTTTACGGCCAGCCGGGTGGTGGCGGCTGGGCGCTGGCCTTTTGCGGCGCGCTGGTGGCGACGGGCATCGGGGCGGCCGTCACTGGCGGAATTCTGGTGCAGGTGATGATGGGGAACCCGCTTGCCGGGCTGATCTGGGCGCCGGTGATCGTGGCCATGAACCTGGTTATGGAACCGCTGGTCACGCTGGTCTGGCTGGCGCCGCTGATCGCGCTGCATCTGGCGATGCGGCGGCGGGCTATTCCTTGAAGTAGCGGCTGTCCTTGATCTGATCCCAGGCCCAGACCACCTCTTGCAGGCGCTCTTCATCGCTGCGGTCGCCGCCGTTCATGTCGGGATGCAGGTCTTTCACCAGCGATTTGTACTGCTTGCGGATCTCGGTCTTGGTCCAGCTGTCGCGCGCATCCAGAATCTCGATGGCCTTGCGTTCCGTCGGCGGCAGCTTGCGCGTGGCCTGTGAGGTGGGTTTCCCCGGGTTCTGGGTGCTTTTCTCGCCCAGAATGTCCAGCGGGTCGTTCACCCCCAGCCGCGCCCAGGCGTTGCCGTCATCCTTGCGGCTGAAGGGCTTGGTCTCACGCTCCCACACGCGGTCGCGTTCCCACAGCTGCTTGAACTCCTCATCGGTGGCCGAACCGAAGAAGTTCCACTTCAGGTTATACTCGCGCACATGGTCGCGGCAGAACCAGAAGAACTGGTCCAGATGATCGGGCGATTTGGGCGCGCGGTAGGCGCCCTTTTCCTTGCAGCCCGGAAAATCGCAGGCTCGCTGCGAGGTGTCGAAGGCGCCCGACATGCCGCCCCGGCGCCCGGTCTTGCGCTTGGCCTTGTCCGAAGACACGCGCAGATCGAATTCGAAGGGTGTGCCTTTGGTCATGCTGGGGCCTTTCCGACTCGGGGCCACAAGTTTAGGGATTTGCCCGGCGGTTTGAAGGGGGCGCGGGGAAAATGTCTGCAGAATCCGAGATGCGGCAGCGGCTTGAGGCGGCATTCCGCCCGACCGAACTGGTCATCGTGAACGACAGCCACCGCCACGCCGGCCATTCGGGCGATGACGGGTCTGGCGAAAGCCATTTCTCGCTGCGCATCCGGGCCGAGGCGCTGGCGCCTCTGTCGCGCGTGGCGCGGCACCGCGCCGTGCATCAGGCGCTGGGTGACCTGACCACGCGCATCCACGCGCTGGCGATCGACGCGGGCTGAGGGTTCAGCCCGCCTTGGCGATCTGGCGATAGTGGTGCAACAGCGGCTCGGTATAACCCGAAGGCTGTTCGCGCCCCTTCAGGACCAGATCGCAGGCCGCGCGGAAGGCCGGCCCGTCAAAGCCCGGCGCCATCGGCCGGTAGGCCGGATCGCCCGCATTCTGCCCGTCCACCACGGCGGCCATCTTGCGCAGGGCGGCCATCACCTGATCTTCGCTGACCACACCGTGGTGCAACCAGTTGGCGATGTGCTGGGCCGAGATGCGGCAGGTCGCGCGGTCTTCCATCAGGCCGACATTGTTGATGTCAGGCACTTTCGAACAGCCGACGCCCTGATCGACCCAGCGCACCACATAGCCCAGGATGCCCTGCGCGTTGTTTTCCACCTCGGCCGCGATTTCCTCCGGCCGCCAGTTGACGCCATGGGCGACCGGCACCGTCAGCAGCGCCTCCAGCGTGCCACGCGCACCGCCTGCCGCGATTTCGGTCTGGCGGGCCAGCACATCGACGCGGTGGTAATGCGTGGCGTGCAGCGTTGCCGCAGTGGGCGAGGGCACCCAGGCGCAGTTGGCGCCGGCCATCGGATGGGCGATCTTCTGATCCAGCATGGCGCCCATCAGGTCGGGGGCGGCCCACATGCCCTTGCCGATCTGGGCCCGCCCGCGCAATCCGCAGGCCAGCCCGATATCGACGTTGCGATCCTCATAGCTCTTGATCCAGGCGGCGTTCTTCATGTCGCCCTTGCGGATCATCGGCCCGGCTTCCATGGCGGTGTGCATCTCATCGCCTGTCCGGTCCAGGAAGCCGGTGTTGATGAAGGCCACCCGGTCGCGTGCAGCGCGGATGCATTCCTTCAGGTTGGCGCTGGTGCGCCGCTCCTCATCCATGATGCCCAGCTTGACGGTATTTGCCGGCAGGCCCAGCACCGCCTCGACCCGGTCGAAGATCTCGCAGGCGAAGGCCACTTCCTCGGGGCCGTGCATCTTGGGCTTGACCACATAGACCGATCCGGTGGCCGAGTTCCGCGGCCCTTCGGTCTTTTTCAGGTCATGCATGGCGCAGAGCGTGGTGACAAAGGCATCCATGACCCCCTCGGGCACTTCGGTGCCGTCGGGCAGAAGGATGGCCGGGTTGGTCATCAGGTGGCCGACGTTGCGCACCAGCATTAGCGCCCGGCACTTCACCATCAGGGGGCTGCCGTCGGGGGCGGTATAGGTGAAGTCGCTGTACAGCTTGCGGGTCGTGGTCTGGCCGCCTTTGGTGACCTCTTCCGTCAGGTCGCCCTTCATCAGGCCCAGCCAATTGCCATAGGCCAGAACCTTGTCCTCGGCATCGACGGCGGCGACGGAATCCTCGCAGTCCATGATGGCGGACATCGCGGCTTCCAGGTTGACCGCGGCAATCCCGGCCGGGTCGGTCTTGCCCGTGCCATAACCGGGGTTCACGAGGATCTCGATCTTCAGCCCGTTGTTTTCCAGCAGGACAAAGCCCCAGCCGTCATTCTGCGCATGGCCGCGATACTGGCCGGGCCGTTGCAGGCCGACCGGCCCCTTCGCGGTTTCCAGCGTCAGCGTGGCGCCGGTGGCGATGCCTGTCACCTCGGCCCATGTCGCGCCCTGAAGGGGGGCGGCAGTATCAAGGAAGGCCTTTGCCCAGGCCACCACGCGGGCGCCGCGCGCCGGGTCATAGGGGCCGGGGGGCGGCAGGTCGCCCATGGCATCGGTGCCGTAAAGCGCGTCATAGAGGTTGCCCCAGCGGGCGTTGGCGGCGTTCAGCGCATAGCGCGCGTTCATCACCGGCACCACCAGTTGCGGGCCGGGAATGCGGGCGATCTCGGGGTCCACGTTCGCGGTGCCGATCTGGAAATCAGGGCCTTCGGGCAGCAGATAGCCGATCTCTTCCAGAAAGGCGCGGTAGGCGGCGGGGTCGGTGGTCTGGCCGCGATGGTCGCGGTGCCAGGCGTCGATCTGCGCCTGAAGCGCGTCCCGGCGGGCCAGAAGGGCGCGGTTCTTCGGTGCAAGATCGCGCAGCGCCGCAGCCATCCCCGCCCAGAAGGCGGCAGGCTCAACCCCGGTGCCCGGCAGCGCCTGCCCTTCGACAAAGGCCGCCAGCCGCGCGTCAACCTGCAATCCGTTCCGATCCAGCCGTCCGGCCATCATCGGCCCTCCTTTGGTATACACCGGTCTACAAATACGGGCCGGCGCCGCGACAGGCAACCCGGGCCGCAGGCCCATTGTTCTTTACCGGCGACATGAGCTTTCGCCAAAGCCTGAAAATCCATCTTTGGCTTGTCAAGGGCGGTGGAGCGTGATACTTAGCGATATGGCTAAGTTTGATCCCGACCTCAACCTCATCTTCCAGGCGTTGTCCGACCCCACGCGGCGGGCCATGCTGGCGCGGCTGGGAAAGGGCGCGGTGCCGGTATCCGAACTGGCGCGGCCCACCGGTCTGGCCCTGCCAACGGTGATGCGCCACCTGTCGGTGCTGGAAGAGGCGCAACTGATCGCCACCGAAAAGACCGGCCGCACCCGCCTGTGCCGCGCCCGGCCCGATACGCTGGCCGCCACGGCCGACTGGCTGGAGGAACAGCGGGCAATCTGGGAAGGCCGCGCCGACCGGCTTGAGGCCTATGTGATGAAGCTGATGGAGCAGGGCGATGCCGGCAAGTCCTGAAACCGCACAGGTCCTGCAGGTCACCCGGCTGATACCGGCGCCGCCCGCGGTAGTCTGGCGCTGCCTGACCGAGGCCGACCGCCTGCGCCAATGGTGGGTGCCCGCACCGGTCGAAGTGGCCGACATGGTGATCGAGCCGCAGCCGGGCGGGCGCTTCTATACCCTGATGCGGATGCCCGACGGCACCGAACACCCTGTCGAGATGATGATCTTGCAGGCCGAGGCGCCCCGCCGCCTGTTTTTCACCGACCTGATGACCCGGGGCTTCGTGCCGGTGGCCCGCCCGATGTTCGGCTTTGCCGCCGAAATCGCGCTGATCCCCGAAGGCGACGCGACCCGTTACAGCGCGATCGCGCGCCATGCGCGTGCCGAAGATGCCGCCCGCCATGCCGGGATGGGCTTTCACGATGGCTGGGGCACCGTTGCCGACCAGCTTGCCACCGTTGCGCCGACATTTGCTGATTGAAAGGAGACCCCATGCAACTTGATCCCGAACTGGACCTGCAACTGGTGCGCGAGATGAACGCGCCCCGTGAACTGCTGTACAAATGCTGGACCACGCCGGAACATCTGGTGCACTGGTTCGTGCCGAAGCCCCACAAGGTGACCTATTGCCATCTGGACGTGCGTCCGGGCGGGGCCTGCAACACCACGTTCGAGGTGGATGGCAACCTGATGGAAAACAACGGCGTCTATCTGGAAGTGATCCCCAACGAAAAGCTGGTCTTCACGGACGCTTACACCGCCGACTGGAAACCCGCGCCCGAACCGTTCATGACCGCGATCCTGACCTTCGAGGATCTGGGCAACGGCCGGACCCGCTATACCGCGACCGCCCGGCACCGCAACGCCGGCACCGCGCAGGCCCACCGCGACATGGGCTTCTACGACGGCTGGGGCACGGTGGCGACGCAGCTGGAAGAATATGTGCAGGGGCTGAAATGATGGATGACGCTTCCGACCGGACCATGCTGATCGAGCGTGTCATCCGGGCGCCGGTCCACATGGTCTGGGGCGCCTGGATGAACGCCGAGACCCTGCCGAAATGGTGGGGGCCGGATGGCTTTTCCTGCCGCACCTCGCGGATCGACCTGCGCGAAGGCGGTGAATGGGTGTTCGACATGATCGGGCCGGATGGCACGGTCTATCCCAATCATCACCGCTACACCCTTGTCCGTCCCGAGGCGCGGATCGAATATACCCTGCACTGGGGCGAGAACGGGCCAAAGCATGCCGATGCCTGGGCCAGCTTTGCCGAAGATGGCGGGGTGACGAAGGTCACGCTGGGCATGATCTTCTCGTCCCGCAAGGAATACGAAGACGCCCGCGGCTTCGGCGCTGTCGAGCTTGGCCTGCAGACGCTGGGCAAGCTGGCGCGCTTCATCGGGGCCGACTGACATCGGCGGCGCCTGCCGGGGCCTTGCGCCTGCGGCAGGCGTCGGAGCAGTGGCGCACCTCTTCCCAGACCTTCGCCCAGGCCTTGCGCCAGGCCATCGGGCGGCCGCAGGTGGCGCAGGTCTTCACCGGCAGGTCGCCCTTGCGCCGCATCTTCGCCATCAGAGGTCCAGCGACAGTTGCGCCGTCGCCTGCCGCCGGGCGGGTGCGGCGCTGCGGGGGCTGCGGCTGGCGTGGCGTGCGGCGATCTGCCCGGCCTCGGCCCGGCTTTCCGGCGCGCGGCGCAGCGCCCAGACGGCATCGCGCGCGGCCCGGGCGGCGCTGGCCGGATCGACCAGCGGCTCGGGGTAGCGGCGCCCGGCGATGCTGCGGAAGCCGGTCCATTTCCACGGCTCATGCAGGAAGGCGTCGGGCACGGCGGCCAATTCCGGCAACCAGCGCCGGGTGAAGCTGCCCGTCGGGTCCTGATCCAACCCCTGTTTGACCGGGTTGTAGATGCGCGGCGTGTTGATCGCGGTGACGCCCGACTGCATCTGCACCTGCGGCCAGTGGATGCCGGGGTCGTAATCGGTGAAGGCCCGCGCCAGCACCGGCCCTGTCGCCCGCCAGTCCAGCCACAGGTGATATGAGGCGACAGCCATCACCATCGCCCGCATGCGGAAATTCAGCCAGCCCGTCGCCGCCAGATAGCGCATGCAGGCATCAACGAACGGCAGCCCGGTTTCCCCCGCCGCCCAGGCCGCCAACCGGGCCGCGTCACTGTCGCGCGGACGCAGGCCTTCGGCGGCGCGCGACAGGCAGCGGGTTTCGATATCGGGCTGATCTTCCAGCTTCTGGATGAAGTGGTCGCGCCAGGCGAGGCGGCTTTGAAAACTCGCCAGCGCCCCGCCCCAGCGCCCGCCGGGCCGGGCAGCCTGCCGGGCGGCGGTCAGCTGCACCACTTCGCGCACCGACAGCGTTCCCGTTGCCAGATGCGGCGACAGGCGCGAACAGGCGCGTTCCCCCGACAGGGGTGAGGACATGGCGCTGCGGTAGTCTTCGCCCCTTCGCGCAAGGAAGCTTTCGGTCAGGGCCAGCGCCTCGGCCCGTCCGCCGCGCTGACGGTGGGGGCAGGGATCGTCGGCCAGCCGCAGACTGCGCGCACTGGGAACGGGTCCGGGTTCCGCCCCCGCAACCCCCGCGATCTGCGGCACCGGCAAGAGGGCGCCGGCCATGAAGGCATCGCGTTGCGCCTGCCAGCCGTCGCGGCCGGGCAGACGGCGCACCACGCCCGATTGCGGCAGTTCGGTCCAGCCGATCCCCGCCCCGCGCGCCCAGGCGGCCACCCGCCTGTCGCGCGCGAAGGTCCAGAGGTTGCCGGTTTCCTCATGGCTGACGATATGGGTGATGGCATGGCGGCGGCAAAGGCGCGACAGCACATCCACCGCCTCGCCCACCCGCACCGCCAGCGTCAGGCCAAGGGGCGCCATATCCTCGCGCAGCGCCTCAAGACTCTCGGCGGTGAAGGCCCATTGCCGGGCCGAAGTGTCGGGCAGCGCCCAGTACTCCGGCTCGACCACATAGACCGGCAGCACCGCGCCCATTCCCGCCGCCATGGTCAGCGCGGGATGATCGGCAAGCCGCAGATCGCGTTTCAGCCAGACGAGAACATTCATGGAACAAAGACATAGCCGCCCCGCCGGATTCGGCAAGCCCCGGCGGCGGCAGGGCCGGCGGAATCCACCTTTTCCCCGGCGGCCGACCGGCATAGCCTGCCCGCGAAGGAGCATGCCATGACCGATCCGCGCACCGTCTATCTGGCCGATTATCAGCCGTTTCCCTTCCTCTTGCCTCAGGTGTCGCTGACCTTCCGGCTGGCGCCGAAGGCCACGCGGGTTCTGACGCGGCTGGAATTTGCCCCCAACCCGGCGCGTCCCGGCCGCCATGACCTGCGGCTGCAAGGTGAGGAGCTGCGGCTGATCGCCTGCCGCCTTGATGATCAGCCGGTTCACCCGGCGGTTGATGACCTGGGCCTGACGCTGCCCGCCCAGCTTCTGCCCGATGGCCCCTTTGTGCTGGAGACCGAGGTGGAAATCGCGCCCGAGGCCAACACGGCGCTTGAGGGTCTGTACATGTCGCGCGGCATGTATTGCACGCAGTGCGAGGCCGAGGGTTTCCGCAAGATCACCTACTACCCCGACCGGCCCGATGTCATGGCCCGCTTCCGCGTGCGGATCGAAAGCGACCTGCCGGTGCTTCTGTCGAACGGCAACCCGGTGGGGCAGGGTGAGGGCTGGGCCGAGTGGGATGATCCCTGGCCCAAGCCGTCCTATCTGTTCGCGCTGGTCGCCGGCGATCTGGTGAATCATCCGGGCAGCTTTACCACGCGGTCGGGCCGCAAGGTGGGTCTGAACATCTGGGTCCGTCCGGGGGACGAAAACCGCTGCGCCTGGGGGATGGAGGCGCTGAAGAAGTCGATGGCCTGGGATGAACAGGTCTATGGCCGCGAATACGACCTGGACATTTTCAACATTGTCGCCGTCGATGACTTCAACATGGGCGCGATGGAGAACAAGGGGTTGAACATTTTCAACTCCAAGGCGGTTCTGGCCAGCCCCGACACCGCGACCGACGATGACTTTGCCCGGATCGAGGCGATCATCGCCCATGAGTATTTCCACAACTGGACCGGCAACCGCATCACCTGCCGCGACTGGTTCCAGCTGTGCCTGAAGGAAGGGCTGACCGTCTTCCGCGACCAGCAGTTCTCGGGTGACCTGCGCAGCCATGCGGTCAAGCGGATCGAGGATGTTCTGATGCTGCGCGCCCGGCAGTTCCGCGAAGATCAGGGTCCGCTGGCCCATCCGGTGCGGCCCGAGAGCTTTGTCGAGATCAACAATTTCTATACGGCCACGGTCTATGAAAAGGGCGCCGAGGTGATCGGCATGCTCAAGCGGCTGGTGGGGGATGAAGGTTACGCCCGTGCGCTTGACCTGTATTTCGACCGGCATGACGGGCAGGCAGCCACCATCGAAGACTGGCTGAAGGTGTTTGAAGATGTCACGGGCCGCGACCTGAGCCAGTTCAAACGCTGGTATTCCGAAGCGGGCACCCCCCGCCTGCGCATCACCGAGGACTGGCAGCCCGAAGCGCAGGGCGGCACCTTCACCCTGACCATCGCGCAGGAAAACCCGCCCACCCCCGGCCAGCCCGAAAAGGGCGCCAAGGTGATCCCGGTGGCCGTCGGTCTTCTGAACCCCAACGGCGATGAGGTGGTGCCGACCACGGTTCTGGAACTGACCGAAATGCAGCAAAGCTTCCGCTTCGCGGGCTTGGCCAGCCGGCCTGTGGCTTCGGTCCTGCGGGGGTTCTCGGCGCCGGTGGTGCTGGAGCGTGAGGTTTCCGCCGATGAGCGGGCCTTCCTGCTGGCCCATGACCCCGACCCTTTCAACAGGTGGGAAGCCGGGCGGTCGCTGGCCAAAGAGGTGCTGGCCCGCATGATCACCGAAGGCGCGGATCCGTCGCCGGCCTTGCTGGACGGGCTGAAGGCGCTGGCCTTTGACGACACACTGGACCCGGCCTTCCGCGCGCTGGCCCTGCGTCTGCCGGGCGAAGACGACATGGCGGCCACGCTGCACCAGTCGGGCCATGTGCCTGACCCCGCCGGCATCCACGCCGGGCGGCGGCGGCTGGCCGATGCGCTGGCCCGGCACATGGGGCCGGGGCTGGCGGCGCTGGAGCGTGCGATGCAGGTGCCCGGCCCGTTCTCGGCCGAGGCGGGGCCGGCCGGCCGGCGGGCCTTGCGGCTGGGGGTGCTGGCGCTGCTGACGCGGACCGATGGCGGCGCGGCGGCGCAGGCGGCCTTCGCGCAGGCCACCAACATGACCGAAAGCTTCGGTGCGCTGGCGATCCTTCTGGAAAACGGGCTTGGCGCCGCCGAGCTTGCGGCGTTCGAGGCGAAATGGCGCGATGACCGGCTGGTCATGGACAAGTGGTTTGCGGTGCAGGTGGCGATGGCGGCACCCGGCGCTGTGGCCGATACGGTGAACCGGCTGACGGCGCGGCCCGATTTCGACATCCGCAACCCCAACCGGTTCCGCGCGGTCTTCGGCGCGCTGTCGGGCAATCATGCGGGCTTTCACCATGAAAGCGGTGCGGGCTACCGGCGGATGGCGGACTGGCTGATCCGGCTGGATGCGCTGAACCCGCAGACGGCTGCACGCATGTCAACCGCGTTTGAAACCTGGCCGCGCTATGACGCGGACCGGCAGGCGATGATGCGGGGGGAACTGGCGCGCATTCTGGCCAGCCCCGGCCTGAGCCGCGATCTGTCGGAAATGGCGGGGCGGATGCAGGCGGGCTAGGTCTTGCCGGCCCGCCGCCCCATGCCCAAATGAAGGAAAGAGGTGTCCCATGTCCTGGCTCTCACGCTTGGCCGAACGGCAAATCCAGAAGGCGCGTCTGAAGGGCGGTCTTCAGGGGCTGGCCGGTGAGGGCAAGCCGCTGCCCGACCGGCCCGGTGATGCCTTCGTCGACCCCGGCGATGCCGTGGGCTTCCGCATCATGGCGCAGGCCGGAGTGTTGCCCGAAGAGATCGAGCTGAAGAAGGCCGCGCAAAAACAGCGCGCCCATTTGGCCACCCTGACCGATCCGGACGAACAGAAGGCCGCCATGGCCGAACTGGCCCGGATCGAAATGCGGCAGGCCATCGCCGAAGAGGCGCGCCGGCGGTTCATGAAGGGCTAGGGCGCGGACTCAATTGAGCGCAACCAAATCCGGGTGGAGGCGAGGGCGACGGCGGCGAGGAAGTTAGTCGCATGTTTCTCGAAACGCGTGGCGATGCGGCGGAACTGCTTGAGTTTGCAGA
>Ga0268299_1003557_pt1 | contig 13988 bp, 9 predicted proteins | sample NOBtaG_FD_193484 | JGI IMG/M metagenome (GOLD analysis project Ga0268299, IMG submission 193484) | Activated sludge microbial communities from bioreactor in Nijmegen, Gelderland, Netherland - NOB reactor | ecosystem: Engineered > Bioreactor > Aerobic > Activated sludge | place: Netherlands...
GGACCACAGGCGATCCTGCCGTATTCGTACGCCGGCACGATGGGCATGCTGCAGGGCGAGTCGATGGACCGCCGCTTCTTCCACGTGCTCGGCGCGTCGCTGCTCGACCGCACCATCTGCGCGACCGCCGGCATGATGGGCATGCGCATGACCGTCGGGGCGAGCGTGGGCGCCGACGCGGAAGCCATCGTCGACAGCGACCTGATCCTCCTCTGGGGCACGAACACCCTCACGTCCAATCCGCACCTCTGGCCCAAGATCCTCGAGGCGCGGGCGAAGGGCACACCGGTGCTGTGCATCGATCCGATCCGCACCCGCACCGCGGAACAATGCGACGAGTGGATCGCGATCCGCCCGGGCACCGACGCCGCACTCGCGCTGGGCATGATGCACGTGATCTTCGCCGACGGGGCCGAGGACCGGGAGTACCTCGAGCACTACACCCTGGGCGAGGCGGAGCTGCGCGCGCGCGCGGCCGAGTTCCCGCCGTCGCGCGTCGCGGAGATCACGGGCCTCGAGGCCGAGCGCATCCGGGCGCTGGCGCGGCAGTACGCGCGGGCGAAGAACGCCTTCATCCGGCTCAACTACGGGCTCCAGCGCCACGCGGGCGGAGCCATGGCCGTGCGCACCATCGCCTGCCTGCCGGCCGTGACCGGCCATTGGCGGCATCCGGGCGGCGGCGTGCAACTCTCGTCGAGCGCCAACTTCGCCTTCAACAAGACCGCCGTGCAGCGGCCGGACCTCGTGCCCCCCGGCACGCGGACCATCAACATGTCGCTGTTGGGCGAGGCACTGAACGCCGCCGACGCCGGTGTCGGCGGGCCACCGGTGCGCGCGATGATCGTCTACAACTCCAATCCCGCCGCCGTCGCGCCCGACTTCCTCAACGTCATCAAGGGACTGCAGCGCGAGGACCTCTTCACCGTGGTCCTCGAGCACTTCCGCACGGACACCTGCGACTACGCCGACTGGGTGCTGCCCGCGACGACACAGCTCGAGCACCTGGATGTGCATTGGTCGTACGGGCACCTGTACGCGTCGCTCAACACGCCGGCGATCGCGCCGTTGGGCCAGGCGCTGCCCAACACCGAGATCTTCCGGCGGATCGCCGCGCGCATGGGCCTCGACCACCCCTGCCTGCGGGACGACGACGAGGCACTGCTGCGGCAGTCCCTCGACTCGAGTGACCCGCGCATGGCGACGGTCACGCTCGAGAGCCTGCGCACGCATGGCTGGGCACGGCTCAACCTGCCGACGCCGTACGCCCCGTTCGCGCGCGGCGGATTCCTCACCCCGAGCGGCAAGTGCGAGTTCTTCTCGGCGCGGATGCAGGCGATGGGGCTCGAGCCGGTGCCGGACTTCACCCCGCCGGCCGAGTTCCCGGAGCAGGTGCCCGACCTCGCGGCGAAGTACCCCATCACGCTCATCTCGTCGCCCGCGCACCAGTTCCTCAACTCGACCTTCGTGAACGTGGGCCCGCTGCAGCGTGCGGCGCGGGAACCGGAGGTGGCGCTGCATCCGCGGGACGCCGAGCGTCGCGGCATCCCCGAGGGCGCGCTGGTGGTGGTGGAGAACGACCGTGGGCACTTCGAGGCGCGGGCGCGCGTTCGTGAGGGGATCCGCGAAGGCGTGGCGTGGGCTCCCGGCATCTGGTGGGCCAAGCTCTCGCCCGACCGGCGCAACGTGAACGCGACGACGAGCCAGCGCCTCACCGACATGGGTGCGGGTCCCGTCTTCTACGACAACCTCGTCCAGATCCGACTCCAGTGACCAAGACGCTCCCCAGCACCCTCGGCGCCCTCCGACAGTCCCCCTTCGGTGCCGACGGGAAGCGTGGGCGCTCCGTGAAGGACGAGATCCGCAGCAACCTCCTCGCACGCCTGGCCGACGGGAAGCCGCTGTTCCCCGGCGTACTCGGCTACGAGGACAGCGTGATGCCGCAGATCGTCAATGCGCTGCTGTCGCGGCACAACTTCATCCTGCTGGGGCTGCGGGGGCAGGCCAAGTCGCGCATCCTGCGCGCACTCACGACGCTGCTCGACCCGTTCCTGCCGGTGATCGCCGGCAGCGAGACCAACGACGACCCCTTCCGTCCCATCAGCAAGTACGGGCATGACCGGGTGGCGCAGGCGGGTGACGACACGCCCATCGCCTGGCTCACGCCCGACCAGCGCTACGTCGAGAAGCTCGCGACGCCGGACGTGACGGTGGCCGACCTGATCGGCGACCTCGACCCCATCAAGGCGGCGCGCGGTGGTCACCTGCTCTCGGACGAGCTCTCGATCCACTACGGCATGCTGCCGCGGGCGAACCGCGGCCTGTTCGCGCTGAACGAGTTGCCCGACCTCGCCGGCAAGGTGCAGGTGGGCCTGTTCAACGTGATGCAGGAGGGCGACGTGCAGATCAAGGGGTATCCCGTGCGCCTGCAGCTCGACGTGGTGCTCGCGTTCACGGCGAACCCCGAGGACTACACGGCGCGCGGCAAGATCATCACGCCGCTGAAGGACCGCATCGGCAGCGAGGTGATCACGCACTATCCGGCGTCGGTCCCGCTGGCGATGTCGATCACGGCGCAGGAGGCCTGGCTGCGGCGCGACGGCCTGCCACTGCGGTTGCCGGCGGTGGTGGCCGAGGTCGCCGAGCGTGTGGCCTTCGAGGCCCGCCAGGAGAAGCGCATCGACCAGCGCTCGGGCGTGTCCCAGCGACTCTCGATCACGCTGCTCGAGAACGTGGTGTCCAACGCCGAGCGCCGGGCGGTCCGGCTCGGCGAGACGACCGTGGTGCCGCGGCTCGCCGACATCTATGCGGCGCTGCCGGCGATCACGGGCAAGATCGAGCTCGAGTACGAAGGCGAACTGATCGGTGGTGCGGTGATCGCTCGCGAGCTGATCCGGCGCGCCGCGGACGCCACGCTGCGCGAGCACGCACCCGCACTCGAGGCCGACGACATCGTGATGTGGTTCGACCAGGGCCAGGCGCTCCAGGTGAGCGACGAGGCGAGCGCGGCGGTCGCGAAGCAAGGTTTCGCGTCGGTGCCGGGGCTGCTCACCGAGGTGGCCGCCGCGGGCCTCGACGTCGCGGACGACGCGGACGCGGTGGTGGCCTGTGAGCTCGTGCTCGAAGCACTGGTCGCGCGCCGTCGGCTCTCGCGCACGGAGGGCGGGCAGTACGGCCGCTCAGCGCGCCGCGGCAAGTCGGGGTTCCCGTCGGAACGCCCAGACCGCGAAGAGTAGGATCAGCAGCGCCCCGCCGCCGATCGCCCAGGCCACGCCGGCCGCACGGGCGACCCAGCCGCCGACGAAGCTGCCGATGGGCGAGCTGCCGACGTAGACCATCACGTACAGCGAGAGCACGCGCCCGCGCAGGGCATCGGTGACCAGCGCCTGCAGCCGGGCGTTCACGAGTGCGTTGTTGATGATCATCGTGAGGCCGACGGCGAACAGCAGCACACCCGTGAGCACGGCATGCCGCGAGAGCGCCGTCGCCAGCAGTGTGCACGGGAAGGCGAACGAGGCCACGCGGAAGAGCTTGCCGCTCTCGCGGCCGCCCCCGGTGGCCGCGATGCTCAGCGCTCCCGTGACGGCGCCCAGGCCCAACGCCGCCATGAGTGCACCGTAGCCGTCCGCACCCAGGCCGAGCACGTCGCGCGACAGCACGGGCAGGAGGGTGATGACAGGTACGCCGAGCAGCGAGAAGATGGTCGCGATCGCCAGCAGCATGGGCAGCGGCGGCGTGTCGCGCACGTAGTGGAGCGCCTCGCGCAGGCCCTCGAGCGAACCTCCCGTCTGGCGCGACACGGCGCGCCGCTCGGGAAGCACGATCATCGCCAGCCCGATGAGCACGGCGAGGTAGCTGAACGCGTTGAGGCCGAAGGTCCACGCCACCCCGAGACGCGCGATCACGATCGCGGCGATCGAGGGGCCGAGTACCCGGGCGAGGTTGAAGCCGGTGGAGTTGAGGCCGATCGCCTGGGCGAGGTCCTCCTTGCCGACGAGTTCCACCATCAGGGACTGGCGCGCGGGGATCTCGAACGCGGAGAGGGCGCCGCCGAAGAGCGAGAGCGTGAGCAGCCAGTGGATGGTGAGGTGCCCCGTGGCCGCGAGCGCCCAGAGGGCGGCGGCCTCGGTGAGCAGCAGCGCCTGCGTGATGCGCACCACGCGCAGCTTCTCGTTGCGGTCGGCGACGAGGCCGCCCGGCAGCGAGAGGATGAGGATGGGGAAGGTGCCGGCCGCCGAGACGAGCCCGACCATGAACGGGTCGTTGGTCAGCTCGAGGGCGGTCCAGCCGACCGCGACGGTCTGCATCCACGATCCCACCAGCGAGATCGTCTGCCCGAACCAGAAAATCCGGAAGTTCCGGTACTTGGCGAGAGTCCGGAACGGGTTGAGCGAGCGGGAGGGGAGCGGGGCGGACATCGGGTCGCCCCAAAGTTCGCCTCCAGCGGCCCCTCGGGGCAGCCCTGGCGGTCCCGCGACCACCGCGCCCCCGTGACAGGACCCCGGCCGGGACGTTGATTTCGCGCATGACGATGCTCATCTCCGTGGTCCTCGTGGTGGTCGGCATCGCGCTGCTCGGGTTCGGCGCCGACGTCCTGGTGCGCGGGGCGGTGACGATCGCCAAGGCGGCGCGGATCCCGGCCGCGGTGATCGGACTCACGATCGTCTCCATGGGCACCTCGCTGCCCGAGCTCACGGTCAGCGTCGCGGCCGCGCTGAAGGGATCGTCCGACCTCGGGGTCGGCAACGTGGTCGGCTCGAACATCTTCAACATCGGCATCGTGCTGGGCCTGACGGCGCTCGTGGCGCCGATGCGCGTGCACTCGAGCGCCGTCCGGCTCGAATGGCCCTTCATGTTCATCGCGAGTTTCCAGCTCCTGCTGCTCGCCCGCGACGGCGTGATCGACCGGCTGGAGGGCGCATTCTTCGTCACGGGCGTCGCGCTCTTCACCGCCTACGTCGTTCGACTGGGACGCACCGAACTCGGTGCCGAGGAGACGGCGGACCTGCACCAGACGGTCGCGGCAAAGTCCTCATCCACCGCGGGCCAATCGATCGGCATCGCGCTCCTGCTCCTCGCCGCCGGCATCGGACTGCTCGTGTTCGGTGGCAACGTGCTGCTCAAGGGCGCCATCGACCTCGCCACGGCAGCCGGCATGAGCGAACGGGTGATCGGCCTGACGATCGTCGCGGCCGGCACCGGTGCGCCCGAGGTGGCCACCTCGCTGGTGGCGGCCCGGCGCGGCCAGGGCGAGATCGCACTCGGCAACGTCATCGGGTCGAACATCTTCAACATCCTCGGCATCCTCGGCGTCTCGGCGCTCATCACGCCGCTCGCCGTGAGCGACGCGATGGTCCAGAGCGACTTCATCTGGATGCTGGGCCTGTCGCTGCTGTTGTTCCCGCTGATGCGCAGTGGTGCGGTGGTGAGCCGCGCCGAGGGCGGCGTGCTCGTGGCCGCGTATGGCACGTATCTGACGCTCCTGGTGTTGAACGGCTAGGAGGATCCATGCGCTTCCACACCTACTCCAAGTTCAGCCCCGAGTCCGCCGACGCGGTGGACCTGCAGGCGCTGCTCGACAACCTCGCCGACTTCCTGCTCCAGTCGGGATTCGCGGGCGGCGGCGATCCCGACCCTTGGGGCTTCCGCGACCTCGACCAGGGCGGCGACCGCTCGCTCGACGCCCTCCGGCAGGCGATCCTCGACGCCTTGATCAAGAGCGGACAGTTCACGCCCGAGATGCTCGAGGCCCTGCGCGGCGACGGCGACGAGCTCTCCGAGGAGAAACTCTCCACGCTGCTCGATGACATCGTGCAGCGCCTCATCGCCGAGGGCTTCCTCAAGATGGAGAAGCCGCCGCAGGCCCCGGCCGGGCACCAGTCGATGTTCGGGCCCGGCGGCCTGGCGAAGGCGGCCGCACAGGACGTGAACTTCGACCTCACGTCCAAGGGCATCGACTTCCTCGGCTACAAGTCGCTGCGCGGCATCCTGGGCGGCTTCGGCAAGTCCAACTTCGGCTCACACGACACGCCGTACCTGGCCACCGGCATCGAGGCCGACGCCGGCAGCAAGCCCTACGAGTTCGGCGATGCGCTCAACCTCGACGTGAACGAGACGCTGCGGAACGCCATGTTGCGGACCGGGTCGCTCGCGGTGCCGATGGACCTCGACTACGCCGACCTCATGGTGCGACAGAGCGAGTACCGGTCGAGCTGCGCGACGGTCCTCATGCTGGACTGCTCGCACTCGATGATCCTCTACGGCGAGGACCGCTTCACGCCCGCCAAGAAGGTCGCCCTCGCGCTCACGCACCTCATCCAGACGCAGTTCCCCGGCGACTCCATCAAGACGATCCTCTTCCACGACTCGGCCGAGGAGATCCCGCTCGGCGCACTCGCCAAGGCACAGGTGGGGCCCTATCACACCAATACGGCCGAGGGCCTCAAGCTCGCCCGGCGCATCCTCATGGCGCAGAAGAAGGACATGCGCCAGATCGTGATGATCACCGACGGCAAGCCCAGTGCGTTGACCATGCCGGACGGTCAGATCTACAAGAACTCGATGGGTCTCGACGCCTTCGTGCTCCAGGAGACGCTCACGGAGGTCGCGGCCTGCCGCAAGAGCGGGATCCCGGTGAACACGTTCATGCTCGCCCGGGACCGCGCACTCGTGGAGTTCGTGAAGATGGTCAGCGCCATCACCAAGGGACGCGCCTACTTCACCAACACGATGACGCTGGGCCAGTTCATCCTGATGGACTTCCTCAAGCGGAAGACCAAGAAGGTCAGCTGAGCCCGGCGGGCCGTCCGCTCAGCGCCAGAAGAGCGAGATGCCCAGGGAGCCGCCCACGCGGAGCTCGTCGTCGCTGTCGCGGTCGCGCAGCTCGAGGGCCCAGCGCAGCGAGAGGCGCTCGCGGATCGGCTGCTTGTAGCCGAGATCGAGGCCTCCGGCCACGAGGCGACGACCACCGAAGTCCCCGAACGGCTCGGAGACCGCGAGACCCGGCGCAACGAACAGACCACTGCGACCGTTGTCGGCCTTGAGGTAGAACGGGACGAACGCCCCCACTCCGATCGAGCCGCCGCTGCGCGTGTCGCCGAGCGGCGTCTTGACCGAGGAATACGAGAAGCCGATCCGCGGCTCGATCGCGACTCGCGGCGTGGCGAACCATGCCAGAGTGACATCGCCCGGAAGGAAGACGGACGCGGCGGTGACGTCTTCGCCGGAACTCAGGCTCGCCAGTGTGAGCCGTACCTCCTTCATCCGCGACTCGGACTGCGCACCCAGCGGCAACCCCGACACCAGCACCACCGCGACCGCCACTGCAGCGCGTCGCATCCCGGACACTCGGCTCATCGGACGACTCCTCAGGAGGAATGAGAATGGCATCCCGACGGATCCCGGCGGGATACCCCTCCTGACAGCCTTCGCGGAGAGAGAGTTTCGCCGAATGGACGAATCGCTCCCAGGCTGGGACCATCCGTATCAGGTCGTGGCCAGCCCTTCCTCGGCCCTCACCGACGCCGGCGGGCGCGCCACGTCCTGCGGCATCGGCGGCAGCAACTCGTACAACACCGGCGTCACGAGCCGGCTGAGCAACGTCGAACTGACGAGACCCCCGATGATCACCACCGCCAACGGGGAATAGAGCGAGCTGCCCTGCACGGCCAGCGGCATCAGACCCCCGATCGCGGTCGCCGAGGTGAGCACGATCGGCACGAAGCGGATCTTGCCCGCCCGCTCGATCGCGTCACGCAAGCCGAGCCCCGTCTCGCGCAGCTGGTTGGTGAAGTCCACGAGCAGGATGGAGTTCTTGATCTCGATCCCGATGAGAGCCACGAACCCGATCACCGCCGTGAAGCTGAGCGTGTACCCCGTGAGCCACAGGGCGACCAGCCCTCCGATCACGCCGAGCGGGATCACACTCGAGACGATGAGCATGCCGCGGAAGGTCTTGAACTCCAGCACGAGGATCATCAGCACACCGAAGGTCGCGATGAGGATCGCCGCCCCGAGGCCGCCGAAGCTCTCCTCGCGGCTCGCGATCTCGCCGGCCGCCGTGATCCGGAACCCGGCCGGCAGCGGGAAGGTGTCGATCTTGGCGAGCAAGGCCCGCGTGACGCGGTCGGTGTTGTAGCCGGTGCGCACCTGCGCCGACACCGTGACCGCCCGTTCCCCGTCGTAGTGCTGGATGCGCGGTGCCGAGGTCTCGAACTCGAACGCCGCGAGCTGCCGCAGCGGGACCTGCGCACCGGTGACACTGCCGACCCAGAGCTGCGAGAGCGCGTCGGCGTCCTTGCGGGTCGGGCCGGGCAGGCGGAGCGTCACGCCGTACTCCTCCCCGTCGGCGTCGCGGATGCGTCCCGCCGTGATGCCGGCCAGCCCGAAGCGCACGGCCCGGTCCATCTCGGCGGTCGGCACGCCGAGCAATCCGGCCTTCGCCCGGTCGAGCTTGAGCGCGAGGTCGGTCCGCGCGACGCGCAACGGATTCACCACGTCGCGGGTCCCCTCGTGCGCGAGCATCAGGGCCTCGAGGCGGTTGGCGATCGCGCGCAGCGAATCCAGGTTGTCGCCGGAGACCCGCAACTCGATCGGCGCCTCGATCGGCGGCCCGTTCTCGAACTCCTTCACCTCGATGCGCGCGTCGGGATACGCATCGAACACCGTGCGGAACTCATCGAGCATGGCCGGTGTCCGCGTCGCATCGTATTCGTCGATCAGCACGAACAGTTCGCCGTAGGTGGTGCGCTCGCTCTGCGAGTTGATGTTGTAGTAGATCTTGGGGTTGCCGCGGCCGACATTGGCATACACATGCTGGACCTCGGGGCGCGCGGCCACCACGCGCTCGGCGAGCCGTACGGCCGAGTCCGTCACCGCGAGTGCACTGCCGTCCGGCGCCGCCACCGTCACGAGGAACTGCGGCGTGCCCGCCTTGGGGAAGAGCGAGAACCCGATGCTCGGCACCAGCGCCACCGCCCCCACGAACAGCGCCAGGGCGACGCCGAGCGTGCGCCACGGATACGCCAGGGCGCGATGCAACCACTTGCCGTAGGTCGCGTCGATCGCACGGTTCAGCCCGCGCAGGAAGACGTTCCCATGCTCGTCCGCCTCCTCCGTGAGGAAGACGCTCGCGAGGAACGGGATGACCGTGAGCGACACGAGCAGCGAGGCGAGGATGGTGAGCACCACCGCCGACGGCATGGAGCGGATGAACTTGCCCGCCGTGCCGGGCAGCATGAGGATCGGGAGAAAGGCGAACACGAGCGTCGCCGTGGTGCCGAGCACCGCGACGAAGATCTGCTGCGTGGCGGCGATCGCCGCCTCGGTCCGCGATTTCCCCTCGCGCAGGAATCGGGCGATGTTCTCCACCACCACGATGGAATCGTCCACCAGCAATCCGAGGGCGATCACGAAGCCGACGATCGACAGCTGGTTGATGGTGTAGCCCACGGTGGTGAGCAGCGTGAGGCCGATCGCCAGCGAGAGCGGGATGCTCACCATCACGATGCCGGCCGCGCGGAACCCGAGCGGCAGCAGCGTCAGCAGCACCAGCAGGATCGCGATGACGAAGTCCGTGCCGAGACGCGAGAGCCGCGCCTGCACGTTCCGGCTCTGGTCGAAGGGTCGCTCGAGCCTGATGCCCGCCGGCAGCGTGGCCTCCACCGCGTCGGCGACGGCCCAGATGCGGTCCCGGACGTCCATGATGTTCTGCCGCTCCTGCATGTTGGCGACGACCCAGACCGCCCGCTTGCCGTCGAGCCGTGCGTGCGACGTGACCTCGGCGTAGTCCCAGTGCACCTCGGCCACGTCCTCGACGCGCACCGTGCCACCCGCGGCGCCGCCGATCACCGTCTCGCGGACCTCGTCGAGCGAGCGGTAGCTGCCGCTCGTCTTCACGTTGAACCGGCGCTTGCCCGCGTCGACGCTGCCGCCCGGGATGTTCACGCTCTCGCCGCCGATCGCCTGCAGCACCTGGGCGAGCGGGATGCGGAGCTCGGCGAGCCGGCCCGCGTCGAGCGACACGCGCACTTCGCGCTCGGGGTACCCGAAGGTGTCGGCCTCCTTGATGCCCCCGACCCGCGCCAGGTCGTCGCGGAACTTGCGCGCGATGCGGTCCAGCTCGGCGTACGGCGCCGTCTCCGACACCAGCGCGAACTGCGCGATGTTCACGTCCGACGCATTGATGCGCTTGACCTCGAGCAGCGCCAGGTCCTGCGGCAGCGTGGGGCGGAGCGCATTGATCTCGCGCACGACCTCGTCGTACTTGCGGTCGGCGTCCACCGCGACGTCGAACTCGGGCAGCACGATCGCCAACCCGTCCTCGATGCTGGTCTTGACGTTCTTCAGGTCTTCGAGCGCCCGGATCCTGTCCTCGATGGGATCGACGACCAGCTGCTCGAGGTCCGTGGGCGTGGCCCCGGGATAGACGATCGTGATGGGATAGATCGGGATGGGGAACGTCGGGTCTTCGGCCCGCGGGATGGTGACGATGGAGTAGAGCCCCATCGCGAGCAGGGCGAAGAACGCGACGAGCGTGAACTGCCGGTTCCGGACGGAGAACTCCGCGATCCTCACGGGGCACGCTCCGTGACCCGCACCCGCGCGCCGTCCGCGAGGCGCGTGGCCCCGGCCGTGACCACGCGCATCGAGGCGTCGAGACCCGAGGCGATCGCCGCGTCACCCTCGGCGAGGAACGCGACGCGCACCGCCACGCGGCGCACCGTGTCGCCCTCGCGCAGCACGAACACCGAGGCGCGATCCCCGTCCACCTCGAGCAGCGCCTCCGCCGGGATGGTCGGCAGCGCCGTCGCCGCGCGCGTCGCGAGCTCCGCGCGGCCGATCAACCCCGAGGCCAGGCGCTGGCCGGCGGCCTGCACGCTGATCTCCGTCTCGTACGTGCCGGTCATCGGCGTGGCCGCGACCGCCACGCGCTCCACGCGCCCCGCGAAGCTGCGGTCCGGGAAGGCATCGAAGCGGACCCGCGCCGCATCCCCCTCCTTGAGCCGCACCGCATCGCGGTCGGCGGCCGCCGCGCGCAGCACCAGTCCCTTCCGCTCCGTCCGCAGCACGAGCACCGGTGCGCCGGGGCCCACGAGCTGCCCGACCTCCAGTTGCCGGCGCAGCACCACGCCGTCGGCGGGTGCGCGCACCACGGCGTAGCGCTGGTTGAACTCCGCGGCCCGCAGCTGGGCCTCGGCCACGTCGAGCCCGGTGCGCGCATCCTCCGCCTGCGACGCCGTCACCACGCTGTCGGCGAGCAGCTTCACCGCACGGTCGTGGTCGCGCCTCGCCTTGTCGCGTCCGTCGCGGGCGGCCGAGACCTGCGCGTCGATCTCCGCGAGCGACAACTCGGCGAGCACCTCGCCTTCGCGCACCGCCTGTCCGGCTTCCACCGCGACGCGCGCCACGACACCGCCGATCTTGAACGCGAGCGGGATCTCCTCCTTGGCACCCAGCGTGCCCGTGAGCACGATCGGCGGCATGCTGCGGCGGAACGCGGGCGTGACCACGCGTACCGGGATCGCGGCGACGTCCTCGGACGCCGGGGTCGCGTCGGCGCCGCCGCAGGCGGCGGCGAAACCCAGCAGCGCCAGCAGCGGGAGACGGAGAAGCGATGACTTCGGATTCGGGCGGTTCACGGCGTGCTCCTCGGATAGAGTGCGGCCGCGCGATCCAGCTCCACGCGCCGCAGGTAGTAGTCGTAGGTGGTGAAGACCGCGTTGAGCTCCGCGGCCGTGAGCTGCGTGCGGGCCTGGCTCAGCTCGAGCGGGCTCGCGAGTCCCTCCTCCGCGCGGCGGCGGATGAGGTCGTGCGTGCGCGCGGCCGCCGCGCGCTGGTCCTCGGCCGTGGCGATCGCCGTGCGCGCCACCTCGGCGGCCTGCCAGGCGAGGCGGACCTGCAACTCGATGCCACGCTTGGTGTCGTCACCCTGCACGGCGAGCCGCTGCGCCTCGAGTCCTGCCTGCTCCGCGCGGGCGGCGTCGCGCCCCCCGTTGAAGAGGTTCCACGACGCGACCACGCTCACCGCCGTGAAGTCCTGGTCCGCGTTGAAGCGGTACTCGTTCCCCTGCACGCCATAGTCGAGTGCCACCGAGACACTCGGCAGGAAGGCACTCTGGGCGAGCCGTCGCTGGGCCACCGCCGCGCGTTCCGCCGCGGAGAGTGCGCGGAGCTCGGCGCGCTGCGCCACCCCCGAGGCGATCGCACCGTCCAATGTGGGCATCGCGTCGAACCCCATCGCCGCGTCGTCCACCGCCTCCACTGCGGTGTCGAGCGGACGCGCGAGGAGCAGGTTGAACGACTGGCGCGTGGCCTCCACCAACTGCGCCGCCTCGGCCTCGCGTTGCTGCGCGTCGCTGCGCTCGGCGCGCGCACGCGACAAGGCGTCCGGGGTCGCGCGGCCGCTCTCGATCAGGCGCGTCATCACGCGGACCTGCTCGTCGAGCAGGCTGCGGGTGGCCGCCCGCAGCTCCGCGAGGCGCAGCGCCTTGGCATGCTGCAGGTAGGCGGAGCGGACCTCGGCCGCGACCTGCGTGACGCGGGCGTCGCGCGTCGCCGACTGCGCGTCGCGCGCGGCGCCGGCCGCCCGATAGCCGGCGAGGATCGCCGGCTGGAAGACTGGCTGCGCCACCCGGACACTGGTCTCCTGCTTGAGCGGCAACCGCAGCACCACGTCGGTCGGGAAGCTCGGTGTGCCCGTGAGCTGGTTGAGCGTGGCGAAGACCGGGTTGATGAACTCGCCGAAGTCGATCTGGTTGCCGCTCAGGTCCGTGTGCCGCGCGTTGAGCGTCGCCGACGGGAGGAAGTTGCCACGCGCTTCCTTCACCGCCGCGGCGGACCGGCGCAGCGCCAGTTCCTCCTGGCGGAGACCGAGGTTCTGCTCGAGCGCCACAGCGACGTAGTCATCGACCACGCGGGACTGGGCGGCGACGTCGCGGGGCATCGCAGCGCCAAGGGCGGCGCCAAAGGCGGCGAGCGCGAGCGCCGCGACCGCGTACTGCCTGTGAGGGGCTTCCATCGAATCGAGCTTCATGGCTGGGCGGCGTCTGCCGCGTTTCTAGAGGAATGTCTCTAGTACGGAGTCAATAATTAGAGGGTTTCCACTACTTGTCAATAGTGGAGGATATCCTCTATTTTTCTGGCGCATGGCAGACCTACCAGCCGCCGACACGCTGCGCCGGGCCGATTCCGATGCCCCGGACGCTCCTATGGATGTGCGGGCTCCCCGCGCACCCCAGCAGGAGCGTGGGCAGCGCCGCGTCGACCAGATCCTGGATGCGGCCGAGTCGATCTTCGCCGAGCAGACCGTCGGGGCGGTCTCCATGCAGGCCATCGCAGACCGGGCAGGTGCGAGTGTCGGCTCGCTGTACCACTTCTTCCCGAACAAGGATGCGATCGTCGAGGCCTTGGGCCGACGCTACGCCGACCGGATGCGGGCGACCAACGAGGAGGCCATGCCCCTGACGCTCGTCCATCTCTCGCCGGACGAGCTCTTCGAACGTGTGCTCACCTTCCAGATGCAGTTCATCGAGCGCACGCCGGCGTTCGGGCAGGTGCACGAGGCGGTGATGCGCAACTGCCCCGACATCAGCAACGAGATGAACTTCGCGATCACCGGGCACGTGGGCACCTTCCTCGCGCTCCGCTATCCGAAGCTGCCCGAGGGCCAGCGCATGGCCTCGGCCATGGTCTCGGTGGCGATGGTGCACACGATCCTCCATCTCGCGTCGCAGATGCCGCCTGATGTGCGGCGCGAGGTCATCGCCGAAGGCAAGCGCATGCTGGTCTCGCACTACAGCGCGTACGACGCATTGCGCTAGATTCCGCGTCGATGCTCCCCGACGCGCTCACCGCGATCCTCCTGGGCGCCCTCCTCGGGCTCCGCCACGCCACCGATGCCGACCACGTCGTCGCGGTGACGGCCATCGTCGCGCGCGAGCGTCGGCTCGCGCGTGCCGCGTGGATCGGCGCGCTCTGGGGCATCGGCCACA